>Ga0310124_10000644_pt1 | contig 24250 bp, 17 predicted proteins | sample CB11b_AW_Bot5_MG_FD_203507 | JGI IMG/M metagenome (GOLD analysis project Ga0310124, IMG submission 203507) | Marine microbial communities from Western Arctic Ocean, Canada - CB11b_AW_Bot5 | ecosystem: Environmental > Aquatic > Marine > Oceanic | place: Canada: Western Arctic Ocean | collected...
GGGAGTCGGCGCGGCGGGCATCGAGGTGTTTGCGATCGACGGATCAGCCGCAGCGGCTCCGTTGGAGGCGGCGGCGGGTCAATTTGGTGGCCCGGGCCTGTCCCGGCTGGTCGCGGTGGGTGCTGTGCTGGCGATGCTGGGTGTGCTGCTGAACCTGGTGCTGGGTCTCTCGAGGGTGGTCCTGGCAATGGGCCGCCGCGGCGACCTGCCTCCGGTCCTGGCGAGATTGGACGCCCGGGGCGAATCGCCCACGGCGGCGGTGGTTCTGGTGGGAGTTCTGATTGCAGGGATGACCGCTTTCTGCGACGTGCGCACGACCTGGTCGTTCAGCGCGTTCACCGTGCTGGTCTACTACGCCCTGACCAATCTCGCGGCGCTGCGGCTCTCGAAAGACGAACGCCTCTACCCGGCGTGGATCTCGGCCGTGGGGCTTGTGGCCTGCGGCTTCCTGGCCTTCTGGGTCGACCCCGACGTCTGGCTGACGGGCCTGGGCGTGCTGGGTGCCGGGCTGGTGCTGCGGCCGATCGTACGAGCCATCTACAGCAGGTCGTAGATCGGTTCGCCGTGGTAGATGTGGTGCGGCCGGTTCAACTCGTCGGTCCACGCGGTGGTGTCGGGCAATCCGAGCGAGTGATAGATGGTGGCGGCGACGTTTTCGGGTCGCTGGGCATTTGAGGCGGGGTAGGCAGCCAGTTGGTCGGAACTGCCCACGGCCCGTCCGCCCTGGATGCCGCCTCCGGCAAAAAACGCACTCTGCACCGCTCCCCAGTGATCGCGGCCGGGCAGCTTGGTGTTGATCTTGGGCGTGCGGCCCATCTCGCCGAGCATCACGATCAGGGTCTCGTCCAGCTCACCACTTTCCTCGAGGTCGTCGATCAGCCCGGCCAGTGCCCGATCCGTCGGCGGCAGCAGGCAGTCCTTCAGCAGCGGGAAGGCGTTGTCGTGTGTGTCCCAGGTCTCGTTGTTGCCCAGGTTGACCTGCACCAGGTTCACCCCCGCAGCGACCAGCCGGCGGGCCATCAGCAGCGACCACCCGAAGGCGTTCTTGCCGTAACGCTCTTGCACCTTTTCGGGAGCGCGGGTGACGTCGAAGGCCTCCTGCACCGACTTGTCGGTCAGCAGGCTGATCGCTCCCTCGCGCGAGCGGCTGAAGTTCTCGGTCACGGCGAATCGGTCGAGATCGCGGCGTTGAGATTCGATCACTTCGAGCAGCTGGCGGCGGTTGCCCAGCCGGCCCTGAGTGATGCCCTCGGGCAGGCTGAGGTTGGGGGCCTGGAAGGAGAGGTTCTTGTTCCGTTCGCGGCCGCGGGTGAAGTGGAACTCGTACTCGGGGTAGGCGCCGTAGGAGGTGGCGTTGAAGGGCGAGGCCTCGATGAACCACGGGTCGTGACGACGGCCCATCTCGCCGGCGAACTGGCCGGGGATCACCCGCGTGGAGCGGTGCACCAGCCGTTCGGGCAGCACCGCGGCGGGAGGCAGGTTGTTGTTTCGCGGCTCGGTGACGGCACCGACGATCGAGGCGATCGATGGCCAGTCCTCGGGCATCGGCTTGCTGCCGTTGAAGGTCGGCGGCAACACGGTGCGACCCGACTGGAATGCCATGTGGCCCGACGAGTGGCCGTTGTAGGGGGAGGTCAGTGAGCGGAGCACCGACCACTTGTGGCTGCGGGCCGCCAACAGCGGCAGGTGCTCGCAGATCTGGAAACCGGGCGTCGAGGTCGAGATCGGATTGAAGTCGCCACGGATCCCCTGGGGCGCCTTCGGCTTGGGATCGAAACTCTCGTGCTGAGTCAGACCGCCGGAAAGAAAGACGAAGATCACCGACTTGGCATGGCCTCGGCGAAGGGCCGACGCGGCCGTTTCCGCCGCCCGTCCGGCAGCCTGGGCTCGCAATTCCTCGACATGGTTCATCCCCAGCCCAAGCAACCCGACCGAACCGGCCGTCAGGGCGGTGCGTCGCGAGAGCCTGGGGTGTGTGGGAACGGGGATCACTTGGGTGAGTTTCCTGCCGGGGGATGCATCAGCCGCCTCTGATGTTATCGGACTGCAGACCCTCGGACAAGACGGCAAGTGTCGAGGTGCTGGTGAGGGTGACGGTGCCGATGGTAGTCTCGGAGCCGGTCTGATGAGGGCGTGGCTACAGGTTGATGTGGAGCGGAGACGTGGAAGGCGACGCGCGGCTGTTTGCCGAGAAGACGATCGAGACGTTCTATTTCTGGACCGGGGTGTTGATGTGGTTGATCCACGCCGGGTTCATGATCTACGAGGCGGGCGTCGCGCGTCAGAAGAACGTCTTGATGACGATGATGAAGAACCTGCTCACCTGCGCGGTGATCACTCCCACGTTCTTCCTCTTCGGCTGGTGGATCTACTACGCCTTCCAGGGCGGGCTGGTCCCGTCGGGCAGCGAGGCGGCTGTCGCGGCGTTGCCCTGGAGCGAGTCGATGGGCCCCAACCTCAGCGACAACATCACCGGGGTGTTCTGGTTTGCGTTTCTGCTGTTCAGTTTCACCACCGCGTCGATCATGTCGGGAGCGGTGATCGAGCGGATCCGGTTGGGAGCGTACCTGTTGCTGGCGATGATCCTGGGCTCGGTCGTCTGGATCCTGGCGGCGGCGTGGGGCTGGAGTGACGGGGCGTGGCTGTACACGAAGTTCGGTTTCCACGACTGGGGTGCCGGCGGCTGCGTACACACGGTAGCGGCCGCCTTCACGTTCGGCGTGCTGTTGAATCTCGGGCCACGGCTCGGCAAGTACGATGAGCAGGGTCGGCCCCAGGCCATCCCGCCTCACAACCTGCCGATGACCATGCTGGGGCTGATGCTGATCTTCACCGGCTTCTACGCCTTCTACGCCGCGTGTGCCGTGTTCGGGATCGCCGACGTGGGGGCAGATCCCGAGCCGTGGCGGAGCATCTACGGGACTCCGATGACGTTGGGCTCACTGGCGTTCACCGTAACGATGGGCTTCGCCGGTGGAGTGATGGGGGCGTTCATAATATCGAAGGGCGATCCGTACTGGACGATCAGCGGAGGCCTGGCCGGGATGATCTCGATCGCCTCGGGCGTGGATGTCTACCACCCCGCCCTGGGCTACCTGGTCGGGTTCGCCGGGGGGGGCTTCGCCGTGTTCCTCGGCAACCGGCTCGAACGTCACGGCATCGATGACGCGGTGGGCGCGATCGCGGTGCACGGAGGGGCCGGAGTCTGGTCGATGCTGGCGATGGGCCTGCTGGCCAGCGGATATCCTCAGCACCAAAACGTCACTTCGCTCACCGGGCAACTGATCGGCATCGGGGTCATGATCGGAGTCGGCTTCGTGCCCGGGTTCCTGATCAGCCTGGGGCTGAAGCGGGCCGGGATGCTGAGAGTCTCGCGGGAGGTCGAACTGGCCGGTCTCGACCTGGCCGAACTGGGGATCGAGGGCGTCGTGCCGGCGGGGTCCGCCGGGCTGAGCAGTTGAGAGTCTCGGGAACAGACACAATCTCCAGGTGGAGTCGGTTGAGATGAATTCCAGTCCCGTCGAGACCTGGGCCGAGTTCGATTCGGGATCGACCGAGGCGATGTACACGTTTGCTGCCGCGGATCCCTGGGTCATCTACGGGATCTGCCTGCTGGCAGCCGTTGTCGTGGGCTGGTTCCTGGTCTCGGCCTTTCGATTCGACAAGCACCGTGGTGGGACAAAGTGAGATGGACCTGGAAACACTCGCCGGAGATTCCGGGTCGCGATGCTCGAGGGGAGACGAGGATGATGGGAAGCGCGGACAAGCTGGCAGTTGCAGTCGTGGGCATGGTCTGCCTGTTGGGAGCCCCGACGGCCTCGGCCGTGGAACCGGTGCCCGAGAAGCTGGTGGTGCTGACGTTTGACGATTCGGTCAGGTCGCACTTCACAGTCGTGAGGCCGATTCTGCTCGACTACAAGTTCGGCGCGACGTTTTTCATCACCGAGGGGTTCGAGTTCAAGGACGACAAAGAGAACTACATGACCTGGGAGCAGATTGCTCAGCTGTCCCGGGACGGTTTTGAGATTGGCAATCACACCGGAGACCACAAGCCGGTGACGGCCAAGACGATCGGCGGCCTGGATGAGCAGTTGCAGGTGATCGAGCGGAGCTTCAAGCAGCACGGGATCCCTCGTCCGGTCTCGTTTGCCTATCCGGGCAACGCGACGATGCCCGAGGCGTTCTCGATTCTCCGCAAGCGAGGCATCCTGTTTGCCCGTCGAGGCGGGTCGCCTGAGTTCCTCTACAAGGCCGGTCGTGGAGTGGCCTGGGAGCCGGGCCTGGACCACCCGCTGCTGATCCCTTCAGCTGGTGACGGTCGTCCCAACTGGGAGCTGGCCGATTTTCAAAGAGCGGTTGAGCAGGCACGACCCGGGCGGATCGCGGTGTTGCAGTTTCACGGGGTCCCCGACCGGGCCCACCCCTGGGTCCACACTCCCCGTCGGCAGTTCGAGGCCTTCATGAAGTTCCTGAAACTGGAACGCTACACGGTGATCTCGTTGCGGGACGCGGCCCGCTACGTCGATCCCAAGCTCGAGCCGCGGCGTGCCCAGGAGGTGATCCAGGACCGCCAGCGGATGCTGGCCGCCAAGCGGTCGCGGGACAACTTCCGGACTCCCCTCGGGAAGAAGTCGCAGAAGAAATGGCTTGAGAACATGGTGGTGCATCACCGCTTCGCGATTGCGGAAGTGTGTGCCGCCACCGGGTGGTCGGACTCCGAGGTCAAAGCGGCACTCGAGCGATTCGACATCGACCTGGATGCCAAGCCGCCTTCGAGCAAAGGACGGCTCCGCGTGCTTCCCTACCCCGGTGGCCGTCACCCCAGGATCGGATTCCGCGACGGGGCCATGAGGCCTCAGCGAGAGACCAAGCTCAGCGTCTTCGCGCCCTGGGATGACGGGGGTTACGTGGTCGTGGACGTCCCCGAGGCGATCTGGTGGAATCAGGTCCAAGAGGGCGAGAAGGGCGAGAAGAAAACGAAGCGGGAACTGCTCTACCTGGCTCACACTCACGTACCAACCACCTGGGATCGAAAAGACGTGGTGCTGGAACCGCTCGAGTGGAAGCGGTTCAGCAAGCGTGGTTTCAAGGTCGAGCGGACTCTGCCCAACGAGGTGTCCTTTGGTGCCCGGGTCGTATCGAAGGACGATGCGGTGCGGATGGAGTTGTGGATCCGCAACGGATCGAATCAGACACTCACCGGCCTGCGGGTCCAGAACTGCGTGATGCTCGCCGCGGCGACCGGCTTCAACCAGCGTGCGACCGACAACAAGCGATTGACCTCGCCCTACGTCGCCTGCCGCAACGCCGCGGGGGATCGGTGGATCATCACGGCGTGGCAGGAATGCCAGAGGCCCTGGGCCAATCGCGACTGCCCCTGCATGCACTCGGACCCGAAGTTCCCCGATTGTGCCCCCGGCCAGACGCAGCGGTTGCGGGGTTGGCTGTCGTTCTACGAGGGGACCGAGATCGAGGCCGAGCTGAAGCGGATCGAGCGGACCGGTTGGCTGACGGGTCGGCGCAGCTCGCGCTGAGTCGAACTCGGGGAGTTACTTGCCTGCCGGCCGAGCCGGATCCTTGAGAGTGGCCATCCGTTCGAGGATCTTCTGTGCCAGCTGGCTCTTGATCCGCACGTGCTCGGGCCGGGTGCTGGCGGCCAGGTTCCTGGTTTCACCCGGGTCCCGGCTCAGGTCGTACAGTTCCTCGCGGCCCGGGCTGGCGAAGTCCTTCATGTATTTCCAGCTGGGAGTCCGCCAGACGCGCATGTGGGTGATTGCACCGTGGTGCATGCTGTATTCGGCATAGAGTTCGTTGTTCCAGGGCACCACGCGGCCTCGCAATAACGGCGTGAAGTCGCGACCGCGGACGGTGATCGACGCGGGCAACTTGACTTTTGCCATCGCCAGCAGCGTGGGGAACCAGTCGAGGTTTGAGATGGTCTGAGAGAGCCTGGTGCCCGGCTTGATGACACCTGGCCAGCGGATGGCACAGGGCACCTTCAGGCTGGTGTCCCACATGTTGGGCCGTCGACGCGGTGGGATGTTCTTCCATTTCCTCGGCGGCAGCGGCTTACGGACCCAGTGGGCGTTGCCCTTGAACCACGTGCCGTGGTCTCCCAGGTTGTAGCCGTGGTCGCTGGTGAAGATGACGACGGTGTTTCCGGCGAGTTTCAGTTCATCGAGCAGGGCCAGCATCCGCCCGACGTTGCGGTCGACGCTCTTGACCGCCGCCAGGTACTCGCGGGTCCACTTCTTGACCTTGGGGACATCGATGTCGTCGTAGATCGTCTTGGGGATTTCGGGGTCGAGGTCCTTGAACGGGGCCCAGTCCTCGGGCCGCACCGGCAACCACTTGGCGTGGGGGGCTCGAAAGTGCAGCGAGATGGCGAAGGGGTGAGGTTTTGTGTGCTGACGTCGGATGAAGTCCAGCGCGTGGTCGGTGAAGACGTCGCAGGTGTAGCCGTCGACCTGCTTGATTGTGCCATCGAGCATTTCGAGCCGGGCTCCCTTGGGGGGACATCCGCCGCTGCGGATGCCCATGAATTCGTGGTAGCCGAAGCGGGTGGGGTGGAAGCGGTCCTGTGTGCCCAGGTGCCACTTGCCGCACAGCGCTGTGCGGTAACCGGCCTCGGCCAGCAGTCGTGGCCAGGTCGCAGTCTTCTCGGCCAACCCCAGAGCCTGCTCGGCGCGGGGGTTGATCCAGTCGGTTACGCCCAGCTCGCTGCCATATCGGCTGGAGATCAGCCCCAGCCGGCTGGGGCTGCAGACCGGCGTGGTCACGAACGCATTGAGCAGGTGGGCACCCTGGTAGAAGATGCTGTCGATGTGCGGCGTGATGAACCGCTTGTCACCGGCGGCGGCCACCGCCAGTGGGGCCTGGTCGTCTGTATAGATGAAGACGATGTTGGGTCGAGCGGCGGCTGCGGTGGGTGCGGCGAAGAGGTTCGTTGCACAAGGAAGCAGGAACACCAGAAGGGACAGCGGCAGACGCATCGTGGATTCCTCGGGGTAAAACGCTTGCTGGCTGTGAGCGGTCCGGGCATTCTAACCGTGAAGCCGCCCGCGGGCACGTTGGCCTGTGATGTATGTCGCGGCTGAAATACCTATAGTGGGCCGAAGATCCGACATGATCTGACAAGTTTTCCAGGCAGCATGAGATATTGAGATGAGCACACCAGCGAGGCACAGCGGTTGCAACGGTCTCCCCAGGCTGATTCTCGGAGGACTGGTTGCGGTCCTGGCGGCCCACGGAGCGTCCTCGTCGCTGATTGCGGCGGAGATGCAACCGGTCGGTCCCAGTGACGGGGTTCGGTATTCGAAGCTGGGCCGCACGACGCACCGCACGAAGTTCCTGATCGAGGGCGGTCTGGGCGGTGTCGAGGCGGGCTTGGAAAAAGAGGCGTTTTTCAAGGCGATCGCGGACCGCGAGAAGAAGCTCGACACGGTCCTGCTGGTCAAGAAAGTCTCGGCCAAGCGGATTATCAAGTCGATTCTCAAGCAGTCCAAGCGGGTGCGGAAGGACCACGAGGATTCGTTCACGAAGGTGGACACCAAGAACATCGAGAGTTTTCTGGAGTCGGCCGGGCTGGCCAGCGAGTATTTGCGGGGGACCCGCTTCGTGGTCGAAAGCGGCAAGGGTGACCGCAATCCGGCCTACGTGGTCTTCTCCTCCGATGGCAAACAGGTCTCTCGGAACGAGGTGACCGATGCCGAGCAGATCAAGTCGATCCGCAAGTTCCTGGCCCTCCAGAAGCACTGGTTGAAGCACTACGAGGGGTAGTGCCGGGGCGTCAGACTTTCGGGCTCAGTACACGTCGTGGTAGTGGTGCGCGTAGACTTCTTCGCAGCGGGCTCTGAGCTCGAGTTCATCGACGAAGTCGTCGCCGAAGCGGTCGGCACCCAGGATCTCCGGATCGATCCACGGTTCCCGGCCGGCGATGATGTCGGCGACGATGCGGCCTGCTCCCGGCGACCGGTCGACTCCGCCGACTCCACACGCCGTCAGCACGACCAGCCCCGCGGCGTTGTCGGGTTCGGAGATGACCAGTCGCCCGTCAGGTGAAATCGTCGGCAGCCCGCGGCGGTCCTGGACCCGGATCGCGTTCTCCAGCACCGGGAAGAACGGCCGCGCGGCGGCCTGCAGCTGCTCGTAGTAGACCTGGTCGGCCTCGAGCGAGGCGATCTCGAACCCGTCATCGAAGTCGTCCATGTCGAAACTCAGCGGTCGGTACCCGTACCCGCCCACCAGCAGTCCTCCCGCCTCGGGCCTGACATAGAACTGTGGCTCGGTGACCCGAACGATCGGCTGATCGGGGAGTGCACCGGCCAGCGGGGCGGTGACAAACGCCTGGTGCCGGACGGGCACGCTGCGGAGGTTGATACCCAGGGGTTGGCTGAGTTGTCTCGACCAGGCCCCCGCGGCCAGCACCACCCACTGGGCAGAAATCGTCCCCTGCGGCGTGGTGACTCCGGTCACTCTCGTGCCATCGTGAACCAGTCCGGTGACGGGAATCCCGGTATCGAAGCGGACGCCTCGATTCGCCGCCGCCGCGGCGTAGGCGACCGCCACCGACTTGGGTTCGACCCAGCCGTCGCGGGGCATCAGCATGATCCGGCAGTCACTCGGCGGATCCAGCAGCGGCACCAACTGCCGGGCCTCCTCGGCGAAGATGATCCGGGCATCGTCACCGATCTCCCTGGCCACCTCGAGCCGCCGCTCGAGATCCTGATGGTAGGTTTCGGTGAGCGTGATCCTGAGGCTGCCGCACTGGTGGAAGTCGATCGCCTGCCCGGTCCTGGCCTCGAAGTTCTCGAAGAACTCGATGTTGTACAGCCCGAAGTCGGTGGCGAATCGATCGCTGTTGAGGTAACCGGTCTGTCCGGCGGCCATCGGCGTGGTCCCGGCTCCGACCGGCCCCCGGTCGATCAGCACGATGTCCTTGACACCCGCCTCGGCCAGCTGAAACGCGGCACTGGTGCCCAGGACACCTCCGCCGATGACGACAACGTTGGCAGAAGAAGGCAGCACGGTGCGAGTCTCCGGTGTGGCCATCGCGCAGGCGGTGCCCCTTCGATGGGATCCCCGCCGAGCAGAGGGTAACTTAGTCGAGGTGGGTTGAAGTTCCCATTCCAAGGGACAGAGTTCCCGTGATGTTCCGCATGCGATTCCCGCTACTCGTCCTGGTTCTTTCAGCGACATTCCCGGCCGCGGCCTCGGCAGAAACTCGGCTGCCACAGCGGCAGGAGCGGCGCCCCAACGTGGTTCTGATCATGGCCGATGATGTGGGGTACGAGTGCTTCGGGTGCTACGGCAGCCGACAGTACAAGACCCCGCACATCGACCGACTGGCCCGGCAGGGCCTCAGGTTTCGGCACTGCTACTCGCAACCGTTGTGCACTCCCAGCCGCGTCAAGCTGATGACCGGTCTCTCGAATGTCCGCAACTACTCGGCCTTCTCGGTCCTGCGTCGCGACCAGAAGACGATCGGGCAGTACATGCAGCAGGGCGGTTACAAGACGGCGGTGGCCGGCAAGTGGCAGTTGCTCGGAGCCGAGCACTACTCGCCGCAATTCCGGGGCAAGGGGACGCTTCCCGAGAAGGCCGGGTTCGACGAGATCTGCCTGTGGCAGGTCGACCGCATGGGGTCCCGGTTCTGGAAACCGCTGCTGTACATCAACGGCACCAACCGCACGTTCGGCGTGGATGAGTACGGCCCCGACATCGTCACGAAGTCGGTCACCGACTTCATCGAAGCGAACCGCGACCGACCGTTCTTTGCCTACCTGCCCCTGATCCAGGTCCACAGCCCGTTTGTGCCGACCCCCAACAGCGAGTCGCGGCAGGGCAAGAACCGGCAGCGGAACTTCGAGGACATGGTGGCGTACATGGACGAGCAGGTCGGGCGGGTGGTGGCCAAGGTCGATCAACTGGGCCTGGCCCGGCAGACGCTGATCATCTTTACCGGTGACAACGGCACGCATCGCACGATCCGATCGCGGCTGGGCGGCCGCGAGATCCGGGGGGGCAAGGGGCGGATGACCGATGCGGGGACCCGCGTGCCGCTGGTGGTGAGCTGGCCGGGGCGGGTTGCTGCGGGGAAGGTCACCGACCACCTGGTCGACTTCTCGGACTTCCTGCCCACGGTGCTCGATCTGGCCGGGCTGGATGTCCCCGACGGGCTCGACGGCCGGAGCTTCGCAGGACTGTTGACGGGCAACGACGACTACAGACCACGCGATTGGATCCACATCTACTATTGTCCTCGCCCCGAGCGGACCAGGCCCAAGCGGTTTGTCCGCGACCGGCGGTTCAAGCTCTACGGCGACGGCCGGTTCATCGACGTCGCCGAGGATGTGCTCGAGCAGAGCCCTCTGTCGGATCCCCCCACCGACCCGACGGCGGCCGCGGCTCTGGCCCGATTGAAGCGGGCGCTGGCGTCGATGCCGGCGGAGGGTCAGAGCCTGTTGAAGTTTGTTCCGTGACGCGGGTGGCCCCGTCGACTTTCCCGATGAGGCCTCACTTTGCACAATGTTGGTTCGTTTCCGATCGTCTCGAATCGCTTCGAAAAGATTCATCACACCGTCTGTTCTTCTTCACCCGAGAGTTCTCATATGACACGCCGACTTCCCATGGGCCTGGCCGGTGCCCTGTGCTGTTCGTTGTTCCTGGCTCCGTTGCTGAGCACCACGCTGGTCGACCCGGTCGCTGCGGTCGCCGCGAACGTTTCGGAAAAACCCAGGGGGAAGTGGATCCAGCTGTTCAACGGCAAGGACCTCTCCGGCTGGAAGGTCAAGATCAAGGGCCACGCGCTGGGCGACAATTTCGGCAAGACGTTTCGTGTTGAGGACGGCGTGCTGAAGGTGGGCTACGACGCCTACAAGGGGTTCGGCACCAAGTTCGGGCACCTGTTCTACGAGAAGCCGTTCTCGCACTACATCATTCGCTGCGAGTACCGGTTCACGGGCAAGCAGGTGATGGGAGGACCGAGCTGGGCGTTCCGCAACAGCGGGATCATGGTGCACGGCCAGTCGCCGGAATCGATGGGCAAGGACCAGAACTTCCCGGTGTCGATCGAGGTGCAGTTGCTCGGCGGTCGCAGCACTGGCAAGCGGCCCACCGCCAACCTCTGCACCCCCGGCACCCACGTCGTCTACAACGGCAAGCTCCACAAGCGGCACTGCACCAATTCGACCTCGAAGACCTACCGCGGTGACGGCTGGGTCACCGTCGAGATCGAGGTGCGTGGCAGCGAGGTGATTCGTCACAAGATCGACGGCAAGACGGTGCTCGAGTACAGCAAGCCGCAGCTGGACCCCAACGACAAGGACGCCAAAAAGCTGATCGCGGGCAAGCCCGAGGATGAGCGGAGCGGAGATGCGCTGCTGGTCTCTGGCGGGTCGATTTCGTTGCAGTCCGAGAGTCATCCGGTGGAGTTCCGCAAGGTCGAACTGCTGCCGCTGAAGCCATGAGCAGAATCGACCGACGGACATGCCTGGGCCGGATGGCGGGTGCCGGGCTGGGTGCCGGATTGGGAGCCGGTGCCAGCAGCGGGGTGGTGGCAGCCGAGCGTCCGGCCAGGGAGCTGGAGATTGTCAACGGAGCCGAGCATGCATGGTTGATCAACGACAAGACGTTTCCGATCAACCCCAAGCTCTCCAACTGCCCCAACAACACGCCTCGTCGAAGCTACTCGATGGAGCACCTGCTGGCCGAGATGCAGGTACACGGGATCTCGAAGACCGTGATCAGCCACGTCTGCTATTACGGCACCGACAACTCGTACTCGAGCCACTGCGTCAAGACTCACCCGGATCGCTTCGCCGCGATCGGCCTGCTGGTGGGCCACGGCCTGCATCGGCCCGGCGACCCCGAGAACCCCGGTCGGCTCGAGCGGCTGATGAAACGCGACCGGCTGGTCGGGCTGCGGCTGAGCCCGATTTACGATCGCAACACGGTCTGGATGAACGATCCGGTCTGCTACCCGCTGTGGAAGAAGGCCCAGCAGCTGGGGGCGGTCTTCAACATCTTCCTGGCTCCTCACCAACTGGCCCAGGTCGGTGACATGGCCCGCAGGTTTCCGGGGGTCAAGCTGGTGATCGATCACTTCGCGATGATCGACATCACGAAGCCCGACAGCGAGGGGATCGACGGGATCCTGGCGCTGAAGGACCTGAAGAACGTCTACGTCCGTACGTCGTTGCACAACCCATCGCAGCAGAAGCCGCCATTTCGCGACATGTGGTCCTACCTGAGGAAGGTGTACGACGCGTTTGGCCCGCGGCGAATGATCTACGCGAACTTCTACGAGCTGTTGATCATGAAGGACCTGGTGCCGTTCTTTACCGCTGAGGACAAGACCTGGATCCTGGGAAAGACGGCTCGGTCGGTGTACCGCTTCGGTGTGAAATGAACCCGCGTGGTGTGGAACGAGGAATCGAGATGAGAATCCAGTTGCTGCGTGTTCTGGTCGGGATTGTGGGGCTGGTCGGGCAGGTCGGGCCGTTGGCACCGGCCGCCATCGAGGCGGCCAACCGGTTCGAGCCGATCTTCGACGGGAAGACGCTGAAGGGCTGGGGCGTGATTCCCCGGGAGAAGCAGAGCCACTGGTCGGTGCGGGACGGGTTGCTGGTCGGCAAGACCGACGGCAAGGGCTCGGACCTGATCTTCCACGACAAGAATCTCGGCGATTACGAATTGAAACTCAGCTACCGCTTCCGAACCCAGGGCAACTCGGGGATCCACATCCGCGGCCTGCTGGGGATTTCCAAGACGCACACAGTCAGCGGCTACCACGCCGACTTCGGCCACAAGGGTGTGGGGCCCGAGGTGCTGGGGTCGTGGGACTTTCACGGCTATCCCCGCGGTTCCTACCTCGTCCAGCGAGGCCATCGCGTGGTGATCGCCGCGGACGGGAAGAAGACGGTGACCCGGCTCGAGGGGGCTCTGGAGGCGAAACACGTCAAGGAGCGGGGCTGGAACGACGTGCACGTGAGGGTCCGGGGCTACCGGATGTTCTTTACGATCAACGGCAAAGTGGCCTCCGAAGTCGTCGACAATGAAAAGGCCAAGCGGATTCCCAAGGGGATCATCGGCCTGCAGCTGCACGGCGGCCCGCCGATGGAGATCGAGTTCCGCAAGATTTCTCTGAAACGTTTGCAACGTCTGAGACCCTTGAAGCGTCAAGCACGCCGCTCGGAGACCGGATCGAAATGACGTCTCGGTCCGCTTCGGTCACTGTTGTCCTGGTCGCTGCGGTGATGGTGCTGCTGGCGATCGCCCTGGGCATGGGTGTCGGTGGGCCTGGCGGAGGTGGAGGCCAGCAGGACGACCGGCCGCCGGGAGCTTCGCAAGGCACTCCGGCGAAGTCCACCGGCGTGCCACCTCGAGTCGTCGTCGTCGGAGCCGGACTCTCGGGGCTCTCGGCCGCACTGGAGCTGGCCGACGGCGGTGCCCGGGTGGTGGTGGTCGACATGTCGAGTGTCTACGGCGGCCACGCGGTGATGTCGCAGGGAGGCGTGTCGGTGGTGGCCACTCCGGTGCAGCAGGCTGCCGGCGAGAAGGACTCGCCCGACCTGGCCTACAAGGACTTCATCGATTGGGGCGAAGGGGCCAATCGCGAGTGGGTGCGGTACTACGTGGACCATTCGCGTGAGCAGATCTACGACTGGTTGATCGAGCTGGGTGTCCAGTTTTCCGGCGTCGAGACGTCTCCGGGAAACACCGTCGCCCGATTCCATCAGCCCGTCGGGCGGGGCATCGGGTTGGTGACTCCGGTCTACCGCGCCTGCCTCGAGCGACCCAACGTTCGCTTCGCCTGGAACACTCGAGCCGATTCGCTGGTCGTCCGCAATGATCGGGTGGTCGGAGTGCGGACGACCGACATGCGAGACGAGTCTCGGGGAGTCCTGGAAGCCGACGCGGTGGTGCTGGCGACCGGAGGCTTTCAGAGCAACCTGGACCTGGTCCGCGAGTTCTGGCCGGCCGAGTTTGCGTTTCCCAAGAAGATCCTCACCGGGTCGGGACGGAACTCGATCGGCCTGGGCCACAAGATGGTCCGGGAGATCGGCGGGGCGCTGGTCAAGATGGACTACCAATGGAATTACTACTCGGGGCTGCCCGATCCTCAGAACCCCGGTAGCAACAAGGGACTCAACGCGGCCAACATGTGGGGAATTCTGGTCAACTCCCACGGCAAGCGGTTTGCCAACGATCACGGCTGGGCCAAGGACGTGATGCCGGCGCTCTTGAACCAGGAACAGGTCACCTGCTGGGCGATCTTCGATGAGAAGACCAAGAAGGAGTTCAGCGTCTCGGGGTCGGACTGGGCCGATGCCGACAAGGTCGAGCGGTTGATCTTCCAGGATCCCAGGCTGGTGCAATCGGCCGATTCGATCGAAGAACTGGCCCAAAAGGCCGGGCTGCCCGCCGCGGGACTGGTGGCAACCATCGCCCGCTACAACGCGATGATCGAACAGGGAGTCGACCGGGACTTCGGGCGGTTCGGACCGGGCAAGACCAAGTTCAACAACACGGCCTCGGTGAAGATCGAGACGCCTCCGTTTTACGCGATCCAGACCTTTCCGCTGACCCGCAAGAGCATGGGAGGGGTGGCGATCGACCTGGGCTGCCGGGTGGTCGATAAGCAGCAGCGGCCGATCCCGGGGCTGTACGCGGTGGGCGAGTTGACCGGGCTGGCGATCATCAACGGTAAGGCGGCTTTGGAGGGGACGTTTCTGGGCCCCTGCGTCGTGACCGGACGCGTGGCGGCCCGGTCGATTCTCAGGGCGGCCAGTTGGAAGAAGCCCGTCGAGTCGGTCGACGTACAGCGGTGTGCCGATTGTCACGACATCGCCGGCGACATCGCCGACACGAGGCCTGGATACTGGCACTTTGAAAAGGTCCACGCCAAAGTGCTCCTTCAGAAACTCGACTGTCGAGGCTGTCATGGCGAGTTGTCACCGTATCGTGAGGATGATCACCGGATTAATTCTCGCGTGTTGACCGCGGCGTGTATGAGGTGCCATACGGGGAGAGAGTAGGGAGAGTAGAGAGGGGAGAGGAGACTTGTGGAGACGGAAAGCGGGGATCGGGACCGGCGTGAGGTCGATCGGTATCTCTCGGAACAGAATGTCAGCCTGCTGTCTCGGGTGGCATTTGTGATCGAGTTGCTGATCGGGTTGCGGAAGCAGGACTTCCAGGCGGCCGGTCACTTCATGAAGTTGAAGTGGGGCCAGGACCCGTGGCCGCTTCGGTGGCTGAGGTTTTCCGGGTGGGCGTTGTACCAGGCCTGCATCAACATGCCGCGGGGCCTGCATTGCCTGGACATCAGCGGGCGGGTGTCTCGGACTCCGATGTGGCTCGAGGACGAGAACCCGTTCGAGGAGCATCCCTGGGCCGGGGACGAGTCGGCGACGTTTCCCGATTCTGCCGACGTGGTGGTGATCGGGGCCGGGTTCACTGGGGCGGCGGCTGCCTATCACTGGGCCCGCAGGGCTCCGGCTGAGCGGCGGCTGGTGCTGCTGGAGATGGACGACCCGGCCTGTGGGGCTTCGGGCCGCAATGAGGGCCTGGTGGTGATGGGCCGCTATTTCAAGATGGTCCGCGACTCGGTCGGGAAGTACCTGTACGAGGTCCGTTCTGATCTGGACAAGCCTGCGCGCAAGAAACTGGCCAGCCGTTTTGCCCAGGTCTATTGCCAGGCCGCGTACCAGAACGCCGACCTGATCGAGCAGGCGATCGAGGCTCACGGGTTCCGTTGCGACTACAAGCGGGCCGGATGGGTACAGGCTCGGACCGAGGAAGAACAGAAGTCGCTGAGGCTCTCGGTCCGATTGGCCGAACAGTCCGGCTGTGACGACTGGACGCTGATCGAGGCGGCCGAGGCGCGGAAGTTGTCCGGGATTCGAGTGAGTCTCCCGGCCGGGTTCTCGAAACAGGCCGCCAGTTGGCACCCGGCCAAGTGGGTCTGGTGCCTGTTGCGTGAGGCGTTGAAGGCCGAGCAGGTCGAGTTGTACACGCGGACGCGGGTCGAGCGGGTGGTGGCGACCGCAGACGGGTACGTGGTCGAGACCTCACGAGGCACGGTTGCCTGCCGCCACGTGTTCTACGCCACTGAGAGCTACACTCCGATGATCGAAGCGGCATTCCACGACGCGATCGTGCCGATGCAGGAGCAGGCGGCATCGGGCGAGGGCGGGCCGGTCTCGATGATGCCTCACATCGGCATCAGCGGTACGTGGTACTTTGCCGGACGGTACGGTCATGAGGTGCTGTGGGGTTCGGGGGGCTCGCGGGTGCCCGACGCCCAGGCCGGTCGCAACAAGCCGTCGCGGTTTCTGACCCGGTTCGCCGCGGCCGAGATGCGCAAGCACTTCGGGCCCTACAATCTGGATCTCGACAACGAGTGGAGTGGCACGGTGGGATACACTCCCGACGAGTACCCGATCGTGGGTTTGATCGACGGGCCGGGGGACAGCAAGGGGCGCTGGATCGTGGCGGGGATGTGCGGTTCCGGCAGCGGGGTGTCGTTCAACGGAGCCCGCTGCATCATGAACCGGATCCTGGGAATCGACGACGAACCGGACGACTATCCCGCGGAGTTCTTTGCACCGAGCCGGCTGTTGGACCCAGAGAACCACAACTGGCCGTAGCGGAATTCGTCTACGCCAGCAATCCGTCGATCGGGCTGCCTTCGGCGATGCGGCGGGGTCGCCCGGCGATGTCATCGAGCACGGTGTCGTGGGGGATCCCGAGTGCTTCGTAGAGCGTGGCGGCGATGTCATCGGGTGAGGCCTTCGCGTCGATCACCTCGCCGGCATTCTTGTCGGTGGCTCCGATCACCACCCCGTTCCTCACTCCACAACCGGCCCACAGCACCGAGTAGGCTCGACCCCAGTGGTCCCGGCCACCGTCCTTGGCCTTGTTGATCGTCGGCGTACGTCCCATCTCGCCCATCACGATCACCAGTGTCTCCTCGAGCAGACCTCGGGTGTCGAGGTCTTCGAGCAGTGCCGAGAGTGCCTGGTCGAATTCCGGCAGCAGGGTTTCGTTGTAGAGCCGGAAGTGGTCGAAGTGGGTGTCCCAGATCTGGAAGGACGAGAGGCGGGTGTTCTTGGGGTTCGAGACCGCGTTGGCGGTGACGAAGCGGACTCCCGATTCGACCAGCCTGCGGGCCAGCAGCAGCACCTGGCCCATTTCGAAGCGGCCGTAGCGATCGTGTGCGGCGGCGGGTTCCCGGGAGAGGTCAAAGGCGGCCTGGCACTTGGGCGAGAGGATCAGGTCCAGCGCCTTGTCCTGGTGAGCCTGCAGGGTGCGGGCCGATGCGTCGTCGCGGGCGGTGGCGAAGGCTCCGTCGAGCGACCCCAGCAGGTTGCGGCGCGAGGCGAGCCGGGCGTGGGAGACGTCGCCGGGCAGGGCCAGCGAACGGGGGCCCGGCAGCTTGCCGTTCCAGGCGGGGGCCTTGGACATCATGCGGTTGCGGGCCACCGGGAACGGGTCGTATCGACGACCCAGCCAGCCTCCGCCTGCACTGGGTGTCGGGAAGCCCATGTCGAAGAGCAGCCGTGGGGTGAGTACGCTGCTGGGCAGGTGGGTGGGGGCCGGCATGATGCGTGACACGACCGATCCGTAGGTCGGATGGTCCATCGCGGTGGGCTGGATGCGGGAATCGCCGCCGGGGGTGTGGCCGCTGAGGACGTAGGCGGCGGAGCTGTTGTGGCCCGAGAGCGGGTGTGAGGCGGAGCGGAGGATCGTGTAGCGGTCGGCCAGACCGGCCAGACGGGGCAGCATGTTGGAGATCTGCGTGCCGGGCACACTGGTGGCGATCGGATGATACGGTCCTCGAATGCCCGCCGGTGCACCGGGCTTCATGTCGAAGGTGTCCATCTGGGCCTGGCCGCCGTTGAGGAACATGAAGATGCAGTTGCGGGCCGGCCGCTCGACTCGGGCCGCAACCGCACGGCGGACCGATTCGAGCTGGAGCACATTCGAGAGTGCCAGGCCGCCGACTCCGATCAACCCCGCACGCAACAGGTCGCGACGCGTCCAGTCGCGGTGGCCTGCTGCGGGGGTATCGAAGAGAGTGATCATGGCGGCGAGAGAGCGTGGTGAGGAGGTGGCCGAGGCGGCGCGCGGCGACTGAGAGCTATGCTACTATATCTTATCGGCACCGTGCCACGTGTGTCTGATCCGCCGACTGCAAGCACCTGGGAGACTGATCGTGACGACCGCTGCAGCACTGAAGGCGAGTGTGTGCCAGAAGATCGATGAGCAGAGCGATCGGATCATCGCCGTCGGCGAAGAGATCATGGATGACCCGGAGTTGGGCTTCAAGGAGCACCGTACGGCGGACAAGGTGCAGGAGGTCTTCAGCGAGTTGGGGCTGGAATTCGACAGCGGACTGGGGCTGACCGGCGTGAAGGCGGTACTGCGAGGAGGGCGTCCGGGACCGACGCTGGCCCTGATGGGCGAACTGGACGCGTTGCAGGTGCCCGGGCACCCCCGGGGCAACGAGGCCACCCAGGCGGCTCATGCCTGCGGCCACAACGCACAGATCGCCGGCCTGATGGGAGCCGCCATGGGGCTGCACTCGGCGGGGATCGCCGAGGAACTGGCCGGAAACATCGTCTTCCTGGCGGTGCCGGCCGAGGAGTACGTCGAGATCGACTACCGGCTGGGCCTAGTTCGCGAAGGGAAGACCTCGTTTCTGTGTGGGAAGCAGGAGCTGATCAAGCTGGGGCATTTTGATGACATCGACATGGCGGTGATGATCCACACCAAGAGCCCCTCTCGCGATGACGGCACCCACGGCGTGGGGCTCTCGTCCAACGGCTTCCTGGCCAAGACGGTCACGTTCCGAGGCCTGGCGGCTCACGCCGGGGGTGCCCCCGAGCAGGGGGTCAACGCGCTGTACGCGGCGCAGCTGGCTCTGGCCGGGATCAATTCGCACCGCGAGACGTTCCGCGACGAGGACTGCGTTCGGGTGCACCCGATCATCACCAAGGGCGGCGACCTGGTGAATATCATTCCCTCGGACGTTCGGCTCGAGACCTACGTGCGAGCGAAGACGGCCGAGGCGATTGTCGATGCCGCCTCGCGGGTCGACGCCTGTCTGAAGGGAGCCGCGATGGCCATGAGGTGCCAGGTCGAGATCAACACGGTGCCGGGGAACCTGCCACTGAACAACGACCCGATCCTCAAAGACATCTTCCGCAACAACGCCGCGACGATCTTCGACGAGGATGGCTTCCGGGATTATCCTCACGGCGGCGGCTCGACCGATGCCGGAGATCTCAGCCAACTGATGCCCGTGCTGCACCCGGTGATGGCCGGGGCACACGGCGAACCGCACAGTGTCGACTGGCACATCGCTGACAAGCAACACGGTTACGTGTCTCCGGCCAAGACCCTGGCCATGATGGCCGTCGACCTGCTGGCTGATGACGCGGCGGAAGGTCGCAGGGTGGTCGATGAATTCACGCCGGGGATGTCACAGGACGAATACCTCAACGAGCAGCAGGGAGTTTTCCGGACCGAGCTCTTCGACGGGGCGGCCTGATGCCGACCTGCCGGCTCGGGGCGTGGTAGGATCGGCGTCGGAGCGGTCGGGAGCGGTTGAGGATGCAATGCAGACGGATGTGAACACGTTGCCGTGTGGCCGGCAGATGGCTCTGCTGCTGGTGGCCGTGTTGGCTGGCGGCGGCATTGCGGGGGCGGCCGACACGGCCGACGGACCCGATTTTCTCAGAGACGTGCGGCCGATCTTCAAGGCACACTGCTTCCGCTGCCACGGGCCCGGCAGCAGCGAAGGCGAGTTGCGACTGGATCGCAAGCCGCTGGCGATGAAGGGGGGCGAGACGGGCCGGGCGATCGAGCCGGGCCAAGCCGCTGCCAGCCTGCTGGTGCGGCTGATCGAAGGCCGTGGCCCCGGCGACGCGAGGATGCCGCCCGACGGCGAGGGGCGAGGCCTGCGGCAGAAGGAAATCCGGCTGATCCGCGACTGGATCAACCGCGGAGCAGCCTGGCCCGACGGGATCGACGACCAGGCCGATCGATTGAGCCTGTGGTCGCTGAGACCGATCAGCAGGCCGCCGATTCCCGGCGTGCATGACGCTATGTGGGTGCAGAACCCGATCGACAGTTTTGTGTTGGCACAGCTCGAGGCGCGACAATTGGTCGCCTCGCCACGGGCAACGCCCGGGCACCTGATCCGGCGAGCAACCCTCGACCTGCTCGGACTGCCTCCGACACCCTCGGAGGTGGATCGGTTCACAAGGGATCCGTCGGCGGGGGCCTTCGAGCGAGTCGTCGACCGGCTGCTGGCCAATCCGCATTACGGAGAACGCTGGGGTCGGCACTGGCTGGACCTGGTCCGCTACGCCGACACCAACGGGTACGAGGTCGACGGGGTCAAGCCGCTGGCGTGGAAGTACCGGGACTGGGTGATCGGGGCGCTCAATGCCGACTTGCCCTATGACCGGTTCGTGACCCAGCAGCTTGCCGGCGACGAGATTGCCGAGGCGAGCACCTCTAGCGTGCTGGCGACGGGGTTCCACCGCGTGGGGCCCTGGGACGCCGAACGGGGTGCCAGTGTTCAGAAGAGCGAGGTGATCGAGGAGCTCTACAACGAGCTCGACGACATGGTCAGCACCACCTCGCAGGTCTTCCTGGGACTGACAATAGGCTGTGCCCGATGCCATGACCACAAGTTCGACCCGCTGACGGCCAGGGACTACTACTCGATGGTCGCTGTCTTCCGCGGCCTGAAGCGCGAACACAAGGGTCGCACCGAGTTGGCTCGAGCCGCCCTGCCGCCGGGACAACTTGCCGGCAAGGATCTCAAGGCCCAGCCCCAGGGCTACTTCTTCTTCGAACCCTCGCCGACTCCCCCCGTCACTCACCTGCTGAACCGCGGCAACCCCAACCAGCCGGGCATCGAGGTGACCGCTGCGGTGCCGGCGGCACTGGTCGACAAACAACCGGCCTTTGATGCCGCGGACAAGTTCACCAGCCGGCGACGGATTTCTCTGGCCCGTTGGATCATGTCCGACGACAACCCCCTGACGCGTCGCGTGATCGTCAACCGCGTCTGGCAGTACCACTTCGGCACCGGCCTGGTCCGCACCTCCAACGACTTCGGTGTCCGCGGCAACCTGCCGACTCACCCCGAGCTCCTGGACTGGCTGGCCGAGTGGTTCGGAGTCGACGCTGGGTACTCGCTGAAGAAGCTGCACCGTCTGATCATGACCAGCCGGACCTATGCCTCCAGCAAACGCCCCGTTGTGGCCAACGCCCGGCGGGATGTCGACAACCTGTTCCTGTCGCACTTCCCGGTGCGTCGTCTGGAGGTCGAGGCGATCCGAGATTCGATGCTCGCCGTCAGCGGCCGACTCAATGATCGGCTCTACGGAGCCCCGATGTATCCCTTCATCCCCGCCGACGCACTCCGCAGCGGCTACAACCCCTCGGGTGTCTGGCAGCCATTCAACGAAACCGACGCAAACCGCCGCACGATCTACTCGTTTCTGAAACGCACGTTGATGATCCCGTTCCTGGAGACTCTGGACTTCTGCGACACCGCGAGGAGTGCCGAGCGGCGCGAGGTGACGACCGTGGCGCCTCAGGCGCTGGAGCTGTTCAACGGAGAATTCGTCAACCGGCAGTCGCGGCACTTTGCCGACCGCGTGATCGCCGAAGCCGGCACCGACCCCGCCAGCCAACTCGAGCTCGCCTTCCGGCTGGCACTGGGTCGTTCGCCGAGGGCCAGCGAGCGAACGAGCCTGCTGCGATTCCTGTCGACCGAGACACGGCAACTGGTCTTCGGCGACCTGAAGCGGTTCGAGCGTGAGTCTTCACCGAGTGCCCTCAAGCAGGCCTCGGGCAAGATCTCCGAGACGGGCCTGACGCTCTGGCTCGATGCCTCAACCGGCGTGACGCTCGATCAGCAGAAACACGTCACCAGTTGGGCGTCTCGCGTGGGGCCACTGGTGGCCACCGGTCACGGGGACCCCGAGTCCATCGCCGGGGCGATCGGCAAGCGGCCGGCGATCAGGTTCAACGGCCACGACTGGTTTTCTCTGAGCGGTTCACCGGTCTCCGGCCAGGCCTACACGCTGATGGCCGTGGTGACCGACCTCTCGGCCGCAACGCCCGGTGCCCGCAACCTGATCGGCAACTGGGACGGCAGCAAGGGCAACAGCACCACGTCGATTTTCCTCGGAACGACATCGGCCTCCAAGGGAGTTCGCAGCGTCCGACTGACCGACGCGTTTGCTCTGCGCGAGAAACTCATCCTGAACAAGCCTGCCACACCGTTCCTGCTGACGGGGGTCTCGGGACCTGACAACGCCCGCGTCTTTCAGAATCGCCGATTGCTCGACCAGCTCGGATCGGCCTTGCCCAGCCGAAAACTGGACACCGGCTGGACAATCGGCCGACAGGGAACATTGGACAGCGAGTACTGGAACGGCCTGGTGGCCGAGCTGCTTGTCTGGAATCGATCCCTGGGTGAGGCCGAGTTGTCGATGGCCTGGCAGCAGTTGGGAGTCAAGTACGGCGTGGTTGACCCCCTCAAGCCTCGCCTGCCTCTGACCACAGCTGCCGCACGCCGATTGGCACTCGTGCAGGTCTGCCGAGTGATTCTCAATCTCAACGAATTCGTCTACACCGATTAGCCATGTCAGCCATGTCAGCCATGTCACTTGCACCAACCGGTTTTGTTCCCAACCAGACTCCTTGCGGCAACACGCGGCGTGAGTGTCTCTGGCAATGGGGCGGCGGCTTCGCGGCCTTGCCTCTGGTCGATTTGATGACTCGCGAGGCGGAGGCGGCCGGCGAAGCGGCTCGGCCCACCAGCCAGCAGTCGCCTCATTTTCGCTCGACCGTCAAGCAGGTCGTCTTCTTCTTCCTCAACGGCGGACCCAGCCAGGTCGACACGTTTGACCACAAGCCGGCTCTCGAGAAGTACCGGGGCAAGAGTTTTGACGGGGGGCTGCAGATCGGTTCCAACGGCCGAGCGATCGGCAAGCTGGCTCCTTCGGTCTTCCCCTTCCGTCGCTACGGCGACAGCGGCCTGATGATCAGCAGCCTGTTTCCTCACGTCGGCCAATTCGCCGACGACCTCTGCGTGATCAACTCGATGTACGCCGAGACCCCCACCCACAGCCCCGGCATCCTGCAGATGAACTCCGGCAGCATCGTGTTGGGCCGCCCGAGCCTGGGCAGCTGGCTCGGTTATGGTCTGGGCAGTCTCAACGAGAACCTGCCCAGCTACGTCGTGATGACCGACCACCGTGGCGGGCCGCGGGGCGGTGCCGGTGCCTGGAGCAGCGGGTTCATGCCCGCCCGCTACCAGGGCACACTGTTCCGCAGCCGGGGCGCCCCGGTGCTCAACCTCAAGCGACCCGCGGGAACTGGAGCCGGCACGCAGCGCCGCAGCCTCGATCTGCTCAACCAGCTCAACCGCCAGAACCTCGAACTCCGCGGCGGCAACTCCGAACTGGCCGCACGGATCGCGTCCTACGAACTCGCCTACCGGATGCAGACCGATGCGACCGAAGCGGTCGACATCGATTCGGAGCCCGCCTCGATCCAGAAGATGTATGGCCTCGAGGACAAGCGGACCGAGTACTTCGGGCGGCAGTGCCTGCTGACTCGCCGCTTGCTCGAACGGGGAGTCCGGTTCGTTCAGCTGTATTCCGGCGGCGGAGCCGATTCGTGGGACGCGCATGACGATGTCCCCGACAACCACGGTCGGCATGCGTTTGAAATCGACCGGCCGATCGCGGCGTTGATGGCCGACCTGAAGCGGCAGGGGATGTGGGACCAGACGCTGTTGATCTGGGGCGGTGAGTTCGGCCGGACACCGACCAGCGAGGGTGTCGACAAGCCGGGCCGAGATCACAACCACTTTGGCTTTACGATGTGGATGGCCGGAGGGGGAGTGAAGGGCGGGCAGAGGATCGGGGCCACCGACGAGACCGGGTTCGAGGCGGTCGAACGACGCCTGCATGTCTCCGATCTCCACGCCACCATCCTGCACCTGCTCGGCCTCGACCACCATCGCCTGACCTTCCTCCACGAAGGACTCGATCAACGACTCACCGGAGTCCAACCGCGGCAGGTGATCCAGGAGGTGTTGGCCTGAGTTGGCCGGGTCCGCCCTTGGCGGATGAGGCGGTCCCAGTGGTAGAATGCGTGGGAGCAACAGCGACCCAAACACCCCCGACATGGGGACATCATGGGGACATCATGG
>Ga0310124_10000646_pt1 | contig 24207 bp, 19 predicted proteins | sample CB11b_AW_Bot5_MG_FD_203507 | JGI IMG/M metagenome (GOLD analysis project Ga0310124, IMG submission 203507) | Marine microbial communities from Western Arctic Ocean, Canada - CB11b_AW_Bot5 | ecosystem: Environmental > Aquatic > Marine > Oceanic | place: Canada: Western Arctic Ocean | collected...
AAGTTCAATCGAACCAGGCTACCTTCAAAGGGCATATAGAGAAGACGTCTTCCCTATATGCAAGGTTACTTTGAGACCGTCCACTAGGTAAGGTCCCCGTCCGTGAACAGATACAATGGGCGCGAGGCCGCTTCCGGCGGACTCCACTTTAGAGGCCCTTCATATGCGAAATATTCGAATCATCGCCGGCATCGCTGCCGCATTCCTATTGGCAAACGTAACCCTATCCACGGACCTGCGCGCGCAGTCCATCGACGCCGCCAAGCTACACGAAGAGGCCATCGTCATCGACGGCCATGTCCACATCATCACGCCCGTTTTCCACCAAGACATCGACCCGTGGCAGGTCCAGAAGACAGGCCTGTTTGACTACGCCCGGGCCAAGCAGGGCGGACTCGACGTTGTCGTCCATACGGTCTACATCGAAGATCCCTACAACAACTACAACTATGCGGTGAAACAGGCTTGCCGCCTGGTCGAGACGTTCTACCGGGTGCTCGACGCCAACTCCGACAAGATGGAATTGGCCCTCACGTCCGCCGATGTGCGCCGCATCGTTGCCAAAGGCAAGATGGCTGCGATCCTCGCGCTCGAAGGCGGTTTCGATACCGAGGGCGATCTTGACGTGTTGCGGCTCTTCCATCGTTTGGGCGTTCGGATGATCCAGCCGGTCAGCCACAACACCACCAACGCCTTCATGGATGCCGGTCTGGGCATGTCGAAGTGGGGCGGACTGACCGAGCAGGGACGCAAGGTGATCGCGGAAATGAATCGCCTTGGGATCTTGATCGATCTGTCGCATGCCACCGACCAAGCCAAGATGGAAATCATCGAAGCCAGCCGCGCTCCCGTTGTCGGGAGCCACCACGGTCTGCGTCACTTCGTCGAGCACAAACGCAACCTCTCCGACGAGGTTCTCAAGGCGATGGCCGCCAAGGGTGGACTGATGGGCCTGCATTCGAGCTCCGGCTACATCGGTGAAAAACTCGCCGCATTGCGCAAGGCTCGTGCCGCGGAACGGAAGACGCCGCCGCCGGCCCCAAGGCTGCGGCACCTCATCCCCGGCTACGAGTTCTTCCGTCCACCCTACGAAGATTTTGGTGACTACATCCGCAAACTCGACGCCACCATGCACGCGAAGTGGCGGAATAGCGGCTACGGCAAACCCTGGCGCGAGCTACACCAGAAGGCGATGGACGCCAAGCGCCCTCTCCCGACCGTCGATGATTGGGCAAACCAAGTTGACTACGTCGTCGAGATGGCGGGCGACAGCCACATAGCAATCGGTCTCGACCTGATGAGCGGCCCGACCATGGTCGACTTTGATGCCACCCAGTACCCGCGCCTCACCAAAGCTCTGGTCGACAAGGGATACAGCGAACAACGCATCAAGAAGATTCTTGGGGAGAACTGGCTCCGGCTATTCGACGCAGCGAAGGTACCTTGATCGGGCTTCATCGCGGCAGTAACCAGGCTAGAATCGAAGCATGCGCATCACACAAGGCAAGGTTGTTGATGGCCGAGTGGTCGTGGATGGCGAATCCTTGAACGATGGGGCCAGCGTTACGGTCTTGGTGCCGGATGAGACCACGTTCACTTTGAGTCAAGAGGATGAGGCAGCGCTGCTCGAGGCGATTACGGAAGCGGACCGGGGCGACCTGCTTGATGCCGATGTTGTGTTGAGAGATCTCCCGTAGAACCGGGTGATGCTGCCGATCAAGATCACCCGAGGAGCCTCCGTACAGATTCAGGAGGCGGCAGGTTGGTGGTCGGCAAACAGGCCCAAAGCACCCGGGGCCTTCGCGGAGGACTTGCGTCGCGCTTTTCAACTCATTTCCCTTCAGCCGAAGATCGGGACACGCGCCGCGACAACCGATTGCAAGGCATTCGCAGAATCCATCTCAGTCGTATTCGATACTATCTGTACTACCGCCTCCGGAAGGAACGGGTCGAGGTTCTCGCACTGTGGCATAGCAGTCGTGAGAGAGAACCCAATCTTTGAGCAAGACTCAATTTCGCTGGATAGGTGCTGAGTTCGATGAAACCGGAGATCAATTTCTCGCTTACATCTGAGTCAGACGCGACCGAGAGTCCAGGCACTTTCTTGACGATCCAGACCTCGATGTGTGAACTCAACGTTTGGATGACTCGCGAAGATCTCCAGATGCTTCCATCTGTGCGTGAAGCGAGATGGGACAATCGTTCCTCAATAAAAATTGGCACTTCAGCCGGGGCGCCGGTCTTCTGGTCTTGCGACGATCAAGCGCTTGCAGTCCTGGTAGGAACCGACGACGAGACCTGGGAATATTGGTCCGTGGTTGCCTGAGGCTGAGCTCGACGAGCGACTAGCCTTAATCGAGCGCGAGGTCGCGGGCTCTCGCTAGCACTCGCCGGTCAAATAAACCATCCATGAAAATAGAAACCTTCACCACCCAAGTCGTAACCCTGCCCCGCGACGTCGGAGCCCTCGACGAAGCCCCCGAACAAGTCTCGACCGACTTCGTTACCCTGCGATTCAAGACGGACGAAGGAGCCGAGGGTATCGGCTATGCGGGCTTTGCGGCCCCGGTGATGACAAAGGCGCTCAAGGAAGCTCTGGATGCACTGGCGGCGGAGGTCATCGGTCTCGACCCGTTGCGCATTGAGGCGATCGGCGAGAAGCTGCTCGAGATCGGCGGACGTGGTGCGGCGGCGGGCCTCGTGACACGCGCAGTCTCAGCCATCGACGTCGCCCTGTGGGACCTCAAAGGTAAGGTGACCGGTCAGCCGCTGTGGAAGCTGCTCGGAGGCTATCGCAACCGTGTCCCTGCCTATGCGAGCGGCCATCTGTGGCGCACCTACGACGCTGACGCGCTGGCCGAAAAAGGGGCGGAACTCGTCGAGCAGGGATTTCTCGCCATGAAGTTTCGCATGGGCGCCGAGGGGTCGAACGCCGTCGAGGCTGAACGCATGCATGCGCTGCGCGACGCCGTCGGTGACGAGACCGACATCATGGTTGACATCAATCAAGGCTGGGATGTTAATCGATCCATCGCGATGGGCCGCGAGATGGAAGACTGCGGCCTCTATTGGTTGGAGGACCCGGTCAACTATGAGGACTTCGACGGCCTCGCCCACATCGCCGATGCACTCGACACACCGATCGCCGCCGGTGAGTATCTATGGGGCGTCGCGCCGTTCCGGTCGTTCCTCGAACGCCGGTCGGTCGACATCGTGATGGTCGACATCATGCGCGTCGGCGGGCTCACCCAATGGATGAAAGTAGCCCACATGGCCCAGGCCTGGAATCTGCCGGTTGTGAGTCACCTCGCGCCCGACATCCTCGCGCCCGCTGTAGCCGCCGTTCCCAACGGCCTGATGGTCGAGCACATGCCCTGGTCGCTGCCCTTGTTCCGGGAGGAACTGCAAATCGAGAACGGCGAAATTGTGCTGAGTGATGTGCCCGGTCTGGGGCTCGAGTTCGATGAGCGCTGGAGCGCCGCTTGACTTGGTCCCTCCCGCCGCGCTACAACGCTCGCCATGGAACGTAGACAGCTTCTCAAGACGCTTGGTGTGGGTGCGGCGGCGGCTTTGCTGCCTGATGGACTTGAGGCCGCCCCACCACCTCCACCGCCCGAGACTGACCTAAGGATCACTTCCGTCCGCATTGTGAACGTGCGAGCCAAGCGGCCCGTACCAAGCTACGCGCCGACGGAGGGTTCGTGGTCAACGGGGCGGGTCGAGGTTGCGAACCCGGTTTCGATCTATCCCGAATACAAGCCGATGCGCAGCTTGTTCATGCCCGACGGCGGTGGCGTGTCGAGCTTCTGGGTCGAGATTGGGACGAACAAGGGCATTACGGGACTCGGCTGCGGCGGGCCGGGCGGCGGGCCGATCATCGAGGGCCATCTCACCAAGCTCTTGATGGGTAAGAACGCGCTGAACATCGAGCGCATCTGGGACCTACTGTGGCGTGCCACGATGTTCTATGGCCGCAAAGGCGTCGTGCCCAACGCGCTGAGCGGCGTCGATCTGGCGTTGTGGGATATCGCCGGCAAAGCCTGGGGACTGCCTATCTACCGACTGCTGGGCGGTGAGACCAAAGCACGCATCCCGTCGTACTGTACCGGCAACGATATCGAACAGCACGTTGAGTTCGGCTACACGAAACTGAAGCTGGCGCTACCCTACGGGCCGGCGGACGGCAAGGAGGGCATTCGCCAGAACGTCGAACTCGTCAAGCGCGCTCGCGCGGCCGTTGGCAAAGACGGCGTCGTGGCGATGGATTGCTGGATGGCGCTTACCGAACGCTACACGCTGGACCTATGCGAGGCCTTCGAGCCGTACGACGTCTACTGGATGGAAGAGTGCCTGCCGCCGGATGACTACGAAGGTTTTGGGCGGCTGCGCGAGCAGATCAAGTCAACCCGCATCGTGACCGGCGAGCACGTCTACACGCGCTACGGCTTTCGGCAGTTGCTGCGGACGAACGGCGCCGAGATCTGGCAGCCGGATATTCACTGGTGCGGCGGGCTGACCGAGCTTCGGCGCATCGGGGCACTGGCGGCGGCGTATGATATCCCAGTGATTCCACACGGCGGCGGCCAACGCGATGCGATCCACTACGTGATGGCGACGCCGAACAGCCCTTGGGCGGAAATGTTCATGCCTGCGCCAGGTGGTCCTGCTGAAGTCTATGAACGCTACGAGCAAGACAACAACCTCACCCGCGGGCCGGAGGGGATTTACACGCGCCCGTCGGATGAGCCGGGCTTCGGCTGGCAGGTGGAGGTGACGTCTTAGCGGGTTGCTTGCTTGATGGGTCAGCAAAAGCAGGGGTCGCGCCCAGCGGCTCGGCTCGCTAGGATAGTAGTCCACTGGAAAGTGTTATGAAAGGCGAACACGCAAGCCCATTCTGGACGATCGTTCTGCCGCTTCTACTTTGCGGCGCCATCTACTACGCTTACGGCAAGGGTGGATTTATTTCGAAGTGGGTCCAAGGCATCGTTGACCCGGTGATTGGATTGGTCCACGCGATCGTGAACATGATTTCCGGTACGAGCCTGGGCTAGTCCCTCACCTCGGCGAATACGCTGAGCTGCACCGCTGCGTTGAGGGGCATGTCGCGGATGCCGAGCGCGGTGCGCGTGTGTTTCCCGCGTTCCTCGAAGACCTCGGCGAACAGATCAGAGGCCCCGTTGAGAACCTGGGGGTGCTCCGTGAAGCCCTCGCCGCAAAACACGTTTCCTTCCAACCGAACCAGCGTTACGATCTTCTCGAGGTCACCACTGGCGGCCTTCAGTTGTGCGATCGCGTTGATGGCGGCGAGACGCGCGGCCGCGTAGCCGTCTTCGACGCTGAGGTCTCGGCCTACCCGTCCGGCGTACTTCATCACGGCCCCTTCCCAGGGCAACTGCCCGGACGTCATCACAAGCGATCCGGTGCGGATCCACGGGACGTACGCGCCGACGGCGGCCGGCGCTTGCGGCAGCATAATGCCCAGTCGATTCAAGTTCTCTTCAGCGGTCATCGTTTCGTCACCTCGAAAAGCTTCGTGCCCTGAAATGATACCCGGTTTGCCACGCAAGCACTGCTTGCCGGGTAGATGGCACCGTTCTGGTATGATTTTCGCGTTGAAGTCAAAATCCTCTGCTGCGCCGAAGCCCTGGATCATCGAGCGCCTTGTCTCGCTCACGGCGGACGATCATGTTGCGCATCTGTCGTCGCAACTCAGCGCGTTTGCATCGATCCTGCTGATCCATCTGGCGTCGCGCGACATGGTGCGGTATCTCGAAGGGCAGCCGTCGTGGCGACTCTGGCTGGCCCTGGGGTTCGGACTGTGTTTCGCCGCGTCGTTCTTCCCGGCCTATCGGCGGTTCGCCTACTATGGCGCCACGGCAATCGCGACGCTCAAGCTCGTGGCCGTGTTTCCGTTGAACTCGAATCACTCGATGGTCGAGCTGGTTTGCATCCTGTTAATTGCGATGGCCTACCGGCCGGACGGTGCCAACCTTGCGGTACTATCGCAGAGCTTGCGATGGCTTCCGATTCTTGTCTTTTTCTTTTCGGGCCTGCAGAAGATGATGATGGGGACGTACTTCGATGGCAGCTTTCTAGCGTTCTCGGCAGCTTCGGACACCGATTTCCGGGCCGCCTTCCAATGGATGCTACCGGAGGCCGAGTTCGCGCGGCTCCAGGCCATCAAGCCGCCAGGTCCCTACCTATTTGAACTAATGTATCCCGTGGTGCTCTCAAACCTGGTGTACATCGGCGAGATTGTGGTCGCCGGGCTACTGCTCATGAAGCGCACGCGCCTGGTTGGGCTCATCGGCAGTATGGTGATGATCGTCGGCATCGAGTTGGTGGCGAAGGAGCTGTTCTTCGGCGTGCTGTTTGCCAACCTCGTTCTTCTGTATGCGCCCAGGGATTGGAGCAAGCCCGCGCTACCTTGGTGTTGCGCGCTGTATGCCGTGCTGTTGGCCGTGACGGCCGGTTTGCTGCCGGAGTTCAAGTTCAATTGAAGACACGATGGTTCACCCGCACGGCCGGCATAGTCCTGGTGCTCATCATGGTGTGGCAGTTTGTCCACCGGGGCTTGGTTGTTGTGACCGACGTCAACCCTTGGAAGCTGTTTGGCTTCGCGATGTATTGCACACCACACCAAGTAAAGGTGCGGCTGGCCAAGATGGTAGGTAACCGTATCCGGCCAATGTCGAAGCAGGAGATCCCGCCGGAGCCGCGCCGGGCGCTGGCGATCTTTGAAAGGAATCGTGCGTCTCTCGGCATGCTGCATTCTCATGAAGATTTGGCGCGCTATTTGGCGGAGAGCCTTCCTCCGACCGAGCGATTCTTCATTTGGGTGGAAGTGACGACGCTTGACCCTGCGACGGCCACTCTCAAAACGAATCTGAAAGCGTATCCGGTGCGTGTGGAACAGTGACGGGAACTACGGCATCAGGTTGTCGCGGTCGCTTCCGCCGGCCTGATCGAGGTAGCCGTAGATTTTCAAGTCCTCGCCTGTGAGGCGTTTTGTGACCCAGATGATCTGGCCGGTGTGTTCGGCCAGATGCTCGACGACGTGATAGATGGCATGCAGACCGGTCACTGTGAACGCTTGAATCTTCCGCTCGCTCGCAAGATCGTCGGCTGAGACGGTGGCGAGAGCGCGGTCGGCGTCGTCGATAGCCTGCCTAAGTAGCGAAAGACCTTCGTTGCGGTCGAGCGGTTCGCGGCGGGCGAACTCGGCGTCGCGGTCGCGTGTGTCCGGCACGCTGCCGACACCGCTTACGAGCCATTGCCGGATGTTCCCCGCTAGGTGAAGGATCAGGTTGCCGACGGCGTTCTCGTTCTCATGGTTGCGGGCCCAGAGTTGCTCGTCGCTGAGCTTACCGACACAGAGTTCGATGCGCCGGAAACGCTCGCGAAGCTGGTGGCGGCTGATGCGGATGAATTCTTGGGTGAAGGCATCCCGATTAGGCATGACCACATTATCGGTTGCGTCTGGACATCGAAGATCGAAACATTGAATATGCCCCAATTAAATCATGTTTGTTCGGAATTATCGATACTGTCGCAGCTAAGATAGATGTATGCGCGATTTTCGGATTACGCATCTCACCTTTTTTCTCGCGACGTTCCTTTTGATCGCGTTATCGCCCAGGCCGGTCCGGTCGGCGGAAGAGCCGGTAACCGGCGCTATGGTAGGCCGCGGCGACGAAAACTATCAGGCATTGCGCAACACCACAGTAGGGGAATCGTTCGCGGTTCAGGATCTCCGTATCAAGCGCGATGTCGGGATCTTCCAGTTGCGCAGCGGAACCGTTTCGTTTCTGACTCCGGTACTCGATCGTGTGACGATGGCGGTCTTTAGCGGAGAAGGCTCATTCGTCCTAGAGCCAAACCTGCCACATGGAGTCAGGAACTTGGCCATATTGACGGGCGAACAGTCCGTGCAAGAGCCCTTTCAACAGGCGGTGTTCTGGTTCACGGACGAGACGGACAAAGAAATCCGCGAGCACGGAGAGACGGGAAGTGCTCCCCAGGTGGCGGATGTGTTGCGTAAATTCCGCTCGGAGATGCGCAAGCGGCGCGAGAACCCTCGCAGTTCCCTGGAAGCCATGATGACTTCCGAGGCTATGGATAACGTCGAAGCGGACATTTTCACCGCCCTTTACGATCCTGGGGCGGAGCCGTTCTTCAATGCCCTCATCTTCGGCAAGAAGCACTCGCATCTGCGTCTCCACCTGCGGCCTACCGGGGCGGTTCCCGACATGATGACAGAAGAAGAAGTGGCTCTCATCAACTTGGCGCCGGAAAAGCAGGACGAGGGAATCTTGTATCTCGCTCCCGCGGAGGGCCGCCCGGAGAGAGCACCGGACATTCCGCAACGCAAACACCGGGTCGACGTGACTCACTACCGAATCGATAGTGAACTGGCGGGAAATCGCGATCTCAGCGGGTCAACTGTCATGACGTTTAAGCCGCGCTACGGCGGAGATCGCATGCTTGGATTGAGCCTGCTGCCAACTCTCCGCGTCAGCGGCGTCAAGATCGGCGGCGATCAGCCGCTTACCTTCATCCAAGAACCCAAAGAGGAAGATGCGTCGTTCTACGTGATCTTCCCCGTACCGCTGGAAAAGGATCGCGAGTACCAACTTGGTATCGAATACCAGGGGAACAAGGTAGTTTACGACTACGGTGGGGGCAACTTCGCAGTCGGTGCGAGAACGAGCTGGTACCCCAACGTGAACACCTTTAGCGATCCGGCAACCTTTGAACTAACATTCGCGCACCCGAAGAAAGGCACTCTGGTGAGTGTCGGGAAGCGCGTGGATGAGAAGACAGAAAGAAAGACCGTTCGGTCGCAGTGGCGATCGGATATTCCTTTGAAAGTTGCGGGGTTCAACTATGGCCGCTACAAACAGCAGAACCTGACCGAAGAACAGAGCGGCTATGAGATCGAAGGGTTTGCGACGACGGAAGTCCCGGACTTCCTAAGAAGTACAGCGGGGAGCCTGCCCGGACGACGAGCAGGATGCCGAGCACAAAAAACATGACGCCTTCGTCGATGCTGAAGAAGGTAGCGGCGGAAACGCGTGCCTCAATCTTAATCTTCAATCGCTTCTTTGGGGAAGCACCGTACGGCCGAATTGCCGTGACCCAGCAGCCGCAATTCAGCTTTGGCCAATCGTGGCCGACGCTGGTGTATCTGCCGGTGAGTGCGTTCCTCGACTCGACGCAGCGCTGGATGCTGGTGGGCGCGAATACGTTCAAGTTCAATGATTTCATCCAGGAAATCACGCCGCATGAGGTTGCCCATCAGTGGTGGTGACACATGGTGGGCTGGTCGTCTTATCACTATCAGTGGCTATCGGAGGACTTCTCCGACTTCTCCGCGAGTCTGTTCGTGCAGGCGGTCAACAAAGACCCGAAACCCTACATGGACTTTCTGAAGCACTGGTGTGAAGCAATCTTGGAAAAGAACGAGTTCGGATTCCGCGCCAACGACGTCGGGCCGATCTGGATGGGCCGGCGCCTTCAAACGGCCCGCACATCCGGGGCCTATAGCAAGATCGTCTATGCCAAGGGCGGCTTCGTGCTGCATATGCTGCGGCGCATGATGTACGACCGGAAGACGGGCGATGAACGGTTCATCAAGATGATGCACGACTTCGTGCAAACCCACCTACACAAGAACGCCACGACCCAAAGTTTCCAAGAGACCGTCGAGCGGCACATGACTCCGGAGATGAATCTCGACGGCAACGGCAAGATGGACTGGTTCTTCGAGCAATGGGTCTACGGCACCGAGATACCGAGCTATCAGTTGGACTACAGCCTCCATCCGCAAAGTGATGGCACCGTCCTGATCAAGGGGGCGGTAACGCAGAAGGGCGTTTCGGACAACTTCAAGGCGCAAGTACCCGTCTATCTCACCTTCGACAAGAACGAGGCGATGCTGGGACGTGCCGTGCTCGAAGGCAGCTCAACCGCCGAGCTGTTCGAGATCAAGCTGCCCCGCAAGCCCGACGCCGTTGGACTGAACAGTTTCTATGACGTGCTCGCTGATGAAGTAGTCGTGAACGGCGGCTAGGCTAAACGGGCCGGCATATTCCCGCCCTCGTACGACCCCAATTCTTTCCTTGGCGGGCTTTGCGGTTCGTAGCGCCTTTGCGAGAAACGCCTTTCGCCAGCAACCCCAGTCACAACAACTTTAACCCAATACCTTCAACCACTTAGCTCCCAGCGCACCCGGAAAACTTGACAGCTCATGATAGGTTCAAACCAAGGCCGGTAAGGATTGTTCACCGTAACGACTTTGCCCGTGCCTGGCCAGGACAGAGCAAGTTGCCATGCGCTCGTGAGGGATCCCCCGCGGACCCGACTCGCAGCGTCGATCGAGACGAGGGTGTATCGGGGGCGGTACGCCCGAAATGTCAAAATCGCGCAAAAAGTCGACCGCTCAACTTTCACCTTCGGCTCTGTTGAGGTGAAACCACTGAGGACGAACCAGCAGAGCCAAACTGAGGTGCCTCAGTTCTTTTCCAAACGATGAAATGGACAGCCAAACAACGGAGCCATGGGTGTGAACCCATGGGCGCCGCGCCCGCCGGCGCGGCCATCCGCGGTCTTTCCCACACCCAGCGCAACATCCTCACACATGTCATGCCCTTCAAACTCTTAGCGCCCTTTGCGGTACTTAGCGCCTCCGCGAGAAACGCCTTTCACCCCGCACGGCTGTCAGGATGGCCAAACCCCAACACATCCGAAACACCAGCCAATCAGCCCTTCCGCGTCAATCCAGACCCTCCGAAACTCCCCCCGGGTGACAAAACCTGCCATTCTCCGACATCAAACCCCCCAATCCAAACCAAGAATCCATCAACGGTCTTCCCTAACTGATACCGGAACCCACGCCCCCGCCCTTCTGTCAGACGTTGGGGTCTAATGAATCGTCGAGTTTCCGCGCCGTTTGGTGCGGGGCCTCCGGATTTACATCCGCCGCTCCGTCTAGCGGGACGCGAGCTTTCCTCCTTTGCGGAGGACTTGGAGTTTTGCTTTCACGGCGGGTTGGGTGATGGGGATCTCGCGGCCTTCGTCGGTTTGGACTACGGAGGACGAGGCTAGGTCGATTTCATACTCGCCGGGGTTGGCGTTGGGGGCGGCGGTGCAGGGGAGGCGGAGTTCGTGGGTGTCGGGGTCGGCGGTGATGGGGTCGCAGGTCACGTCCAGCGGTAGGTTCTCGGGCTTGATTTCTACCGGCGAGGCGAAGCCGGGTTCGCGCTTGAGGCGGGCTACCAGGTGTCCCTTGGCGCCGGGTTGCAGAGAGATGACTTCGGGCTCGATCTCATAGGCACGGATGACATCGACGGTGATGGCCGGGGCGTAGATGGTCTCTTTGCTGCCGTCGATGTTGACTTGCGCTGCGAGAACAAGCTCGTACTTGCCAGGGCCCCAACCAAGCTGGCTTCCGACGTCGAACGTACCCTTTGCTTTACCCTTGTCCTCCTTGCGGGGACGGTTGAAGGTGCGGACGTTGGGGGTCTTCGCCGCACCCATATTCTTGGGCGGACTGATTTCCTCGTCGTCGGTCTGGAACTCCCAATTCAGCTCGTATTTCAAACCGGGGATGATGCGCATGTAGCGCGGGGAGGTGACTTCGACGGCGGCGGGCAGTGGCGGCACGATGCGGACGGGGAGGTCGGCGCCGAGCCAGGGGGCGATGTTGGCGCTGCTGAAGCCGCGGCGGAGGCGCTGGATCTCGTTGGCGCTTTGCACGTTGACTTCGAGGCTCGGTCCGCGGGCGCGGCGGCGAACGAGTTGGCCGTCGATCTCAGCCTCGCCCCAGATCTGTAAAGCGGCGTCACGTAGTTCGGCACCGGGCTCGTGCGTCAGCGTGAGTAGCGCGGATGAGCCTTGGCGTGTGCTGCCGGCGATTTCGTAGAGAGGCATGTTGCCGCCTTCGGCGATGAGGCCGTCGGGCAACTCGGGGACGAACAGGCGGATCGAGCCGTCGTAGCCGCGGCGCTCGGCGTTCACAGTGACGAGCGCCGTTCCGTTCGCGGGAACGTTCACTTCGTGCGTGCGGAGGGTGAGGGTGAAGTCGCCGCTCCGGCGGCGGGCGATGATGCGATAGCCGAAACCCGGTCCGCCGCGGCCGAGCAGATCTTCGACTTCGATGTGGATCTCGTTGTGATCTTTCCCTACCTGGAAGGAGAGGAACTGATCGATGCCGCTATCCTGTGAAACGTCGAGATTGGATAGCTTCTCTTCACCGGTGAGATTCTGCGTGGAGGCGATCTGTTCACCACCGGGATCGCGCGCGGTGACGATGCCATAGAGTCGCGATGCACCGAGGGTGGCGGCTTGCAACTCGATCGACCAGTACTCGTCGGGCTTGACCTTGAGGACGTACGTGTCAATCTCGCCGGGCTGGGCGATGCGGCCGTTCATCCAGATCTCGGGACCGAGAGGGTTCAAGTCGCTGTTGGCTTCGAGGGCGGCCGGTTGTTCGGTGAGCGCGAAGGGCATCGGGAGAGCGCCGGGCGCACCGGGGACGCGTAGCATGGCGAATTCAGCAGCGAGTTGTTCGGTCGCGAGGTCGGGGCTGATGCGAAGAGGCCCAGATAGATTGCCTCCGACGAACTCGACTTCTGTTTCGCCGCCGCGCTGCCATCCGAGGGGATAGAGTCCTTCAGCGTAGGCGAAGTTGCCGATCTTGAGGCGGTAGTAGTCCTGGTCTTGCTCGCTGAACTTCGAATCGCGGATGGCGATGAAGTACGAGCCGGCCTCGGGGAAGCGGACGTCGACGCGGGCATCGACGCCGATGCCGGGTGCGTCATCGTTCCAGGTGATACGGCGCCCTTCGGCGTCGAGTACTTGAATGAGCGGATCGACGGCTGAGCCGACGCGGCGGGCTTCGACTTCGATGACGAGGCGTTCGTTTTCGGAGGCTTCGATGCGGTAGTAGTCGCGGTCGGGTCCGTAGAGCGTGCCGTTGACAATGACGGGCGTTTCGACAGGCTGAGCTTCGTCGGCGGAGTCGTTGGCGGGCTCGGGATCCATCAACTGGGCTTCGATTTCAGAGACCTCGGGGAACTCACCGACGGTGAACAACAGAATGTTCGATAGACCGTCACGTGATTTGACGCGCACGGGATAGACTCCGACGGGAGCGTCGGGTGAGATCTCAATGAGGAACGGCAACTCGCGTCCGCGCCGCATGGAGTCTTTCGGCGCAGCGAGCGACGTGACGGCGCCGGGGATCTTGGTCTCGATCTCGGCCGTGTCGCCGAGATCACGTCCGATGAGGGTGAGCTTGACGGCGGTGCCACGTTGGCCGCCGCGAGGTTCGAGGCGAGTGAGGGAAGGCGCGGCGGCTAGGAGCGCGGATTGCGCTAGGAGACAGTGAACTAGAAAACCGGCGGCTATGAGTCGGGCGGTCATTTTCACCTCTTTTCGCGGGCTGCGCCCGCCGGCCCGCTCCTTTACAGTCGCGGCTCTGTTTCTGCTCAGCGGTTCTGTCGCTTCTTAGCGGTTGAACAGGAAGGCGTTGCTGTTGACTAGGGCCCAGAGCAGATCTTGTGCACCGGCGGCTCGGCCTTCGCCCTGGCGCAGATAGGTTAGCGCGTTGTCCAATTCGCCGGGGGTCGGGAGGCGGCTGAGCGCGGCGAGGTAGAGTTCCTCGATCAGATCGCGGTCGGGCTTGCCGGCGAGGATCGCTTCGGCGATACGTCCCTCGGGGTCGGCGATGGCCTCGGCCAGCGTCGGTCCGTTCACGAGACTCATCGCTTGCGGCAGGCTCATTTCGCTGCGGCGCTCACATTCGCAGGCGGACTCGCGCTCGGGGCGGCCGAACATGTCGAGAAAGCCGCCTTTGCCGACGTGCGGGTCGGGTAGCTGCTGCGCAGTGAAATCGGGCGGCACTTCGTCGAACTCAGGACGGGAGCCGGTCGCGACGGTCATCGCGTCGAGCATCGACTCGGCGGTGAGCCGGCGCGGCAGGAAGCGTGAGAAGTTGATCGCATCGTTCGCGTTCCACTCGTTCGTAGCAATGCTGGATTGGTAGGCGCGCGAGTTCGCGATGGTGCGAATGACATGTTGCAGGTCGTAGCCTTGCTTGACGAAGTCGTCAGCGAGGGCGGCGAGCAGCGGTTCGTTGATCGGCGGATTGGAGGCGCGGATGTCGTCGACGGGGTCGATGATGCCGCGGCCGAAGAAGTAGCTCCAAATGCGGTTGGTGATGGCGCGGGCGAAGAAGGGATTCTCTTTGGACGTGAGCCATTGGGCGAGGCCGCGGCGGCGGTCCTCTTCAGCATTGAGCGGGGGCGTGCCGACGCTGGCGATCAGGTACTCAGGTTCGACGGGGCGGCCTGTCTTGGGGTGCTTGACGGTGTTGTCGTCGCGCTTGAGATAGACGATTTGCTCGTCGCTATCGAAGCCGGGCTTGACGCCGACGGAGGCAAAGAAGGCGGCGAGCTGATAGTACTGATTCTGCGTCCAGCGCTCGAAGGGGTGGTCGTGGCACTGCGCACAGGTCATACGCACGCCGAGGAAGAGTTGGCTCATCTTCTCCATCGCTTCTTTCGGGTCTTTGTTGACGCGGAAGAAGTTGGCGGCGGGGTTCTGATAGGTGCTGCCGGTGGAGGTGATGAGCTCGCGGACGACCTGATCGTAGGGGCGGTTGGAGCCGATTTGATCGCGAATCCACTGGCGGAAAGCCCATGTGCCCTTTTCGCCGAGGTACTTGCGGTTTGATTGCAGCAGGTCGCCCCACTTGAGCGCCCAGTGGTCGACGAACTCAGTGCGCTTCATCAAATTGTCGATGAGGCGGATGCGTTTGAGGCGCGACTTCTCGGGGTCTTCGATGAAGTCGCGTGCTTCGGCGGGCGTCGGCGGAATGCCGACGAGGTCGACATAGACGCGGCGGACGAAGGTGCTGTCGTCGGCGACTTCGGAAGGCTGAATCTTCAGGCGTCTCAGCTTGGCGTCGATGTTCTCGTCGATGTAGTTGTGCTGCGAGAGTTGCTTCCACTCAAAGCCCGGTGCCGGGTTGAGGATTGTGACCGGCACGATGACGAACTTGCCCTCGTAGCGGACGAGTAGGGTGACTTCGCCGATACGTTCGCCTTGGACGATGGAGCCGTCGACGATCTTTGCCGTGGTGTCTTGGCTGCTGGCGACGACGGCTTCGCGTGTGACGTCGCGGGTGGAGCTGTCACCGTATGTGGCGACGACGAGGATCTGCTGCTTCATGCCGGAACGGCTCATGAAGACTTCGGGCGGCGTGACTTCGAGCTTGGCGACGGAGTCGGTTTTCTTATCGCCGAGTGGTGTGCCGGAGGCGATCCAGTTAAGAACGGTGTCGTAGTAGCGCGAGCCCTTCTCGATGCGGAGTCCGCCTTCGTGCGGCACTTCCTGCGCCGGTTTGGTGAGCATGAGGCTCTGGGCGGGGTCGGCGCGGTTGAAGCGGCGTCCGGAGATGTCGTAGAGCAGCGCGCCGTAGTCGAACTCAGGGTCGTAGCCTCGGAGCGACAGCTTGAAGCCGTTCTTACCTTTGGCTGCGCCGTGGCAGGGGCCGGACGTGCAGCCCTGTTTATTGAGGACCGGCATGACGTCGCGGAGGAAGCTGATGGTCCGCTTCTCGGCGAGGTTCGCGACGGTGACGGGTAGGTCGGCGGACTGTCCGCCGGCGGAAACTTTGACGGTAGTCTTGCCTTGGGAGACGGGGTAGAGATAGCTGTTATCACCCACACGGACGCTGTCGCCGGCGGGTTCAAATTTCGCCTTGTTAGTGAGGTCGAACGTTTCGCCTTCGGCGGTGACGCCGGTTACGAGGACGCGGCGGCCTTCGTTGGCTGTGGTCAGATCGAGCGACGCGGGTTCAATCGTGATCTTGGCGGGCTGGAGGTCGGCGGCGACGCCGGTGGCGGCGAGCAGCGCGATGAGGCAGAAGTAAGGCGCCGCAGTGAATAGTCGTTTCCCTGACATTGTGAACTCCATAGCTTGCTTACTCCGCCCGTGCCATCTTTCTTGTTTTGGTGATCGTTAGCTTTGTGGCGACGGGTTCGATCTTGTAGGGCACTAGTTCGGTGTCGCGTCCGGCGAGAACGGACGTGGGCGCGAGTTCGATTTCGTATTCGCCGGGCTTGGCCGCGCCGTTGGCGGTGCACTTGATTCGATAGGCCTCGGGCGTGCCGTCGATGTCGGCTGCGGCGCATTCGACGCCCAGGGGAAGGTTGTCGGCTTTGACGGTGACGGGCGAGGAGAAGTCCGGCTCGCGGTGGAAGGAACCGACGATCTCGGCGGCGCCCCCGCGCGGGATCGCGGTGATTTGCTTTGGCGCCTCGATGCGGTACCCCTGCACGACGTCGAAGGTGATCGCCGGGGCGTAGATAGTTTGCTCGCGGCCGTCGATGCGCGCTCGAATGCTGGGTAGAAGATCGAAGGTCATCGGCAGCGTCCCCATGGTTGTGATGACGGTGAAGCTGCCTTTGGTGGCGGTTTTCTTGCCCGTGGCGGTTCCGTTGACACGGATGTTGCCGACGGCCGGTGTGTTGCTGACCGAGATGCGGTCGAGGGGCGTGACGCCGTCGCCTTCGAACTCCCAGCGGACCACGGCTTCCATGCCTTGGATGAGCCGTACTGTTTGGGGCGTGAGGATTCGGAGGAAGGCTTTCTCGGGTTCGGCGACTTTCGCTGGGACGTTTGCCGCGAGCCAAGGGGCGGTGACGGGTTTCTGGCCGCGTCCCATCACGCCGATTTGCATGCCGGGCGCGTGGGCTTTGACGCGAATCTTGCGGCCGTCTTCGAGAACGCCTTCGCCCCAGATGGCGAGTGCGACTTGCTGTGTCTCGGCGTCGGGCTTTGGCGTGAGCGTGAGAATGCCGCGACGTGAGCTTCGCGAGGTGGTCATGCCGCCGACTTCGGCGGGGATGTGGCCGCCCTGTAGCTCGACACCGTCGGGAAGGCCGTCGGCCACGATCCGCACTGGGCCCATGTAGCCCCGCCGCGTCACGTTGACGCTAACGATCGCGCTGCCGTCTTTGGGGATGGTGACGTGCGGTGTGCTGAGAGTCAGGGTGAAGTCGGGCGGCTGTTGGCGGGCGACGAGGCGGTAGCTGTACTCCAGGCCACCGCGGCCGAGCAGGTCTTCGAGAGTGACGGCGACTTCGGTGACGCCTTCGGGGACTTCGAAGCCGAGGTGCGGGTCACCGAAGGTTTGTCCGGTCGAGCGGATGAACGAAAGTGGTTCCTCGGCGACCTGATCGCCAGCGGATGCGAGTTTTTCACCTTCGCTATTGAAGAGGGTTAGTAGACCGTAGAGGGCGGATGTACCGAGTCCGGCGGCTTGGGTCTCGATCATCCATTGTTGGCCCTGTTTGACTTTGATGCGATAGCGATCGACTTCACCCTCGGCGGCGATGCGGCCGTTGACGACGATGTTGGACTCAAGTTCGCGGGGGGCGTTGTCTTTGGGCTCGAAGACTTCCTGGTCGTCACTGACGGTGATTCGGAGGGGCAGCGGCCCGTTCTCGTCCGGCAGGCGAATCTCGGCAAAGCCGGCGGCGGTGGCTTCGGGTGAGAGGTCGGGCTTGACGGTGATGGGTTCGGTGAGATTACCGCCGAGTAGTTGGACTTCGGCGGTGTCGCCGCGTTTCCAACCGAGGGGAAAGACGGCTTCCGCGTACTTGTATTGACCGGCGCGCAGACGGTAGAAGTTCATTCGCTGATCGCTGAAGCGGGCGTCATGGACTTGCACAAAAAAGGCGCCGTCGGCGGGGATGGTGACTTCGGTGCGCGGGTCGACGCCGATGCCCCGGGCGTCGTTGTTGCGGGCGATGGTGTTGCCGGCGGTATCTCGGATTTCAAGTACGGCGTCGATGGCGGAACCCATGCGGCGGGCTTCGACTTCGATGACGAAGGTTTCGCCCGCCGTGCCTTCGAAGCGATACCAGTCGCGGTCGGAGCCCTGGAGGGTGCCGTTCACGGTGGCCGGCAGGGTGACGGGCTCGGCGGTGTCGGCGGAATCGTTGGCGTACATCTGACGCATCGATTCCGATTCAGCCTCGGTGACTTCTTTGAAGGGGCCGACGGTGAAGAGCAGCACGTTCGAGATGCCGAACTTGGTTTCAACGCGAATGGGGTAGGAGCCGATCGGGGCGTCTTTCGCCAGTTCGAGGAGAAGAGGTAACTCGCGGCCGGGGCGCTCGGCGGTAAGTTCGGTGACAGCGCCGGGGATGCTGGTGAGGATCTTGACGTCGTCGGTGAGGTCGTAGCCTTTGAGGGTGAGCGTGACGGCGGTTCCGCATTGCGCTCCCCAGGGCTCGATCGCGGTGAGTGAAGGCCCTGCCGCCGACGCGGCCAATGCCACGCTAAAAACGGATGCGATGAGGCGACGTAGCATTTGGATTTACCTAACGCGCTGACCGTAGGCGTCCTTTTTCGAGGGGCACCGCTGTCCATTCCTTGACGAGTTTTCCGGTGGATGCGTCGTACGTTCGCAGCAGCCCGTCGAACCCGGCTGCTAATAGTTGCTTGCCGTCGGGAGCGAACGTCAGGATGAACGCGCCGCCGCCAGGAAGGGCGCAACTCGCGACCTTGTCGCCGGACTCAGTGTCGTAGATGTTTACGGACTCGGCGATGCCGCCCGCGGCGATGCGACTGCCGTCGGGGCTGAAGGCGAGCGCGTGGATCGCGCCTTCCTGCTCGTCGAACTTGCGGACAAGCGTGGAGTCGTCGGCGATTTTGAGGGCGCGCGGCCGGTCCATCATGTAGAGGTACGGCACGCGGTCGGTGCCGCCGATCAGGACGTAGTCTCGGCGCGGGTGGCGCGCGATGGCGTAAAGCAGATCGCGCAGGAAGTTTACGTTTTCGAGGAACGCGCCGTCATCCGCGTTGGCGAGTTTCGCGGCACGGTCGCGTCCGACGGAGACAATGCGCTTGCCGTCGATGCCGAAGACGGCGTCGAGAACCCAGTCCTCGTGATGGCCGGCTTTGAAGAGTTCCTTGCCGGTGGTGATATCGAACGCGCGCAGACTGTTGTCCGCGCCACCGACGACAACCCGCTTGCCGTCGGGTGAGACATCGCCGCCGAAGAGGGTATCGGTTGTGGCCATGACGGACTGGATCTGCTTCTTGGAGGCGAGGTCCCATACCTGGACTTCGCCGAAGCGGGCGGGCGTGCCGCCGACGGCGACGAGTTGTTTGCCGTCGGCTGTGAAGGCAACGGAGTGAATGCGGTCGGAGCGGCCTAGGAGGCGGGCTTCGATCTTCGAACCGTCGGCTTTGTGGAGTAGGATTTCGTGATAGCCGCCGACGGCGAGAGTCTTGCCGTCGGGCGAGTAGGCGGCGGCGGTGACGACGGGCGGTCGCGCGTAGGTCGGCGGCTCGGTCGGAACTTGCGGTCCGCGGGCCGATGCGGGGGTGTCGTCTTTGGCGCCTTGGTTGATCCAGTTGCGGAACAGGTCGATCTGGTCGTCGGGCAGCGGCGGCTGACCGAAGGGCATGCGCGGCTCGGCGGCTCCTGTGAGCATGGTGACGAGGCGGCTTTCGTCGGCGGAACCGGCTTTGAAGGTTGGGCCTTTGCTGCCGCCGGTGGTGATGGCGGCGTAGGAGGTGAGGTCGAGCCCCCCCATCTTGCCGGCAGGTTGATGGCAGCCCTGGCAGGACTTTTCGATGACGGGTCGGAGGTCGTTGTAGTAGCTGACGTCGGCGGCAGGGGCGCTGGCGTTGAGCGCGACGAAGAGCGCGACCCGGATACAGAGCTTCACAGTGACGATTATAGCTCGCGTACGTGTTCTGGCGGCCTCGAAAGCGGTTCCGGGTAGGTGTGCCGTTTTGGGTGCAGTGAGAGTGGTCACATCGGTCTGCGGGCGCGGCATGCCGTGCCCTTACATTTTCTCCTAGGAGCGTGGTAGGCTCGGCTGTTTGTTTGCGAGCCATGAAAGGGACAGGCAACTAAACTCTGGGGCGTTGTTTGCCAGATCACTCGAATTGTGCAGATGAGGAGTAACGGCAAGGCACGCATGTCGCAAGCCCGTGAATTGATGAAGAGAACCGGTTCCGCGCTGGCAGGGTTCCTAGTAGGCGTGATATTTGGAGCGTTTCGTGCCTTCGCAGCTGCCGCTGGTGGTCATGGACTCATGGCCGAGGCAGTGCTATGTGGCTCGCCCTTCAGTGTCTTCCATCCTCATAAGACGGCGGTTCTGGGAAGTCTCCTGTTTTGGGGATTACTAGGACTCTTCTGGCGCTCCGCTCGCATCCGTCGGTATCTGGTGCTGTCCCACGTAGTCGCGGCCACATTCGCCTTTGCGCTTGTCCCGGAGTACAGGGATTGGCATCGTCTCCACTGGGCCGTTCCAATGTCGTATGCGCACGAGTTTCTCGTAGTGATGCTTATCCACGTTGCGGCGCTGCTTCTGGCCGTTTTCTACGAGAAAGATACTGATGGCGACGGAGGTAGGGCGGATAAGTGCGGCAAGAGGTAGGTGGAATGAGGCCGTTGGTTGGCGTTAGAAAGTCGCTGGCAGGGACTTGAAATGACTGGGCTACGCGCACTTCGCGCAGGAACCGCCGGAGTAGGGAAGAATGAGGGACAAAGCCCGGGGCCTTCGAGGCCTTTTCAATCGTCCTCTGGCCCCCAAGTTTGCCGCACTTGGCGAGGCATGGGTCCGTGTTCGACTTTTCGTTGTCTAACCCTCGGGTTCACTCTGCATTGATCCCGAGGGACGACTCGGTGTTGCAGGGGGGGGAGTCGCGTGCCGCCCTTTCAGGGCTCGGTTGGTTGGCCCTTGATACCCACGGCTGACGCCGCGGGCTACTTTCTTTGGCCCCGTTGGGGCCTTCGCAGGCTTCGCCCGGGGGCACGCAGGTTGACACCCGCACCTCCTTGCCTGTTGTGAATCGATTGCGTGGGTCGAAAGGAAAAGCCGCGGATCTCAAGACCGAGATCCGCGCTACGGGTGTTTGTGTGGCTTGCCTGTGGGCACGGCGTACCGTGTCCCTACCCAGGGTGAGCTTCCGCGCAGCGACCCTGGGCTACGATATGAGTCCGTTTCGCGTACAATTTTGCGACCATGCCAGACTCCGAGCCTCCGGTTGAATCAATCGAGCGTGGCAACTCTTCCAGCGAGAAGGCCATTTCGTCGACGAAAGTGCGATTCGTCGTTTCCGCTTGGCTCGCCATGGCCGCGGTTTTCGCGTACTTGTGCCGCAATAGTCTGGTGGTGTCCGAAAGCAGTCTGCGAGCGGATCTTGGGATCACCGAATCGCAGAGGGGGTTCATTCTTGGCCCGGCGTTCTTTTGGACGTACGCCCTGGCCCAGATTCCAACCGCCTGGCTCGGAGAACGGTTTGGATCGCGGCGCTGCTTGCCAATATTTTCCACGGCATGGTCGGTGGCAACAGCAGCGATTGCACCCGCTTCGGGCTTCGGGTTGGTCTTAGTGAGCCGCGTCGGCACGGGAATGCTCAAGCCGGCATCTTTCCGGGTTCCGTAAGAACGATCGCCCTTTGGCATCCAGGAACGGAACGAGCACGGGCGAGCGGAGTACTCAGCGCCGCGATGTCCGTCGGCGGTGCGGTCGGCGCCGGATTAACCGGTTGGATGCTCGGGTACATGCCGGCCAAGTACATTTTTGCCGTCTTTGCTTTGCCGGGCTTGCTCTGGGCACTCGTGTTCTGGTGGTGGTTTCGTGAGAGCCCCGAAGAGCATCCATCGGTCAATAGCGCCGAGCGTGCCTTGATCGCGGAAGGCCGCACGACGAAGCTGTCGTCAGGCAAGCCTGATTTCAATGCTCGGATGTGGTTACGGTTGACGACCAGCCCGGCTGCGTGGCTCATCTGTGGACAGCAGTTCTTTCGCGCGGGAGGCTATGCGTTTTTCGCGAGCTGGTTCGCGACGTATCTGATGGAGACGCGCGGCGTTTCGACCGCTCAGTCCGGCTTCCTGACGGCTCTGCCGCTGATTGCAACGGTGTTCGGTGCGACGCTGGGCGGAGTTGCTTCCGATGCGGTCTTTCGTGCGACAGAAAGCTTGGCTCTCTCCAGCAAGGGGATCGCGGGCGTGAGCTTGACGCTGTGCGCGGGACTGGTCTACTCCGCGTTCTTCGTCGCCGATCCGACAGCGGCTGTGTTGGTGATCAGTTGCGGCGCCTTTCTAGCCGCAGTCGGAGGTCCCTGTGCCCATACGGTGACGATGGACATGGGTGGGAACAACGTGGCGTCCTTGTTCAGCACGATGAACATGATCGGCAACTTTGGTGCAGGGTTAATGCCTTGGGTGGTCCCGCGATTCAAAACCTGGATTGAAGAGACCCCGACCCTCCTCGCGCAGTGCGACGGCAACAGTTGGAACGCGGTCTTGGTCCTGTTTGCCGTGACCTACTTGGGTGCAGCGATTTGTTGGGGAATGCTCAACACGAACGGTACCGTATTCGATCAATCGTTGTTCGGAAGACAAGTTGACTATGACCAAGAGCGTTGAACCGAAGCAGATTCCCGTGCAAGCCGGTACCGGTTCTGGGCAACGCTGTTTGATGTGCCGCTTGCCTGCGGGCACGGCATGCCGTGCCCTTACATTTTCTGCTGGGGGCGTGGTAGGCTCGGCTGTTTGTTTGGCTAGTGAGTAGGGGAAGGAGTAGACGATGACGCGTAGATGGGTTCAATGGTTCGCGGTTCTGGTTCTGGTGGTTGGGGTGTTGCCGTTGGGGGCGCAGGAGATTGTGGAGGTCGGGGACCGGTCGAAGAACTGCGGGGAGGATGCGGGCTGTATTAACCGGCTTCATCCGGCGATTCCGATGGCGGCGCGGGCTGAGCCGGGCGCGACGATTGTGCTCCATAGCCGCAACGCCTCGGACTTTGAGCTAGATCCGTCAGCGCCAGCGGACCCGCGAGCGGGCGATTCTGGTTTCGGCACTGTGCATCCGCTGACGGGGCCGGTGCACATCGAGGGCGCGGAACCGGGCGACGTGCTGAAGGTCCGCATCTTGGACATCGCGCCGGGCCCGTGGGCGTACACAAGGATCTCACCAATTGGGTTTGTCACCGACGAGATCGAGGGGCCGCTGCGGGTGGTGTGGCGGTTGAACCGCGACTACGCCGTGTCCGATGACCTGCCGGGCGTGCGCATCCCCAATCACAGCTTTCCCGGCGTTGTCACCGTTTTGCCGGGGCCGGAGCAACACGCTGCGATGCTGGCGCGCGAGGCCGAGTTGCTGGAAGAAGGAGGCGCGGTTCGGGGGCCGCATGGGACGCACGCTTCTCCGAGCGAGGTTTGCGGTCCGGGCGGCAGTCACGAGGACGAGTGTTTGCGCACGATTCCGCCACGCGAGCATGGCGGGAACCTGGATATCCGGTATCTGCAGACGGGTGTTTCGATCTATCTACCGTGCTACATCGCGGGTTGCGGACTTGCGGTCGGCGATTTTCACTATGCGCAAGGTGACGGAGAGGTGTCCGGGACGGCTCTTGAAATGGATGCCACCATCACGCTGACGACGGAGTTGATCAAGGACGGTCCGCCGTTGCGTCGGGGTCCTCACTACGAGGGATCGTCCACTCTACTCGATATTCCCTCCCGGACGTTCTACGCGACGACGGGTTTTCCCATCAAGAAGAAGGGTGAGGTTCCGCCTGACATGCAATATCTGGGGGCGGAGAAGGTGGCGCGACTCGAGAACCTGTCGAAGGATATTTCGCTGGCGGCGCGGAATGCCTTGCTTGAGATGATCGATCACATTTCCGAGGAGTATGGATACACGAAGGAGCAGGCATACATCATTGCTTCGGTTGCGGTGGATTTGCGCATTGGGCAGTTGGTGGATCAGCCGAACGTGGGTGTGACGGCGATTTTGCCGGTGGACATTTTTGTGGGGCGTTGAGGGGACCGGAAGTTTCAAGCCAATGGCTGCGCCCGCGGACACGCACATTTACATGCGCGCCTCTTTTCCTGCTTTCTTGGTGGGCGGCTGGGGCGCATTTCTATGCGGCTGGCTAGGCTGCGGTCGGGCATGTTGAGCAGATGGATGATGGTGTCGGCGATGTGCTCGGGGGCGATCTTCCAATCGGCGGCGGGGCGGTCGGAGCCTCCGAACTTGGTGTCGACGCTGCCGGGCATGATGGTGCTGACGCGGATGTTGTCGTGTCGCAGGTCGAGCATCATCGCTTCCGTGAATCCGGCGACACCTAATTTCGACGCGTTGTAGGCTGTCCCTCCGGCGAAGGGGA
>Ga0310124_10000647_pt1 | contig 24202 bp, 24 predicted proteins | sample CB11b_AW_Bot5_MG_FD_203507 | JGI IMG/M metagenome (GOLD analysis project Ga0310124, IMG submission 203507) | Marine microbial communities from Western Arctic Ocean, Canada - CB11b_AW_Bot5 | ecosystem: Environmental > Aquatic > Marine > Oceanic | place: Canada: Western Arctic Ocean | collected...
GTGGCGGCCCCTTCCTGGCGTACGACGTTCTCGGATCTGGACATGGAAGAGGTCTTTCTCGAGGAGGATGACAGCTTTCCCATGCCGCCCTGAATTGCGCCGAAAACGGCAACACCGTATCGTTGGGTAACCCCTTGTATTTCCAGCCGGTTGCCAATTGAAATCTCGAATTCTGTTCCGCCCTGTCCTAGTGGTCGTTCTGATTCTGGCCGGCCTCAGTTGCTGGCCTGTCCTGGCGCAGAGCGCCGATTACAGCAGCACACCACGACGGATCGTCGATCCTCGTCCCGCGCGTGGCATCTACGCAACCGCCATGGTTGCCGGTTCGCCCCAGATGATGGCCCTCGCCGATTCCCTCGTCGCCGCCGGTGGCAACACCATCGTCTTCGACATCAAGGATCGTGACGGGGCCCTCAGCTACATCTCCGCCGTATCCCTGGCCCGACAGACACAAGTCACCAGCCTCGCGCCCATACACCAACCGACGGCGCTAGTCGAGCAGCTACACCGACGCGGGCTGTATGTCGTGGCGCGGCTGAGTTGCTTCTACGACGAGCATCTGGCGGCGATACGACCGCAGCTGGCGCCACGACTGCTTGACGGTACACCCTGGACGTCGGGGTGGTTGGACCCGGCCAACGATCAGGTGCAGGAATACCTGCTTGACGTTGTTGAGGAGATCGTTGGCTTCGGCATCGATGAAGTGCAACTCGACTACATCCGTTTTCCGACCGAGACAAGCGCCGACAGTCTGCTCTTCGCGCACGCCGATTCGCTGGCGAAACACCAGGTGATCACCGATTTCGTACGCCGGGTCCGCGATCGGCTCGCAGGATCAGGAGTGCTCCTCGCCGCCGATGTGTTCGGTGTCGCCGCCTGGGGACGTGCCGCCGATATCGATCGCATCGGCCAGTATCTGCCCGAGTTGCTGCCCCTCATCGACGTGGCGAGCCCCATGCTCTATCCGTCCCACTTCTACGGCAACTTCCTCGGCATGACAAACCCGGTGGAGTATCCGTACTTCCTCGTTTACGAAGGCGTGCGGCGCCTCATTCCCCTCGCCAGGTCTCACGGTGTCGCCGTGCGCCCCTGGATTCAGTCCTTCCCGTATCGCATCCCTGGCTTTGACGAGGCCTACGTTGCCGAGCAGATGCAGGGTGCCGCCGACGCTGGTGCCGACGGCTGCATGTTGTGGCATCCGGAGAGCCGTTATGACGTCGGATTGCCAGCCATGCGACAGGTCATCGATGGTGTCGCCGAACCACAGCCGGACCGCATACCGCAGTTGTTGGGTGACCGTACCGAGATCGTCAACGACCTGTAACCGCGGTTAGGCCACGACCTACTTGTAGGTTTTCATCTGGCCACTCTGCAGACGTTCCCAATAATCGAACAGCGTTGCGCGGATCTGCGGACTGAGCAGCACCCCGGCGACGATGTTGGGGAAGGCCATACCGAGGATCATCATATCGGAAAAGCCGAGCACGTTGGTCAGCGCCGTCACCGACCCCATAAAGACGAAGAAGACGAAGAGTAGCCGGTAGATCAGGATCGAGCGGCCACCGAAGAGATACTCCCAGGCGCGTTCGCCGTAATAGGACCAGGAGATCATCGTCGAGAAGGCGAACATGAACACGGCGATGGCGAGCACGTAACTCGCTCCGGGGATCACCGAATCGAAGGCGGCTGCCGTCATGCGCGTGCCGACGATGAAGTCACCAGACTGAAATTCCGGTCGCAAATAGGCGCCGGTGATCATGCACACCAGGCCCGTCATCGTGCAGATTACGATCGTGTCGATGAAGGGACCGATCATGGCGACGATGCCCTCGCGTGCCGGTTCGTCGGTCTTGGCGGCGGCGTGGGCAAAGGCGGCGGAGCCGAGGCCGGCTTCGTTGGAGAACGCCGCCCGTCGGATGCCCATGATGAGAACACCGGTAAAACCGCCATATATGGCCGATCCGGTGAAGGCCATGCTGACGATGCGACCGATCATGGCGGGTACGTCGGCGATGTGATAGAGGATGATGACCATCGACGCGAGCACGTAAAGTCCGCACATGACGGGCACGATCCGAGAGGTGACGTGGCCTATGCGACGGATCCCACCGATGATGACAAGACCCACAAGGCCTGCCATCAGCAACCCCACAAGCCAGTTGAATTCCTTGAACCACGGCGATATCGTGCCGAGGATCTCGAGGGTTTGGTTCGACTGGAACATGTTGCCGCCGCCGAAAGAGCCACCGATCGTCAGGAAGGCATAGACCACGGCCAGCGTGCGGCCGAATTCGGTCATGCCTTTCTTCGACAGCCCTTCCTGCATGTAGTACATCGGACCACCGAAGATCTGTCCGTCTGCTCTCTTGTTGCGATACATGACCGCCAGCGTACAGGAGGCCAGTTTCGACGACATGCCGAAGATCGCCGTCAGGACCATCCAGAAGATGGCCCCAGGGCCACCGAGGCCAACGGCGATGGCGACGCCGGCGATGTTGCCGAGACCGATGGTCGCCGACAGGGCACTCGACAGCGCCTGAAAGTGTGAGATCTCACCGGGATCATCCGGATTGTCATACCGGCCACGAAGCACGTCGATGGCGTGTCTGAAAGCACGAACGGAGAGCCAGCGGAAGTAGAATGTGTAGTAGACGCCGCCGGCGACGAGGACCGCTACGATCAGGGGAAAGCCCGTGCCGAAGTCGGCGAACAGGAATATGTCCAGCACCTGGACGGTCGCCCCGAAGAGCCCATCAAGGGCGGTGAGATGATCCTGAATCCAGCCATTATCCTGCGCCATTGCTGGTGACGACAGAACCACTACCAGCATCAGGGCGCGTGCAGTAAAACCCATGAGCAGACCTCTTTGCGGAGGGAACAAAGCAAGGCGCAAGTATAGGAAGAACCGCGGCGATCGGTCGACCCCGCTTTAGGACACCATCCAGCAGGATGGCCCGCCACCGTCGCCAGACTCGACGGTATAATGGGCGAGGGCATCCTCGTCGAGGACCACACCGAGTCCCGGTCCGCTGGGCACCCGGACGTAGCCGTCCTCGTAGATCAGCGGTTCGACGATGAGATCATCCTCGCGCGCAAATTGGCCGACGATGTCGCTGCCCAAAGTGCAGGACGGCGTCGCGGCGCAGACGTGGGCGTACGAAGCATCGAGGATTCCCAGATCGAGACCGGAGCCACGCCAGATCCGCATGCCGGCGATTTCGGCCAGGTAACCGAGTCGATTCACCATGGCCATCGTACCCCGCAGATTGAGGATGTCCGCCGCGCCAAGACGGATTGCAGCCAGCACATCCTCCGGACGTTCCAGATGCAGACCCACGGGGATATCGATCCGTTCACGCAGTTTTGCATAGTCGGCAAATCCATCGGCCTTTGGCAGGGGGTCCTCGAACAGTTCGACAGGATAACCTTCCAAGGCCTTGGCCAACTCGACGGTGGCGTCGATCGTGTGGAATCGTTGGTTGGGGTCGAGGGTGATACGGAAATCGGGTCCGCAGGCTGCGTAAATCGCCTGCACCCTTTCCACATTCGGATCTTCCAGGACACACTTGATCTTGATGCCGCCGAAGCCCAGGGCCTTCGCCTCACCCGCCACACGCGCCAGCTCTTCGGGGGGACGGCGTCCCGACCAGTAATGGACGAGGACCCGGTCGCGGACAGCGCCACCCAGTAGCTGGCACAGTGGTACGCCATGGGCCTGGCCGACGACATCGGCGATGGCGACTTCAAATGCGTGAATCGATGGATTGTGCGCCACGGGCATAACGGCGACGAGGGCTCCCCTGTCCCGGGCATTGACGATGTCCGCGTCATAGGGCAGCGGCAGGTGTAGTAAGGACAGTCGTGTCGGGTCGAGACCGATGAGACTTCGAGCTGCCGAATCGACGGCGGCGTCAGGTGTGCCCTTCCAGGTCTCGCCGAGGCCGATCAGACCCGTGTCGGTGTGCAGGCGGATGATATGCTTGTCGAGCCCGGCGGTGGCGACGTAGCCGTCACTGGGCGTTTCTACGGGCTGCATGGTGTGGTCGCTGACCTGTGGTACGTGCACGCGCGTGATGTCGATACGGCTGATCTTCATTTGTCCTTCCTCGTAGATTCGTCGCCCTTCCCCAACCTTCTTCGTCCTGGTCGGCAAGGTAAAGGTGAGAGATCATCAACGTCTACTGCGTCTGCTCTCGATGGTGCTCATGGGGCTCGTCGTGCCGGCAGCGGCCCAGCCGTCCATTGGGGATGTCGCCATAATGCTGCAGGAGCTTGGTGTCCAGTTGGCCATGGGTGCGCGACCCCCGTTGTCAGGGGGCCACGTCGACCAGGTCCAGGTGCGGTTGCTGCCGCAGCAGGACGGCGCGACAGAACATGTCGTCTCCTTCGGGTTGCCCTTCGCGCCGGGAGATCTGGTCGACGACCAGTTGATCCACGTCCTCGATGAGGAGGGGGCGAGATCGGCGTGTATACCGAAGCTCTCGCCCATTGGTGGATCGATGCGCAGAAGGGAGTCTCCGTTCGGCGCTGATCCAGTTCGAACTGGCCTTTGACACCCAGCAGGAACGGCGGGTCACGATCCGCTGGGATCGACCACGACAGCGCTCCCGTCGTGGCAAGACCTCCGTTGCCGCGACCCAGGTCGAACGCGAGCAGGAAGGATTTGTATTTCATCAGCCGAAGGTATTGGCGTTGGTGCCACCTGAATGGCTCTGTGCCAGTCTCGTCGCCTGGCAGCAGGTGCCGGCATCCGTCAATGACATAGCGCCATGGTTTGATCAGCACCTGCTCGATCAATTCCCCGGCTCTCTGGTGCACATAGCCTCACCTAAGTATGCACCGCACCTGTATGATCGCCCGGCAACATACGCCAAGATCTACGTCCGTCATGGCCAACCGGAGCAGTTGCAGGCGGCATTGCAGTCGGCGGATTTCTACGTACAGCATCTCGGCGAGGATGGCTTTTTCACCCTCAAGCCGGGGGACCACAAATATGTCTATGCTGAGGGTGCGGCGATCCTCTATCTGCTAACGGGGGACGAGCGTTATCGCCAAGCGGTACTACAGAGTCTCATCAGTTGGTCGAAATGGCAAGCGTGTCGCCTACGTGGGCGAAGGATTCTGGACGGAGCGGCATACCGCTTTCGGCATGGCCGCCTACCTGCACGTCTATGAGCTAACGGGTGATCGCACCTGGCTAGAGGCGGCGCAGCCATTTTTCGACGGGGTCTACAGGCTGCAGGTCAAACCACTCGATGGTGGTCCTGCGGACGGGGCATGGTGACGACCGCTGTCCGGTGTCCTTGGCGATGTATGCAAAGTTCATCGAGCGATACGGGGTCACTCCGGATCGCCAGGGACTTTATTATATGGCCAACTCGCCGGGACGCGGCGCCTGCGTCAATGCGGAGAATCCGCCCCATCACATGGAAGCCTGTTACATTCTGGCCATGGGCTACTACCTTTCAGGGGGCCGGGACAAGGGACTCTACGAGACGCTACAAGGGCTGTGGCCGGTACTGCTGACGGACGGCGCCAATGTGCCGCCACGGAAATTTTCCTGGCGTTTTCTCGAGACCTCCATGTTGATCTGGTTCCTGCAACAGGCAGGGAAGGATGCACGACCATGACATCAACCATGACAATGATCCGGGCTGAACCGTGGGCTCCCCACGCTGCGGCGGCGACCGAGAGTGCGAGTGATCCGCAGAACCGTCGCTATACAACCACTGCCAATGGCACCCTGTCCTGCTGTGGCGGTTGGCAGTTCGTCTATGGCGGCGTGGCCTCCGGCCACCGTTATCGCATCAGCTGGGAAGGGGTGTGGCGCGATCTGGCTGAGCCACTGGATGCGCTCGTGGGACACGTCTATTGGGGCGACATCGCCACCGACTGTTATGCTCCTGGCACGGCGACGGTCTGGGACTACGTGTGTGCCGAGATCGACGAGGGTGTCGCTCGCTTTTCGGCCCAGCTCATCGCCCCGGAAGGGGTGTCTGTCGTCACCGTCCGCAACAGTCTGCGGTGGACGGCAGGTGGATCGGTGGTGATGTCAGAGCCCACGGTGCTTGACCTGGGTGCGCATCAGCAGCGGGCACCGGTACGCGTCGCCGTGGCGACGGGCACAGAGGCGTCCTGTCGCGAGCCCCGCGCCGACGTGCAGCAATGTGTCGATCACTACCTGGGTCTGGCGCAACAAGCCTGCCAGCAGGAGGGGGCTGAGCTGGTTGCCTTGCCCGAGATCTGTCTGCAGTGGCGGGTGCCCGGTCACCCATACGATGGTGCCGTCGAGGTCCCAGGTCCCGAAACCGACGGCTTTGCCGATCTGGCCCGGGCCCACGACGCCGTCATCGTCGTCGGCCTGCACGAGCGCTGTGGCCATGCCGTCTACAACAGTGCTGTCGTCATCGATGCTGACGGTAGCATCGCCGGGATCTATCACAAAGTGCATCTCGCTTCCACGGAGGCGTTGAATGGCATCTTGCCAGGGGATGGGTTCCCGGTGATGGAAACCGGCGTGGGTCGTGTGGGCAGCACGATCTGCATGGACAGTTCCGCCGCGGAGTCGGCACGCATGATCGGACTCAATGGTGCCGAATTTCTGGTGTTGCCCATCATGGGTGACCACCGGGCGAGCACGTGGCACCTGGGTCCGCCAGAATTCGACGAGGAGCGCTGGCGTTGCATTCAACGCACCAGAGCCATGGACAACCAGTTGTGCATGGTGGTGGCGCGCAACATGGGTCGAGGCAGTTGTATCATCGATCGCAGTGGCGAGGTGCTGGCATACAACGATGGCAACCAGGAGTTGGTCGTGGCTGATGTGGCCCTCGACGACGGTTTTCGCAAGTGGAATGGCGGCTGTTTCCGCCAGGTCAACTGGCGCCAGCGACGACCACACCTATATGGCGCCTACGCCAGCGATGACCCCGCAGCGACGCGGATCCTCCGAGCGTGACAGCCGGTCGCTTGCACGAGTTGTTGCGTGTCGACGTCCTTGCCGCCTTCGACCGAGCCAGTTTCGAACGTCAGGGGTACTGGGTGTGGGATGGAATCCTGACCGCCGCCGGACGGCAGCGGTGGTCGGCCAGTCTGCAGCGTATTCAGGACATGAATGACGCCATCGTCGTGGATACCGACTGGGGCGCCATCGACTACGATCGCCGTGGGCTGGTCGCTCCCGAAGCGGAGAAGATCACCCCGGAATTCCTCGCCGCCTGTCGTGGTGGCTCCGAACAGATGCGTTTCCAACCGCCGGGGCTGCGTGACTACATGTATCACCACGGACTCTTTGGTCCCGGTCCAACGCCGGTTGCCGAAGGTTTCGAGTGGCAGGGCATGATGCCCGAATATTTTCCCCTTGCCTACGACGATTTCATCCTCGACATCGCCACCAGTCACCCGCAGATGATGGAGCTCTTCGCCAAACTCCTTGGGCGTCGATTCCTCCTCGACCACGTCCTGACCCTGAACCGGACACCCGGTTCTGCGGGCCGTCGCTGGCATGGGCATTCCTATCGCCAGGGACAACACGAGACACAAAACACAATCGGCAAAGGCAGTACTCCAAGCACTGAGTTCTTTCGTCAGCAGTGTGTCCGTACCCTGTGTTATCCCGGAGGTATGAGCGCCGGGGATGGTGGCGGTGAACTCGCCGTGATCCCCGGCGCGCACTTGTATCGTGTTCCCTATCTGTGGGACACGACAAGGACCGAATATGACCAGGGCTTTCAGGCAGGATGGCTGCAGGGCAAGATCCACGCCTGCACCGGTGAGCCATTGTGCATCGAACGGCTGTCCCTGCGCCCTGGCAGCATGGTCTCCTTCGTCCACCACATGCCGCATCACGTGGGTCACCGAGATGCGGATGCCCCCACTCGCTGGGGTTTGCTGATGGCCTACCGTACACCGGATCCCACAGCGGAGCCGGCGCGGTGGCACGAGGGTACGCCTGCACACTGGGCGGAGCGTATGATCATGGCGGACAGACTCACCCCCTCCATGAACCGAGTCCTGGCAGGAGACAACTCGTAATGTCACAGCCAAATGTGATCTACATTCTCGCCGACGATATGGGTTACGGCGACATGGGCTGCAACAATCCGAATTCTCGCATACCCACGCCCAATCTCGATCGTCTGGCGGGGGAAGGGATGCGCTTCACCAATGCCCACGCGCCGTCGAGTGTCTGTACGCCCAGCCGCTACGCGGTACTGACGGGTCGTTACTGCTGGCGATCCCGACTGAAGAATGGCATCGTCTGGCAGTGGGACGCGGCGTTGATCGAAGCGGAGCGCCAGACGGTGGCCGATATCGTACGCAGTGCCGGGTATCGCACGGCCTGTATCGGCAAGTGGCATCTCGGCTGGGACTGGTCCTTCACCGACGGGTCGCAGGCACAGGACCATGTAGGATTTGGCGTATTCGAACGGGATGGCCGTATTGCTGCAGGGAGCAAGGTCGACTACTCACAGCCCATGCGTGGTGGACCGGTGGATCATGGTTTCGACAGCTACTTCGGCGACGACGTGCCCAATTTCCCTCCCTATACATGGTTTGAAGATGACCACGTCACAGTGCCGCCGACCACGCCCAAACCGGATGACATGTTCGGCGCACCCGGTGACATGGTGCCCGACTGGAAGCTGGAAGAGGTGATGCCCGAACTCACGCGGCGGGTCGTGCAGTATGTCGAAGATGCTCCCGACGAACCGTATTTCCTCTACTTCCCCCTGACTGCGCCACACACGCCGATCGTGCCCCTGGATCGCTTTCGAGGCACCAGCCATGCCGGTGAGTATGGTGACTACGTATGCGAAGTGGACTGGTGTGTGGGGCAGGTGATGGAGGCGTTGGAGCGCACGGGGCAGGCAGAGAATACACTGCTCATTTTCACCAGCGACAATGGCCCCGAACAACCCGCCTACGAGCGCATTCGGGAACACGATCACTACAGCATGGGCGATCTGCGTGGGATCAAGCGCGACGCCTGGGAGGGGGGGCACCGCGTGCCCTTCGTTGCGCGCTGGCCGGCAGTTGTCGAGGCGGGGAGTAGCTGCGCGCACCTGACGACACTCGGCGACTTGCTGGCGACCTGCGCCGAACTGTCAGGTGCCACGGTGCCCGAGGGTGCCGGTCCGGACAGTGTCAGTATCGCCCCCTTGTTGCGTGGTGCCGGTCCCGTGCGCAGCTGCGCCGTCCATCACAGCATGACGGGTCGCTTCGCCGTGCGGCGCGGTGACTGGGTGTTCATCGACGATGTCACCGGTGGGGACAATGAGGAGCCGGCGTGGTACAGACAGCAGCGGGGTTACGTGGCACATGAGCACGCGGGTGAACTCTACGATCTGAAAGCGGATCTGGCGCAGCGGCAGAACTGTTACGCCGAGCAACCCGAAATCGTCGCCGAACTCGGTGATCTGCTGCAACGGGTCAAGGCGGGTGCCGACCAGCGGTATGTGGGATGATGGCATGAGCGCATTCAGACTCACAGCCGCCCAGGTCGCACAGTTCGAGGAGGACGGCTTCGTCGTCGTGCGCCAATTGCTGTCACCGGAGATGGTCACCGATTTGCGTGTCGGGTACGACGCCGCGACTCGGGGAGAGCTTGATGTGGATGTCTGGAAGGAGCAGGTTCGTCCCGGGCAGATCCTGCAACTGGGCATGCCGAATCGGCACATCCCCGGTTGGGCAGAGCACGCATATCTGCCCCGCATCGTTGCTGTGGGGCGCCAGTTACTGGGGGCTGACATCGATTACAAGTACGATCAGCTCATCTACAAACCACCTGGCAATCCCGTGGAGTTGCTCTGGCATCAGGATGCCGGATACGGCTGGCCAGGCAAGGCCAACCATCGTAGTCTGACCTGTTGGTTGGCCCTGTCGCCAGCAACCGAGGCCATGGGTTCGTTGCACTTCCTCCCCGGCTCACACTGCGATGGCATCGCCGAGCATCTGGATGCGACGCACAAGAATCCGATCAACGCCGCCCTGGAGGTCAAAGTGGACGAGAGTCGCGCCGTCGTCGTCGAGTATGGTCCCGGGGATGCAACCTTCCATCACGGTCGCACCCTGCACTATTCGCGTGGCAACAGCACCGACCAGCCACGGCGAGGACTCTCGACCCACCTCTGGCCCGACCCCAACGACTAGACACAGTACGAACCCGCGTCGAAACAACCTTTCAGGCGCTTCGCGTTACTACTGGTAACAAACCCATGGGGCAAGGCAGCGACGCAAACTGGTTCAACGGGCACGCGCTGGTGAACATCATGACGCCGCTGCTCTTGGCCGAAAGTCCGCCGCGTAACACCTCCACCAATTCATCGGCGGAAACGGGGGGTTCATTGTAGCCCTGGACGATGGGCCAGAGCGCCCCGGTTCGGTGTACACTTCGTGGCGGGCAGAGAAGTATTCGACGTACTCCTTTACATAGGCAGCTGGCATGTCGGAACGGCCGTGGTAGGGCATGGGCGAGAAGACGTCGACGTATGGTGCGAGGGCATCAAAATCCAGTCCCAGACAGCGTCGACGTGCCCCCCAGAAGTCCTCGTCTTTCCACGCTGCCTGATAGTTGCCGAGAAGTGCATTCGGGCGGATCTCCTTGACGATCTCGCGGAATTCGCGGGCCCAGTCGACCAACACGGACACGCGCCAATCCTCCCATTGACGTGGCGCGTTGAAGAGGATCCACTCGGCTTTTTCAGCGGTGCTGTCACCCTCGATCTCGATACCGGACCACTCGGCAAATGCGGTCAGACAGGAGTGGTTGAAACAGGTCTTGAAGAACGGGGATAGGGATCTTCGAACTGGGCGTGCCTCTGTGCAGCAAGGGGCCGACAACGGGGCACATGAGAAATAGTGCGAGGCCGAGACGCACATGTTGCCTCCTCGTAGAGGGCGTATGGCAGTGCCTGTTCTCAGCCCTTCGAGCCGGTCAGAAGTAGACTCTGGGTGATGTGTCGTTGGGCAAAGAAGAACAACAGCACGAGTGGGCACAATGCGACGACGCTAGCCGCCATCAGGTAGTGCACGTACGAGCCACCCTCCACCTGCTGATACATGCGCAACCCCATGGAGATGGGATATAGCTGGTAGTCGGAGAGATAGATCAGCGGCATCATGAACTCCTGCCAGTTGCCCATAAAACTCAACACACCAACGGTGATCATCACCGGTCGTGCCAGGGGCAGGATGATACTGGCATAGATCCGGATCTCGGAGGCGCCGTCGATATGTGCGGCGTCGGTGAGGTCGGCGGGCACACCGCGAAAAAACTGGCGGAAGAGGAAGATGAAAAAAGCGCCGCCACCGAGCCACGCGGGGACGATGAGTGGTTTGTAGGTATTCACCCAGCCGAGATTCTTGAAGATCAGGTAGTTCGGGATGAGCAGGACCTGCCCGGGCAGCATCATGGTTGCCAGCAGGCAGACGAACCAGAAGTTCCGCCCACGCCAGCGAAGCCTCGCAAAAGCGTAGCCTACCATCGATGCCGACAGCACCTGCCCCAACGTTGCCGCCGTGCTGATCATCAATGTGTTGGTGATGAAGCGCAGGAAGGGGAGTTTGGCGATGGCCTCGGTGTAGTTGTCCCAACGCAGGGGCCAGAATAACAATGACGGTGGATAACGATAGACCTCGAGCAGGGGTTTGAGGGAGGCACCAACAGCCCATACAAGCGGGAAGAGGAACACCACCGACAGGCCGAGTGCGACCACGTAGAGGCCGATACGAAGCAGCAGGCGCTGCACGCGATGGTCTATCATTCGCCCTCGTAGTAGACCCACAGCTGGCCGGAGCGGAAGATCAGTGCTGTCAGGGCGAGGATGATGAGGAACAGGATCCACGCCAGGGCACTGGCGTAACCGAGTTCGAAGTCGGAAAAGGCCTTGTTATAGAGGTAGAGCACATAGAACAGGGTGGCCTTGTTGGGGCCACCATTGGTCATGAGGAAGGCCTGAGTGAAGACCTGGAAGGAGCCGATGACCCCCATGACGAGATTGAAGAACAACGCCGGTGAGATCTGCGGTACGGTGACGTAACGAAATTTCGCCCAGCGCCCGGCACCGTCCAGATCGGAGGCCTCATACAACGAATCGGGCACATTCTGCAGTGCGGCGAGGAAGATGAGCATTGCCGAGCCCGTGCCCCAGAGGCTCATCAGGATCAGTGACGGCATGGCCCAGTCCTGGCTAAAGATCCACGACGGCATGCGCCAGCCAGCCGCCGCCTCCCAGCCGAGGGCGGCGAGACCATCACAGAATCGGTACAGCGCGCTGTTGAGCAGACCGTAATCGGGATTGAAGATCCAGATCCACATCATGATCGTCGCTACACCACCAACAACGGCGGGCATGTAGAAGATGGTGCGGAACAGGGTCACCCCCTTCAGCGGCTGATTGAGCAGCATCGCCAGCGCCAAACCGAAGGCGAGTCCAAGGGGCACGCTGACAAAGCTGTAGTACGCCGTATTCCACAGGGCGATGGCGACGTCGCCATCGCCCAGAGCGCGGGCATAATTGTCGACCCCCGCCCAGCGGATCGTGTCGACGTTGATGCCGTCCCAATGGATGAGACTGAAGAACAGGGATGCCGTCATGGATACCAGGGTGAGGCCCCCAAAACCGATCAGCCATGGCGCGGCGAAGAGATAACCGAACAGATTCTCCCGGCGGGCGCGACTCGTGGGCAGGTTCACCGTCGGCCACCGTCGGGCATGATGAAGACCTGACGCAGGTGTTCGTTGTCCACCAGGGAGGTCAGGGTCTCTTGCACGGACTGATTGCCATCAAGCATCATGTCCACCTGGCTGGTGATCTCCCTACTCATCAACGCCCAATGGAGACTGATGGGTTGGAATCGGGCGTAGGCCAGCGCTTCGATGAAGCGTTCGGCGTGTACTTTGGGATTGCCGGAGACAAAAGCCTCTTGACCTTGCTTGAGAGCCGGCACGGAGCGCTGGTAGCGGGCGATGATACGCTGCACCGGTAGGCTGGCGACGAAGTGTATGAGCTTCCATGCCTGGTCCTTTTTCTTCGAACCGGAGAACATGGCCAGGCAATCCCAGGTCACCCGCGTGCCACGGCCGCCCGGACCACTCGGCACGTGGGCGACATCGTAGTCGACACCGGCTTCGTTGAGGAAGGGCATCGCCCAGGGACCGCTGATGAACATGCCGACACGCCCCGTCATGAAAGCGACACTGCCGGATTCGGTAAGCTCGTCCCGTCGTGGCGCCACATGGTGGCGGTGACGGAGATCCTGAAAGAATCCATACGAGGCCTCGGCACGCTCACCCCACAAAGTCCAGCGCTGATGGCTCGGGTCCAGGTGGGTGGCGCCAAAGGCGTAGTGGAAGGGCAGCCAGTAGACCCACCCGGGCAACAGCACGCCATAACGATCGACGCGGCCATCGTCGTCGTCATCGCCCGTAAGCAACTGACAGACCCGGAGAAAGTCCTCCACCGTCCAGTCATCTTCCGGCGCCTCGGCGCCGGCGAGACGAAAGGCCTCGCGGTTGTAGAACACGAGACAGTTGCCACCCCAGATGGGCACGCCAAAGGTGGTTCCATCCACCTGAAAAGAGGTGACTGCCGTGTCCCAATAGTCCCGATCCAACTCGATGGACAGACCCGGGCGATGGAGATATCCGTCGAGGGGTTCAAATTTGCCACTCGAAGCAAATCGGGGCATCGGTTCGTCCTGAAAGACCATGACGTCCGGTGCTTCGTCGGCGAGCAGCAATTGCTGGATCTTCTCTTCGTAGCGGGTGGTGATGTATTCACCACGCACGGGAATGTCGGGGTAGGTCTGCGAGAAGCCGTCGAGGATCTCGCCCCACATCTGGTGCTCCCGATACGAGCCCCAGTACGAGATGCGCAACTCGCGATCTTTGTCGGCGAAGTGGTGGGAATAGGTGTCGCCAAACAACCAGAGGAGGCTACCCACGGCGAAACAGACTGCGGCGAACAAGCCCAGAGCGTGGGCGGCGCGATCAAACTCGTGGCGGGAACAGAGTGTGCGCCCAGCCAGCGACAAGCTGCACAGCAGCCAAAGAACGATGTGCACTGTTTGTGGCCAGTCGCTTTCTACTATTACGTGGTAGTGTTCTGTCGCAGAAATTCGTCGTCATTCTGACGCCGAGCCATCCATCTCGCCGCCTGAATTTGTCAACTTATCTCTGCGACAGGACACTAGGAGAGGAAAGCCTAACATATGATCACATGTCGCACGCTGATAGACCTATACGTGACTCCTATATGCCCAGTAGAATGAGTCGACGTGACTTCGAGGGCGGCGGCTTTCGTGCGTACCTCCCGGTACTCCTTCTACTGCTGGTGAGCAACGCCTGGGCCCAGGGCGATGGGGTATTACCTCATCCCCCTCCCGGCCAGTCGCTCAGATCCTCATCCACCTTGATCCCCTCCAAAGGCAGGGCGATGGCGACCTCGCCGTTGAGGGCGCACAGGGGCTGCGGCAAGAGCGTGAGGGTCAGCAGGAGGAGAGCGATGCCGGTCACTGCGGGGACGTCATGTGGGGGCTTCGAACTTTCCGGGGGACCACCCTTACAATTGTGAACGAGTGCTCCACACGTAACACGCCCCTCCGGGGTGGACATTGTCAGAAGTGGCAATCTGCGCCGGGGATGTGGACGGACTACAGGTCGATGCGCGTCTCCAGGCCAAACCACCGTCCCGGCATGGGCACACCGACGACGGCTTCGTAGCTCTCTTCTGTCAGATTGCGGGCCCGCAACAGCAGACTGCCATAACTCACGGGCAGACTGAGATTGAGGTCGACGACACGGTAATCCTCCAGCGGCGCCATGCGGCTGCGAGCGACGATCTGCCAGTCGGCGATGGCGCCGAGGGTCAAGTCGTGACGCAGGCGTACTGTCAGTTGCTTGGTGGGGTGGGTGAAGACATACTTCGATTCGAGCCCGGAGCCAAGGGTCTGTTCCTTGTCCACGAGAGTGAAACCGGCTTCGGCCTTGGCATGGCGCCAGGCACGACTGGCACGCAGGCGCAGGCCGATGCTCTCCATCTCACCCAGATTCTGCGCCTGCCACGGTGGTGTGTCCGTGAGGCGTACGTAGTCGAGCAGGTTGCTCTCCCGGCGCAGAAAAATGGCACCCTCGATTCTGACACCCGCCACGGGCATGGCACTGCCTGCCTCAAACTGCCAGGCCCGTTCGGCTGCCAGATCGGGGTCACCCACGTGATTCGGGTCGGTGTAGTACGTCTCGGTGAAGGATGGGGATCGGTACGAGCGTGCCGCCGAAGCGAACAGCCGACCGCGACCAAGACGACGGGAAGCGCTCAGCGATGGCGACGCCTCCCAGCCGTAGCGCTCGTGGTGATCGATGCGCAGCCCCGTCAGCAGGCGCCAGTCGTCACCCACGGATCGGCCGAATTCACCGAAGAAGGAGCCACGCACGCGAGATCGATCCCCCAGATTGTTGCTGTCGATGCCCTCGTGCACCCATTCACCACCCAGCGCCAGGTCGCCGCCCGCCACCGCTGTGCGGACAAACCCCTCGGTGCCGGCCAACAGCGATCGGTGGCGGTTGTCGTACACCGCCGGATTGTCGGCGATGAGGACGAAGCGGTCACGGTGTCGTCGGCTGTACCCGCGCACGGTGACCGCACCCGAGCGGAAGGTGACTGATGCGGACTGCGCTGTCGTCCACTCGCGGGACGGGTAGGGGGCGTAGAAGTCCCGGGCACCGAAGACTTTGTCCTGCACCCCCGCCTGCAGCGACAGTTCTCCGCCGGCGGCGGGGAGTATGGCGTGCGCAAAAATGCGATTCTCGTCGTAGTCGGTGCCTTCCCGGTAACCGTCGGAGCGGCGTTTGCTGCCGGACACCCAGGCCGAACCCCAGTCGCCCTGCCAACCCCACCGCAGTGCGGCATCACTGGCAACACCGCTGGCGCTCCCCGAATCATCGTCCAGTGTCGCCCCCCAGCGGGCAGCCACGTCCGCCCGTGGACGAACCGAGGACTTGGGCACAAGATTGATCACCCCGCCGAACGCATCCGGACCGTGTACCGCGGAGCCAGCGCCGTAGGTAACTTCCACGCGCTCCAGGTCGGCGGGATCCAGAGGCAGATTGAGTGTGTGGTGCCCGGTCTGCGGATCGTTGGCACGCACGCCGTCCACCAGGATGAGCACCTGGCTGAAGGTGGAGCCATCGATCTCCAGATCGGACTGCACACCCCAGGGGCCACGGGTACTGATGTTGATGCCGGGTAAGGATCCGAGCAGGTCCGTGATCGACGCCGGGGCGCGCTGGGCGATCTCTACGGCGCTGATGATCACCATGTCCCGCGTCGGGGAGGCTACTTCACTAGATAAACGGGAGGCTGAAATGACGACCTCCGGGAGTACGACGGGATCGTCGGAATCATCTGCCACCGAAAGCAGAGGGAACAGACCGAGTGTGGCGATGGTGAAGACACCAAAGTGACTTTTCAGCATATCGAATTTGCGCTTTCCGGGTTTCTTGACTGTCTTTAAAAACAGCCGTAAGCTAAGCTGACTTCAGTAACTTGTCATAATCCAATCAGGCCGCTGTCGGGCCAGAACGATTTTCAAATCTGTAGCTCTGTTAGCCTACGCGGTGGGTACCCGCGCCCGCCCTCAACTTCTGTTCATAGCGCTGCCAAACAGCCCAGTCCCACCATACCCGGCTCTGCGGTCTGCTCGCGCTGTCCACAACCCACACGAACGATGAGTGAGAATCCCCAGGATGGGTGAGAGGCGCTTTTTCACGATCAAGAAGGGCCTCGATCTGCCGATTACCGGCGATTGTGAGCAAGTTATCGAGGACGCGCGGCCCACTCGCCGTGTCGCTCTGGTAGGGTCCGATTTTCACGATCTGCGACCGACCATGGCTGTCCAGGAGGGTGACACCGTGCGTCTGGGCCAGCTCTTGTTTGAAGACAAACGTCGGCCCGGTATTCGGTTTACCGCTCCGGGAGCGGGCAAAGTTGTCGGGGTACATCGAGGCGAAAAACGTCGTCTGCTGTCCGTCGAGATCGAACTCGACGATGCCGCCGGTGAAGAAACCTTTGACCCAGGCGCAAAGCGCCCCGGTGATCTGTCGCGCGAACAGGTGCGCGACACCCTGGTTCAGTCGGGTCTATGGACGGGGCTGCGCCAGCGGCCTTTCAGCAAGGTCCCACTGCCCGAGACCGAACCCCATTCAATCTTCGTCACCGCAATAGACACCAATCCCCTCGCTGCTGATCCCGCAATCGTGCTGGCTGGCCGCGAAGAGGCATTTGCTGCGGGTGTCGAGGCACTGACGCGGTTGACCGATGGTAGCGTTTACTTGTGCAAGGCGCCGGGGACCTCGATCCCAGAGCCCTCCGGTGTGGGGGACGTCACCATCGCCGAATTCGGTGGTCCCCATCCCGCCGGCCTGGCGGGGACTCATATCCACTTCCTCGACAGTGCCGGTCTGCAGAAGTCGGTCTTCTCCGTCAATTATCAGGACGTCGTCGCCATGGGGGACCTGTTCCTCACGGGCAAGATCAACCCGGAGCGGGTGATCGCTTTGGGGGGTCCCCTGGTGACCCGGCCGCGCCTGCTGCGCACCCGCATGGGCGCCGACGTGCTCGACCTCGTCGATGGCGAACTGGCAGAGGGACCTGAGGCTCGCATCGTTTCCGGTTCGTTGCTGGCCGGTCGAGCGACAGGTGAACATCTCGGTTTTCTCGGTCGCTGGCATCTGCAGGTCTCGGCGGTGCGCGAGGGTCGTCAGCGTGAATTCCTCGGCTGGCAGGCACCGGGGACTGACAAATTCTCCATCAAACGAGTCTTTGCCTCCGCCATGTCCTCGGGCAAACGCTTCGATTTCACCACCAACACCAATGGCAGTCCTCGGGCCATGGTGCCCATCGGTTCCTTCGAAACCGTCATGCCTCTTGACGTGTTGCCCACATTCCTGTTGCGCGCCCTGATCATGGTCGATGCCGAGCGCAGTCTCGAACTGGGCGCCCTCGAGTTGGACGAAGAGGATTTGGGGTTGTGTACTTTCGTCTGTCCCGGCAAGACGGAATACGGGCCCTTGTTACGACGCAATCTCGAAATCATCGAGAAGGAGTTTTAGATGCTGCGAGACCTTCTCGACTCGGTGGAACCCCACTTCACTCGCGGGGGCAAGCTCGAGCGCCTGTATCCGATCTACGAGCTCGTTGATACGTTTCTGTATACGCCGTCTGATGTCACCAAAAATGCGGCGCACGTGCGCGACAGTCTCGATCTGAAGCGCTTGATGATCACCGTCATCGCCGCTCTGATGCCGTGCATCATCATGGCGCTGTGGAATACGGGTTACCAGGCCAACATGGCTCTTGCCGAACTCGGTCTCGAGTCTGCCGGTGGCGTGCGTGGTGCCATTCTGGACATTCTCGGCGTCGGCGTCGATCCGACGAGTCTGCTTGCCAACCTGTTGCATGGTGCGCTCTACTTCCTGCCCGTCTTTCTCGTCTGCAACGCTGTCGGTGGATTCTGGGAGTCCCTGTTCTCGATGATCCGACGCCACGAGGTCAACGAGGGATTCCTGGTGACGGGTATGCTGTTTCCCCTGATTCTGCCGCCGAATATTCCGTTGTGGCAGGTCGCTGTGGGCATCAGTTTCGGCGTCGTCATCGGCAAGGAGATCTTCGGTGGCACGGGCAAGAATTTTCTCAATCCGGCGCTGACAGCCCGGGCCTTTCTGTACTTCGCCTACCCGGCCCAGATCAGTGGTGACAAGGTGTGGGTCGCAGTAGACGGTTTCTCTCGCGCGACCCCATTGGGCCAGGTTCCGGCTGATGGCATCGTCGCCCTCGAATCGTCGATGAGCAAGATGGACGCCTTCCTCGGCACCATGCCCGGGTCGATGGGTGAGACCTCGGTCCTGGCCTGCCTCTTCGGCGCGGCGGTCCTCATCATCACCGGCATCGGCTCCTGGCGAATCATGCTGAGCATGACAGTCAGCACCTTCGCTCTCGGCTGGCTGCTGCACCAGGTAGATGCATCGACGAACAGCATGTTCGCCATGGATCCCATATGGCATCTCGTACTTGGTGGTTTCGCCTTCGGCTGTGTGTTCATGGCCACCGACCCGGTGTCGGCGGCCTTTACCAACGGTGGCAAGTGGCTTTACGGCACGCTGATCGGTGTCATGACCATCCTGATCCGCGTCGTCAACCCCGCCTTCCCGGAAGGCGTCATGCTCGCTATCCTGTTCGGCAACGTTTTCGCACCGGTCCTGGACTACCTCTTCGTACAGGCCAACATCCGCCGCCGCGCCCTGCGCACGGCGGTTTCGTAGGAAGGATTCGAGAGGTGGCAAAGAACTCAGTCGGGCAGACCTTCGGCGTGGCGCTGCTGCTGTGCGTCGTGTGCTCCATCATGGTGTCAGGAGCCGCCGTGGTCCTGAAGCCGACGCAGAGCGCCAACAAGCTCCTCGACAAGAAGCAGATCATTCTCGCGGCAGCCGGCCTGGCAGACGAAGCGGGCACGGTAGACGAGTTGTTCGAACGTATAGAGACACGCATCGTCGATCTCGATACCGGCGAGTACACAGACCAGTTCGATGTCGAGGATTACGACTTCATCGCCGCCGCCAAAGATGCCCAGATGGGGATCGACATCCCTAGGGCACAGGACCGGGCGGGAATCAAACGCCGAGCCCGGAATATTCCCGTCTATCTGATACAGAAGAGAGGCCAGGTGGACAAGGTCATTTTGCCCATTTATGGCAAGGGCCTGTGGTCGACTCTCTATGGCTTCGTCGCCCTCGATCGTGATGATCTGAACACGATCCGATCACTGCTCTACTACCAACATGGCGAGACACCCGGTCTTGGTGGCGAAGTCGACAACCCGTCGTGGAAGGCGCTGTGGAATGGCAAGCAAGCCTTCGGTGCCGACGGCAGCGTGCAGATTCAGGTGATGCGTGGTGCAGTCGATCTTGCCGCCATCGGCGCTCAGCACAAGGTCGACGGTTTGTCGGGGGCGACTATCACTTCCAGAGGGGTGCATGACATGCTGCACTACTGGCTTGGCGAAGGTGGCTACGGCCATTACCTCGATCGCCTGCGGGCAACCAAGCAAGGAGAAGTCTGAAAATGGGCAAAGCAAGAGACACTCTGCTTGGACCGATCTTCGATGAGAACCCCATCGCCCTGCAGATCCTCGGGATCTGCTCGGCCTTGGCGGTGACGACAAAGCTGGATACGGCGGTCACCATGTGTCTCGCCGTCATTTTCGTAACGACCATGTCGAATGGTGCCGTCAGTCTCATCCGCAAGTATATCCCAACCAACATCCGCATCATCGTCCAGATGACGATCATCGCGTCCCTGGTGATCATCGTCGATCAGTTTCTGCAGGCCTATGCGTTTGGCCTCAGCAAGCAGTTGTCGGTCTTCGTGGGACTCATCATCACCAACTGCATCGTCATGGGGCGCACCGAAGCCTTTGCCATGAAGGAAGGTGTCGGCATGTCGCTGCTCGATGGCATCGGCAATGGTCTGGGTTACAGTATCATCCTGCTCGTCGTCGGCGTGCTGCGCGAACTGTTCGGCTCCGGCAATCTTTTCGGTTTCGAGATCATGAGTCTCGCCAACGTCGGTGGTTGGTATGTTCCAAATGGCCTGATGCTGTTGCCGCCGAGTGCCTTCTTCATCATCGGCGGCTTTATCTGGGTGCTCCGATCTTTCAAGACCGATCAGGTCGAGGAGGAGTAACGAGATGCTCGAAGCCTACCTAAGTCTTTTCGTCAAAGCTGTCTTCGTCGAGAATATCGCCCTCGCTTTCTTTCTGGGGATGTGCACATATCTGGCCGTGTCGAAGCGTGTGGCTACCGCCTTCGGACTCGGTGTCGCCGTCGTCGTCGTGCAGACGATCACGGTGCCACTGAACAATCTCGTCTATCGACACCTGCTGAAGGAAGAGGCCCTCAGCGCCCTCGGTCTGGGTGGCGTCGACCTGACCTTCATCGGCTTGATCAGCTACATCGGTGTCATCGCCGCCAGCGTACAGATCCTCGAGATGTTCCTCGACAAGTACGTGCCTTCACTGTACAACGCTCTCGGAATTTTCCTGCCCCTGATCACGGTGAACTGTGCGATCCTTGGCGGCTCGCTGTTCATGGTCGAGCGAGACTACGACTTCGGCGAGTCAGTCGTTTTCGGTTTCGGCTCCGGTCTTGGCTGGGCGCTGGCCATCGTCGCCCTCGCAGGTGTTCGTGAAAAGTTACGCTACAGCGACGTGCCGCACGGTTTGCGCGGCCTGGGTATCACCTTCATGACCGTGGGCCTCATGGCCATGGCCTTCATGGCCTTCTCCGGCATCCAGTTGTAGGGGTTCTTATTTCATGACCGAAATTATCGGCGGCGTCAGCCTCTTCACTATTGTGGTTCTCGCCCTCGTCGCTGTGATCCTCGCAGCACGCTCCAAGCTGGTCGCCAGCGGCGATGTCACGATCGACGTCAATGGTCAGCGCCAGTTGACGACGGGTGCCGGCGGCAAGTTGCTGAATGTACTCGCGGATCAGGGCATCTTCGTCTCCTCCGCTTGCGGTGGCGGCGGTACATGCGCCCAGTGCAAGGTCAAGGTGTTTGAAGGGGGGGGCGAGATTCTGCCTACCGAGACGGAGCATATCAATCGCCGCGATCAGAAGGAACGCATGCGCCTTTCCTGCCAGGTGAATGTCAAGCAGGACATGAAGATCGAGGTACCGGCGGAGGTCTTTTCGGTGAAGCGCCTCGAATGTGAGGTCGTGTCCAACCACAACGTGGCGACCTTTATCAAAGAATTCATCGTCAAGCTCCCGGCAGGGGAAACCCTCGACTTCGAGTCCGGCGGTTTTGTGCAGATCGAAGTGCCACCCTTCGAGTGCGACTTCAAGGATTTCGACATCGAGGAGCGTTTCCACGGCGATTGGGAGAAATTCAAGTGCTGGGGTCTGAACACGAAGAACACGGAGACGGTGGTGCGGGCCTATTCGATGGGCAATCATCCGGCGGAGGGTGACATCGTCATGCTCAACATCCGCATCGCCATGCCGCCCTTCGATCGTGATATCGGTGGCTGGATGAAGGTCAACCCGGGTCTGGCATCCTCCTACGTCTTCAGTCGCAAGCCAGGGGACATGATTACCATCTCCGGCCCCTATGGTGAGTTCTACATCCAGGAGACGGAACGGGAGATGTGTTACATCGGTGGCGGTGCCGGCATGGCGCCGTTGCGCTCACATCTGTTCCATCTGTTTCATACGATGGGCACCAAACGCAAGGTCAACTACTGGTATGGGGCGCGCTCCAGTCCGGAGTTGTTCTACGAGGACCACTTTCGCGACATCGAAGAGAAGTTCGACAACTTCAAGTTCCATGTCGCCATGTCCGAGCCCTTGCCCGAGGACAATTGGACGGGGTACAGGGGTTTCATCCACCAGGTCGTTCTCGACGAATACCTGTCGAAGCACCCGGCGCCGGAGGACATCGAGTATTATATCTGCGGCCCTCCCATGATGTTACAGGCGGTACTGAAGATGCTGGACGATCTGGGCGTTGAAGAGGAGATGATCCGCTTCGACGACTTCGGATCCTGATGAGGCAGTACTGCCGATGAGCCTTTTTATCGCGGCGTTCATCGCCTTCGGCCTGGTCATGGCCGGTATGGCCGTCGGTGTGATTGTCAGCAATCGCCGGATCACCGGTTCCTGCGGCGGGCTGGCAAACATGAAGAGCGAAGATGGTGAGCCGATGTGCGAGTGCGGGGCCCGACCCGGCGAGTCCTGTGGCGCCGACACGGACCGCCAATTCGACCTGGATAAGGTCAACATCGACGAGGATACCCCGGTTACCGCGCGCGAGGCCGCTGCCGTCTGAGTCGTCGGCGGTGGGCGTCTCTGATGCGCCCGGTCCCAGGAGACCTCGTCCACCGGGGCGAGGTCCTTGAACATCCCATTTCCCTTGCTGCTATATCTTGGTCTGTGGCTGTTTTTCGTCGGCGCTGTGGCGCTGTTGGGGCGGCTTCTTTCTGGCCCTCGTGCCGTACGCGCCGGCGAGGTTGATATTGCGACTGCCGGGTTGGAGTTCGCCAGCCAGACTCCACTCACGGCGCTGGCAGCAGTCGCCCTCGTTCTCGGTCTTGTGTCGCTTCTATGGGTGCCTGTAGCTGAGACCGGTGTGCTCGGCGCCATCATCCTGGTCCTGGTGCTGCTGGTCCTCCTTCTGCACATCATCCGCCATCTCCCGGAGTCCATGAGGCGATCGAGTTGAATGAGCTGATCGGCAGCCGGTCGCCACAGACTGTTGCCGCCGGTGAACTGTTGTCCGAGGCACAGAGTCTGTCGAGCCAGTCGGAGACAACGCGATTGCTGGACTGGCATGCGCATCGAAGCCGTGGCCCCGGGTCCGTCGCCGAGGCTGTGCTGCAACTGCGCGATGGCACGGGTCGTCGTTGGCAACTGCTCGTGCCCGACGCAGATGAACTGCCGTCACTGAGCCGGATCTGGCCTGCCGTCGCCTGGCCGCAGCGAGAAGCAGTCGAGCGTCTGGGCTTGCGCTTCACGGGAGCTGAGATTCCGACGCCACTGTGGACGGCAGCGGTGCGTGCCGCCCACGACGAGGAGGACGGCGCCGAGGAACCCGGAGAGCCCGACGGGTTTCTGCCACTAGGCGATCCTGGTGCGACGACTCCCTACCGTCTCGATCTGCGCGTCCGCTTGAAGCGCCGCATCATCGAAGCGGCGCAGGCGCTTCCCGGCAAGACCCACAGTGACTTCGAGAGCTTGGCCACACGCCAGGGGTATGCGCAATTGCCGCTGCTGGCGGAGGGCCTCAACGAGCAGGCACCCTTTGCTGTCGGCCTGGCGGCGATTCTGGCGGCGGAAGCGTTGCTCTGCGTGACACCATCCGGGCGCTGTCGCCGCGTTCGCATGCTGCTGGCGGAGGCGAGCCGCATCGGCGCGCACTGCGCCTGGCTTGCCACCCAGTTGCTCGCCGACAAGGGCGCGTGGGGCGAGGCGCTGGCCGTGCGCGAGGCGGTGGCAGCTCTGCTCGCCGATATCAGTGGCAGTCGTTGGGCGACGGGGGTGCATCGCATTGGTGGCATCCATGCGGATGTCACCGACAACAGCCCCGCCCTGCTCGCCGTCCTGGCGATCGCAGTCGAGGGGCTGTGCGTGACGGCTCGTCGGCAC
>Ga0310124_10000648_pt1 | contig 24190 bp, 15 predicted proteins | sample CB11b_AW_Bot5_MG_FD_203507 | JGI IMG/M metagenome (GOLD analysis project Ga0310124, IMG submission 203507) | Marine microbial communities from Western Arctic Ocean, Canada - CB11b_AW_Bot5 | ecosystem: Environmental > Aquatic > Marine > Oceanic | place: Canada: Western Arctic Ocean | collected...
TAACGAGTTCTACCAGGTTCTCGACAAGACCGTCGGCCTCCGGGACTGTGCAAAGTATATCTGCACCAAGCTCATCCAGCTGCTGGTGACCGACGAGATCTCCGACCTGCCAAAAACCGGCGGCATGCCGGCGGACCTGGCGGCGCTTTTCAACTCGGTCGATCGAGACTCCGATGGCAGGCTCTCACCGAGCGAATGGGCCGAAGCCACTCCGGACCTTCCCAACGGCCGGCCGCCGCAGATCTTCGAGGAGCTCGATTCGGCCGGCAACGGAACCGTCAGTCGACTCGAATTCCGCGAGCCCGACCTTCTGCTGGCCGCGATCGAGGCCTGGAGAAGCTCTGAAGGCGATATCAAAGAGGTCCTCCGGGTGATCCTCTTTTCAGATGAATTCCTGAGCCTGCGATTCTACAGGGCGAAGGTCAAGACCCCCATCGAGCTCGTGGCAAGCGCCGTTCGCGCGCTCAACGCCAGCCTGACGACAGCAGAGCTCATCGATGCCAGCGACACCATCCAGAGAGCCGGCATGCAGATGGTCGATTTCCCCGACCCGACCGGAGAATCGGAGCTGGGCTTTGACTGGATGCACACCGTCGGACTTCTCGAAAGGCTGAGGTTCATCAACGACCTCGCCAACCCGGTCCAGGGAGAGTCCGCGGGAACCTGGGATCCGAATGCCCTCCGTCTGCGCTGGCAGCTGTTCACCCCGGAAAGAACCGTCAACTTTTTCAAGCTCCTGTTCCTCAACGGCGACATGATCGAAAACCATCATGAGCTCTGCGAGGCCGCCTTCAACAGCCAGCGCGAACGGAACCGGCGCGTCTCGGCGACCGCCGCTTTCATGCTCTCCCTGCCTCAATTCCAGAAGCAGTAGGCCCCCGGGCGAAGGCTACTTTTCGGGAGAGACCGCCCGTCTCTTCAGTGCGGCGTTGATCGCCGCCGCAGCCTGCCCCGCGAGCGCCTTCGAGCCGGCCGGGGTGAAGTGAACGTTCGCTGGCCGCATGATCTCCTTCAATCGCGGCATGCAGAAGGTGTACATATCATCGATGGCGACCTTGCGCTCCTTCATGATCTTTGCGGCGGCCTGGTTGTACTTAGCCGAATCGCCGACAACCCTCCCCTTCGCGCCCGGGGGAACCGGCGTGGTCGTTCGCCAGATAAGCTCGGCCCCGGTCTTCTCCATGCGGGCGACCATGGTCCTCAGATGCTTCTCGTAGTCGGCGACCGGCACCTGCTGATGGCTCCCCTCCCCTTTCGGATCGGCCAGGTTCTGGCCCTTCGGGCCGAGATACTTGAGATCGTGCAGGCCGAAGTTGAAGTGGATCACGTCCCAGGGCATGTCCCCGAGCCACTTGTCGAGCTCCTTGACGCCCTTGGTGCTCGGGCCGCAGTTGGTCAGAGGACGATGCACGTTGGCCTTGCCCGAAAGCAATTCGCGTACGCCCACCGTGTAGCCGATCGAGATCGAGTCGCCGATCAGCAACACCCGCGGCAGACCAGGCACGTCCTTCACCGGCTTCATGGCCGCGGGCACCTTCTTCTTCTGCGCCTTCTTTTTCGGCTTATCCTGCGCCGCGAGTCCGGCCATGAGCAGGCTGGACAAAAGCAACGCCGCCAATCCAACACCGCCCGTAAGTCTCAAAACAGCTCGATTCATCAGCTTCCTGTTCATGGCTACCTTTCCTCACCTGAATCCTTCAGTTGAATACGGACATTCGCCGTGAGGACTATGATAAGATCGTACGCTGGTTATTGAAATACGCATCCCGCATCAAACGGAATCCTGACAGGAAGGAACAACCCGGACATGACCAATATCCATCGAAGTCTTCATTCTCGCCATGCATACGGACTCGCCTCGGCGGCCTGCATCATCGCCGCGACACTCATCTTCGCGCCAAATCTCCTCGCGGAAGAAAAGAGCGCCTGGACCGACGTACTCAAATCAGGCGAGCTCAACAAGCACTGCCACACCAAGGGTAATTGGATCCTCGGTAAGGATGGCGTTGTGACCCTGACGCCGAGACCGGGAGAGAGGGGCTGGCAGCGCTACGATGCCTATCTCTGGCTCAAGGAAGAGTACAAGGACTTCGAGATCGAGTTTGATTACAAGGTTCAGAAGCGCGGCAACAGCGGCTTCTATTTTCATGTCGGAGACAAGAAGAGCCCCGTAGCGAAAGGCATCGAGGTCCAGATCTATGACTCCTTCGGCAAGAAGAAGGGCGCGCGGCTGAGCGACCACGACTCAGGCGGAGTCATCCCGGGAATACCTCCGACAAAGAACACCGCGAAGGCGCCCGGGGAATGGAATCACTTTCATATCACGTGCAAGGGACGCAAGGTGACGATCAAACTCAACGGCGAGGTCGTCAACGAGATCAGCCTGGACCATGCGCGCCTGAAGAACCGCCCCGACAAGGGGGGCATCGGCTTCCAGGACCACGGCCTGCCCCTGTCCTTGCGCAAGCTGCGCATCCGCTCCATCTGAAAAAAACCGTCAGGACGGGCAGGCTCAGCCAGCCGGCCCGGGGCTTCATTCCCCGGCCTTCGGCAGGGTCGCGGAGATGGTCCCCCGCACCTTCCGGATGTTGCCGGTGACCGCATCCACCACGACGCCCGGGATCCAGAGAATGTTGGCGATCGTCCAGGCGTTCCAGTCTTTCGGAATCGGGATGGTCACCGCGTTGTACCCATCCTTGGCGAAGGTCATATTCCTCGCCCTTGGACTGACGGTTACGGTCAGCGGAGTGACGCCGATCTGTACCCCGTCGATATGAACCGTCGCTCCAGAAGGCTTGGAGTTGATGACAACCAGGTCTGAACCGGAGGAATTACCTATTGCCGTCGACTGCGCGATGGTCGCGCATCCTGAGCCGGCACAAAGGACCGCCAACGCGACGGCCAACGTCATAATGGAACTTCTCATCAGTCCCCTCCTCTTTCTTCTTCACCTCACAAACCTTCAGCTCGTATCGAGCCTTTAAATATCTCCCCTCGGACACCTTCCAGGGGAACTCAATCCTGCTTCTTTTCTCTTTTCTCGTTCTTCTCTTTTTTCTGCGCCTGCTTCTTTTCGGAGCTCTTCGCCTTGGTGTTCTTATTCTTGCCCTGCTTCTTCGCAGCGCCACCAAAACCTCGTTTTTTCAGCGTCTCAGTAGCCTGGAGGGTGGCCTTGAGTTGGGCATCAAGCGCCGCCTTCAGCGAATTGTAGGCCGCAAGCCCTCCCTCTGAGATGGACCCAATCCTGATCGGCTTTTTCTCCAGCAGATCCCCAGTCACCCTGAAATAGCGGCCTGTAGAGTAGAGCTTGAAGTCCTGGTTGCGTGTATGCTGGCTCTCCTTGCCACGCACGCCATTGCGATGGTACCAGCAGTAAACCGACTCGCGCCCCTTGAAGGGCTTACCCTTCAGCAGGGGAACGAGACTGACTCCCTCGTAGGTCTCTCCGGCCGGGAGCCCGGCGCCAGCCGTATCGGCAAGCGTTGGCAGGATGTCGCTGAAATCAACCAGCTCGCTGGAAACCTTACCAGCCGGCGCGGTTCCGGGCCAGCTGGCCACCAACGGCACATGGGTTCCGTTGTCACGGGTCGTTCCCTTGCCGCCGGGATACTTCACGCCATTGAGGTTGGAAACGATCTTAACGTAGGTCCCGTTATCCCCGGTGAAGATCACCAGGGTCTTCTCGCGCAGGCCAAGCGACTCGAGCTTGTCGACGAGCTTGCCGACGAGCTTGTCGGTATAGGAAACCATGTCCTTGAAATACTTCATCTTGCCGATTCCCTTCGCCCCGGGAAAGGTCGTGTCGTAGTCGGGGCTGTCGGGGGTCGGCTCAAAAGGCCAATGCGGCAGGATCATCGGATAGTAGGCAAAGAAGGGGACGTCCTTGTTCCGTTCGATGAAACCGCAGAGGTAATCGCTCACGATGTCAGGACCGTACTCGCCGTTTTTATAATCCACCAGCTTACCGTTAACCTCAAGCCCGGGATTGGCGTAGCGGCTTGGACGGCGAGTGAGCTGCCAGAGGCAGTACTCGTCAAAACCGAAATGGCGAGGGCCATCCAGCCCTCCTTCGAGCTGCCATTTCCCGGCGATACAGGTCTTGTACCCGGCAGCCTTGAGAACATGACCGAAGGTCCGGGCCTCGGGATCGAGAAAACCGAAACGGATGTAGTTCCTGTTATTGTACAACCCTGTCATGATCTGCACCCGGGAGGGAGTGCAGATCGGCTGCGAATGGCCGTTCAGAAAACGAATACCGCTTTTCGCCAGCGAATCTATACGCGGGGTGCTGTAGGTCGTGCCGCCGTTGGAGGAGACACACTCATAGCCCATATCATCGGCCATGATGAGAACGATATTGGGACGCGCCACAGCCTTCACAGCCTGGGCCCGGACTGCCGGCGCGAAGAGCGCCCCGGCAAGAACTATAGCAGACAGGACACCAGGCGGGATCCGATGGATGGAACTCATCGATGGAAGCATCGTTCTCTCTCAATAGCAATGGGCGCGACTTTGGAGGCGTACGCCAATAGGCGGCACGAATCCAACAGCATTGTACTCCCGGGATGCCCGGCTGAAAACGAGAAGCTGCCTCTCCACTGGTGGAAAACCTATAGAACTGCAACGCGGCCCCAGGATGCAGGAAACTTCGATAAAGACGCTGTAGAATGAAGGTCGGCAATAGGGCAGAATACGCAGTACCGTTCGGATCGACACGATATGAAACGCCTTATTGAAAGCGAACGGAGGATCATGAAAACCCCGCCCAGGAAGATTCTCAACGGCTTCTATTTTCTCGCTGTCTTGATGGCTTTGCCTGGCCTGCAGGCCGAGGAACCGACCTCCGAACAGCTCACCTTCTTTGAGCAGAAAATTCGCCCGGTCCTTGCAGGGCATTGCTACAAATGCCACAGCTCGCAGGCGAAGAAGTTGAAGGCGGGACTCTATCTCGACAACAGGGAAAGCCTTCTCAAGGGGGGAGAAACCGGCCCGGTCGTGGTGCCCGGCAAACCGGAAGCGAGTCTTCTCATCCGAGCGGTCGTCTACCTCGACAACGAGCTGGAGATGCCGCCGAATAAGAAGCTGCCGGACAGGATCATCGCCGACCTGCAGGAGTGGGTCCGCATGGGAGCCCCCTGGCCTGAAGAGAAGGCTTCCTCCGCAAAGAAAACCGAGGTCGGCGCCCAGGACTGGAATAAGCTGCGCCTGGAGAGCTGGGCTTTTCGCCCCATCAAAAAACCCGTCCCTCCTGAACCCGGAAACAAGGCTCTCGTAAACAATCCGATTGATCATTTCATCCTGGAAAAAATCGATGCCGCGGGACTCGAGCCTCTCGGCAAGGCCGCGAAGAGAGTGCTGCTTCGACGCATCCATCTCGACCTGACAGGTCTCCCTCCCACTCCCGCCCAGGTGGATGAGTTCCTCGCCGACAAGCGGCCCGATGCCCTCAAGCACACGATTGATTCCCTGCTCGACTCCCCGCATTACGGTGAGCGGTGGGCAAGGCACTGGCTTGATACCGCCCGCTACAGCGATGGCCTGGGCGGCTTTGGCGACAACGGCCCCCTGCCGGGAGCCTGGCGCTACAGGGACTGGGTGGTGGACTGCTTCAACCGGGACCTGCCCTACGACCAGTTCGTCAAGCAACAGGTTGCCGGCGACCTGATCGACGAACCGCTTGCGTTCTACGGAACCGGCTTCTTCGCCATCGGGCCGAACTACAAATCCGACGGAGGAGACCCGGAGGCCAAAGCCCAGGCTGAAGCCGAGACCCTGGCCGACCGTGTCGACACCTTCTCCCGGGCCTTCCTCGGCCTGACGGTGCAATGCGCCCGCTGCCACGATCATAAGTTTGATCCCATCCCCCAGAAGGACTACTACTCCATCGCCGGGGTCTTCCGGAATTCCAAGATTCATAAACGTCCCGCGGCATCCGCCGAGATGACAAAACGGTTCAATGACCACCAGAACTCCATCAAGGAACTCGAAAAAAAGATCAAGGGCTGGAACGACCAGAACAAGGACAACCAGGAGAGCAAGCCCGACCAGACGGAGCTCGCGAAGTTCCAGGAGGAGCTCCAGGCGCTGAAAAAAAATACCCCCCCGAAACCGGGAGGAGAGGTCCACGTCCTGGCGGAGAACGGCAACAAGGATATGCACGTGGCCATCCGCGGGGACCTGCGCAAGAAGGGCGAGGTGGCCCCCCGGCAATTCCTGACTATCATGACCGGAGGAACAGGGCCGGTCTTCAAGCAGGGAAGCGGCCGCAAGGAGCTTGCCGAATCGATCTTCGAGGCAGGCAAGCCGCTCGCGAGCCGGGTCATGGTCAACCGGATCTGGCAATACCACTTCGGACATGGGCTGGTCCGAACGCCAAGCAATTTTGGCCAGCTTGGCGAGAAGCCCTCCCATCCCGAGCTGCTTGACTGGCTGGCCGCGACCTTCGAAGAATCCGGCTGGTCGATCAAGAAAATGCATCGCCTGATCCTCTCATCCTCCACCTACCAGCGAAGCAGCCGCTTCAACCAGGAGAACTTCGATAAGGATGGAGACAACCGCCTGCTGTGGAGAATGAGCCCCCGAAGAATGGAGATCGAGATCTGGCGCGACAGCCTGCTGGCCGTCACCGGGGAGCTTGACAGAAAGATCGGGGGGCAACCCACGGACAAGATCTTCAACGTCAAACGCCGAACTCTCTATACGACCATCAGCAGGAACGGGGACCGTTTCGCATCCGATGCGTTTCTCCGACTCTTTGATTTCCCTGCGCCCGCGAGCACGGCCCCCAAGCGGGTCACGAGCACCGTGCCGCAACAATATCTGTTCATGCTCAACAGCCCCTTCATGATCGCTCGAGCCAAGGCGCTTGCGGAGCGAATCCAGAAGGAAGAAAAAGAAGAGCCGGCCCGGGTCGCACGCGCCTATGCCCTCCTCTATGGAAGGGCGCCGACAGAAGAAGAAACTCAAATCGGACTCAGCTTCCTGGCTGAAAAGGGAGGGGGAATCCCCCGTTTCCAGCAATACACGCAGGTTCTGTTGAGCTCGCACGAGTTCATCCAGGTACGTTGAAAAAAGTATAGGAGAGACCTCTGGCTGAAAGGCTGGAACTTGCAGGAAACCGGGGGCATACTGAAAAATATGGAATCGCAACCAAAGAAAAACCTCGGGGGAGATCCCCGTGCCCCTCTAACCCGCCGTGAATCACTCCGGAGAATCGGAGCAGGCTTTGGAACCCTCGGGCTGGCGGGCGTAATGGCCAATCCGGAGCTCTTCGCCTCCACCAAGGAGATCGGCAAGCAGGCCATATCACCCCTGGCGCCAAAGGCTCCCCATTTCGCCCCCAGGGCGAAACACGTAATCCAGCTCTTCATGCCCGGAGGCCCTTCCCAGGTAGACACCTTCGATCACAAGCCGGACATTGCCAGGCACGCAGGCAAGCGGCCTTCGCTGGTAAATCGGAAATCTCTTCGAAACACCAAGAACGGCCTGATGGTCTCCCCCTTCGGCTTCAAGCGCTACGGTGAGTGCGGAAAAATGGTCAGCGATATCTTCCCGCATGTCGGAGAACTCGTCGATGACATCTGCTTCATTCACTCCTGCCATACGGACATACCCGAGCACGCGGGCGCAATCCTGATGATGAACCTCGGGGTCCTGCAGGCCAACCGGCCGAGCATGGGCTCGTGGCTGACCTACGGCCTGGGAACTGAGAACCAGGACCTGCCAGGCTTCGTCGCCATGTCTCCCCGCGCCCAGCCGCGCGGCAAGCTGGCCAATTGGGGAAGCTCCTTCCTTCCCGGAGCCCACGCGGGAACCTATGTGAACATCGCCAGCATGAAACCCGAGAACGTCATGCAGAACCTCAGCAATCCGCACCTGCCCAGGCTCGAGCAAAGAAAGCAGGCTGACCTGCTCTCCCGCCTCAACAGGCTACACCTGGACCGGCTGGAAAGAGACAGTCATCTCGAGGCCGGCATCGAGGCCATGGAGCTCGCCTTCCGCATGCAGTTCGCGGTTCCCGATGTTTTCGACATCTCGAAAGAATCGAAACAGACCAGGGAGCTGTACGGAAACAGTGAATACGCCAAGGGCTGCCTGATCGCCAGGAGACTGGTCGAGAGAGGTGTACGCTCAATTCAGCTCTCCCATTCGATCGACGGGTACGACATCGCCTGGGATACCGGCCACGGGGACATCAAGGGTGGACATGCCCGGCTCGCCAAGGCCTGTGACCAGGGAATCGCGGCCCTGATCAAGGATCTCAAATGGCGCGGGCTCCTGGATGAGACCCTCGTGGTCTGGGGCGGAGAATTCGGAAGAGCTCCTACCTCAGAAGGCAAGAAGGGCCGTGATCACGACCACTACGGCTTCACCATGTTCATGGCCGGAGGCGGCGTCAAGCCCGGCTTCAGCTACGGCTCGACCGACAACTTCGGGCTGACAGCCGTAGAGAACCGGGTCCATGTTCACGACCTGCATGCGACGATTCTGCACCTCATGGGACTTAACCATGAGAAGTTGACCTACCGCTACAGTGGACGCGACTACCGCCTGACCGATGTACACGGCAAGGTGATCCACGATATCATCGCATGAGGAAACGCCGGCAGCACGCCGCTGAATCATGAGCACTGAACCATCGATCACAGGCCTCGAAACAGGCAAGCTGTTTTCATTCGGAGACTGGCCTAACGAGGAGATCCCAATCGTCTCCGTAGGAGTCTATACCGTCTGGCGCGGCGAACAGCTCTTATACGTCGGCTACTCGGGAAGAAACCTCCGCCCTCACGAGATCAAGGACGCGAAGAAGGCCAAGGGCCTGATGACACGAATCAAGAGCCACCGCAGCGGACTTCGAGCCAGCGACCCGTTCTGTATCTACGTCTGTGATCGCTTCGTTGTGCCGAAGCTCGACAGCGAGGCCATCGAGAGCCTGGCCAACGGAGGACAACTCCTCGATGGCCTGACCCGCAGGTTTGTCCGCCAGGAGCTCAGCTACCGCTTCATCACCACGGATGGCTCAGAGACCGCCCGTAAGATCGAGAGCCAGGTCAGGACGGGCATCCTCAACGCCGGCAAGCCCCTGCTGAACCCGGCCTGAAGGATCCCCGTCTTCAGCGGTTCTCGAATCGCCGCGACAGATGAACACCGGGATCTTCGGGAAGCGGCCTGCCCCCGCTGATGTCCCGCTGACCCTCCCCCAGGAAGGTTCCGGTTCCTCCAACGTAATAGACCGGCTTTCCATGCTTCCCGAGATCTACCCCGACAGTAGCCGCGCTGGCAAAGCGAAGCGTCAGGCCCGCCCGACGGCGATCGCTCTCGTTTCGTTCGCTGCCGTGAATGATGTAGGAGTCGTGAATCGACAGGTCCCCCGCTCCCAGTTCGAGCGCAACGGCGCCTGACTCCATCTCATCCGTCACCTCGACCCGAACACCCAGCAGGTCTCCACCGTCAGTGGGAACCATCTCCAGCTCCGGGTAGCCGCTCTGGGTACGGGGAATGACCTTCATGCAGCCGTTGCCGAGATCAGAGTCATCGATGGCCAGCCAGACAGTACAGACATCGACACCGGAGACTCCCGGCCAATAGGTATTATCCTGGTGCCAGCAGAGCGCCAGGCCATCCCGCGGCGGCTTGACGAGAAGGTGCGTACTCAGGAGGAGAAGCTCCTCGCAGCCGAGCACCTCCGCGGTCGCCGAGAGCAACCTCCCATCGCGTCCCAGCTCGAGCCAGGTCTTCCAGTCAGCCGCGTGGATATGCGGCTCGACCAGTGATTCCAGCCGGCGACCATCGGGGAGCTCTTCGATCATCCTGTCAAGAGACAGGCGAAGCGCTGCGATCTCGGGAGAAGAGATAACTCCTCGCTGAACGCAATATCCCTCCTCCGGATAGCGACTGGAGTTCTCGTTAGCTGAAGGCCTCGCGCTCATCATGCGGGCATGGTAACAGCCGGGAGCGAAGCTGTCGACGCGGGCCGGGAAAGAGTCTCAGATCTCGGCAAGCCGTTCACTCGAGTCGCCGAAACTGTCGAGCCGAACCCCCAGCTTGTCCATCATCGACAGGTACATGCTGCACATCTTACGGTTGGGCTTACCCCTGTAGTCCAGGACGCGACCGCTCTTGAGCTGACCTCCGGCCCGACCCAGGATCACCACGGGCAGCTCATTGGCGTTGTGTCCTCCAGTCAACATACTGGAGCAGTACAGCAGCATCGAGTTGTCGAGCAGGGTACCCTCCCCCTCCTGGATCTTATCGAGGCGTTCAGCGAGATAGGCCAGGTTGGCGAGGAAGAACTGGTTCACCTTGAGCCAGTCCTCCGTATCGCTATGAGAGAGGAGATGGTGGATCATATAGTCCACTCCGAGATGCGGAAAACGCATGGCCGAATGGTCATTGTTGAGCTTCAGGGTCGACACCCGGGTGGTGTCGGTCTGGAAGCCGAGCACCAGGATGTCGCACATGAGCTTCATGTGTTCCTTGACGTTCTGCGGAATCTCATCAGCCGGCCGCGGCAGAGCAGGCTTCTCAATCGTTGGGCGCCACCCCTCGAGACGTTCCTCTTTTCCGGCACGGCCGATGCGCTGTTCGACCTCTCGTACCGAATCCATATACTCGTCAATCTTGCGCTCATCGGACCGGCTTACTCGCCGCACCAGGCCTTTCGCCTGGGAGAGGACGAGATCGAGGACACTCTTGTCACCCGCATCTGACGAGTCCTTGAACAGGCGGTCAAAGGCCAGCGCGGGATAAAGCTCCATCGGCGTCGGCGTAGTGGGAGAACTCCAGGAAATATGGGAGCTGTAGAGCATGGAGTACTCCCGATGAACTGACGAGTTCGAAGCCTCGCACCCCAGCACAAGGCTCGGGACTTTTGTAGCCCGACCGTTCCGCTGGGCAACGACCTGGTCGATGCTGGTACCTGAGCGGATCTCTCCAGCAGAGGAGAGAGGAGCTCCCGAGAGCAGGTTGCCGGTCTGCGAGCTGTGGATGTTCCCCTTCAGAGCCTCGGGGTTGTACAGCCCGCGAATGAAGAGGAGCTTTTCCTTGAGACCGTTAAGGGGCTCGAGGACACGCCCGAGCTCAAGCTCGCGCCCCTTCCCCCTGGCCCACCATTCCCGACTGTGGAAGCCGTTTCCCGAAAAGAGGCAGGCCAGCCGCACAGGCGCCTTGGCGGCGCCGCCACCCGCGAGGGCGGCGACGGACTCGAGCCAGGGAAGGGACATGGTCACGCCCAGTCCCCTGAGAACCGCGCGCCTGGAGAGTTTTCTAGCTGAAAGCCTCGATGGTCTTCTGCTCATCGGTTTTCCTCCATATGATCTCTACCTCGATGATAGCGGAACTGCCGGCTCTTTACCAAGACCAACACTGCCTCGCTGAAGCGATCACCGTTCTTCCGCAGGGACGCGAGCATTTCCTCGACCAGGAGCTCATCGGAAAGTCCCACCGATCTTCCAAGAGCGAAGCCAACCAGCTTCCTGCAGAACTGGCGTAGAAACTCGCCGCCGCGCTCCTGGAGCAGATACTCGCGCAGTCCTTCGATGCCCTCGAAGGAGGTTCCATCCCGCAAGATCGATCGCGAATCAACCGGGTGTCCCGTGTTGTCCTTTTCCCGTCGGCGGCCAATCGCATCATAGGCCTCGAGGGCGAATCCATAGGGATCGATCCGCGCGTGGCAGCCTGAACATTCAGGCGCGCTGCGGTGTCTCTCGACCAGCTGTCGTACACTCAGGCCCTCCCTCGCCTCCGCATCGGGTATCTCGGGGACGGTGGAGGGAGGATCGGGGAGCTCTTCGCCTAGCAGAAACTCGACGATAAAATTTCCCCGCAGGACCGGACTCGTTCTCGATGCGCCTGACTGCCGGGCAAGGACCGAGGCGAAACCGAGGAGTCCGCCACGGCCGTATTTTCTCACTCCATCAACCTTCCGCCAGCCGGGGCCCTCTACACCAGGAATCCCGTAGTGCCGCGCCAGGCGGTCGTTCAAATAGGTATGATCCGCGGCGAGAATTTCCCGTACCTGGCCATCCCCGAGAAAGAGGTTCTTGAAGAAGAGAATCGTCTCTTCGTAAATCGCCTCTCGAAGCTGCCGGTCAAAGCCCGGAAAGAGCTTCTCATTCTTCTCAGCCAGCTTGTCAAAATCCCGGACCAGCAGCCACTGGGCGGCGAACTCGGTAGCCAGGGACCGAACCCTGTCGTCTTTGAGCAGGCGAAGGGTCTCGTCCCGGAGGATCTTCGGCTTGAGAAGGCTCCCGTCTTCAGCCGCCGCGCGCAGGCGGGCATCCGGCGCCGAGGACCAGAGGAAATAGCTCAGGCGGGTGGCGAGCTCAAAAGCGGAAACCGGGCTCGCCTCTTTTCCGGGCCCTGGCCGCTCCACCTTGAAGAGGAAATTCGGTGACACGAGAATAGCCGTAAAGACGTTCCGAAGAGATTCCTCGTGTCGCTTTCCTGCCTTTCGAAGCGATTGATAAACGGCGAGCAGCTGCTCCTTTTCAGCAGGGGTAAGCGAACGCCGCCAGGCCCGCTCGGCCAGGCCGAGGAGCGCCTTGAGATGGATCGGCTCTGTAGCGACAAGTCTCTTCTCAAATTTCCGGGCACGCTCTCGGATCGGCTTATCGTAACGCGCGAAGATGATGACCATGTCGGGCCGATCCTGGGTGGAAAACTCCGAGATCTGCTCAAAGCTGTCGACCAGCTTCAGCGGTTCCTGGCTGATGTAGGTCAGCCTGTCCCAGCGGCGGTCGAGCTCTCGGGCCTCCTCCTCACCCAGCATCATCCGGAGAAGATAATCATCCTCACGGTAATAGAGCTTCAGGGTCACAATCTCATCCAGCGGCACTACCGGCGTGTAACACATCGCCGGGGGGAAATGCCTGCGAAACTCTTCGTTCGCCGCCTTTAATCTCGCGCTTCCTCTTCCACCGGAGGAGGCCAGCAGCGGCGAGCCCGCTACGGCCAGGTTGGCATCGGCGGGGTTTTTACGCAGCACCGAGGCCTGGATGATCCCATTGCTTCCAAGCTTCGGCTCTACTCTCGCCGTCACCTTGAAGACCCTTCCAACCGCCAGCCCGGCCGGGATCCGGATCTCTAGAACAGAGGGAACCCTGGCCGCTACACTACGGCCATCAAACTTTGCCCCGCCGGGTCGGCTTCCAAAAACCTCCGGCGCGAGACCAAAGCGCTCTTCGTTCTCAAGCCGGTCCCCGGCTGCGGTTTCAGCCGCCAGGTCAACGCCGCCGAAGAAGGGGCCGGTGACAGCCTTCAACCTGTTGAGAAGCTCGAGGTCGGCTCCCACCTGCCCCTGCCCGTCGGCCAGGCGTCGGCGTGCTTCCATCGCCAGGGCGGATAGCTTTTCTATGGATTCTCCCGCGGTCAGCGCCTCTCTCCACTGCGCAAGGATGCTGCCCTTCGGGATCAAATCGCCCGGGGGAGTCTTTTCCGCGATCTGGCCCCTGTAGAAATGCCAGACTCCATGGTTACCCAGGCTGTCATCGTGAGGGTTGGCATCATGGAGATTACCGGACACATCCGCGGCCAGGTCCCAGCGGCGCTTCTTCTCGCCGGCTTCGCTCAGGACGAGGTCAACCCCGGTCAGGTCGCAGGAATGTGAATTATCCCGAGGGTCAATGACCAACGATACGTAATCTCCACGCTCGATCTCGACATTATCGATACTGCGCGGTTTCGTCTCCGCTCCCTTGTCGAGCAGGCCGCTGGCCAGGACCCGGGTGGCTCCATTCCTCCAGAGCTCCAGCTTCCAGCCGACGCCATTGCCGCATTCCGGATGCTCATCCTTAACGAAGAACTCAGCCTTGAAGATTCCCGCGACCGGGCTCTTCCATCCAACAGCCACAAAGACACCGGGGAACGGATGCACGACGACCTTGTGCGGCCGAAGCCAGCCGGGAATCCGAATGGTGCCATCGGTGGGATTGCTTACTATATTCGGAGTTGACTTGGGTCCCCAGCCCTTGACGAGCGGATGCTGATCATGCCGCCACTTCTCCACCAGGTAGGTCTTGACCGGACTCGCGGGGCCCCCGATTCCGGTGAAACCGAGGAAACGCGCCAGCATGTTCGTGTCGAGTCCATGCTTCGCGGCGAGCTCGTCCCGCGACCCCTCCTTGCGATCAACCGCCGCTGCGGCGGCGAGGTAGCTTGGCAGCGCCTCGAGGACAGATGCGGTCTCCGTCTCCAGGCGTCGATGAACCACCCGGAGATCCCTCAGATAGATGGGCTTGCCCCTTCCTCCCTCGAGCCGAGGCAGGTCCCACAAGACCCAGCCCTCGCCATCCCCGCCCCCAGAGCCCGCTGTAAGATAGATAACCGATTCGCCCTCTCCCCTTCCAGGCTCGACTGGCGTCTCCAGGGCGACGGCCTCCATAACGGCGTCCACCTCTTCCTGCCATTTCTTGTAATGCCCGACGTTGTTGATTTTCCACAGGATCTTCTGCAGACCTTCGATGGTCGACTTGAGAGCGCCAAGCTCTCCAGGCTTCGAATCGCGCCACACGACCTGGAGCCTGTCGATCACGGGAGAATCCGTCTTCGAGGTCAGCACCTTCCATAGCGCCGAAAGGTATTTTCTGTTGAGCTTTCGCTCGGCGGCCATCGCAGCCAACGCCTGGGGAGTTCCAGTACCTCCGCGAAGAGACAGCGTCGCCTCGAGGTAGCCATCCAGGGCCACCTTGCCCCCGGCTGAGACATACCGCCGGTAGTACTCCTTGACCTCGTTAACCAGGGTGTAGGACCACTCGGGACGGGTGGTACCCTTGAAGAACTCGATTCCATCCGGAGTCAGAACAAGGTGCCTGGCTATGTCGCGCGCGGCATCAAGATACTTGTTCACCAGGGATGGAGACATGACCAGGGAGGCGCCGGTATTCGAAAAACCCTCGCCCGCGGCGCCGTCAACCGGGAACTGCCTGGTAGGATCAAGCTCAAGGCCGGTCAGGTCGTGAACCGTATTGTCGTACTCCGTATTGTTGAGCCGCCGAAGGATCACCCTGCCCGGGTCGCCGGCCCGCTCGCGAGCCTCGCCGGCCAGCAGCGAGTCAATCCAGCCAAGCAGCAGCCGCTCCTCGGCCGCCGAGAGCTGGGAACTTTTCTTCGGCGGCATCTCGTCATTGACGAGCTGGTGGATGATCTTCTGCCATGGCTTGAGCTCGGCCCTGACCTGCGCCAATTGCCGGAAACGCTCCAGGTCAAGCTCTCCCTTGCTCTTCTCGGTCGAGTGGCACTTGAGACAATACCTGCGAAGAAGCGGAAGGACCCCCTCGGAATACTCCTTCCCGATCGCCTCCCAATTGACTGCGCTCTCCCGGGCGAAACCGGAACCCGTCTGGAAGAAAACCAGCGAGAGGTTGGCCAGGAAGATGAAATAAAGCGGGCGCATGGGAGGACTCCAACTCTATCTATCCAGGTTGCAGTATTTCAGAGATGCCCAGCCATCATCCCCCAGCTGGCAGGAATACTCAACACCGGAATGGGGGTCGCAGGACAACGCTAAAAGGCTCGAATGCGAGGTGGGGCTGGTCTGTCACCGACTGGTTCACTATACTGCGGACAGCGGACCGAGCAGAAAGGAGCGATGGCATGAAACACCTGAACTGGAACAGTCGAAACCTGACCCGGGGCTGGCAACGGGGAGTCACGGCCTTCTTCTACGGTCTCGGAATGACGGATGAGGACTTTGACAAGCCCCAGATCGGCATTGGCGTCCCCCTGCTCGAGGGCAATCTCTGCAATGTCCACGCCTACGAGCTTGCCCGGGAGATCAAGGAAAGCTGCCGAAGCGCCGGCCTCGTAGGTTTTCCATTCGGCGTACCTGGAGTCAGCGACAACATCACCCAGGGAATGGAGGGCGGCAACGCCAGCCTCCCCTCGCGCAATATGATCGCCAACGCCGCCGAATGCGTCGTCAGCGCCCACTCCTACGATGCCCTGGTTGGCCTGCACAACTGCGATAAGAACGGTCCCGGCTTCGCCATGGCCTTGGCGCGGCTCAACTACCCCGGCCTCATCCTCAGCGGCGGCAGCATCCATCCCGGCCAGTACAAGGACAGGGACGTCACGATCCTCGACGTCTACGATTCCCAGGCCGCCGCCGCCGTCGGCTCCATCGAACAGGAAGAAGCCGACGAGATCCTCCGGGTAGCCTGCCCGGGTCCGGGCGGCTGCGGAATCGCCGCCTCCTTCAACACCTGGGGAATCGCCCTGGAAGCCCTCGGACTCTCCCCTCCCCAGAGCAGCTCCATCCCGGCCATCGACCCCGGAAAAACCGAGGAGTGCGGGCGAACCGGCGCGCTGGTGAAGAACCTGCTGCAAAAGGAGATCCGTCCACGCGACATCCTCACGAGAACAGCCTTCAGTAACGCCGCCGCGGCGATCGCCGCCATCGGCGGCTCAACCAATGGTATGCTCCACCTGCTGGCGCTGGCGCTGGAGGCGAAGGTTGACTTCACCCTGGCCGACATCCAGCCCATCATGCGGAAGACCCCGGTTCTCTGCAGCTTCGCTCCGCGCGGTCCGGGTACCATGGTCGATCTGCACCGCATCGGCGGGGCCTCGGTCCTCCTCAAGCACCTCTTCGATGCGGGAGTTATAGATGGCGGCGGCCTGACCGTGACCGGCTCGACCCTGGAAGAAAACCTCGCCGATGCCCCCCCCCCGCCGAAGGACCAGGAGCTGATCGCTCCGACCGATGCTCCCTTCAAAACCTTCGCCGACATCCAGATCTGCTTCGGCAACCTCGCGCCCGATGGAATCGTCTTCAAGGTCTCCAGCATGGAGGAGGCCGCCTTCCGCGGCCGGGCCGTCTGTTTCGATGATTCGAGAAGCGTGGCCGAGGCAGTCGAGGACGGCCGCATCGGACCGGGAAGCGTTATCGTTCTGCGCTACCTCGGCCCCCGCGCATCAGGCATGCCCGAGGTCCTCGTGGCCTCCGCCGCCCTGTCGGTACCCGAGCTCGATGGGAAGGTGGCGCTGGTCTCGGACACCCGGGTCTCCGGAGTCTCCCACGGAGCCATCGGTGTCCACTGCGCCCCGGAGGCGCTCGTCGGCGGCCCGATCGCCCTGGTCGAAGACGGCGATGAGATCTCCTTCGAATTGCTCGAAGGAAAAATCACCCTGCACGTCAGCGATGAAGACCTCGCGGCGCGGCGAGAGGCCTGGACTCCGCCCGCGCACGAACACACCAGGGGCTACCTCGCCGACTTCGCGGCCACCGTCTCGCAGGCGGATTCCGGCTGCGTCAGTCACTGGGTCTACTCGATGCGTTCGGCCCGGATCGGGTCGGCGCCCGAGGAAGAGCTCTGAAAGTAGAACAATAATCCATAAGCGCCCCCGCTTACTCAGACCCGAAAATCCCATGGTGTCCTGACTGCGAGGCCCACATCAGGATCTCCCCGCAGGGAGCTAAAAAGACCTGCCCTCAATGTGGTGGAACGGGTGTTTTCATCCCGCGGAACCTGAAGACATGGAATACGCTTTGGAAAACGCTTTATTTCCTCGGCTTCGCGATTTTCGCAATCCTCGCGGATGTCTCCTCGGGCCTGTACTTACTCCCCGCCTTGTTCTTCGGAGTCCTGTTCGGGCGAAAAAAGGCGAAGGATTCGTTCGCGGCCAATTCAAAGAAGGAAAAGGCCGGGAAAAACCCGGAAGGGGAGGAGCCAGGGCCGCCGCCGCCGGAAGTTGAAGATAGCTGAGAATCCACGTCCCCCGGGCTTCCCACCATCGCTAAAAGACCGATCGAGATGAGACTTGGAGCGTTTTAGAAGGACTCACCCGGGGCGGCTCTCCGCCGCGCCTGGCCTATTGGTCGAACTGGCCGTCAAAGGCGATATCCGAACCGGGGAAATCGACCGCGCGCACGAAATCACAAGCCTCGGCGGCGCCGAATTCGCGATCCATGCGGCTGTCCTCCCACTCAACAGAGAGCGGTCCGCGGTACTTGATATCGTTCAGGGCGACGATGATTCTCTCGAAATCAATATCTCCATGGCCCAGGGATCGGAAGTCCCAGAAGCGCCTCGGATCGGCAAAGTCGGTATGACCTCCAAATACGCCGACCGTTCCATCTCCCTTGTCGGACCAGACATCCTTCATGTGAACATGGTAGATGCGATCGCTGAAGGTATAGAGGAACTTCACGTAATCGACGCCCTGGTATTCAAGGTGGGAAGGATCGTAATTAAAGCCGAAGCGCTTATGGCCCTTGACGGCCTCGATGGCGCGCTCGGCGCTGGCGATATCGAAGGCAATCTCGGTGGGATGCACCTCGAGTCCGAAGTTGACGTTCACCTTCTCGAACTCGTCAAGAATTGGAATCCAGCGGGATGCGAAATCATCGAAACCCTTCTGCCAGTACTCCTGCGTGGTGGGAGGAAAGGCGTAGATGGAATGCCAGATGCTCGAACCCGTAAAGCCGTTGACCACGGCCGGGAATCCTTCTCCCTCGGGCCGGGCGTCGATGAACTTCCGACAGGCCCGCGCCGTATCGATCATCTCCTGCGCCGCGCGCTGGCGAACGCCCTCGGTCTCTCCGTCTCCATAGATCTCCGGTGAGAGAATGGCGGCGTGACGCTCGTCAATATTATCGCAGACCGCCTGGCCGACCAGGTGGTTCGAGATCGAGTAGGCCGTCAGGCCATGCTTGGCGAGGAGTTCCCAGCGTCCGGCGCAATAACCATCGTCGCTGATGGCCTTGCCCACCTCGAAGTGGTCGCCCCAGCAGGCGAGCTCGATGCCATCGTAGCCAAGCTGGTTGGCCTTCTCGCACATGGTCTCAAAGGGCAGGTCTGCCCACTGTCCTGTAAAAAGCGTAACTGGGCGTGGCACGGCTGAGGTTCCTCCTTCATTCGAAGCTAGGCAAAATGGATTGTCTGAATAACGGGTGAGCCTCCTATGATCCATACATGGAGCGTCTAGGTCAATCCACTATCCCCTTTCTTGTAGGGTCCATCCCGAGATCCTCTGCTTCTCCATGAAGGTTGCGTCCGGGACAAAGTATCGCTTAGGGTAAGGCGTCACTGGAGATAAGCCCGCTAGAGTAAAGACCATGAAGAACTTCCCAGTCCTGAAAACCCTGCTCCTCGGCCTCGCGGCGCTGTCGGTGGGCCACCCGCAAACCGCGGCCGAAAACTGGCAATCCTGGCGCGGACCTCGCGGCGATGGAACCAGCAGCGAAAAAGAGCTGCCGGAGAAGTGGAATGGAAGGACGGGAGAAAACATCGCCTGGAAGGTCGCGCTCCCCGGGGTGGGCCATGCATCCCCGGTTACCTGGGAAGATCGGATCTTCACGGTCAGCACGCTGGAGGCTACAGGCGAGCGCCTCCTGCTTTGCCTCAACCGCAAAGATGGAAGCCTCCGCTGGCGGCAAAAGGTATTCAAGGGGCCCCTCGAGACTATCCATCGCCTCAACAGCCGCGCCTCGAGTACCCCCGCAACCGATGGTAAGCTGATCTTCGCGACCTTCCTGAAGGTGGATGGACGCACCATCCCGGCGCCCAACGTTAGCGCCCCTCGCCCCATCACTCCCGGCACCATCCTCGTCGCGGCCTACGACCTGGAGGGAAAGAAAAAATGGGTGGTCGAAATCGGCGACTTCATCAGCGCCCACGGCTTCAACGCCTGCCCGCTTATCTACAGGGGTCTCGTCATCATCAACGGCGACCATGACGGGAATGGCTACATTGCCGCCCTCGAACGGAACACGGGCAAGGTCCGCTGGAAAATCGATCGTAAGAATAAGACCCGCAGCTACGTCACGCCCATCATCCGAGAAATCGACGGTCGCACCCAGATGGTGCTCTCCGGCAGCAAGTCGGTCGCGAGCTACGACCCTGCCACAGGTAAGGAGCATTGGTTCATCGATGGCCCAACGGAACAATTCGTGGCGTCGATGGTCTACGATGGAGAGCTTCTCTTCATCACGGGAGGCTATCCCGCGCGCCACATCCTCGCCATCCGCCCCGATGGCCGGGGCAATGTCACCGATACCCACATCGCCTGGCGAACCAACAGGGGGGCGGCCTACGTTCCCTCTCCGATCGTCGAGGGCCCCTATTTCCTCATCGTCTCGGACAATGGCATCGCCAGCTGCTTCGAGGCGAAGAGTGGAAAACGCCTGTGGATGGAACGCCTCGGGGGAGGGCACACCGCCTCGGCCGTATCGGCCGGGGGACTGGTCTACTTCATCTCCGACAAGGGCGTGACGACAGTTGTCCGCCCGGGCTCGAAATTCGACGTGATTTCGAAAAACGAGCTCGGCGAGCGTTGCTCCTCATCTCCGGCCATCAGCGATGGAACGATCTACATCCGCGGGCACAAGAACCTCTTCGCCATCAGGACAGCCGGAAAATGAGCCTGCCTTCGACGAAACCCGCGAGCTGGACATGTTGACATCAGGGGAAGCGGGGTTGAAGATGGTGACCGTCAAGAACACCTGAAAACAAGGTCCTCGATGCCCAGATACACTCCCGCAGCCGCCGTATTTCTTGTCCTCGCGCTTACCTCCGGAGCGGCTTCCGCCCAGCAGAAGAGCAGGCAACACACCTGGAGTGGAATCGAGCGCATCGTGGCGGTCGGCGATGTCCACGGCGACCACGGCCAGTTCCTGAAAACACTCCTCGCCGCGAAGGTCATCGACAAGGATACCCGCTGGATCGGCGGCAAGACCCACCTCGTACAGACCGGCGACCTCTTCGACCGCGGACCTGATTCACGCAAGGCCATGGATCTCCTGATGAAGCTCGAGGTCGAGGCGAAGAAGTCCGGCGGCCACGTGCACTGCCTCGTCGGCAACCACGAAGAGATGATCCTGCGCGGCGACTGGCGCTACGTACATCCCGGCGAGGTGCAGGCCTTCGGCGACAACGCGAAATACAGCGCGGCGGTCGGTCCAGGGGGCGTCTACGGCAAGTGGATCCGCAAGCACAACGGGGTCATCAAGCTCAACAACATGCTCTTCCTTCACGGCGGGCTCGGCGGAGCCTACGCCACCATGTCCCTCGATGCCCTCAACGAGGGCATCCGCAAGGGACTCAATACCGGCACCGGCATGGCCCGCGACTCCAACGGACCGCTCTGGCACCGCGCCCTCGCCAGGGGAGATGACGCGAGTGTCAGCGAACAGGTCAAGCCGATCTTCAAGACCCACTCGGTCAAGCACATCGTCCTCGGGCACACGGTCTCCGGGCGCATCCTCCCCAAGGCCGGCGGCAAGGTCATTCTCATCGACGTCGGCATGTCGAAGGCCTACGGAGGACCCGCCGGCTGCCTGGTCATCGACAAGGGAACCTTCTACGCCAACTACGCCGGGCATCCTCCCCTGAAGCTCCCCATCGAAAAAAGCGCCCCGGCCGCGGCGAAGAAATGATGCTCTCATGGACTACGAACATACCCAGCGCGCTCCGCTCTACCTCCTCCTGCATGCGATAGGAATCGCCACCCTGGTCGGAGCCTGGCTGACTGAAGATCCGGAGGTCAGCACGCCCATCGCCATCTTCAGCGGCTTTTTCTTCTTCCTCGGACTCAGCTTCCGTCAGCTGACCTGCCGGGACGAAGGCGATTACCTGCGGATCAGCTTCGGACCGCTCCCTCTTTTCAGAAGAAAGCTTCTCTATTCAGAGTTGGAGAAGGTCGAGCCGAGCCGCAGCAACTGGAAGGATGGCTGGGGAATCCACCTGTCCTCCCGAGGCGGATGGGTCTGGAACATCTGGGGCTACGACTGCGTCGACATCGACTCCACCGGGGGGAAAAAACTCCGCCTGGGAACCGATGCCCCCGAGGGACTCGCCGCCTTTCTCCAGAGCAAGTTCCCGGAACCGAAAAATCCGGATCCCGGCCTGACCTCACCGGAGCAGGAGCCTCATTCGCAGCCGGAGTAGCTCGTGCAGCCGAGGTCACCGGGGGTGCCGACTCCGTCGGTGTCGGTTCCGCAGCCGGTGCCGAAGTCGGGTGGCCCGGGCGCCGCCGGGGGCTCTCCTCCGAGGAAGAGATAGGTGAGCAGGAAGACCGCGTCGGTGAGGTTGACGTTGGTGTCGTTGTTGACGTCGGCGGTCTCCATGCAGCCGGGCTGCGAGCCACCCTGGAAGAGATAGTTCAGGATCTGGACCGCGTCGGTGAGATCGACGATCCCGCTCGAGTCGACGTCGCCGCGCGAGAAGGCGTCCGAAGGGTTCTTCGGCACCACCACGACCTCATCGTCGCGCTCCTCTACCGACACCGAAAAAGCCCCGGCCGGGTTGATGTCATCGCTGCTGACGACCACCGTATAGGTTCCCGGACCCAGGTCGACATCCAGGCAGGCATCGGCGCCCGGATCAGGACAGCCGGCGTTGAAGGCCACCTCGTCGCAGAAGTCGTTCCAGAAGGAAACGCTTGGAGAAAAATCATCCGAGCTGACGAAAATCGTTCCCTCGAGCTCCTCATCGATCGTGAGAGAGAAGACCTCGATCTGCTGCTCAAACGGCGGCAGAGTGCAGCCGCTCGCGCCAAGCGCTCCCACCGCGGTCTCGCCCACCGCAAGCTCGCCTGAGTCGCAGCGATCGCAGAAGGTCCCGATCCCGCCATCGCACTGCGCGAAGAGGGTGAAGGCTCCGTTCTGGCCGGTGCCAAAACTCGAGACACCGACAAAGTAGGTGCCCCCGGGCAGATCCTGCACCAGGCGTGAGTTCAGCCCTTCGCCCCCATCATCATCCTGGGCGACGAGCTGGCAGGTCTCGTCGAAGAGCTGGATGAAGGTGTCGTAGGTACCCGTCAGGTCGATGGTGACCTGCCCGCCATCGACATCGAGGGTGTAAAAATCGATCGACTGGCCAGAACTCCTCGAACACCCTGTCTGGGGGAAATCGCCATCGAGAGGTTCGGCGCAGATGAGCTGCTCCAGTTCACAATCAAGGCAGGGGTTGCTGTCGGCATCGCAGGCATCTCCGACTCCATCGCCGTTGAGATCCGCCTGGTTGGGATTGGCGATGTCGATACAATTGTCCACATCGTCAGGCACCCCGTCACCGTCGGCATCGGCGGGAAGAGCCCCGCGGTTGCGAACCAGCAGGAAATAATCCCCCGCCCCGGTGGAGAAGCCGTGCACGAGGATCCAGTAGATCACGCCCTCCTCGGCGTTCCACTCGACAACCGTCTGCAGGCCGCAGGCGTCATCGTTGCTGGTCACGCAGAGGGGAGCGTCGCAGCTGCCCTCGTAGACGCTGAGCCGGGTATCGTAGACGCTACCGCAGGTCTCCGCGCGCATCCCCTCGCCAACTCCAACGAGGCTGTACCAGACTCCCGGCGCGTTGCTGGCGCCGCAGCCGGCGCTCTCGGGATCCTGGGAAGCGAAAAACGTGCTGCCCTCAACCGTGGCGCTTAGGCTGAGCTCCCCGGCGTCGTTTATTTCTTCAGCGAAAACCAGCTCGGTCGCATCGACGCAGAGGTCATTCTCGGGCGCATTCGGGTCGACCACGGGTGGCGGAGGCGGCTCTCCGGTGAATACCTCGAGACTGTAATTCCCGCGGCTGGTGTTCCATCCATGCACCAGGACCAGGTAAGAAACACCCTCCTCGGCGACCCATTCGACATTCGACAGGCAGCACTGTCCGGGCCGGGTACAGGCATCATCGTTCTGGACGATCATCTCGAGGGCTCCGCAGCCGCCGGCGAAGACACTCAGGGCCGTGTCATAGTCATTGCCGACACCGCAGGTGTTGGCGTTGGCCAGGTCGCCGTTGCCGACGAACGAGTACCAGACTCCAGAAGCGTTGGGAAAGAGACCCTCGGGGTCAGGCGTCGCCGCCTCGGTCGATCCAACGACCACCGCGCTCAGGGAAACGTTGCCGTTGTCATCAAGTTGTTTATCAAGATCGAGCTCTATGGCGTCCGCGCAGAGATCGTTCTCCGGCGCACCCGGATTGATGATCACATCATCGCACAAGTCTCCAACGCCATCTCCATCCACGTCGCCCTGCTCCGGATTGAAGATATCAACGCAATTGTCCTGGTCGTTCGGAACCCCGTCGTTGTCATCATCGTCCTCGACCACGGGCGGCGGAGGCGGCTCTCCGGTGAACACCTCGAGATTGTAATTCCCGCGGCTGGTGCTCCAGCCATGCACCAGGACCAGGTAAGAAACACCCTCCTCGGCGACCCATTCGACATTCGACAGGCAGCACTGTCCGGGCCGGGTACAGGCATCATC
>Ga0310124_10000649_pt1 | contig 24167 bp, 24 predicted proteins | sample CB11b_AW_Bot5_MG_FD_203507 | JGI IMG/M metagenome (GOLD analysis project Ga0310124, IMG submission 203507) | Marine microbial communities from Western Arctic Ocean, Canada - CB11b_AW_Bot5 | ecosystem: Environmental > Aquatic > Marine > Oceanic | place: Canada: Western Arctic Ocean | collected...
AGAATAATCATTCTATTTTAGTGGCTGTGGCGTTCCTTGCGGTCGACCCGACAGGGCCGGTGAACACCCTCGCCTCCACGTCGCTAGCTTCGGGCGGCAGTCGGACGCGTGCGCTGGCGACCTGAATGGGAACCTCCCACTCGTCTCCGGTAACGTTCCAATACAGTTCGTCGTGGCCGGCCTCGAAGTTGCTGTCGTCCGGGTCGAAAAAGCGGAGGGCGTTGCGCACTGTGTATTCAATTCGGACCGTCTGACTGACGTCGATGGCTCCGGGAATCCAGATCTTGATCCTCATTGTGCAGGCCCTCACAGCTCTCTTCGTACTCGAAGGCCTCACCGTCCTCGCCGGTAACGGAGGTCACGGCGAGCAAGAGGCTGAGGTTGAAGCCGCCGGGTGTTTCGTACACGACCGGAATGTCCCGATAGACGCCGTTCCACGAGCCGGTAAAGCGGAAGCGGATCGACTCAGACACCTCGATTCGTCCGTTCCGCATGTAAAGAAAAATCTGAGCAGCGAAATCGGCACGCATCAGCACGCGCTCGTAGGGTTTACCTGTCTTGGCGCCCCGCCTAACTTGCAGGCCCATATCCCTTCCTGGCCGGGTGGTCGAGGTGGGGTGCTAGTTACGTACCCATTCCGGGCGCCTAGCCGGCATCCGGGCTGAAAGAGAGCAACAGGTGGCCGACAATAAATTTGACGTCCTCGTGATCGGTGGTGGGCCCGGCGGATACGTGGCGGCGATCCGGGCGGGGCAGTTGGGCATGAGCGTCGCATGCGTCGAAGAGAGTGAGCTCGGGGGCGTGTGCCTGAACATCGGCTGTATCCCCACCAAGGCACTGCTGTCCAGCGCCGCCCTGGTAAGCGAGATGAAGACCGCCGGAGCCCATGGCATCACTTTCGAGGGTGCCAGCGTGGTCCTGGGCCCCGCTCAGGAACGGAGCCGTGCGATCGCGGGCCAACTGTCGAAAGGCGTGGGCCACCTCTTCAAGAAGAACAAGGTGACCCACGTGGAGGGACGTGGCCGCCTGGTGGGTGGTGGTGGCGTCGAGGTCGAGGCCTCCGACGGGAGTCGCCAGCTTTTTGCGGCGTCCCACGTCATTCTTGCCACGGGATCTCGACCGAGGGACATCCCGATCTTACCGATCGACGAAGAGCGAGTGTGGTCCTCCACGGGAGCCCTCTTCCAGACCGAAACCCCGGAGTCGCTCGCCGTGGTGGGGGCCGGAGCCGTCGGCATGGAGTTCGCGGATATCTACGACGCCTACGGTACCAAAGTCACGGTCATCGAGGCCTTGGACCGGATCCTGCCCCTGGAAGACGCCGATTCATCCGCTGCCGTTCAGCGGAGCTTCAAGAAGCGAGGCGTCGACGTCTTCACTGGTGCCATGGTGGAGAGCGCCGATATCGGCAAGACCTCCGTGGAGTTGCGCTTCAAGGACAAGCAGGGAGCCGATCACGCGCTCGAGGTCGAGCACGTTCTCTCGGCCGTCGGTCGGGTTCCGAATACCGGGGATCTAGGCCTCGAAGCTGCGGGAGTCGCGCTCGACGACCGGGGGTTCTTTATCGTGGACGAAACCATGAGGACCAACGTGAGCAACGTCTACGCCGTGGGTGACTGCGCGGGGAGGCAGCTCTTGGCCCACAAGGCGATGCACGAGGGCGTAGTCTGTGTGGAAGCCATCGCGGGTGTCGGCCATGGGTCGGTCGATTACCGGAATGTCCCAAACTGTACGTATTGCAGGCCGGAGGTCGCGTCTGTCGGGCTGACGGAAGCACAGGCCAAGGAGGAGGGCTTCGATCTCGAGGTCGGTAAGTTTCCATTCCTGGCGAATGGTCGGGCCCTGGCGGCGGGCCACGCCGAGGGGTTCGTGAAGGTCATTCGAGACAAGAAATACTCGGAGATCCTCGGTGCCCATATCGTGGGAGCCCACGCCACGGAGCTCATCGGGGAGTTCGTCGTGGCTCGGCATCTCGAGGCGACGGTCGAAGAGATGGACAGGGCCATGCATCCGCATCCGACCCTGTCCGAGGCGGTTGCCGAGGGGGCCCTCGCGGCCCTGGGCCGAGCCCTACACGTCTAGGCTGCTGACCCGGCTGCTTACCGCCGCTTCCTCGTCCTCGATCTCCTGCGCCAGTCCTCGGATCTGTAGGATCCGCATGAGCGCCTCACCGATCTTGTTGTTCGGCGTCGACGCTCCGGCCGTCATGCCGAGGTCGAAGGGTCCTTCGGGCAACCACGCCTCGCACGTCTCCTCGGGCGTGTCACTCCCCACCTGAGGCTTGTGCCGGATGGTACCCTCCTCGAGGTCGATACAGGAGGCATCCTCGATGTGGTACGTCGTCGTGAATTGCCTGCAGAGATGGGCGAGGTGATCGGTGTTGGAAGAATTGTAGCCTCCCATCACGATCATCACGTCCGGAGGGCCCTCCGCCATCATGGCATTGATGGCATCCTGCCGTTCTTGGGTCGCAGAGCAGATCGTGCCGAAGGATCGGAAATGAGTCCCCGCGTACTCCTCACCCGCTCCCTCGACCATCGCGGCCCGCACCTGTGCTCCGATGGCGAGTGAATCGGTGGCGAGCATGGTCGTTTGGTTCGCCACGCCGATGCTCAGTAGATCCACATCCGGGTCGAACGCCTCACTCGCTTTGTCACGGAAGTGCTCGATGAATTTCTCTCGGTCGAGCCGACCGCTCCGTCCAGCGATGTAGTCACAGAGCAGGTTCACCTCCTCCATGTCCCTCACGATGATGTAGCGGCCACCCTCATGCTTGTTCACCTGGGAGGCGGTCGCCCTGGACTCTTCGTGGTAATGCTTCCCGTGGATCACGGCCGTGAACCCGTCACGCGCGTAGCTCTCCACTCGCTTCCATACCAGCAGGACCGAGCCACACGTCGTATCCACCAGGATGCACCCGACCTCCTTGAGCGCGGCGAGGTCGTGGAGTGTCACGCCGAAGGCGGGCAGGATTACCACGTCCTCTTCGGTGAGATCCGAGAAATCGAAGCCGCCGTCGGCGTCGGACACGATGAAGGTCATCCCCATGTCGCGGATGCGCTGATTCACGTGCGGGTTGTGGATGATCTCGCCTACGAGCCGGATCGTCCGGTCAGGGAATTTCTTGCGGGTCTCGTACGCATAGTCGATCGCGCGATCGACGCCGTAGCAAAAACCGAATTTGAGCGCGAGCCGCACCGTCACGTCGCCGATGACCCGGCGATACCCGAGCGCCCGGATATTCTCCACCAGCGCCGAATGGTACTCTCTGTCGATGATGGGCTGGACCTCGGACCTGAGCCCGAATCCCTTACGGAAATAGATCTCCTGCATGACGACCCGTGTTCGACTCCTGGAGCGACGATCAATGGGGGTAGGCACCTACACCAAGCTAACCAACCAGGACCGATCGGGAATACCACGGGGTACCCCTTCCGAATGAGCATCCTGGCCAAACTCGCCTTCTTCTTCGTCATCGTTCCCCTGGTGGAGCTCGCCCTCTTGATCAAGGTCGGGCAGGTGGTGGGGTTTTGGCTGACCATCGGTCTCGTCGTCTTCACGGGTGCGGCTGGCGCGTGGCTGGCGCGGCTCGAGGGCCTGCGCACGATGTTCAACCTCCGAGACGACCTAGCGCACGGTAGGCTTCCGGGGCAGGCCATCATGGACGGCATGGCGGTATTGCTCGGGGGCGCCCTCCTGCTCACGCCGGGTATCGTCACCGATGTCGTGGGCTTCAGTCTCCTGGTGCCCCAGACTCGGAGAGGTATCCAGAGGTGGGCCCGGGCCCACCTCGAGGAGAACATCCGTGACGGGTCGATCCGCATGACGATGATGGGAGGCGCCGTGCGCATGAGTTCGGACCGCCATGGAGCGGACGAGCATGGTGAGGATCCACCGACCACGGTTGAACAGCTCTACCGAGAGGCGGTGTACCGCGAGGACCCGGGTGACGACCCCGGCGCTGACCCCTTGAGCGCAGAGCACGACTAAGTAGTTTTTTCTTCATGAAAGACACCCCCCCGTTTCTCGAGCGCCTGCTCGACAGTGCAGGACCCTCTGCCTTCGAAGCTTCGCCCGCACGCGTCTGGCGTGCGGAAGCGGAGACTTTCGCGGATTCTGTGAGCACCGACCGCATGGGGAACACGATGGCTGTCGTGAACCCCGACGGCCTGCCTCGCGTCATGATGGCGGGCCATATCGACGAGATCGGGCTGCAGATCACGCACATAGACGAAGACGGGTTTCTATACTTCGCCGAGATCGGAGGCTGGGACCCCCAGGTCATCGTCGGGCAGCGGATGCGTCTGTTGGGTAGCTCTGGTGACGTGCCGGGTGTGGTCGGCAAGAAGGCGATCCATCTACAGAAGGACGAGGAACGAAAGAAGGTCTCCGAGATCTCCGACCTCTGGGTCGACGTGGGGGTGGACTCCCGCGACGCCACGCTCGCGCTGGGTCTTCGCGTCGGTGATGCGATGGTGATCGACGCTGATATGGTACGCTTGGCGGGGGATCGTGTCGCCAGTCGCGCCATCGACAATCGCATCGGTGCCTACGTGGTCCTCGAGGCGCTACGGCTCCTTTCCGAGGTGTCCCCGACGTCGTCGGCCGTTGCCGTCGCGACGGTTCAAGAGGAGATCGGAGGAAGCGGGGGTGGCGGAGCCCGGAACAGCGCCTACGCCGTTAGGCCCGATGTTGCGTTGGTGGTCGACGTCACGTTCAGCACCGATGTGCCCAACATGAATAAGAATGAGGTGGGAGAGCACGAGCTCGGCGGTGGCCCGGTCTTGAGTAGGGGCTCGGCCGCGCACCCGATCGTCTTCGATCGTCTCGTCGAGGCGGCTGAATCCGAGGGTATACCGTATACGATCCAAGCCGCGCCTCGGGCCACCAGGACAGACGCGGATTCCATCTACCTGACCCGGTCCGGCGTCCCGACGGGCCTGGTGTCCGTGCCCAACCGGTATATGCATTCCCCCAACGAAATCGTCAGCCTCTCCGACGTCGAGCGCACTTCTCGCCTCCTGGCGGCCTTCGTGTCGAGTCTCGATGCCTCAACGGACTTTACGCCACGCTGACGAGCAGCTGACAGGCCGATGGATCGTCTTGACCCTGAGTCGCTACTTCTCTACCCTTCCGATTCGGAAAAAAGCGTTGGATTCCGGAGCTTTGGCTCCAAATACGAACTGTAGCGACTCCAAAAGTGAGGACGCGACCTCGAAATGTTAGAGGCCAAGGAGCTGGTCCAGGAACTACAGGACCTCAGAGACGAAGGGTTTCTCTCGGACGCACTGCTACGTAAGGCGGTGAAAGGGATCGCCGAGGCTGACGATCGCTTCGACTGGGTGGGTGTATACCTCCTCAACGAGGAGGCGAAGGAGCTCTGGCTGCACAACTATGTGGGGAGACCCACGACGCACCCCAAGATTCCGGTGGGAGAGGGCATCTGTGGCACGGCTGTGGCCCAGGGCGAGAACCTGAACGTTCCCGACGTCGGGGCGGTCGATAACTACATCGCATGCGACCCACGGGTGAAGTCCGAACTGGTGGTACTGATCCGTGCGGGCGAGGACATCTTCGGTCAGATGGATATCGACAGCAGGACTGCCGCCGCATTTACGGATGAGGACACGGAAGCGGTTCAAACGGTAGCGGACAAGCTGGCCGAACAGATGGCTGCGGAGCGCCGCTAACAAGACTTGAGGCCGCGCTGCGTCAAAGCCGACAACCCGGGCCGATTCACGCTGGACGGGACCCGGACCTACCTGGTAGGGCACCGCCGCGTCGCCATCATCGATCCCGGTCCGGACATGGACAGCCACGTACAGACGTTGATCCAGGAGGTCGCCGGGGCGGAGAAGGTCTGGGTCCTGCTGACCCACGGGCACGCAGACCATGCGGGCAGCGGGACGCGACTGGCCGAATCGCTCGACGCCGACATCGTCGGCGTAGGACTCGACACGGCCACGGCACTTTCGCCCGGTGAATTCATCGACACGGATTCGGGTCGACTGACGATGCTGGATACGCCTGGACACAGCAGAGAACACGTCACCTTCCACTGGATCGACCGCCGAAACGACCAGCGAGCGGCATTTCCGGGAGATCTGGTACTCGGCGTCGGTGACACGACGTGGGTTGGCGAGTACGTGGGCTGCGTGGCCGACTATCTGGATTCACTCAATCGACTTCGGGCGCTCGAGTGTGATATCCTCTATCCGGCTCACGGCCCGCCGATCGAAGATCCCTCTGGGACCCTTTATGCTTACGAGGCGCATCGCCGTTCGAGGATTCGGCAGGTTGGCGAAGTCTTCGCTGCCCAGCCAGAGGCCACGGCGGCGGAGCTGGTGAAGGTGATCTACGGGCCCGCCTTGCCTGACGATTTGCGCGGTGCGGCGGCCATGAGTATTGAGGCGACGCTGGACTTTCTGGCGTCCTGAACGAGAAGTTCACGGATCGTAAGAGTTGGAGATGCCCGTCGAGGGGGAGTCACGGTGCAGAGTTCTCTACCGAAGGCACTCGGGAACGACCTGAGACGGGTCGTGGGTGACGATTGGGTCCTTACGGAGCCCGATCGTCTGCTCGCCTACGAGTCCGACGGCCTGACGGCCTACCGCATGCTCCCGGGAGCCGTGGTGCTCCCGAAGGACACCGACGAGGTCAGCCGAGTGTTGCGGCTCCTCTCCGAGGCGGGTGTCACCGTGGTCCCGAGAGGCGCCGGAACGGGTCTTTCGGGAGGGGCGCTCGCAGGCGCGGACTCGGTCATGATCGGAACGGCGCGCATGAAGCGCATCATCAAAGTCGACCCGGTGAACCGCCTCGCGTTGGTGCAACCCGGAGTCGTCAACGCGGACCTGTCCGCCGCGGCCGCGCCCTTCGACCTCTATTACGCGCCCGATCCGTCCTCGCAGAGTGCCTGCACGCTCGGCGGGAACGTGGCCGAGAACTCCGGGGGTCCCCACTGCCTCAAGTACGGTGTCACGTCACGCTACGTCACCGGCCTCACGGTCGTGACCTACGACGGGGACGTACTCAGGCTGGGTGGATTCGGCCGGGAGCTGGGAAGCTACGACCTGGTGGGCGTCTTCGTCGGCTCGGAGGGTTGCTTCGGGATCGCGACAGAGATCGAGATTCGCCTTCTCCCCCGACCGGAGGCGGTTCGAACGATCTTGGGCATCTTCGATAGAATCGAGGACGCGGGCCGTGCGGTGACTGCGATCATGGCCGCCGGTCTGTTGCCGGCCGCCCTTGAGATCATCGATGGGCCCACGATTCGAGCCGTGGAGGCGAGTGTGTTTGCGGGGGGTTACCCGACCGACGCAGAGGCTGCCCTGGTCGTCGAGTTCGACGGACTCGAGACAGGGCTGACCACGGACGTCGAACGTGCGATCGTGAAGTGCCGTGAGGAGGGCGCACGCGACATTCGGGCCGCCAAAACCCCCGAGGAGAGACTGGCGCTTTGGCAGGGCCGCAAGAAGGCCTTCGGAGCCATGGGCCGCATCGCCAGCGATCTCCTGGTTCAGGATGCCACTGTGCCGCGAAGCCGGCTTCCGGAGGTTCTCGGCCGGATCTCGGATATCGGGCGCCGGTACGACCTGACGATCGCGAACGTCTTTCATGCGGGCGACGGGAACCTCCATCCGAATATCCTCTTCGACCGAGGGGACGCCGATCAGATGGAGCGGGTCGAGCGGGCGTCCAAGGAGATCATGACGACCTGCGTCGAGGCGGGTGGAACGATCACGGGGGAGCACGGCGTGGGCATCGACAAACGGGACTACATGACGTTGGTCTACGGTGACGACGAGCTCGAGGCCATGCGTGGCGTGAAGTCCGTTTTCGACCCCATGGGTGGAATGAACCCGGGGAAGGTCCTACCCGACCCCCCGTCCTCATGAACGCCATCCTCGCTCGACTGTCCGGACAGCTGCAGGACGGGCAGCTTCTCGACGGATTCCAAGCCGAGCGGTGGGCGATATGCGAGCGAGTCCCCAAGGCGGTAGTCTTCCCCGAGAACGAGGATCAGGTGGCGGAGCTCCTGTCGATCGCCAACGAAGAGGGATGGCACTGCGTACCGTGCGGCAGGGGGACATGGCTCCGTGGCGGCAGCGAACCGCGCGGGGTGGACCTCGTACTTGCTCTGAGTCGCATGAATACGCTATTGGCTCATGAGCCGGACGATCTCTACTTCGAGGCCGAGGCCGGCCTGGGCCTCGACTCGCTGCACGGGCGGGTGTCCGAGCACGGGCAATGGCTTCCGATCGATCCGCCGGGCGACGCGCGTGGGAGCGTGGGAGCTATGGTAAGTCTCGGTTGTGCAGGGCCCCTTCGGGCCGGGTTCGGAACACCTCGAGACCACGTGCTGGGTGCGACGATCGTCACCGGTGACGGAAGGCTCCTCAGGCTCGGCGGTAAGGTCGTCAAGAACGTGGCGGGCTTCGATCTGCTCAAGCTGATGGCGGGAAGCTGGGGCACACTTGGCGTGATCACCAAGGTCACGGCCCGCCTGCATCCGCTGCCGGAGGTCGATAGGACGCTCTTGTTCAAGTGTCGGGACGCGACCGAGTGCACGGCACTGGCGAGCCTGATCATTTGTGCCCCGGTCCTCCTTGCGGCGGTCGAGGTCTTGATCCCGGGGGATCGCGAGGAGGGCCAGTCCGACTCTACGCCCCTCGTGGCGGTTCGGGTGCTGGAGTCTGCCGCGGCCGTGTCGCAGGCCGAGAACGTCGTTACCGAGCAAGCCGGTACGCCTCCGTTCCGCTGTCTCGAGGGCGAAGAGTCCCGCGCGATCTTTGCCAACGTCCAGAGGATGGAGGAGGGGGCGGAGTTGGTGCTCCGCCTGAGCCTTCTCCCCAGCCGCTTGCCCGAGCTCGCGATGATGGCTCAGGAGTTGGTCGACCTGTGCGATCCCGATGTCGGAGGGGGCGCCCGTCTGGCGGGCCACGCCCCGTCAGGCATCCTTCGAGTGATCATCTCTCGACTGGATCGACGGGAGGGGGGATTGGACCGTGCACTCGCTGTGCTGGAGAGACTGCGCCTCTCGCTCGAGGCAGAGTCCGGCAGCCTCGTGATCTCCGAGGGCCCCCAGGACGTCGTCGGGCCCCTTGGGGCCTGGGGCGACGTCGGATCCGCGGCCGCCCTCATGGCGGGACTCCAGCGTGAATTCGATCCTGGAGCGATTCTGTCGCAGGGGAGGCTGGGGCCTTGAGTGTCGACCGCGACCTGACCGTGGCGCTGCGGGCGCAGGAGGACCGGCTCCAGCCGTGTGTCCACTGTGGATTTTGCCTTCCGGCGTGTCCCACATACGTGCGACTCGGTGACGAGAACGACTCGCCCCGCGGGCGCCTCCACCTGATGCGGGCCGTGGTAGAGGGGCGGCTCGACGCCGGCTCCTCCGCGTTCCAGATGCATATCGATCGTTGTCTGGGGTGTCGCGCCTGTGAGCCCGTGTGCCCGTCCGGGGTCGAATACGGCGTCCTGCTCGAGAGTGCGCGGGCGGTAGCGTATCGGGCGAAGAGGCCCCCGGCCTCGGTCCGGATCCTCCTGAGCGTGTTTTTCCATCGGTCGCGCCTGCGTTGGAGCATGGCGCTCGCAAGGCTCGTTCGCGGGCTCGGGATCGCCGGGCTGCTGGCGCGCTTTCTTCCGAAAGTCCGTTCTCTCCATCCCGTGAGGTTCGGTCTTGCGATGCTCGCGGCGAGCAGCGCCTCGTCTCTGCTGCGGGTTCGGAGTGCTACGGCAGCGAAGGCGCTTCCAGATTCTCGGGAGGGCGACGGGGAGTCGGGCGAGACTGGCGGCGAGTCCCCCCCTCGCGGGAGGGTGGGGGTCTTGGCCGGATGTGTGCAAGCGGGGCTCTTCAAGCACGTCAATTTGGCCACGGAACGGGTTCTGCAGGCGAACGGCTACGAAGTCGTCCCGGTCGTCGGGCAGGCGTGCTGTGGAGCCCTACATGCCCATGCCGGCGACCTGAAGCGGGCTCGGGAGCTCGCTCGCCAGAACATTGAAGCGTTCGCGGCGGCCGAAGTCGATGTCATTGCGGTTAATGCAGCGGGGTGCGGCTCCGCCATGAAGGAATACGGCCACCTGTTGTCGCACGACTTCGCATACATCGGGTCGGCCGGTGACCTCGCGAGCAAGACACGCGACGTCTCCGAGCTCTTGGTGGACGGCGCGTCGGGTCCCAGGGCGGGGGCTCCGCTCTCGCTTCGCGTCACCTACGATGCAGCGTGCCATCTGTGCCATGCTCAGAAGCTGCGAGACGAGCCCAAGGCGTTGCTCCATGCGATCCCCGAGCTGGACCTGGTTCCGTTGCCGGGAGAGGAGGAGTGCTGCGGCGGAGCGGGCATCTATGGCATGACCCACCCCGAACTGGGAGGCAGCATCGGCTCCGACAAGGTGGCTGCGGTGCTCGGTACGGGCGCGTCCGTCGTGGCCACGGCAAACCCCGGATGCATCATGCAGATCGGTGGCGGCCTCTTGCTCGAGGGCTCCCGCACGAGGGCCCGGCATCCGATCGAACTGCTGGACGAGAGCTATCGCCGGGCCGGTTTCTATGACGGAGAGTAGAGCGACGGCGAAGAACGGCCGGGATGCGTCGCCGAGCGACATAGACGTGAAGCGCATCGTGTCCCTGCTCGGTGCACATCGGGACGACATGGTGGCTTTGTTGACGGAGCTGACCAGCCTCGAATCCCCCTCGCTCGAGCCCGATACGCAGAAACCGGTGCAAGACGTTCTCCGGCGCTCGTTCGAGGCGCTCGGGCTCGAGTCCGAGTTCTTTGCGGGGACCCGCACGGGCGGACACCTTCACTTCTGCCCGGCGGGGCATGCCGAAGGCGACGGGCCGGTCCAAGTGCTCATCGGCCACACGGATACCGTATGGCCCGTGGGAACGCTCAAGCGCATGCCCGTGGTGCATGACGAAGAAACGGGCGTGCTCCGGGGCCCTGGGGTCTTCGACATGAAGGCTGGCCTCGTTCAGATGGTGTTTGCCCTGCGGGCGCTCTCGGAACTCGATCTCCTGCCCTCCGTCGTCCCTACCGTTTTCGTCAACTCGGACGAAGAGATCGGCAGCACAGAATCGCAGTCCCTCGTGGAGCTCTTCGCTCGAGGGGCGAGTCGGGTCCTCGTGCTCGAGCCGGCTCTGGGACTGGAGGGCCGGATCAAGACCACGCGGCGCGGCGTCGGGGAGTTTGCCATTCGTGTGATTGGCAAGGCTGCGCACTCCGGCTTGGCCGCCGGAGAAGGGGTGAGCGCCATTCATGAGATGTCTCATGTGATCCAGGCGCTTCACGATCTCACCGACACGGAACGCGGGATCGGTGTCAACGTGGGGACGGTGTCGGGAGGCACGAGGGCCAACGTGGTGGCCGCGGAGAGCCGAGCCGTCGTGGACGTCCGCGTGTCGAGTCAGGAGGACGCCCGCTCCGTCGAAGCCGCGATCCGGAGCCTGGAGGCGACCACTCCCGGAACCTGCCTGGAGATTGAAGGAGCCGTGGACCGGGCCCCCATGGAGGCTACCCCCGCCAATCAGGTACTCTGGAAGGCCGTGCAAGGATGCGGGCACCGCCTCAGTCTCGATCTCGTGGAGGGTTGCTCCGGGGGAGCGTCCGACGGAAACACCACGAGCCTCTACGCGGCCACGATAGACGGGCTGGGTGCGGTCGGAGACGGAGCGCACGCTCTGCACGAGCACATCCACGTCAGTAGCCTCGTGGAGCGGACCGCGCTCTTGGCGCTCACTCTGATGTTGCCGTCCCTGGAGGGCTGAGGAGGAGCGGGCCAGTTCCCGTTGGGCCCTACGCCTTCAGCGTACACTCGCTGGCGCACTCGCTTGCGAGTTGGCACCTCAACCCCGTATCCTGTATGGGTAGGAGCCCCTTGATACCGAATCTCGTGGTTGATCGCACAACACTCTCCTCGTGCGGACGGCGATTCCTATGAACGAAACCAGCGTTGCCCGAGAGATTCTGCGCGGATGCGTCTGTAGTCGGACGCGCATGCTGGACCGCGTCCTCACGCGACTCTTCGACGAGTCGCTCGCGCCCCTGGGTCTCCGCGCCAACCAACTGACCGTGTTGTCGTTGCTGGCGTCCATGGAGGAACTCCGCGCCGTCGATGTCGGGCGCTTCCTCGAACTGGACAAGTCGACGGTCAGTCGCGGCTTGGCGCTGCTTCTGGAGCGGGGCTGGGTGGAAGAACATGAGCGGGCGTCCGGAAGGGGAAGGACGCTGGCTCTCACAGAGGAGGGCCGAGGGCTCCTGCTCCAGGCACTTCCCCTGTGGAGATCCGCTCAACGGGAAGCCCTGGCGACTCTGGGAGGCGAGAGCGTGGAGACACTCCGCACCGCCGCGGACTCCTTCTTGAGGCTCAGGGCCCAGGCGTAGATCGGCGTCGCGTATGGGTTCCCACTATCCGATTCGCCCCTTCGAGACCCTCGAGGACTTCAAGGAGTGCGTCCGCTTTCAGGAGGAGACGTGGGGCGATGGATTCTCTGAGCGCGTGGCGGTGGCCATTCTCAAGGTGAGCCAGCGCTTGGGTGGCATCGCCGCAGGTGCTTTCGACGACGACGGTACGATGGCCGGTTTCGTGTTCGGAATGACCGGGCTACAGGCTGGAGAGGTGATTCATTGGTCGGACATGCTGGCGGTGCGTCCCGGGCTTCAGGACACGGGCCTGGGCGCTCGCCTGAAGGCGTACCAACGCGATACGCTTCTGGCGATGGGGATCACCCGCGTACACTGGACGTTCGATCCGCTCGAGTCGAAGAACGCGCATCTCAATCTCAACAAGCTTGGTGCCGTGGCGGGAGAGTACGTGCAGGACATGTATGGTCAAACCGACTCTCCCCTGCACCGGGGCATCGGCACCGACCGCTTCGTCCCTACCTGGACCCTAGACTCCGAGCGGGTGACAGCGCGGTTGGTGGAGGGGGGGACTGGCCCCGAAGCCGGCGCGGACGAGGGCGCCACGAGGGTGTTCCAGGTGAAGAGCGAGGGGGACCTCGAGCTTCCGGGGGAACCGGACCTGAGCCTCGAGGGGTCCCGCCTCCTGGTTCCCATCCCCACCTCGATCCAGATGATCAAGGACGTATCTCTGGACGCCGCGGTCCAGTGGCGGCGGGTCACTCGTTCGGCCCTTTCCACCTATGTGGAGAGGGGATACGAGGCACGCGAGCTGTATAGGCGGCCCCTCGGCTCCGAATACTTGTTGTGTCGATGATTCGCATTGTCTCTCACCCTTTGACGAAAGAAGCCACGTGAAGATTGAGCGCGTCGAGCTAAGAGAAGTGACCATGCAGCTGCGTGAGCCGTTCGAGATCTCGAGTGGTGTGACCTACGATCGGCGCGTGCTGCTCGTGACCCTCCATGCAGATGGAATCACGGGTTGGGCCGAGTGCGTGGCGGGAGAGACGCCGGGCTATTCGTACGAGACGACCGAGACGGCCTGGTCGATTCTCACCGAGTACCTGCTCCCCGGCCTGCCGGGTGCCCACATAGAGACCGCGCGGGATGCGCTGGAGGCCGCTGATGCGGACGCCATTCGGGGTCACCAGATGGCGAAGGCGTCGGTGGAGATGGCGGCCTGGGATTTGGAGGCCAAGGCCAAGGAGGTCCCGCTCGCGACTTTGATCGGCGGCGCTCGTGATAGCGTGCCGGTGGGGGTCAGCATCGGCCTACAGCCCAACGACGAGGACCTGCACAGGAAGGTCGGAGAGTTCGTGGCCGAGGGATACGCCCGCATCAAGATCAAGATCAAACCTGGTCGTGACGTGGAGATGCTCCTGGGACTCCGGGAGAAGTACCCCGACGTGATGTTGATGGTGGACGCGAATTCGGCGTTTTCGCTGGACGATCTTCCCAGGCTGAAGGCCCTGGACGAGGTCGGCCTGATGATGATCGAACAGCCTCTGGCCCACGACGACTATCTGGACCATGCGCGCCTGCAGGAACAGATCGAAACACCCATCTGCCTCGACGAATCCATCCGCTCCGTGCGTGACGCGGCGTTGGCGCTCGAGCTCGGGTCGTGTCGAATCATCAACATCAAGCCGGGAAGGGTCGGAGGCATCGCCTCCTCGAAGGCGATCCACGATCTGTGCGCCTCTCAGGGCGTCCCCGTGTGGTGTGGCGGCATGCTTGAATCGGGCATCGGCAGGGCCCATAACGTGGCCCTGGCGACCCTTTCGGGCTTCAGCTTGCCCGGCGACATCTCGGCGAGCCGACGCTACTGGAGTGAGGACATCGTGACACCGGAATTCGTGCTCGACGACGGGACCATGAGAGTCCCGCAGGGGCATGGGATCGGCGTGTCGGTAAGGGAGCAGTGGATCGCCGATGCCACGGTGCGCGAGGCCGTGTTCTAGGGCTTCGTATCGTTATCTCAGAAACCCGAACCGCTTGGTCCCGTATTATTTAGTTAGACGGGCACGCCGATTTGTCACTTAAGTTGTTATGAGGAGCTTATGTAACCAGAGATAAGCGATCACGTTATCACATGCCCGGAGAGGAGGACCGTAATGATACTGGCCACGATCCGGGCGCCGCTGAGCCGAAGTGACGCGCAACATCTCATCGGCCTGCTCGGCAGGAGTGAGCCCGATCTGGGCGAGTCCGCCAGCGTGCGCCTCGAGAGACACGGCCTGGATTCGGTCCTCGACGATCGCCGACGCGGTCGCGACGACGGGCTCTATCTGGCGCCGGCTCTTGAATCGGGCGGCCTCGAGAGCGTCGGCCTCAGGTCTCAGGGGCGCTTCGGCGTAGGGCAGCTTCAGTTGGCGTGCGAGCGTGCGAGCGCTCGGGCGACCGTGTCGTCACGGCTGTAACCACGACGTACGAGTATGTCACCGAGGCGCCGCCCGGAATCCTTCTGTTCGTCCAGCGCCGCCTCCAGCTGAGGTTCTCCGACCCCTCCGGATCGTACAAGCAGCTGACCGAGCAGAAGCGGTCGCGTTCCCATGAAGACAGGATCGCGGCGTTGGCGGGGCACTTACATGGTGCTGGGGGACCGAGCTCAACGCCGACCTCTGGCAACGTGCCGACCTATGCCAACCTCTGCCAAGATGTGAAGTGCCGAACTCTACAGGAGAGGCTCGTCCAGCGGCGGATTGAGTGGTGCGCTCTCCACAGGCCTCACATCCATCGTGACCTGCACAGCGACGTGGCCCATGTCCGCGCGGTCTCGGAGTGCGTCTCGGACCCTGGGCTCGACTTTCTTGTAGGCCGTCATCACGCCGTCCCTGATCTTGACCCGGAGCACCTTCAGCGCATTCACATCTGGACGGCTGGTTCGGGTCTCTTTCCTGGCTTCGATCAGACGCTCAGGGAGGATCTCGAACGGCGCCATCCCGATATCGTCGAGCCGAGGAGAGTCGACGTACTGGATGGAAACGGAGACGTCTCCATGGGCGTGGTGGGTCGGGATGTCGCCTACGGCTCGGAAGTGCGAGGCCAGCTTCCCCAATTCCGCGTTGGACGCCGCGGACGCATAACTCCGCTCGACGATCTTGAAGATGCGGCGCATCCGCTCCGGCGTGGTAGCGTCCACGTCGGGAATCTCCGTATCGAGCTCCCGGCCCGACGCCTTCCGGTCCTCACCGGCCTGACCTTCCTCCTCCCGGCTCCGCTGCCGGTCGATGTTTTCCAGGATTCGGTCGGGATTTGTCCGAAGGCCCATCGACTCTCTCTCCATCCTCGCACGGGTCACACGCAGTCTCGCACAGTAAGCTGAAAAACGATAACCCGTTCGGTCGTGTGCGGCCAAGAGGTGTCTAGCTTAGACTGGATGCGTTCTCGGGCGAATACGACCCATCACGATTTCGAAGCCTGTGCGCCTCAGGAGAGGATGAGGGGAGGAATGACGGGAGTAATGAAGGGAGGAATGCGACTCGACGGACTCTTTACCGTATCGCTGGTGTTCCTGGCTTCCTGCGCGGTTGGATCGAGCGGAGGGGGGAGAGACGATGCGGTGGCGTATACGGTTCTCGAGAGAAGCCCGCTCGTGTTTTCGCGGACCGACTCCATGGCGCTCGTCATTGAGGTGCCCCTGATGGGGTCTGTCGAGGTCCTCCTCGACCAGCGGGCGACCCTCGGCCTCGCCTTCGAACCCCACGAGGACGGCGTGCGGGTGACCGCGGAGGTCCGAGAGTTTTCCGGTCGAATCACGAGTCCGTTCGGGGCGCCTGTGACGGCGTCCGAGAGCGACGTCGAGGGCGTTCTCGTGTTTACGGTCGACCGCCGCGGCCGCGCCCGCGTCGTGAGTACACCCGAGGTGTCGGGCGCGGCCGCGGCGATATTCAGTGGAGACGTACTCGCCCACGAACTACTTCCGCTGCTCCCTCCGGGGAACGTATCGGTGGGTACGAGTTGGACGGATACGATTCGCTACGCTGGGGGAAGCGATATGTCGCTCGACGTGACCTGGATCGGTACGTCCACGCTCATGGGGGATACGACCGTAGCGGGCACGGTACTCACCCTCGTGCGCACTTCGGCTGAGATCGCGATCGCCGGCGATTTGGTGATGGACGGCACGAAGGTACGACGGGAAGTCGCGGGTCCCGAGACGGGTTTCTATCTGTGGGATGCGGCGAGGAAAACCGTCGTGCTACACGAGGTCACCCGTGATCTAGTGGGAGAAATTGAAGCCGATATGGCTCCCCTCCCCCTGCGCGTATCGGCGAGGCAGCACAGTGTCTTGAGACTCCTGGACGGGTGACGCGCATGACCGACGAATCTCCTCTTCCCAGCCTCCCCGTGCGCCTCGGCCAGGTCATCGTGTCACCGAGAGCACTCTTCGATGCGCTGAGTCGACGACCGGCTTGGGGCGGAGCGCTGCTTCTGGGCGCTCTCCTAGTCCTCCTGGGCGCCGGGCTCACGCCGCCGGAGCTGCTGCTGAACACGATGCGAGAGCGCCTTCTAGAGAGGGGACAGGTGATGCCCCCGGGCTTGGAAGATCGATTGGCGATGATTCGCGTCGGTGAGGCGGTGGGCGCCTCTGTCGGTTGGGCCATCATGATGGGACTCGCCACGGGTCTCATTACCCTCGTGTTCGCCGTGCTGCTCGGCCACGGGGGCACCTTCCGCCAGTACCTTGCGGTGGTGAGCCACGCGCACTTGATTGCTGCCGCTTCGGTCGTCGTCATACTGCCGCTGCGAATGGCGACTCAGGATGCACAGGTGCTGCTCTCGCTCGGCAGCTTCGCGTTTTTTTTGGAAGAGGGATATCTGCTTTCAATGCTGAGTCTTGTGGATCTGTTCGGGCTTTGGGCCTGGGTGCTCGTGGGCCTTGGAGTGAGCAGGGTCGGTGGCAAGGACGCGTGGGTCGGAGCGGCGATGTTCCTCTTGCTCATTCCTTTCGCCAAGGCCGCCGTGATCGCGTTCTTCGCGGCATGAGCGGTGTGACCTCGCCTCCCGGGCCAGCCCGACTGTTCACCGCCGCTACCGCCTGTATGATCGCTCGTAGCGTCGTTTTCGGAACTGCAGCCCGTAGCGCCTCTTTTGGCGCGGTAGCCTTGTTCGCCGTCTCCTGTGGGGGTGACGGCGGTTCTGGGCGGACCGCTTTTCTGAGTCTCGGAACCGGTGGAACGGGCGGCATCTACTACCCGCTGGGTGGCGCCTTGGCGAATTTCCTGTCGCAGGCGGATACGACCCGCATTTATACCGCCGAGGTTACGGGTGGTGCGGTGGAAAACGTCGACCGGATCCGGGCGGGCCAGATCGACCTCGCGTTCGCCACGGCGAACACGATTTACGACGCGTATTTCGGGAGTCCGGACTTCGGAGAGCCTATGGACGATCTTCGCATCGTGGCGCCCCTGTACCCCAACCCCACGCACGTTCTGGTGTCGGCGAGTTCGGAGGCTGAGAGCATAGACGACTTTAGAGGCTTGCGCGTCTCGGTCGGTGCACCGGGAAGTGGCACCGAGCAGTTGTCCCGGACGATCCTTGAAGCGCATGGCCTGACCTACGACGACATCGAGGTGCGCTACCTCACGTTCAACGAGTCGGCCGCCGCACTCCGTGACCGTGTGATCGACGCCGCCATCATCAGTGTCGGATATCCGGCCGCCGCCATTCTCGAAGCCACTGCCACGGGTGGCGCCCGCCTCTTACCCATGTCGTCCGAGCGGCTCGATGACCTCATGGACCTGTATCCGTATTTCGGCGTGGGTGAGATCCCGGCCGGGATCTATCCCGGTGTCGACGAGCCACTTCCGACGGCGGTCGTCCTCAACTGGATCATCGCCCCCGAGCGTCTCTCCGAGGACGTAGTCCTCAACGTTCTGAGTATCCTGACCGACGGACGTGAGGGCCTCGAGCGCGTCCACGACATGGCACTGCAGATCGATTTGCAGTACTTGATGGACGCCCCGATCCCTCTCCATTCGGGAACGCAGAGATGGTGGATCGAGGGGCGGTGACTCGCTCGTTCGTTCGTCGAGTTGACTCGCTCGCTGTCGAAGTGATGGATCGGATGGTGCGCCGGATTGGGATGGTGCGCCGGATCGAGATGGCGCCGTGAGCCCGGAGACCGTTTCGGACGCTCTGTCGTGCCAGCGCGAGGCGTTCAACCTTCCCACAGACGTGCACTATCTGAATTGCGCTTATATGAGCCCGATTCCGAGGGTGAGCGAAGAGGCCGGCATCCGAGGGATTCGTCAGAAACGCGGCCCCATGGGGATTCATCCTACTGATTTCTTTGCGGAGAGCGACGAGGTCCGGAGACGCTTCGCGCGTCTCGTCGGAAGCAGTGAGCCGAACCGCATCGCGATCATTCCCGCGGCTTCCTACGCCGTGGCGGTAGCGGCTCGGAATCTGCAGGTCGCTCGTGGCCAGAACATCGTGATTCTTCACGAGCAGTTCCCGGGCAACGTGCACGCTTGGCGGAGAAGGAGCACGGAGGCGAGTGCGGACCTCCGGACCGTGACGCCCCCCGAAGGGCCGGGCCGGGGAGCCGGCTGGAACGAGCGACTTCTGGACGCGATCGATCACGATACCGCGATCGTCAGCATCCCCCACGTGCACTGGACGGACGGTACCGTTTTCGACGTCGCGGCGGTCGGACGGCGGGCGAGAGAGGTCGGTGCTGCGCTCGTCGTCGATGCAACCCAGTCCGTTGGAGCCATGCCGTTCGACGTCGGGGAGCTTCAACCCGACGCCCTCATCGTCGCGGGGTATAAATGGCTTCTCGGCCCTTACTCGATCGGGGCGGCCTACTTCGGACCCCGATTCGACGACGGGATTCCTCTGGAGGAGACTTGGATCGGGCGTGAGGGGAGCGAGGATTTTCAGCATCTGGTGGACTATCAGGATGCGTACCAGCCGGGGGCGGCCCGGTACGACGTCGGGGAACGATCGAACTTCATTCTCGTCCCGATGCTCGCCGCTTCACTCGACCTCATCCTCGAGTGGACGCCCGAGAGAATTCAAGCGTACTGCGGGGCCCTCGGCTTGATCGTGGCCGAGGAAGCGACGTCTCTAGGATTCTCGCTGGAGGATGAAGAGTGGCGGTCCCCCCATCTTTTCGGCCTCCGCGTGCCTGAGGGCCTGGAGTTGACGGCGCTGAAGGACGCACTCGATGCCCGCAAGATTTTCGCGTCGTTGAGAGGGACCGCCCTGCGGGTTTCGCCGAACGTTTACAACGACGAAGGTGACATGAGGGCCCTGTTGGACGCGCTCGCCGCTGTAGCGTAGCCGAGACGGGTGTCCCTCTGGGATCCCTCGGATCTCTGGGACAGCTCCCTACCGGATCCCTAAGAAGTCTCCCCTCCCGGGGGGGTCGAACGTCACGTCGCCGTGGTCACCGACCTCGATGCCGTGCTCCTGAAACCACCCCTGGCGGACTTCCAGCGCGAACATGGCCGGACCCGTGCTGCTGTGGAGATCCTCGGACTCCGGCTCCATCTGGTGAATGCTGACGATCCTGAAGTTCACGTCGATGTAGGCAATATCAAGAGCGACGTACGTGTCCTTCATCCAGAAGGACCGGCTGGCTTCGAAGTCGAACACGAAGAGCATCCCGGTACCGTCGGGGACCGCGGCACGATTCATGAGACCCTGGCTGCGCTCGGCGGGACTGTCGGCCACCTCGGCGAGGATCGTGTCATTCCCGAAGACGATGAGTGCCGTCGCGGGTTGAGCGACCGCGGTGGAGCTCGCCAAGAGATCGTTCGGCCGAGCAGTGCCTCCGACCGACGAGCACGTGGCTGCCACCAAGCCGACCATGGTCGTGCCAAGCACGAACAGCTGTTTTCTCATGTCGCTCCATGTGGTGGGGCGGGAAAGCGGAAAGATGGTGCTGGGGGCGGTAGGTGCACAAGAAGAACTCGGCCGGTACCCTGGCGAAAATGTACCCCCGGTCGAAGATTGCCCGAAGCAAGTCGTAATGCCGCAGTGTTTGTCTGTTTGGCAGCTGGCTCCAAGGAGGAACGCCATGATCCGGTCTCTGTCTCGGTCGCACACCCTAGGTATTTTGGTCTTCCTCGGGATCCTCCTAACGGCTCCGATCGCTCAAGCCCAGCAGCGCACCGGAAGAGCCTTCACCCCTGAGGACGCGCTCGACGTACGGACCGTTCGGATTCAGGACGTCTCCGACAACGGGGTCTGGATCGCCGCCACCGTTCAGCGTCATCGGGACCGGCTCAACATCGATCACGAGCGCTTCGGAGACCCGACCTACGTATCGCCCTCCTCGAGTGAGGTGATCGTCGTGAACGCTCGCACGGGCGAAGAGCGTTCTCTGTTCGCCGACCCGGTAATTGCCAGTGCCTTGTCCTGGTCCCCGGATGGCTCGAGGCTCGCTCTCTTCGTGCATGTCGCGGAGGCCTTTCGGCTGATGTTCTACGATGTCGGACAGGAGCGGCTGAACGTCGTGGACCTACGCACGACGCTCCAGATCGCATCCAACTCGCCTCTGGAGTGGCGGCCCGACGGTGAAGCCGTGCTGGTCGGCCTCCGTCCGGACGGCTGGGCCGAGGAGTCCCGCAACGAGTACCTCGCCCTCACGGAGGGGCCCATCGTGGTCCAGGACTCGGACGGCGACTTCCTGTCGTGGGACGCGGTTCGCAAGCGCTCGGCCGACATGATCACCGCCATCGTGGCTCTGTCCGATGGGGCGGTGCGGGAGATCGTGCCGGTGGCGCCGGTCCAGCAGCCGCAGTTCTCTGAGGACGGCTCCTTCGTGACCTATATGGTGGCCAATCGACTTCGAACGTCGTATGAGCGGGCCGACGGCACGGAGTACGAGATCTTTCAGCTCGATCTCTCGGGAGGAGAGCCGCGATCCGTTTACCCGGCAGCTGAAAAGCGGCTGCGTCCGGTTTGGAGCGAGGCCGGCGACGCGTTCGCGTTGAGCGATGAGGGTGATGTGCTCGTCCGACGTCTGACTGCGGACAGCGCCGTGAACATGACCGAGGAGTATCGCACTCCCCTGGCCGAGGCCGACTCGACCAAGATGGCGTTCACAGCCATGCGCTGGCGACCCGACGGGGGCGCCTTGCTGGTGAGCTCACAGAAGGGGTATCACCTACTGGACGTCGACTCGGGAGATCTGGAAACGGTCTACGAGTTCGCGGGTGAAGAGGACGAGCGCCCGCGGCTGGCTCTTCAGTCGTGGAGTCAGGACGGACGCTATCTGTATTTCAGTTACTCGGCCCACGCCCGTTGGCAGCGTGGACTGGTGCGCTACGATCTCCAAGATCGGACCATGGAGAATCTGGCCAGGGACGAGAGCCTCTACAGGAGCTGGAGCGTCTCCAAGGACGGGAGCATGATCGTGTTCGCCCGCTCGGACGGTGACCGGCCCGACGAGCTGTGGGTCGCCGACGGCTCGATGTCCAACCCCCGCCGGCTCACCGACCTGAACCCGCAACTGGACGACGTGCAGCTCACGCACAGCGAGCTCGTGGAGTACCTGGACGTGGACGGCAAGAAGCTCTACGGCATCCTCTACTATCCCATCGACTACCAGCCTGAGCAGAAGTATCCGCTGGTTGCCGAGATCTACGAGATGTTCTTCGACAACGGCTACAACGCCAACATGAACTTGCTGGCGAGCCAGGGATGGTTCGGCTTCCGCCCTTCCGTCGATCTCGAGATCGGCTACCCCGGGGAGGCGTGGCTCAAGGGCGTCACCACGGCCATCAACAAGGTCATCGACCGTGGGCTGGTCGACGAAGACAAGCTGGGGGTGCATGGAACCAGCTACGGTGGATACGCCACGAACCTGCTCATCACCCAGACGGATCGCTTCGCCGCGGCCGTGAACATCTCCGGGAAGGTGAACATCATCAGCTTCCTGGGAGACAGCGAGAAGATCACGACCCGGAACTACGCTGCCGCCGAAGAGGGTCAGGACCGCCTCGGTGCCACGCTTTGGGAGCAGCCGCAGAAGTACGTCGAGCACTCGGCCATCATGTTCGCCGACCGCATCAATACGCCCCTGCTCATGCTCTCGGGGGAGGGCGATTGGAACGTACCCGCCACCAATCAGCGTGAGATGTACTACGCGCTACGAAGGTTGGGTAAGAAGGTGACGTGGGTGAACTACATGCGTGCGGGGCACGGGGCCGGGCGCGCCGGCACGGTGGAGGACTTCCACGACCACTGGAACCGCATGTTCGAATGGTACCGCACCTACTTCGAGGAAGCCGACGATGACAAGATCACGACGGACGGCGCGCCGGCGCCCGGGGGGCGCTGAGGCCTTCCACTGACCTCGACCTGTATTGCAGTGGCTCGATGGGCTCCAAGGCGATGAGGGGGAAACGACATGGCTTCTGACCTGAGTTTTGTGGAGTTCGTGGTTGACCAACTCGACAACGACTGCGTGGGTACCTACAAGCACATGTTCGGTGAGTTCGGCCTCTTCAGCGACGGGAAGCTGTTCGGGCTGATCTGCGACAATCAGTTGTTCGTAAAGCCTACAGAGGGCGGTCGGGCGTTCATCGGGGACGTGGTCGAAGCGCCGCCCTATCCCGGAGCCAAGCTGAGCTTGTTGATCGAAGGCCAGATCGGGGATGGGGAGTGGCTGAGTGAGCTGGTGAGAATCACTACACGTGAGCTACCGGCTCCGAAACCCAAGAAGCCGAGGAAGCGGAAGAAGAAGGGCTGATCTGTCAGTCGAGTAGCACAGCGCGACGCCCACTAGCACAGATCGACGTCCGTTAGCATGGGGCGACGTCCATTGGCACGGTGCGACGCTCACTGCGCGGTCAAAAGGCCCATCCAGCCCTTACGGCACCATTAGTCCCGTCCAGCCCTGACGGGTAATCCGTCCCATCCAGAGCGCGATCAGTCTCATTCCGGCATGGACAGCTTTGGCGCCTAGGGTGGTGGGGTAGTCCGGGACTAGGTCGGGATTTGGACGTGGGCGCGCCCACGTGCGACTACGACCCGCCTCGTCCGATCGACCGGACTTGCTTTTGACCTGGCGACCCCTGTTCAGGCCTTCCGGGGGGTACTGAACGGATGGGTATCGAAATGCGCGATCCGGCAGGACTCTTGCAAGTAAACACCAGGTAGGAGGCTCGGGGGCCCAACCCGCGATCGGGACTCGCGTGTGGGGCGTCCGGCACTGTACGTTTCGTACCCAGAAGAGCAGTGTGGCCGACACCAGTGCGGTCCCGGGTCCGAGGTGAATCAGGAGCAGTACCATGAGCAGATCAATGAAACGTGAAACTCTCGGCACTTCGCTTTTCGTCTTCCTTCTCGCGGTCCCTTCGCTCGCGCTCTCACAAGCCAATGAGGCGGCGCTTCTGCCACCGCTCCAGTGGCGGTCGATCGGTCCTGATCGGGGCGGTCGCTCCATCGCCGTTGCTGGCCATCGCGACCGACCGTTCGAGTACTATTTCGGCGCGGTCGGTGGCGGTCTCTTCAAGACGACGGACGGGGGCACGTCCTGGCTCCCGGTGACGGACGGGCAGCTCCGCAGCGCCTCCGTCGGGGCCGTGGCGGTCGCCGAATCGGACCCCGACGTCGTCTTCATCGGCATGGGGGAGACGGAACTCCGTGGTAACGTGCTCCAGGGGGACGGAGTGTATCGCTCCGGCGACGGAGGACAGAGCTGGACCCACCTCGGCCTAGATGACACTCAGGCGATCAGTCGAATCAGAATACACCCCCGTGATCCCAACCGAGTCTGGGTGGCCGCGCTTGGGCACCCGTTCGGACCGA
>Ga0310124_10000652_pt1 | contig 24153 bp, 15 predicted proteins | sample CB11b_AW_Bot5_MG_FD_203507 | JGI IMG/M metagenome (GOLD analysis project Ga0310124, IMG submission 203507) | Marine microbial communities from Western Arctic Ocean, Canada - CB11b_AW_Bot5 | ecosystem: Environmental > Aquatic > Marine > Oceanic | place: Canada: Western Arctic Ocean | collected...
GTTTCTGCGAATAGGAACATCGCTTCACCCGGCGCCAGTTCAACTGTGTTAAGCATCAATGGTGCAAACAAACCAATATCACCCGGATAGTGCTGTTTGAATTCAATGCTGTATTGCAGAGCTTCACGTCCCATGACCGTTTTAGCTGGTCGCGCATGTGCAGCATAAAGCTCATTAAGCGCAGACGCTTTACGGTCACCTTCAAGAGACATAATGGCGCTAAAGAAAGACTTCAAAGAATCACTGTCGGCATTGGCTTTAAGTACATTAAGCTCAATCGCTAACGAAGGAATATCTGCTTCTTCGAACAAGGCAATAATATCGTCGATTGGACGAAAGCCATTCATCGCTTTGTAGAAGGTCAACGCATAAACCAACTCAGGCTTGTGGTTTGGATCTTTGTAATTACGATTTGACGCATTCAAAGGGATACCAAGTGCATTCTCTCGCTCAAAACCTAATTCAGATTTACGCTTATTCGGATGAACCTGAATCGACAACGGTGTTTCAGCGGCTAACACCTTAAACAGGAAAGGGAGTTCACCGAAACGTGCCGCCGTGTACCCACCTAAGACATCGATTCTATTTTCATCAATCATGTGAGAAAGCGGCTCACCGGTATCGCCTACTTTTGAGCAACCATTTGGATGAGCACCCATCCAAATCTCTGCTTGAGGTTCTTGGTTTGGGTTCACAATACCAAACAGTTGGTTAATGGAGTCTTTGCTTCCCCATGCGTAGTTTTGAATAACGTTGTCGAGTTTAAATAGAGACATAATTACTTCTCATTAAAAATCTGGCTGCCAAGCTTGAGCGTGGCGGCGATATTACGGGCAGTACGAGTCAGGTTTTGATTCGCTTCTAATAAAACTTGGTCTAAAGACTGAGGTGAGCGTACAGTTCCAAATAAGCTAGACATTGAACCGTAAAGCTTTTCAACGTCTTGCCCCAAAGAGCCCGCAATTCCTATCGTTGGAATATTCAGCTTTTGAGCTCGCTGAGCGATACCGAAAGGAGTTTTACCTTGCAGGGTTTGGTTGTCCATCTGCCCTTCTCCGGTCACAACCAGTGAAGCACCTTCAAGAACCTTATCTGCATCCAAAGCATCTAGTACCATCTCAATACCCGCTTTAATTTGAATATTGAATGCCAGACTTAACCCCAGTGGTGTACCACCAGCCGCACCAAAACCAGCTGTGTCTCGATGATTAATACCCGTACGCGCTTGAGCGATATCGGCAAAGTGTCCGATCGCAGTATCAAGTTGTTCAACTTGAGCTTTTGATGCTCCCTTCTGCGGACCAAACACGGCACTGGCTCCGCTTTCGCCACACAGTGGATTATTCACATCACATGCGACCACGAACGTCACTTCTTTGCATCTAGGGTGTAGCCCATCAAGATCGATGTTTGCTAGCTGACTTAATTCGGCGCCGCCACCAGATAACTCGTTGCCTTGCTTGTCTAATAGCTTGCCTCCCAACGCTTGTAAAATGCCAGCACCTGCATCGTTGGTTGCGCTGCCGCCCAGACCAATGATGATTTGTTCCACGCCTTTATCTAGCGCATCTCGAATCAGCAACCCTGTGCCGTAAGACGATGCTGTAAGAGGTGATCTTTCTTCTACGATTAATCGATCTAAACCCGACGCTTGGGCAAACTCCACCAAGGCAGTGTTTACGCTTTTGCCATCAACCTGTTGTACAAGTGAAGCCCAATAAGCCGTACATTCGCGACCGATTGGATCCGTCGTTTGTAACCGTTGTTTCTTACCATTGAGCGCCTCTAGCAACACGTCTACCGTGCCTTCTCCGCCATCGGCGAGTGGCATTTTCACAAACTCTGCGTGAGGGAAAACGTCAGCAAATCCACGCTCAATACAAGACGCAACTTGATGAGCGCCGAGTGATTCTTTAAATGAATCGGGGGCAATTACAATTTTCATTGTCGTTCACCATTCCCGCCCACCAAGGTGAGCGGGTGATTGAAATTAGAATTTGATTTGGAATGTTTTTGCTTGGCAAGATGCCAATTCACCAAAAGATAAGTCGCCAAAGGTTTCTGTTGCTACATCACCTTCGCGTACTCGCTCGTCCATGCTTGTCTCTTTCCAACTCGAAACGGTTTGAGTGAAGGTGATTGAATCTGACACTGAACCTGTTTCTGCCGGGTTGTAGACACGCATGATCAACGCATCTTCGTCTTCCGCTTTCTTAAGTACGCTTAGTACCGCACCTGCTTGTTGCTTCGATAGCAAGCAGAAGCTCATTGGTAGGTTTTGCTCACCCACATTCAGCTTCATCGCGTTGTAAGGGATCTTGTTGTAGCATTCGATCTGAGTGACATTGTCACGTGCTTGCGCCATGATGTTCGCGTCAATGTGGTTACCAGAGAAGCCACACAGCGTGAATTCACACACTAACTTGCCGCGCACTTGTGAATCTGGTGTCGGGATCTTGATACCTGAAGGACGACCCGGACGAAGCAATAGCTCTTCTTTACCTAACACGCCGATACCGCGGAATAGTGTCAGTGCGAAGGTATCTCGGTTTTCGTCACCTTGAGACGCAATCACTTCAAATTCACGTAGACCATTCGACATGATTGCCATGCCCGCGTTACCGTTTTCTAGCGCAGCGAAGTTCATCAGTTGGTAAACCGGAACCGGTGCTTCTTTCCACTTCTCTTCTTCCCAAACCGCCATTGCTGGGTCATTGGTTGGTCGAGTAATACAACCGAACTGGTTATCCGCAACCACAGTTTCAGAAACGAATGGCGTTGGTACTAAGACACGTACACGGTGGTCGTCGGCTTGGTTTTCTAGTTCCATACGTACTTCAATGCGGCGAGAACCTTGCTTCAATACCACTTGGCATTGCGCTTCAACGAATCCGTTTTGACCCGTGCGTTCTTCACGCTCTGCAAGGTTTGCAGGTACGTTCATTCGGAAAGCGATGTTCGCTACCGATTGGAAGCCTTGGTGGTCAATCGATGTTTCGACTGGGAACTCGTCTGAGTACAGTAACCATTCTTGACGAGATGGAGAGTAATCGTACTCATCGCCGTCATCAGAACCGTCTTCCAAACGAAGTACTTGGTCGAACACTTGCTCTGTCTCTTTATCGAAAATAGTCAGAGTACCGTTGTCGTTCACATTGATTCGGTAGTACTCGTTTTCTAATAGGTAGTCCTTTTGCTCGGCAACTTTTACAGCGCCCTTCTCGTTACCTTGGATATGTAACGTGGTGAAGCCCATAGCTGGAACGGTGCGTTTGATTTGAATATCAAACTCCATGAACGGGTCGTAGTTACCGTAGTGAACGATTTGACGGTCTACTTTGCCTGGGTCAATTTGGCGCTTATCTTGGATGAAGTACTCAACAGGGTTTTCGTTTTCATCAAAGATAGAGAACTCTTGTGCACGGATAGTGATCGTCGTGTTAACCACTTCTTCACGCTCGTATGGTGAAAGGTTGAACATTGCTAGTTTGTCGGAACCTTCGCGATCCGGCATATGGTCAACAATCTTACGCTTGTAGAAATGAATCAGGTTGGTCGCCATGTCGTCCGCAAGGATGTAGCGGTTTAGGATCTCAGCATGAACCTTGTCAGAACAGCAGCAGCCAATCGAGTCATGAGCGTGGTTCTTCATGCTCTCTTTCCACATTTTCTCGATCAAACCGTGGTGGTATTCAAAGCCTAATGTCCAAGCGATAGATGCTAGCGGTTCTAAGATATTTACAATCTTGTTTTCGATTTCTGCATGGATCAGTTTGATGTCCATACGCGTAGAAGAAATCGTACGGTGAACACGCATGTATTTTCCGTCGTTGAATTCGCCTTTGATTGTATCGAGTTGGTCGCGTGCCGCTTCTACTTTTTCGAACACTTCTTCAAAGCGACTCATTGAGAATTCGCGATCTGGGTAGATTTCGCGAAGTTTGTCCATTACTTCAAAGATGTCTTTTTGAATCGGCATTTGGTCATGGCCATTCGGCAGCAAAATGTCTTTCGTTACCGATGGCTTTTCTAGCACTGGGAAGTACTTATCTAAACGAGCACGCAAGCCTTCTTCGTCTTGTGGAAGGTATTTGCCAATTGCGTAACCTAGCGGAAGCACTTGTGCCGTAACTTCACTGCCATCATTAGACTGCCATAAGAATTCTGTTTTATTCGTGCCATGACGCTCTGAACAACCACGCCAAAACATTGCACGCGTGATGTCGAAACCGTTATAGATCATCGGCAGTTGAGAACTCATGCTGAATGAATCTGGTAGGTAACCAATCTTCATTGCGTCGCCAAATTTCATACAGTCACGAATGCCATACATCATGTTACGCACAATCGACTCACCAGAAACTTGCATTGTGTCGGTTTGAGAATACCAAGGGCCAATAATAAGCTTGCCCGCTTCAACCAATGCTTTTACGCGTTCTGTGTTCTCTGGTTTGATCGCAAAGTAGTCTTCTAGAACAGCGGTTTGACCATCTAGAACGTAGTATTTGTATTCTGGATCACTCTCCAGACGGTTCATGATTTCTTCCATGTTGTTCACAAGAAGAATGCGAGACTCTTCTGTTGTGAAATACCATTCACGATCCCAGTGCATGTGTGGAGTAATATGTACGCGTGATGTAGTCATAATCAATTACCTAAATGTGTCGCTTCGAGTAAAACTAAAGTTCGAACCAAAATACGACTAAATTAAAGTTTTTCAAGGGGTTAAAATTGGCTGCCACTAAATTTAGGGTGCAGAAAACCACGCCCAGAATCTGTGTGAATAAAACCGTTAGGAGCACAGGTATTTAGGGCAGCCAGTTGTTTGTTATTTTTTATATGGTGTTTTAATTGCGAGTTAGAAGTTAGCTCAAAATTTAGTTAGTTCTGTGTTGCAGTACTTGCTTCAAACTTACCCTTTTTTACAGCGTGACCACGCCACATCAGAAGAGTAACAGTTGAAATCACTGTGCCGACAATCGCAGCACCGAACCAGATTGCAGCAGCAGAGAATGCGCCCAAACCTGAATCGTGTAACAAGAAGATAGAGAAGATACCTGCACCCGGAGTTGATAGACCAATACCTGCCGCGCCAACCATCGCACCTGTAACCACTGATCCTAGTAAGAATGAGCCGATTACACGGATTGGATCTTCAATCGCCATTGGGATTGCACCTTCAGTAATACCCGCTAGGCCAAGTAGCCAAGTTGATTTACCCGTTTCAATCTCAAAGTCTTTGAATAAGCGTGGAGCGATCATGGTTGAAGCCGTTACAGTGAACGCTGATACCATTTTCACTGAGCCGAAGATTGCGTATGGGCCATAAACACCGTTCGCCATTGCACCTAAACAGAATGCGTAAGCGGCTTTGTTTACCGGACCACCTAAGTCGAATGATACAAACAGACCAAGAATCGCACCCAATAACAGCGCATTGGTGCCTGACATACCGTTCAACCAGTCCGTTAGACCTTGGTTTAGGAACGCTACAGGTTTACCGATAACAAATAGCATCAAGCTACCTGCCACCAAAGTACCGATCACCGGATAAAGGTAGAAAGTAAGGAAGCCGTTAAACGCAGGGCCTAAGCGAACATGCTCTTTTACCCAACGCATCACGTAACCAGCAATCAAACCACCAACAACACCGCCTAGGAAACCAGAGCCAATGATGTTTGCTGCAATACCTGCGGCAAAACCAGGACCAAGTGCCGGTTTATCTGCTAATGAGTAAGCTGTGTAAGCTGCCAGTACTGGCACCATCAATGTACCCAGTAGGCCGCCACCTAGTTTGCGATACATCCATAGCCAAGAATCTTTTGTTGCATAGAGCTCTTGCAGGTCAAAAATTTGCGCGATAAGAACAGCAACCGCAAGAACAGTACCACCAGCAACGATAAGAGGAACCGCGTAAGAAATACCAGAAAGCAGAGCTTGTTTGAGCTCAGTTTTCAGTGGCAGTTTCTTCGGTTTATCATCAGTAGCTACTTTACGCTCTGCACCGTTGCCTTTTTTCGACTCTTCGATCGCTTCGTTTAAAATGCGCTCACCGTGTTTAATCGGTTCTGCGACTGGCGTTTCAATACGAGGAATGCCGTTAAAGCGCTCAGATTCTTTAATCGCCACTTCAGCAGCAAACACACACGCTACAGCATTATTAAGTTGTTCCGCAGTTAAGCGATCTTCAATACCGTTTGCGCCCTGCTTTTCAACATGAACCTTGTAGCCAAGCTTTTTGCCGGCTTTTTCTAGGTATTCTGCCGCCATATAAGTATGAGCAATACCAGCAGGGCAAGCAGTAACGCATACAATTGTCGGTGCATTTGTATCTAAGTTGTCTTGTTTTTCTTCTTGTTGATTGTCGCCATCAAGAAGCGCAAAGATTTCTTCAGCGGTTGTCGCTTTTAATACCGCTTCGCGAACATCGTCGTCAACCAATGTAGTTGTCAGTGCGGTAAGCAGATGCATGTGGGTAGAACCCGCTTCTGCATTTGGAATCGCAATTAGGAAGATAAGATTCACATCTTCGTCTTCATCCAAGCCTTTCCATTTCATGTCTTCTTTAAGCGTTGCTACAGCGAAGCCAGCTTCTTTAACCGCGTCAGTCTTGCCATGCGGTACTGCTAGGCCTTCGCCAAGCGCTGTCGGGCCTTGCTCTTCACGAGCAAATACTGCATCAAGATACTCTTGCTTGTTATGCAGTTTGCCTTGCTGATCCAGTTGGTCAGCAAGTGCGTAAATCGCTTCTTCTCGACTGCTAAACGTAGTTTGCAGATTTACGAGCGACTTATTCGTTAGAGTAGTAAGTTTCATAACCTTTGTCCCATAGTCACGGATTAGTACGACAGTCGTCCCTGCCGACGAGAAGAATAATACAACTTCAAGACATTTAATCCGTGATCACGATCTCACCAATACATATTTGTATTTAATTTGTATTTAAATCGTATTGGCAAATCCTTTAAGAAAGCTTGTTATGTATCGTTTAATTTGTATTATATGTACTACAAAACGCCGATACGACGCTCACACTAACCTTTAAAGCAAGGCTTATATAGAGCAAATTTACGTATTTAAGGTACAGGTTGTTAATCAAAGTCTAGTTGTTCTAGCGCACAAATGAGGCAAAAATGGCAAGACTCCCGATGTATCGCCAAATCGCAGATGCAATAAGAGAAAAGATCAGTTCTGGAGAATATAAAGTTGGAGAAGCACTCCCAACAGAAGCGCAATTGCGTGAAGTATTCTCGGTAAGCCGTGTGACGGTTAGGCAAGCGTTGAAACTACTGATCGAAAACGATGAGCTTGAAAGCGTTCAAGGCAGCGGTACTTACGTCAAAGAGAACAAGATCAATTACGACATCTACAAACAGTCGAGCTTTCAAGAAAAGTGGGCGCATTTGGATGTGGTTACACACAGTGACGTTCTGGCCTTTGAAATGAAGCCGTGTTCTTTGGCGATGTCTGAACATTTAGATATCAAAGAAGGCGAATTGGTTTTCTACGTAAAACGTGTTCGCTTCATAGACAACAATCCAATCACGGTTGAAGAAACTTGGTTACCTGTTGCCCTATTCCCAGATCTCACCTATCAAGTGATGCAGACATCAAAGTACGACTTTATTGAGAACACCAAAGGCATGGTGATTGATAGAAGTGAGCAGGAATTGGTACCGATTCTTCCGCCTGAAGACGTTGCTAAACAGTTAGGTATTGACCCAGCTCAGCCTATCATTGAAAAACGTACTCGCGGTTACCTCGCCAATAACACGGTATTTGAATACAGCCGAAACTACTTCACGTCTAACGATTACCGATTTACTTTGGTCGCAAGACGCCAAAGATAATACCCATCAGCGAGTTTCTATAATAGCAAATTAACCAACACAGAGAGCGCCTTGTTCTCTGTGTTTCTGTGCTGTTATTTCAATCAAAAACCTAGCTTTCTCCCAAAAATATTCCTAAACCAATATCAAGCAACCTCACGAAAGATCATTCACGTTCATTTAAATACTGTTCGCGCACTTTGAACATAAACTAAGCGCCAAATGACAAGAACAACAGTCGACAGGAATGTAAATGAATACCAAACAACTTGAAGACGCGGTAAGCGAAGTGAGCTTATTCAATCAGCACCTCCACTTAATCCAATCCGTGCATACAATTCCGACCCTAAAAATGAATTGGGAATCGATTGCGATGGAACCAGCGCCAGCAATGCCAACAGTTCGATTCGATCATAAAGTCAAAGCCATGGGAGCACTCGATGAGTACAAGCCTAACTGGCTAGATATGCTGTTGGGCAGCAAGTCGAAGTTGTACACCCTCACCAACAATATCGAGCGTGCCGCCGAAAAAGACATCGAACAATACAAAACTGAGTTTGTAAGTTGGGTTCAACACTACAGCTACTGGGCCAAAGATAATCAGTTGTCGAAAGGCATTTTAAATAACGATAGTGGCGCCAAGCTTTCTGCCCTTTCAGAAGCGCAACAGAACCCTGTAAACGCAGCCGTAGTCGACACCAAGCTGATAAACCATAACTTTAATACCTATAAGAATGGGCACCTGTTAGAAGTCAATATTCAGGTTAATAAGCACAACGTGATCCCAAAAGAGAAAAAGGTATTGTGCCAAGGTGAAGTGAAGCTTGAAACGATGCCTCTTTCTGAAAGCAACACCTTATATCGTGAGTATGTGTGTAGCTGTATTCTTAAATGCGCGCAAGATGCTTTCAACGTCTTGCCTGAGACCAGCGTCTTAATCAATGTTGAACAGGTTCTAGCTGACTATTCGAGTGAGACCATTGTTTCATGCCATGTCGAACAGGGATTACTCGAGTTCCTATTAATCGAAGATGATAAACCCTCTGAGATACTTGAATTCTTTGTGCATATTGAAGATTTCAACCCTCATCGAGGCAACGGGTTTTCTGCGATTAAAACCATCTTCTCGCCTTTGCCTATCGCGTCTTAAATCAATCCAATTTTCGATTCAATCATTGACTACTATTCACGGCTAACCTTACGTTCGTCGTGTTAAATCACTTTATAAACCAAACCATTATGTCGACACACACTATCTCACAAACAACGCGCCCATTAACAAGCACAGTTTTATACACACGTTCCCTAGCAAAGCTACCTATGGTTCTAATCGCTATCTCTATGCCCGTATTTGCCGAAGAAGTTGATGAAATGGTACTCGAAGGCGACGTCGTATTAAGCGAAGGTTCTGAGTTAAAAGAAGAAGCTGAAGAATCTCCTTTTACAACCCTGACTAAGCTTGGGTTTATCTACTCGCAAAACACCAGCTCATCTTTGTCGATCAACTCTGGAATCTCTGTTGGATACAAAAAAGAGAACTGGGGACAGCGAGTTCAGTTCGATACCTACTATACCGATGCTGAAAATGACGAAGATGGTACTAATCGCTATACCACAAACTATGGCATTAGCTATGACCTGAACGAAGTCACCTATTTGGTCACGACAACACGTTTTGAACACGACCACTTTGGTACTTATCGTAAGCAATTCATAACAGCTACAGGACTGGGTCGCCACTTTTATGATACTGAAAGAATCAAACTCCAAGGGTCTGCCGGTCCGGGTTACCGAATCAGTAAGCGACAGTCATCTGATGAAGAGTTTCCAAACAAAGAGAACTATGAACTGATCGTCAATGCCAATATTGATGGCTCTCTGACGCTCACAGAGACGTTTTCTATGGGGGCAACGGCTAACATGGCTTACGGTGAAGAGAACACCAATTACAACCTCAAAGGCTATCTAAAGAACATCTTGATGGGCAATTTGGCGCTAACTTTTGATACAGAATACATCTACAACACCACCGTTGCGTCAGACCAAAGTAACGCCGAAATCTACAGCTCAATGAATCTAAACTACGATTTCTAAATAACACTTCCCCCATCGAACATGCAAAAGGATTTGCATGATCGTCTAAGCTTCTCCATCACTCCGTAATTTGTTCATCACTAACTATTCCTGCCGCTTATTAACTTAAGCAGAACCGCTAAGCCGCTATCTGATTATATAGAAAAAGTTAATTCTGTTTTGTCCAGCGCCCCGTTTATCTACAAACCTTGATGTAATAGATTGGTCGCAAGCAAACAAAAGGAGCGAACATATTATGTTATCTAATCAACTAGAGCGCGCACGCGCCATCGATTTACCGACACGAGAAGCGATGCTTCAACGAGCTCCTTCTGTACAACAATTTTGGGACAACAATAAGGGCTTGTTCAGCGAGGCTTGGAAAGAATGGGAAGCAAGTGCGGAAGGCAGCCAATTGGATTTCGATGATTCGCTGTTAGATGCCCGCCTGCGTGAAGCTGTCAGAGAAGCTTGGCAAAATCCAACGAAAGAAATCGCGGTAAAAGACTTGCTCGAAGAGATCTCTCCTGGAGTATTTAAGTTTCAGTTCTTTGATGCTGAACGTCTCGCTGAGTTGCGTGATTACTTGGAAGCGGTCTCTAACGCACAAATTCCGCTGCGCCCACCATATGGCATAGTACTTAACCGTGGTGGAGCGATGTTAGACAGCCGTTCTGAAGGTTATTTAGCCGCGCCAAGTTTCCAAGCGTTTTACAGAGATTTACTCGACAGTTACATGCGCCCTATCGCCCGTTTATTGTTCCCAGAAATCATGGGATACGATACACAAACTTTTGGGTTCTCGATTCAGTATCAAGCGAACAAAGATACCTCTTTACGTCTCCATACTGATGCGTCTTCTGTCACGCTCAACATTAACGTAAATATGCCAGATGAAGAGTTTTCAGGGTCAGAACTTAACTTTTATGACCCTGCTACGGGTAAGATGAACCAAACAACATTCACGCCCGGTGTCGCTATGATTCATCGAGGAAACGTTGCCCATGCGGCGCTGCCGATAACAAGTGGTGAACGTTCAAACTTGGTATTGTGGTTGTATGGCGACCGTGGACAAATACCACACCACAATTCGGCACTAGAGCCTATAGATGCACATCATCGTTGGACGGTACCAACCGTGGTACATGACGATTTTGCGCCGTTCTAGACTGTTTTGTACCGTTCTAGACAGTTTGTACCATGTTAAATGATACAAACTCTCTTAGCCTTTCATGGCAATTGAGAGAATAAATACAAACGCGCCCACCATGGTCATGGTAGGCGCGTTTTAGTTTTCACTTCAATTGACTCGTCAATCTATATAGCGAGTTATGCGGGTTTCGTTCTCAACCGAGTCAGTATGTCCATCTGTTTTAGATTCGCCATACCAACGTAAGCCACTGGCACTAAGAACAGTGAGAAGAAGGTTCCGGCTGTCAAACCTCCGACCAACACCAAACCAATATTGATTCGACCTAATGAACCCGGACCATCTGCTAATGCCAATGGCAATGAACCAAGGATCATCGTCAATGAGGTCATCAAGATAGGACGCAGCCTTGAACGCGCACTGCTGATCGCCGCTTCTTTTGCACTCACGCCAGATTTGCGTTTTTCGTTGGCAAACTCCACCAGCAAAATACCGTGTTTGGTCACTAGGCCAACCAATGTCAGTAGCCCGATCTTCGAATAAATATTGAGACTTTGACCAAATACCGACAGTGTCAAAATCGCACCCACGATACACAATGGTACCGTCAGCAAGATGATCATTGGGTCGACAAAGCTTTCAAACTGCGCGGCCAATATCAAGAAGATGAAAATCAACGCTAATACGAACAGCACTTGTGCGCCCGCGGTTGAATCAACTAAGTCTTTTACAATTCCATTGAATTCGTAGCTCTGCGCCGGTTTCAATAAGCTTGGAACCGTATCATCAATGTAGGCTTTCACATCACTCGCCGTGTATCCGGGCATCAAATCTGCGGTAATTTCAGCGCTGTCTTTACCCATGAACGTCTTAAAGTTAGATTCCGATGTCACTTGTTTGATTGATACAAACTGAGACAAAGGAAGCCTTTGCCCCGACTGTGAATCCACATACAGCTTATCGAGAACCTTAAAGTCGCCGAGATCCTTTCGGTTAACTTGAACTTGAATGGGGTATGTATAACCGTCATCGGCTTGCAAATCTGCCGCTTTCACAGAACCAAGGAAGGTCGATAACGCGTTGGTTACGTTACTGTAATCAACACCAGACAACACAATCGCATTACGGTCAATCGACAAGTCATAACGTAATTGGTCGCGTAACATCGAATTATTAATGTTGGTCACGCCCTCATAACCCTCAAGCGCCTCAACGACCTCACTTGCGGTTTCAGACAACACCGAGGTATCGCGGTTAACCGTCGTCAGCTCAAGGATCATATTGGTCGCTATGCTTAAGTTATCTGCCGAGCGAACCTTGAAAGACATGCCATAAGCAGAGACTGAACTTTTCGCTTTGGCGATAAACTCGTTAACCAGTTCATCAGCTGACTGGTCACGTTCGCCCCATGATTTCAATAAAACGTGATTAGTCGGGGTCCCTTCGATGTAAGACAAGTTTGCCTCTACCGAACGATCACCTTTGAACACACTGTTAAGTTGCTCGTTGTTGTCGAGGTGATACTGACGCCCTACCCCTGTTGGTGGCGTTGAAGTCACCTCGACAAAACCAGTGTCTTCGGTTGGAAGTAGCACTTGAGGCATTTTCCAAACTGCCAAAACAGACAGAGCAATCAACACCAAAGCAATACTACTCATCAGTGTTTTACGCTCAAACCATTTGCCCAGTTCTTTGGTGTACAAGTCAGACAGAACATTCAGCTTCGCATCAACTTTTTTGTACCACCTTGCTGGCTTTGTAACTGGCTTCATTAAGTAAGCACACATCATGGGCGAGAGCGTTAAAGCAACAAACCCTGAGATGATCACTGCAGCAGCTAACGTGAAAGCAAATTGTCTAAATAGATCGGCGGTTAAGCCCGACATCAGGCCAATAGGTAGATACACGACAGCTAAAGTAAGCGTCATCGCTATCACAGGAAAAACGATCTCTCGACACCCTTTGATTGCAGCATTAAAAGGGGTTTCGCCCTCTTCGATATGTCGGTAACAGTTTTCAGCCACAACAATGGCATCATCGACAACTAAACCAATTGCAAGAATGATGGCCAAGATAGTCAGCACGTTGATACTAAACCCAAGTAGATGCATGACTGCAAATACACCTATCACACACACTGGGATGGTAATGATCGGAATCGAAGCCACACGAACAGAACCAAGGAACAAAACCACGACCGCTGAAACCAGAACAATCGCTTCAACTAAAGTCATGAAGCCTTCGTCAATTGCGGTTTTAATGAAATCAGCTTGGTTGTAGACCATCTTCATCTCAATGCCTTCAGGCAACTGAGGTTGAATCACGTCTATTTGCTTCTTAACCTTATTGGCAACCGTCACTGGGTTTTCACTTTTCAGTGGCAGTACCTGAATCGACATCGCTAAATTGTCATCTACACGAAGAATGCTCGGCGTAAGGCTCTCTTCCCCCATTTTGACTTCAGCGATATCACCAATGCGAATGATCTTGCCGTTATCGACACGAACCACCAAATCTCGCACATCATCAACACTGGTCACTTGGTTGACTGGGTTAATGGAGAAATCTCGTACCTGACCTTTGATAGTACCCGCGGTAAATGTCGCGTTGTATGAGCTTAATGTACCGACCACGTCTGACGCACTCATGTTAAGCGCCATCATTCGATCAGGTTGTAACCACACACGAACCGCTTTTTCACTGCCACCATACGGCCCCCAAATCCCACCCACACCTTGTATGTGCTTAAACTGGGGCACGACTTGCTGGCTAATGTAGTCATACATGTCTTGCTTAGACATCTTACCGGTATTCACAAACGTGATGATGTTACTCGGCATGCTGGTATCAGAAGAGTCATCCGTTACCGTTGGCTTATCCGTCATACTAGGAGGGAAATCACCAATCGCTTCAACACTGCTACGCAGATTGTTCATCAAGCTCGTGTATTCGACGTCATTAATGTCATCTTCAAAGATGATTTTTAGATTACACGTTCCTTCCTGACAGTCGGTCGTCATGGTTTTCACGCTGTCTAAGCCTGTTGCCGCCGTGATCAGTTTATCTGCCACATTGCGCGACATGAACTCAGCGCTCGCGCCATTGATCGCCGCGGTTACAGTCGCCGACGGTGTTTTATGTTCAGGAAAGTATTGGATTGAGAGCTTTTGAAACGACAAAAGCCCAAGCAAAACAATGGTAATACTCAGAACAGACGCAAACACAGGGTGCTTGATACAAATCTCAGGAAGCTTCATTCAGATTCTCCTTTGTTACGGCTTCCTTGCTTTGGATTTCGCTCGATGATTGCTCAGCAGCCGCATTAGTTTCCCCACCCTCGCTATTTTCGTTGACGGCTTCATCTACACCTTTTGTTGCTTCCGTCCAATCAACCGAAGGCTCAACCGGATGTGCTTCATCAATCTGTGTTTCGGTCTTTTCTACCTCGGGCTGAACGGTCTGCTTAGTGACCACTTTATCTACCGGCTCCGTTATTAACTCAACCGTTTTCTGCTCCGCATTAGGGTTCATTACCTTAACTAGAGACGCTTTCTTTAGGTTCTGTTGTCCCGTAACTACGACCTGATCACCCAGTTTCAATCCGCTTTCTACAACGACGTACCCATCGTTAGTATTCACGCCTAATTCAACAATGCGTTGCTCGATTTTTTCGCCATTCACAATCCATACAAAACGTTGTGCATTTTTTGCTTGAACGGAATTTTGGGAAACCACCATTTGAGTCGTGTCTTCGCTCGTCATTTGGCTTACTTTGGCAAACATGCCCGGAACTAAGCGATGATCTGGATTGGTCACGTGCGCGTGTACTTCTACGCGACCTGAACTCTCATCAACCGCGGGGGCAATGTAATCCACCACACCAGAAAACGCTTCATCGACAAAAGCATCAACTTGGATAGAGACATTCTGCCCAAGTTTTGCGTTGCCTAAATCCGACTGGCCAATGGAATACTGAACTTCGACAGGATCGAGTTTAATCAAACTCACCAACGCGGTTGCGCCATCAATTTTACTGCCCACTGAGTGGGTAAAGTTGGTTAATTGCCCATCAAATGGCGCAACCAATAGATAGTCATTCATCAGCGCTTCTTTCTGACGGAAATCAGCCGCAGCTAAATTCGCCTGCTCTCCCAGTTCTTCAACATCTTGTTGAGACATAGAGTCAGGCTGTTTCTTTAGTAATTCTTGTACTCGCTTTAATTTCGACTTTGCTAACGCTAGAGAGCTTCTTGCTTTGTCTAAATCGGCTTTCGCTTTGGTATTGTCCAGTTGAGCGATCAGTTCGCCTTTTTTAACTGAATCTCCATCTTTGAAATGGATGTTGAGAATTTTGTCGGAGGCACTAAATGTCAATGCAGCAGAGTCCGTTGCCCTGATTTTGCCAACCTCGTTGATTGAAGAAGTGAATGCTTGTTTGTGAGCTTTTTCGATAGTCACAGGAATTAGGTTTGAGTCTTGGGCAAACGATGGAGAGATATGTAAGGCAAACAGTGCCAAACAGATTGTTTTACTGAGCTTTGTAAATTTCATTTTTAATAACCATAACCGTTGAATTCGTCTGAATTAAAACGTTTTTCTAAGCAGCTATTTCTTACTTAATGAGCTTCCAGCTATTTAAATAATGCTAAAACAGCTAATAATGAGAAAGGGCTCAACTCACTGTCGAGCCCTGCAATTTTTATATGATTCCTAAATTTTTACGTTCTGAACTCCAAAGTAAAAGTTAAAGTTAAAGTTAAAGTTAAAAACGATGCTGATATTGAACACCAAGCAAAAGAGCATCGGCAGTCACATCAGCAGTTATATTGGAACTCGTTCCTGGAATCGTCGTCAGGTTTTCGTCAATATCTTGTGATTCTCCGATGATAAATCCGACTCCAACGTCCACAGAACTTGCATCGGTGAAGTTATACGTCCCTCCGACTGTTAACCAGTGACGGTTAACATCAGGAATAGATAACGATGTGAGTTCGTCAGTCGGGGAAATGTCGTACATGTAGCCAGCTCTTAGAACGACGTCTTTTGACATGGTGTACGTACCACCGACGGAAATATGTCCTGCATCTTTCCATTGATACTCTTTAATTGAGTCGTCATAAGAGTCAGACGTTAATGAATCAAACTCCGACCAATTCACCCACTGCAGGCTGTAGTGAAAAGCCCACTGTTCGTTGAGCTGGTGCCAACCGGAAAACTCTAGAGTGTCTGGTAGAGGTACGTTCATCTTGTCGGCAGGGACACCGCCTTTGGTAATGTCACCTTCCACTTCGATATCTGGGCTGTAACGGTAACTAATACCGAACTTGTTATGTTCGTTGACTTGGTAAGTCGCACCAACATTTGCACCCAGACCGAAACCGTCTGCATCTACATTTAACAAGTTTTGACGGTATATCTCACCCTCACCGTAGATAACATCTAGCCCTGCGCCCAAATTGATTTTTTCAGATAACTCGTAAGCCACAGCGAAACCAACATTGATACTGGAAAGCGCTGTTTTCCCTCCGAACTCATGCGCTTCGAACGACTCGTCAAACTCAACATCAGTACCGAAATTGGAATGGACTGTTGCGCCCAAGGTAAATTTCGAATCTTGAATTGGGTGAACATAATGAATGTTTGGGACTAGTGTCCCTGCGTCCAATGATTGGTCATCTAACATTTCAGTATCACCAATCATTGGTGTGTAGCTAACACTCGACACATCAATACCACTATCGATATAGATAGCGCCGACAGAGAGTGTTGGTTGCTTTATGTAAGCCATCGCAGCGCTGTTCTTAGCCACAATTGCCGCACTATCGGCCATAACAGCATCACCCGAGAATGCACGGCCTAAACCCGTTGCTGATTGTGCGTTAAGTTGGAATCCTGCGGCGTTTGTTAAACATGGAATGAGAGCAGCTGCGGTGCCCAATATGAGTTTATTCTTCATCTTGAGGCACCTCTGTTTCGATATGGTCTTCGTTATTAATGACAACAAGCGAACCGTCAGTCATCACCATCGAAGCAACAGCTAATTGTTGGGTTGTCACGGCTTCACGTACATCTGACATATTTTCGCCAGGCATACCCGGTAGGCCACTTTCATCAACGGGGCCTTCATAAGGAAACAAATACGTACCGTGTCCACCGGTTGTCGTTCTTATGACTCCACCGAGTTCGATCTGATCACGCTTTGTACCCGTTATAGGGTCTAAACCAAGGGCCGTAATTAAGGGCTCAGTGCCAGTTCGAATATTATCTGGCGCGGTATTAGGAATTACGCTATCAGGAACGTAATCAACGCCAACGTCACAGGTTTCGCCGCAATCTCCAACTGCAGCTAACAAAAGAGTCGGTTGCTCAGCCTTAACTTGACGAGAGATGAAGCTAGCAGGGTCTGCACTATCAATTGTTGCTTGAACCCCTTGTTTAAGGTCTGTCACAACCAAATCGAAGATGTCGTTCTCTAACTGACTGACAAGCAGCGCGTTATCGGACGAAAGTTCAACAAACTCTCTAAGTGCCTCAATACATTGTTGATTCGTTGCTTCTATTGTGCATGTATTTGGTATGACAGTTTCAGCAATGCCACGCTGAACATCAGGAGACTTCTTAACACCTTCAGACATTTCAGGGCCTAAGGTTTGAGAAGACAGAACCAAGTTAGTTAACCCCTGCCCCGGAACAACAAAGTTCACCGTGTTAAACTCAAAATTGGTATTGGTATCTGAGTGAAAATCAGGGCTTGCTTGACTAAACTCACTCACCATTACCGACATAATTCCACCCAGCGATTGTCCAATTAAATGAACGTTTTCGTTGTCGACCCAACCTTCCTGACTCAACGCATAACGAAGACCCAGAAAGTCAGAAACAGACTGCTGGAGATTAGAACGAAGCGCTAAAGGGGAATCAATATTTATGAAGAACGCTTTGTTTGCTCGAGCACTAATTTCCACGTGCTCAGGACTTGAATCATAACGTATCCGCTCACCGTGATAAGGCATATCGATCGCAACCACGGCATAGCCTTTTTCCGTATATTCCGCAGCCATTAAAGAAGCAGTGCCTCGCTCTGCTGTAACACCGTGAATAAAAATAGCGACAGGTAACTCTATAAAAGTATTCCAGTTGAACTCTTTTGGTACATATATATCTGCCGTAAGCTCAAGATCTTCCGTTTTTTGAGGCATAGCATTCTCTGCAGTTGGAAAACTGCCAGAAGTGTTGGTAATCCATTCATAAAGTGGTGGACAATTTTCTTTCGGTTCAAACTCATCGACGATACATTCTGCCTCCCTCTCTTTTGTAAAAGGTAAGTAAGACGGAATTTTGAGCACTCTTGTATACAGGTTATATCCCCGCTTTTCCTCTACAATTACAGGTTCTGCTTGGGTGAATGAACTACCATATTGCAGATGGTTTCTTTTCATCGCATCCAAGGGAGCATAAGAACTCTGAGTTTTAAATTGCGCGGCATATACAGGAATACCCTTATCTGGATATAACGCATAATATGAATCAATAGCGCTCAATACTTGCTCTTGAAGAACTTCTTCTTTTTCACTATTTAATGGAGCGTCTGAATCAATCAACTCATCAAAGCTGGCATCTGATTTTAAAGGTTCATTAAATTCAGTTTTTACCCCATCCGTTACTACAACCGAATAAGTACGATTTTCGACTAAGCCTGATTCACATTGGATTTTAATATTGGAACCATCGGCTGATATTTGAGTGCCAACTTCCTCACCTGTTACTCCATCAATTAATACAACATTCCCGGCTAAGGTTTCATTATTGAGTGGATAACGTTTGTCAGAATTTACGCTTTGTAGCGGAATTAAAATCGGTTCCGCACAAAGTCCCCAGCCGTCTAGGGCTGCGTATGAATTGTTGTAGTCCTGATAATAAGCATCATTGGTCGATGACATTGCGGCAACGTCTTCACCGACTCCCGATATTGTTCCATCTTCGTCATACCCATAACCATCATTCGGTTTTGGTAATTCATTAATGTTGTAGGGAACCAATACCGAAACGGCTTCTTGAGTCGAGTCTTCAGACTGACAGCCAAGTAAGGCAAGCGTAATTAGTCCACATATATATGGCTTATTGAAATCTTTCAAAACAGCTCCTTCGTAGCTTTCGCATTTAACTGGTGTGGTCATGCGATTTATCGTTATTTGAGTTGCCGATTGAGTCGGAGGTAAGCTCGACTTTTATTCGTAGAGAGCAAGGCAACACAGAGTTGGAATGACACGTTGATAAAACTACGTAAGAAATTTGAGCAGTTAACCCACACCCACTAAATCAGCGTCACCCGTTAATGATCCAATAGCTACTAACGGCAAGCACCTGAAACCGCATTAAACAACCTCAAAAAGGTATATAAGGAAATCTAATTAGGTTAACAATCAACATAAATTCAGTTACTTAAACATCAAAGACGATGAAATCAGTAAGTTTATGTTTGTTGTAAGATTTGTTATATTTAGGTTAGAACGCTTATAACAATGAGAACCCAGATGTCTGCTGAATTTATTATCAATGATGATATACAGGTCAATTTAGAAGAGAGTGAAATCCATCACTTTAAGACGGGCCGTACCTACCCAATAGGTTCTAATGAATCAGAGCTGCTTAAGTTTTTTATCTCGAGACCCAATGAGGTGATCACTCGCCAAGTTCTTATTGAACAGGTGTGGGTGTCTAAGGGTATATACGTTGAAGATGGCAGCCTAATGCAGACCATCTCGATTTGCCGAAAAGCGTTAGAAGATAAGAGTGGGATGATCATCGTCACTGAGCGCGGTAAAGGCTACCGATTTGCAGGACAAGTGACACAAGACAAAGAACGCGCGCTGAGCAAAATTCAATCGCAACCCAAACAAGAAACGGAACAACCTGAAGACAACACAGCGACAGATAGCATAGCGACAGAAAATTCAACAACCGAGAAAACGGCCGCTACGAAAAAAACAAACAGTGTATTAGCACTGATTGCATTATTTGTAGTGACTGCGGGTTTATCCCATTATTTGTTTTCTTATTTAGATAGAAATAGCCTAGGCGAAGATCTCGTGGGTCAGCATTTTATCTCTTGTAAAATCGAATCCGACGAATTCACTTTTAACGAGTTATTCAACGTCACGCTTTATGAATATAAGGGACGAAAAATAATCATCGATAATTCAGGAAAATCTCTGAGCTTTCCAGCAGGATTTAAAGGAGTGACTTGTGAATAACAAAACGAATACAGCAATTTTTGTGGTACTGCTTGGCGTATTAGTCGGCTGGCTTTCTACTTTTATTCCTAAATCACACCTTGAAGGACATTATTTAGCAAATACAGCATCAATTATTAACCCGTCCAATAATATGATTCATAACCAGTCTTCTATTAACATCGAATTTAAGAAGAATGACAGTTATGACCTATTATACGTGTCGACCAAGCAAGTCGGTTTTACGTCATCAGGATCTTACTCTGTCACTCAACACGACATCTCACTGGATGAGAACCAACACCAGCAAATCATCCCGAATCGCGAGTTGTCGTTTTACGAAAAAGTCATGATAAGTGAAGGTTCTACACTATCGTCTGACGCCATGCCTTACATTCCATTGAATAGAGAAGAGTTTTTACTGGTGACGCGTTATGGGATGATTCATTTTTGTAAGAAGGTAGTCTGCTCTGAGCTGTCAACGTATTCAAATGACATTCCTGACGTTGATATGAACTAAGCTCACTCGCTATTTTTAACGCTAATTATATTTTAGTGCCAGCTTGTGTTTTAACGCTTACTTAGGGAAATAAGTAGGCGTTAAACGTCAGTAAGCATCAAAGCTAAGATTCTCACCTCTTTACTCCGATAAATAGCCACTTCATTACACATTTCCTTCCAAAGTACAAAAAACACTCACGGTTTATAAAACAACGCATCCATATGCAACTAAAACAACCAAAAGTGATCCAAGTTATATTCTAACGAGCTACAAAATTTGTTTATTAACATCTAAACAACAGTAGTTAATCACGATTTACAACCACAATTAACATCGAAAAAAATGTTTGTCTTAGATCATATCAACCTCAACTATGCCTCGTGCCACAGTGCAGTTTTCTGTACATTCATTGTCATATTCTGAAACACTTTCTTATATTTTTTAAACTTTGTGGAGATTTCTATGTTAGAGCTCTTGATCGGATTAGTGATTACTATCGCTGTTGGTTACTTTATTGTGAAAGGCTATAAAGCGGCAGGCGTATTACTAACTGCTGGCCTTGCCCTACTTCTTATTACTGGCCTTATTGGTCACACAGTCTTACCAGCTAAGGTCGCTTCAACAGGTAACATGGTTACCGACTCATTAGAATTTGTTAAGTACATGCTTCAATACCGTGGAGGCGGCCTAGGCATGCAAATCATGCTTCTTTGTGGCTTTGCTTCTTACATGACGCACATCGGCGCAAACAACGTGGTAGTGAAACAATTCTCTAAACCGCTTGCTGCTATCAAATCTCCATACGTTCTTCTTGTTGCGGCTTACATCGTAGCGTGTCTAATGTCTCTAGCAGTAAGTTCTGCAACAGGCCTTGGTGTGCTATTGATGGCTACCCTATTCCCAATGATGACGGCAATGGGTATTTCACGCCCGGCAGCGGTTGCAGTTTGTGCGTCCCCTGCAGCAATCATTCTTTCACCAACCTCTGGTGATGTGGTTATTGCAGCTGAAAAATCAGGCATGTCTCTTGATGTGTTTGCCGTTCAAACGGTACTACCTGTTTCTATCTGTGCAATCATCGTGATGGCTGCGGCCGCTTTCTTCTGGAACAAATATCTGGATAAGAAAGAAAACACACCAATGGAAAAAGTAGACGTTTCAGACATTGAAACAACGGCACCCGCTTTCTACGCTGCACTGCCATTCCTGCCGATCATCGGTGTATTCCTATTTAACGGCCGTACGATTCCAGGCCTTTCACTTGATATCTACACCATCGTCGTGGGTTCTATCTTCGTGGGTGCTATCATCGATTACGTTGTGAAGAAGTTCGACGGTGAGAAAACATTAGAAGACCTAGATTCTTGCTACCAAGGCATGGCAGAAGCATTCAAAGGCGTGGTAATGCTGTTGGTTGCGGCGGGCGTATTTGCTCAAGGCCTAATGTCTATTGGTGCGATTGATAACCTAATCGGTCTTGCTGAGTCAGCTGGCGCCGGCGGCATCGCGTTAATGCTTATCCTAACGGGTCTAACGGTTGCAGCGGCTATCGCGACAGGTTCTGGTAACGCACCGTTCTATGCATTCGTAGAACTCGCTCCGTCACTGGCTGCGAAAATGGGCTTGAACCCTGCGTTCCTAATCATCCCAATGCTTCAAGCATCGAACCTAGGTCGTACCATTTCACCAGTATCTGGTGTAATCGTAGCGACTTCTGGTATGGGTAAAATCAGCCCATTTGAAGTAGTAAAACGTACTTCTGTCCCTGTAATCTGTGGTCTTATCACGGTTATCTTCGGTACGCTTGTTCTAGTACCAATGGCAGCTTAATTGTCAGTAAAACAGACATGATTATTTGGATATAAAATGCCCTAACAAAAAGGCGCTGAACTTAATAAGTTCAGCGCCTTTTTTCATGTCACGTGTTCAAAATCATTAGAGGTTATTGATGCTAAATTAAAAGTTATCACGAGAAACTGTCGTTAAAAGCTCACGTTATTTGCCCCTAACATTTACAACCAACAGTACGGCTTGAAATAGTTTTATTTCAAAGGAACAAGCCCTACTTCATGTCACCATAGCGTTCTAGGTACAGAACCGTTGCTGCTGTACGTGAAGGAACTTGTAGCTTTTTCAGCAAACTCTTCATATGTACCTTAACTGTCGATTCAGAAATGAACAGATGGTCTGCGATCTGCTTGTTGCGGTAACCTTTTGCAACTTCTTGAAGGATCTGCATTTCACGTTCAGTCAGTTGGTCGAAGATGTCGTTGCGGCTCTCAGCATCATTTAAGTAACGAGATACAACACTGCTGTAGGCTTTGTCGCCATGGTGAGCTTGTTTCAGTAATTCGATAAGTTCATCGGGTTCAGTGTCTTTAAGCAAGTAACCATCAGCGCCCGCTTTTACAATTGCTTCAATATCTGCAGGGCTGTCAGAAACCGTTAGAATAACGATGTTAGCGCTTGAGCCATCAGTACGAAGTGCCTTTAACGTGTCAAGGCCAGACATGCCTTTCATATTAAGATCCAAAAGGATCAAATCAGGTTCTTCTTCATGGGCAAGAGCGACCGCTTCAGTACCGTTACTTGCTTCTGCAATCACTTCGAATTCATCTTCAAAGCTCAGTAATTGGCTTATACCTCTGCGCATCAATGGATGATCATCAACCAGCATTACTTTACAAATCGTCAACTTTAACTTCCTTCAAACTTTTATATTTCAATATGACTGTACAGCCTTCACCTTGAGCCGCTTCAATCGTTAAGTCGCCATTCAGTCTTGCCGCACGCTCCTGCATAATGCTCATCCCGTAGTGGTTCATCTTCGAACTACTTGGGTCAAAGCCATCTCCATTATCCTTAATCACGACGAATACTTCACCTTCCTCATCGATACAGCATACATCTATCAAGTCGGCATTGGCGTGTTTTATTGCGTTTATTGTTGCTTCACGAATCAATTGAAGCAAGTGAACCTGACTGTGCGCATCAAGCTCAATCGATGAAAGATTATTGGTTAGGTTAATCTTCGCTTCTGTTCTTTCGCTGAGTTCTTCAAGCATGGTGCTCAAAGCCTCTCCGAAGTTGCCCTCTTTTATGGTCAACCTGAATGTGGTGAGTAGCTCTCGTAACTGAGTATAGGCATCAGCCAAACCGTTACCGATTTCCGACGCTATTTGTTCCGACTGCTCTCGGTGTTGTTGCTCTGGCAGTTTACCAATCACACGCTTCAGCAATGTCACTTGGATTTTCAAGTACGACAGTGATTGAGCAAGTGAATCATGCAGTTCACGTGCAATTGTTGCACGCTCTTCCATAATAATAAGCTGCTCAGCTTTTTTTTGCGCACGATTATAATAGATA
>Ga0310124_10000654_pt1 | contig 24150 bp, 22 predicted proteins | sample CB11b_AW_Bot5_MG_FD_203507 | JGI IMG/M metagenome (GOLD analysis project Ga0310124, IMG submission 203507) | Marine microbial communities from Western Arctic Ocean, Canada - CB11b_AW_Bot5 | ecosystem: Environmental > Aquatic > Marine > Oceanic | place: Canada: Western Arctic Ocean | collected...
CTGTATAGAAAAGCAAGCCAGAGTCGTAAGCCTTGATCATGTTCAAGTTCATACCAAAGGGTCTAAAACTTATTATTATAAACTAGAGATAGATAGCAACTTATCAATTCATGGATTTGATTTTGAATTAATTAAAAATGAGAAATATAGTATTTTGACTATTAAAGATGGCAAAAAAATCATACTCGGAAGTAAAAATATCAGCCTATTCTATATATTTAAATCTGTATTTGGTTTTACTATCACTTATAGTATCATCGCATTCATAACTTATATGTCATATAAACTCGTAAAGTACTATTTCACAAGACCTAGAAATCCATACAACTAGACAATTCAGGTTTATCTATCGAATAAATTATCGAGGTTGAATAAGATTTACAGCAGGTCATAACTTCCGATAAAAATTAGGTTAAATAAAATTAAAAAATATAAATTTCAATCACTTACTAGCACTTAAACAGTACTGCAGCAGAATGAACACAGGAAAAGATATGAAACTACGCAAGCACAAACAAGCTATTAGGTTTACGATTATATTATTAATCAGTTCTTACCCTATATTATACTTCCCACTCGGATCTTATAGAACCGATAAAATATATCTCTTATCAATACTACTTACTCCTGCTTTCTTTTGGGCTTTTTTCATAAGTATAGTTCAATTAAAATTAATATTTAAAACAAAGAAAGATCATATCAGAATGAAAAATAAAACTTCATATGTTTTACTTGCTATATCGTTCATTCTTTCTTTTCTATATTATTTTAAAATGGAAGATTATAAAATAAACAGCCCAACTCATATATACTGCGGCCCAGAACTAGAATTAAAAAGCTCGCGTGGTATATTTGAAAAATTCGCCATCACTGAAGAAATGTGTAATGAATAAAAATATCATCAAATACTATAGGTTATATAAACCTATAGTAAAAAAAATGGATTCAATAAAAACAATCAGGTTATCTAGTAGATTATTCAAATTTTATAGTTTATTTATGTTATTTTTCATAGGTATGAGCCTAATAATATCAGGGGGAGATTCTTTAATTCCTTTAGCTACCGAATTAGTAAAAACTATAGCTATATTATTATCATCTTATTATGTAAATAGTTCCATCAATCGATTCTATGCAATTATTTTAGCGCTAACCCCACTGCTGGACATTGGAATTGGATTTTTTTATGATATGCCAATGGAGCCTTTAAACATAATGCTTAGCTTTATTGCATTAAAATGTTTATATGCCGTATTAAAATACCACCAGTTTACAAAAAATAGTTAAGTACGAACCTTACCCTGCCACTATGCAAGGTAAGGTTGAATACATCTAAAATGACGACAGTCTTTTAAAGCAATTCAGAAACCACATCCGCTAACTGATGGAATGTCTCTAGACGAGACGAACTTGGTCGCCACACCAGACCAATGTCTCGGTATGCCTGTTGGCCTGGAGGATCGATCACCACTAGGTTTTGGTTTTCAAGTAAACCGTGGTCGATAGCCATCTGCGGAATAAAGGTGGTTCCTAAACCATTTGCTACCATTTGCACCAATGTGTGAAGGCTCGTCGCTGTAAACGGGTTTATCTTCTCTTTATCCGTTAACTTACAAGCTGATACCGCGTGCTCGGTTAAGCAGTGTTCGTTCTCCAGCAAAAATACAGACTCATCTGGCAAGTCATCGTATTTAATCGGAACACGAATGCCATCTGCTTGATTACGACTGATCACCATTCTGAACGGGTCTTGCCCAACAACTTTACTCTCCATGTTGTCGATATCGACAGGCAGAGCCAGAATCAACACATCTAACTCACCATGACGTAATGCAGCCAATAAGTTAGTCGTCGTGTCTTCACGTAACAGTAAGTTCAACTGAGGAAAACGATGATTGGCTTCTTGAACCAAATCACACAACAGGAACGGCGCTATTGTAGGAATACACCCTACTCGTAGCTGCCCTTGCATCGCATCCCCGTTACACAAGTTTCCTAGCTCAACCAGATCTTGTCCTTTCGCCAATAGCTCTCGACCGTGCTTAACCACCAGCTCACCCGCTTGAGTGAAAACCAATGGGCTCTTTTTATCTTTCTTCTCATAAAGAGGACAACCAATCAGCTCTTCGAGGTTTTGAATGCCTTTACTTAGCGTAGATTGACTGACGAAACAGCGATCCGCAGCGTCGCTAAAGTGACGGGTTTCGTGAAGGGTAACAAGATAATGAAGCTGCTTAAGACTTGGCCATTTATTCATGAAATTACTTTGTAATATGAGTAGGATAAGTTACGTAAAGGTCTATAGACCTAAGGACTGGGCAAAGATTAAGCTCATCGCTTTTTTCGATTAACTTAATCTATTTAATTCGCTTTTTTCTATAGTACCGATTGTACTATAGTTTGTCCCGTAGAAACGGAGCCCAAACAAAGATGTGTTGGGCCAACTAATTTTTTAGGAGATTCCAAATGGTACTAGTAGGTCGTCAAGCCCCTGACTTTACTGCAGCAGCTGTTCTAGGTAACGGTGAGATCGTTGATAACTTCAACTTCGCAGAATTCACTAAAGGTAAGAAAGCTGTAGTTTTCTTCTACCCACTAGACTTCACTTTCGTTTGTCCTTCAGAGCTAATCGCTTTCGACAACCGTCTAGAAGATTTCCAAGCTAAAGGCGTTGAAGTAATCGGTGTTTCAATCGATTCTCAATTCTCTCACAACGCATGGCGTAACACTGCTATCGCTGATGGCGGTATCGGTCAAGTTAAGTACCCTCTAATTGCTGATGTTAAGCACGAGATCTGCAAAGCATACGATGTTGAGCACCCAGAAGCAGGCGTTGCTTTCCGTGGTTCTTTCCTAATCGACGCTGACGGCCTTGTACGTCACCAAGTCGTTAACGATCTTCCACTAGGTCGTAACATCGACGAAATGCTACGCATGGTAGACGCACTAAACTTCCACGAGAAGAACGGTGAAGTTTGTCCTGCACAATGGGAAGAAGGTAAAGCAGGTATGGACGCATCACCAACAGGTGTTGCTGCGTTCCTATCTGAGCACGCTGACGACCTAAGCAAGTAATTACCTCTTAAGCCTGAACTCAACTCAGGTTAATGGTTGGAAGACTCTCTATAAAGAGAAATAAAGCATAAGCTAATAGCGCAAAGCGCACCGCCAATCAGTTAAGAAGTAAAGTCCTATTAAAAGCCCGAAGTTAACGCTTCGGGCTTTTTTCATATCTATTTGACGGCCTTTCATTTCCCCTAAGCTCCCTCTGCATCACTTAATTGAGGTAGTTACAAAAACAAACTTTACCCCTATTTTCCTCTGCGACCACCTATTCATATCCGTATCTAGATTGCTATGATTTCATCAGTATCTTTTTAAACGGATAAACATAATGAACATCGAAATTGAAGTCTGTATCGATAACTTAGAATCTCTACACAACGCGCTGTCTGGCGGCGCAAATCGAATTGAGCTTTGCTCCTCACTAGCACTTGGTGGATTAACTCCTAGCTTCGGTATGATGAAGCAAGCGGCAAAAATTTCGTCCGTTCCTGTCTACGCGATGATACGACCAAGACAAGGCGACTTCATTTTCGATGATGACGATATGCTCTGTATGCTTGAAGATATTGAAGCTTGTGCAAGTTCTGGGTTGGATGGAGTCGTACTTGGTGTGTTAGCGTCGAACGGAAGTATTGATATGCCAAAAATGCAGCAACTGGCTGACAAAGCGCACTCATTGAAGCTTAGAATTACGTTCCATAGAGCCATTGATCAAAGCTCTGATTACCAAACAGCATTAGAACAGGTCATCACACTTGGATGTGAAAGAATCCTGACATCAGGGCTCGCTGTTAATGCTGAGCAAGGCATCAATGTGCTCGCAGATATGGTCAAACAAGCCGATGGCAGAATCGATATCATGGCTGGATCTGGCGTCAATGCAACGAATGCTAAGATGATTCAAAGTACCACCCAAGTACCTTCACTTCACCTTTCAGGTAAATCGACAAGACCGAGTCTAATGGAAAGCAACTCAAGCGCTCAAATGGGCAGTGATGATATTGATGATTATCAGATACCAGTAACTGATGCTAGCAAGATATCCAGTGTGAGAGCCGCTCTCATCGCTTAGGGCAATAGTCGCTAACATAAATCCAGAGAACCTCGCTGACTAATCTAACTGACTGACGTATATTAGATTTAATAGCGCAGAAAATTTTCATGGATAGATATGGCTAAAGACTTATTCAGCTCTCTTGATTTAAACCTGTTACGAACATTTCTGATTGTTTATCAAGAACAAAACACCAGAAAGGCTGCGGAGCGTTTATTCGTTTCTCAGCCAGCGGTTAGCCAAGCCCTGCAAAAGCTAAGACACCACTTCAACGATGACCTTTTCGTTAAAGTTCATGGAGGTTTGCAGCCTACCGCTTTCTCAGAACAACTCACCAATGAAATAAAGCCGTTCATGGACGGTCTATCTGTCGCGATCAATACATCAAACACTTTTGATCCAAAAGAGATCGATTACACACTCAAAATAGCGCTATCACCTATCGTCTTATCTTGTTTATCTGGTTCTTTATTTAGAAAGATAAGAGAACAAGCGCCGAATGCGAATCTAGAATTAGTCTCTTGGACCAATGCTTCTGTTTCTGACATTCAGAAAGGTGAGGTGTTGATGGGGGTCAGTTACCTTGGTAGCAAAACGAGTAAAGAAGTTTATACGAAGAAATTAATTGAACTAACAGGGCGTATTTTTGTAAGAAAAGACCATCCTTTAAAGCAAGAAATCGTTACACCTTATGACGTGGCAGGGTACGATATCGCTTCACTAGTCACACCCGGTTGGAACGACAACCATAGTTTGGCATCGGATATCCTAACTGATCTCTCCGTTGAACATAGTGTTGGTTTCCGTAGTGAGCTAATTATGGCGGTCATTGATGTCATTCAACACACAGATATGTACATGCCACACTCGAATCTTTTCCTCGTTGATAATTGCCCAACCCTACGCGGAATCGATGTTGTGATAGATGGCGAGCCTCCCAAAACTCCTGTTTACTGCCATTTACATACTAAAAACAGAAACTCCCCTATTACCAATTGGCTATTTGAGTTAATACAAAAAGCACTATCAACTCAGGTTAATAAGTAATGCTTATTATAGATATACCAATATCTACTTAGCCTAAAAATAAAACACTGCTTAATATTAGCCCTATCAAAACGGATACTGAACTACGAAGGATCGTGCAGTTAAGTTAACCCTAAATAAAGACTAATATGAAAATTGCACTTACTACCCTAATTTCAGCTTCACTACTTTCTGTTCCAGTTCTTGCAAACAACTTTGACAGCCAACACCGTGTGGGTATCGGTTACAACCAAACTCAGGTAGACGATTGGCTAACCGATGACACAGTTGATTGGGGTAACGGTATCAAACTTGAATATGGTTATGAATTTAACCGTATCGTAGGTATCAACGTTTCTTACGCAACGAATAGTGACGACGAAAACGTTGAAGGTATAAAAGCCGAGATCGATGGTTACAAATTCCAAGTTGATGCTGATATCGGTTATAAATTTGAATTAGATGGCTTCTCTTTGAAACCTTATGGTGTTCTGGGCTTAGCTCGTCAAAGTGAAGATAATTCAATTAGTATCCTAGACAAGAAGTGGACTGAATCATACAACGATACCAGTTTCGTTGTTGGCCTAGGTGGTCGTGCTGAATTCGGACCACACCTATACACTGACATGCGCTTTGAATTCGCGAGCTACGATGACGTAGATTACGAAACATTCTCATGGACTGTCGGTTACCGCTTCTAATAGATTGAGAAAGCCAGCGTCTAAGCTGGCTTTTTACAATCAGTCAATTGTTAGGTTTTAACACCTCATCAAAGTTGACTCATTTTTGAACAATTCTCAAATCAAAATTCATTGCAGCCACGAATTCATTGCAGCCACGGACGGCTAATTGCTTTAGGTATTTTTATGAAGATAAAAACTTCCCTGCTTTTACTTTCTGTCCTCTCAACTTCCGTTTCAGCAAGTGCTCTTCATTTATCCCCAGAACTAAAGATTGGCTCTTATCATGGCTTTGGAGTACAGGCGGGTATTACTGATGCGGCCAATTTAGGTGCCGTTTACCTAAGCTACTCTCATATTTGGTATGACAGCGATCGATATGATGAAACGGTTGATGCGTATCGCGTTGGTATCCAGAACATGTTTGGAAGAAACCAAAACCACGGCTTTCAGGCTGAAATTGGTGTGGCAAGCTATGACGGTACAAAAACGCGCTCAGGCGAAGTTGAAGAGAAGACAGCACATGGTTTAAGCCTAGGCGGCGCCTACGTGTACCAAGCGACACCAATGCTTGGACTACGTGCAGGTGTTGATATGAATATTTTTGATCACAATAAAACCTTTGTGCCTTACGACACGACGGTCAATTTCAACCTTGGTGCCATTATTAGCTTTTAAAGGCTCGACCTACTTCAGTGCGTCATCAAGGCTTTGATCGCCTAGGTGACGTACATCTTTACCCTTCACAAAGTAAATAATGTATTCGCAGATATTTTGGCAACGGTCTCCCACCCGCTCAATCGCACGAGCTGACCACATCACCTGTAAAATATTTGGGATGTTCTTAGGATCTTCCATCATATACGTCATTAACTGACGAATGACTGCCTCGTATTCCGCATCCAACTTATCATCAAGTTTGTGAACTTCTGCCGCAGCATCGACATCCATACGAGCAAACGCATCTAATACTTGGTGAAGCATGGTGATTGCCTGACGACAAAGAGGCTCTAATGAGACATGAAATTTTTGCTCTTTGGTCGAAGGGATCTCGATCGCGCCTTGAGCAATTTTAGAGGCAACATCGCCAATACGTTCTAAGTCGGTAATGGTTTTGATGATCGCCATAATCAAACGCAGATCTTTTGCGGTCGGCTGACGCTTCGCAATAATACGAGTACATGCTTCATCGATTGAAACTTCCATCGCATTCACTTTGTGGTCATCACGAATCACTTTCTTGGCCAGTTCCGCGTCATCTTTATGCAGAGCTTGCATCGCAAAGGACAACTGCTGCTCTACCAATCCACCCATGGTTAATACGTGTGTACGGATAGATTCTAATTCGACATTAAACTGTCCTGAGATGTGGCGACCAAAATGCATGTCAGCTCCTTAAAAGAAATGAATAAAGCCGTTTTTGTAGAGTGACTTAGCTCTAGATGACGCCTCTGTAGAGGTTAGCCATATCTACCAGTAATGTAGTCTTCCGTTTGATTTTTCAATGGCGAAGTAAATATCGAATCGGTATCTGAGTACTCGATCAACTTCCCCATATGGATAAAAGCAGTATGGTCACTCACACGCGCCGCTTGTTGCATGTTATGAGTAACAATAACCACGGTGTATTGGGTCTTCAGTTCATTGATCAACTCTTCAATCGTCAAAGTAGAAATCGGATCGAGTGCCGAGGTCGGCTCATCTAATAAAAGCACTTCAGGTTCGATAGCAACCGCACGAGCGATAACCAAACGCTGCTGTTGACCACCCGATAAACCAAAGGCGTTCTCATGCAAACGGTCTTTCACTTCATCCCATAACGCAGCTGCACGCAGAGAGCGCTCAACCGCATCATCCAGATCTCGGCTGTTGCTCACGCCTTGTAGCCTCAAACCATAAACCACATTCTCATAGATAGATTTAGGAAAAGGGTTCGGTCGCTGGAATACCATGCCAACACGGCGTCGTAAAGTCGCGACATCCACCTTAGGGTGATACACATTCTTGCCATGAAGCTTCACTTTCCCGGAAACCTTACAGCCTTCAACAAGATCGTTCATGCGATTAATGCAGCGCAGCAGAGTCGACTTACCACACCCTGATGGACCGATAAACGCGGTCACCTGCCCCTTAGGGATCTGCATTGAAATATCATCGAGTGCTTGGCTCTCTTTATAATAAAGGTTCAGCCCTTCAATCGAGATAGCAATTTGCTCATCCTTCAGGTTGTGTACATCAAGTGGTGCTTGGTAACCCAAGGTTTCATTAATCGAGAACATCTAATCTTGTCCTAAGGTTCGGTATTTTTCACGCAAGTTATTACGGATATTGATAGCGGTTAAGTTCAACCCAACAATCACCGTAACCAGTAAAAATGAAGTCGCATACACTAAAGGTCGTGCTGCTTCGATATTAGAAGTTTGAAAACCAACATCATAGATATGAAAGCCTAAATGCATGAACTTTCTTTCTAAATGTAGGTATGGAAACTGACCATCCACTGGCAAACTTGATGCTAATTTCACTACACCCACCAGCATAAGTGGGGCAACTTCCCCCGCAGCTCTCGCGATTGCCAATATCAAACCGGTGATAATCGCAGGGCTTGCCATCGGTAAAACAATGCGCCAAAGCGTCTCAAATTGAGTAGCCCCAAGCGCTAATGAACCGTGCCTCACGGAGCTAGGAATACGTGTTAAGCCCTCTTCCGTAGTTACAATAACAACGGGTAATGTTAATACCGCTAAGGTCAGAGCAGACCATAATAGGCCCGGTGTACCAAATGTCGGAGCGGGTAATCGCTCTGCATAAAACAAGGAATCGATTGAGCCACCGATGGTATACACAAAGAATCCTAAGCCGAATACGCCATACACAATCGACGGAACACCCGCTAAGTTAATCACGGCAATACGAATCAAACGTGTTAGTGCGTTGTTTCTTGCATATTCATGAAGATATATCGCAGCAACTACACCAAGTGGCATCACTACGATCGACATGAGAATAACCAGCAGCACAGTGCCGAAGATCGCAGGAAACACCCCACCTTCAGAGTTTGAGTCTCGTGGGTTCTCTGATAAGAACTTCCAAACTTGTTTGCCCCAATGCCCAACCTTTTCAAGATAAGACATATTATTCGGGTACCAATAATCCAAGATATGACTGAGCGAAATTTCAACCTGCTCTCCTGTCATATCTTCCACCAACAAGCTTTCGACATTGAGCTGTGTTCTAAGATGCTCAAGCTTTACTTCGGCTTCCGCTAACTGGCGATTTAATTCCAGTTTAGTTTGAGTATAGGTTTTAAGGTATTCATCGCTCACTGACTCATTGAGTTCAAGCTTACGTTTTTCTAAGCGTAGATTTTCCAATTGCCAGCTGATATTGCGGATTTCTTGGTTCACAACACGCGACGTTTCTTTACGTAACGTATCAGCGAACGCCAAGCCTTGTTCGAGCTTTTGGTCTATGTTCGAATCAAAGGTGCCAGAAGCGGTTTTAAAACCCACCGGTTTACCAAAGAAATAACCACCTCGACTTCGTTCAATCACAATCCAATCAAGCGGCGTTGTTGGTTCACGTAAATTGACATCCAGAATGGAAACAAAATCCGCAGGGTACAGTTCTCTGTTGGCGACTTTGATACTTAAGCGCTGAATTAGTCCTGTCGACAAATTTTGAGGCGACAAGAGGTCGTGTACTTGTGGAACTTGCTCTATCGGGATGTATTTACGTTCATACAACTGGCCAATCAATACATCTTGTTTTGATACGGTTTCGTCCAGATCAACCACTAACGATAAGTCTTTGGAGTCGACTTGCCATTGATACAAAGGAGCAGGCCAAAAATAGGTTAAACCCTTCCAGCCAATCAACAGCATTAGGCCAAGAACAGAAAGCATACTGATGCTCACCGCCCCGCCCGTAAGCCAGATCCACGGAGATCCCGATTTAACCCAAGATAATAATGACTTCAGTTTGTTCATCATGATCGACCTTGCTGTTGACGTGCTGAAACCAAGAAACAGCCAAGTTCGCGAGATACGCTAGTCACGCTAGTCACGCTAGTCACGCTAGTCACGCAACGAAAAGCCATTGAGACACATTGAGGTGAACCTTTAAAACTACAGCGCACGATATTTATCTCTCAATCTTTGTCTAACCCACTCTGCGACTGAGTTCACCGCGAACGTGAAAATAAACAGCAAGAGTGCCGCTAAGAACAACAAGCGGAAGTGAGAACCACCCACCTCTGATTCTGGTAGTTCGACAGCAATCGTTGCGGATAGCGTCCTCATCCCTTCCAAAATATTCCAGTCAAGAATTGGTGTGTTACCTGTAGCCATCAAGACAATCATAGTTTCGCCAACGGCTCTCCCTAGTCCCATCATGACCGCTGAAAAGATACCTGGGCTAGCCGTCAATAACACCACATAAATAAGGGTCTGCCACGCCGTCGCACCCAACGCTAATGAGCCATCGGATAAATGTTTAGGCACAGAGAAAATAGCGTCTTCGGCGATAGTAAAAATCGTTGGGATGACAGCAAAACCCATAGCAAAACCAACTACCAGCGCATTGCGTTGGTCAAAGTCGATACCATAACTAGCCAAGAAAGTACGAATATCACCACCAAACAACAAGGCTTCAATGCTGTTTCCACCAGCAAAGACGGCCACCACCGTAATCACCAATACCGGGATCAATATTAGGGCATGCCAACCGTTAGAGAAACGACTCGTCACCATCTTCGGCAAGCAGAACCAAACAAACCCCGTCAACAATGTACTCAACGGTAATAACACCATTAATGAGAAGACAGCCGTTAAATGCGTTTCGACAATTGGAGCAAACCAAAGCCCAGCCAAGAATCCGATGATGACGGTCGGAAGTGCTTCCATCAGCTCTATCGAAGGCTTAACCACTCTTCGCATTCGTGGAGACATGAAGTATGCGGTGTAAATAGCTCCGAGCACAGCAACCGGCACGGCAAACATCATCGCAAACAGAGCGGCCTTAATGGTACCGAACGTAATGGGTACTAAACTGAACTTCTCTTCAAAGTCATCATTCGCCGAGGTTGATTGCCAAACATATTGTGGCTCAGGGTAGCTTTCATACCAGACTTTTTGCCAAAGCGATGAGAATGATATTTGCGGGTATTCATTATCGACCTTAGCCACACTGATGGTGCCATCAATCAGCGTCGCCAGATGCAGTTCATTGGCAGACATAGCCGCTAATTGTGGTGATTTATCAAATGCTCGCTCGAACAGCGACAGCTTTTCACTGGTCGTATAGTGGCTTTGTAATGTGCCGTTCTTATAGAAGCTATAAAAACCCTTTCTATAAGTATCGGGCAAAATAAATTGCACTTGTTCAGCAAGTTGGAAGTCTCGAATATGGGTCAGGCTACGCTTTTCATCTTTGAGTACATCGAACCACTGAGAAACCTGTCCATCTTCATGCGTAACCAACAGTGAATAAGCTCCAGACAGTAAATCAATACTTTTCACCGAGTGCTTCGCATCATTCAAGCTAAGATCAATCACTTCACGAACATTGAAGCCGCTATCTGATAGCTTCAAAACCACTAAATCCGATTGAGATCGGAGATATAAGGTTTGGCCATCAGGTGTGACTAACAACTGTTGTTGCAAGCCCAACTTATCCGATAGCCATTGGCTCTTCTGAAAAACATACTGACCCGTAACGTCACTTTGGTACCACTTCACTAAGACTCGTTGGTCACTTAGCTGAGCCGCAACCGTGATACCACGTCCATTCTTAGAGAACGCGAATTTTTCGATTGTCGTCCCATTTGACGATTCATCATTTAAAAATGGTTCGGGGAGATCGATTTGCTCAATTTTAGGATCGGCTTCACTGCCCTTTTGCAGCACAGGCGCACTATACTCAGGATAGAAAAAAGTAAGGTTGCTTGCACTATCGGCAAAGGCAAACCAGTTTTCAGATGGGGTATTTCGAGAAAAAGCGATGGGGTTAGCTAAAACATTACGCTCAAAGTAAGAATGTGTATTTTGAGACTCTAAATCCCAAAACTGCACCAAGCCGGATTTTTCGATAGTAAACGCATGCTGACCGTATTCATCCACGGATAAGGCGATAGGCTTTTCTATGGCTACGGTCTTCACGGCTTGGTCAGTATCTAAACCAGTATCAGAAAATACCGGTAAAATGACCATCGCCAAGTAAACAAAGATCAGCACCAGAGCAGCTAGAACACTGACCGCGCCACATGTCACCGAAAAACGGACGAGACGATCTTTCAACCATCTTTTTTTGTCGCGCTCTTTCAATGAAAATTGGGCTGAAGCCATCTGTTTATCTACCTTTTTTTAGCTACTGACATAATATGTACGTTAGATGACAATTATATTACAAGTTACGTTAAACAACTGAAACTAATAACAAGTTTGTTGACCATATTTCTTAAAGTAAGATCATAGATTTTGTGAATTTTGTCATTCTAAATTAAAGTAATTAGCTCTATAGCCAGCACTCAAGGATTATCATCTCGATGGAAAAAGACTATGTCACAAAAGAACTTAGCTGGTTATCCTTCAACGAAAGAGTGCTCCAAGAAGCAGCCGACAAATCAGTACCCTTAATCGAAAGAGTTCGTTTTTTAGGTATTTACTCGAAAAACCTCGATGAGTTTTACAAAGTCCGATTTGCTGATGTGAAACGAAAGATCTTACTTCAAGATCCTCAATTACCTGCCAACTCGCAGAAAACCCTGCTAACTCAAATGCAGAGCCAAGCAAGTAAGCTCGACGCTCAATTCCATGAGCTGTATAGCGACTTACTATTGGAACTGGCACGCAATCGTATTTTTCTGGTCAACGAACAACAAATCAGCGAAGAACAGAGTGAGTGGATCAAAAAGTACTTTAAGAAAAAAGTGCTGCCACATTTAACTCCGTTTCTCTTGAACGAAGATAGCCAGTTGCTCAATATTATCAAAGACGAGCAAAGTTACTTAGCCATCGACATTGAGCGAGAGACATCTTCTCAATATGTCTTACTCGAAATCCCATCAGAAGCCCTCCCTCGGTTTGTTAAGTTACTAGACACTTCTGGTTCACAGCGTACAACTATGATCTTGTTAGATAATATAGTTCGATTTTGTTTAGATGACTTGCTTAAAGGATTCTTTGAGTATGATTCATTACGTTGTTTTGCGATAAAAATGACGCGTGATGCCGATTATGATCTTCAAGAGAACAATGAAAGTAACCTATTAGAATCGATGTCTTTAGGTTTAGAACAGCGCTTAACGGCACTACCGATACGCCTTATCTATGAGTCAGAAATGCCAGCTGAAATGCTCAATTTCTTGCAAGTCAGACTTAAGCTGTCTGACTATGACAGTGTCATTGCGGGTGGTCGCTATCATAACTTCAAGCATTTCTGCGAATTTCCAAGCCTTAATCGACGTGATTTAGTTAATCGCCCACTTCCCGCGATTAAGTGTGCGCATTTCAGCCACTACCCAAACTATTTCGAAGCGATCAAAGCTCGTGACATCTTGTTTCATTACCCTTATCACACCTTTAATCACATCACTGAACTCGTGAGGCAAGCCTCCTTTGACCCGAAGGTAACCTCCATAAAAATAAACGTTTACCGTGTTGCAGAAGGCTCAAAGCTCCTTAGCTCGATCATCGATGCTGCACACAATGGTAAGAAAGTAACTGTCGTCATTGAGCTGCAAGCCCGCTTTGATGAACAAGCCAATATTCAGTGGACCAAGAAACTTCAAGAAGCCGGTATAAAAGTCATCCATGGCATCCCAAGTTTGAAAATTCACTCTAAGCTTCTGCTCATTAAACGGAAAGAAGGCAAGCATACGGCGCATTACGCTCATATTGGCACCGGTAACTTTCATGAAGTAACAGCGCGCGTGTATACCGATTTTTCTCTGCTCACTGCGAATGAAGATTTGACCCAAGAGGTGAGACAAGTCTTTAAGTATATTGAAAACCCTTATCAAAAATCACAGTTCAAACAACTGATTGTGTCACCAAAGAATACAAGAAAACGCCTGTATCAGTTGATAGATAATGAAATACAAAACGCGATAGAGAGCAAGCCTGCAAGCATCACTCTAAAACTCAACAATTTGGTCGACCGAGAGATCATTGAGAAGCTCTATCAGGCCAGCCAAGCCAATGTAAAAGTGAGAATGGTCATTCGTGGAATGTGCTCTCTCGTACCAGGAGTCCCCAACATCAGTGAGCAGATTGAGGTTGTTAGTGTGGTCGATCGTTTTCTCGAACACCCAAGAGTGATGATCTTTGGTAACGCTGGAAATCCAAAAGTCTATATCTCCTCTGCAGATTGGATGACACGAAACTTCGATCATCGGATCGAAGTTGCAGCCCCAATTTTAGATCCAAAGATCAAGCAAACCATTATCGATATCACCGAGTTTCATTTCGATGACAGCAACAAAGCCCGAGTGCTAGAGCAATCGATGAGCAACCCTTACATACAAGCTCCAACAAACCCACTCGATTACCCGACGTCGCAACTCTCCACTTACCACTATATTAAACGTATGGAGAAACTTGCTCGCAAGAAGTACAAACAAGAGAAAAAATCATGCCGCTAATTGATAATAAACATTCTCGATGTATTGCCGCTATCGATTTAGGTTCGAACAGCTTTCATATGGTGGTTGCCCGAGTATTCGACCAACACCTGCAATTAGTCAGCAGACATAAACAGAAAGTGAGGTTAGGCGATGGGTTGGATGAGCGTAACTTCTTATCCAAAAGCGCTATCGAGCGAGGTTTAGAGTGCCTCAAGGTATTCGCAGAACGACTAGCGGATTTTGAACTTGATGATGTCAGAGTCGTCGCGACTCATACCCTAAGAAAGGCTAAAAATACCAAAGACTTCTTAGAGCAAGCTAAACCATTGTTTCCTTTTCCAATAGAGATCATCTCAGGTCAAGAAGAAGCTCGAATTATCTATAACGGCGTAGAGCACACTCAAGCCGCTTCCGAATCTAAATTAGTTATTGATATCGGTGGCGGGAGTACCGAAATCGTCGCAGGACAAGGCTTTACACCCCAAATAATGCGTAGCTTACCGATGGGATGCGTCAGTTTTACTCAGCGCTTCTTTGCCGATGGAGGGCTGACATCACAGCATTTCTCCGATGCTTATGTCTCTGCTACTCGCCTGTTGATGCCATTAATTGAAGAATACAAACAAATCTCTTGGGAAGTTGCCTTTGGCTCATCAGGAACCGCCAAATCAATAAAAGAGGTACTCATTGGCTTAGGGTTCACCGATGGTCTCATTACGCCGCAACGCCTATCCTATTTGAAGAACCACTTATGTGAATTTCCATCATCTAAGGGATTAGACCTTTCAGGTTTAAGCGATGAAAGAAAGCCGGTGTTTGCCGCTGGCGTCACGATTCTTTCAGCAGCTATGGATATGCTCAACATCAATGAATTGCATTTCTCCGATAGTGCCTTAAGAGAAGGGGTGCTTTATGACATGGAAGATCGGTTTAAAGATATTGATGTTCGAACAAGAACCGCCGAAACGCTTGTCTCTCGATATCATGTTGACGTAGTTCATGGCCAGAAAGTCAAAGCACTCGCCCTTTCATTACTGAAACAAGCGCAACCTCAGGTGAGTACTGCGGTAAATAATGAACTTTATGATCTGATTGGATGGGCTGCATTGCTTCATGAAGTGGGACAAAGCATCGCATTCCAAGGCTATCACCGCCATTCAGCTTATCTGCTTAAACATACGACTATGCCCGGTTTCAATACTGAGCAGCAGCGTCTGATCTCAACATTAGTTCGCTATCAAAGAAAAGCGATTAAAATTAGTGACTTACCGGACCTCTCGCTATTCAATACAGGGCAGATAGCGTTGTTAATTCGAATACTGAGGATAGCAATCCTGCTCAATCGACAGCGAAACCAATCGCCAATACCAAATGTAAAATTAACCATTGAGCAAGATGAGAATTGGTGTTTAGAAGGAGATACCATCGACTGGTTAGCTGAAAATCAACTGCTTGATTATGAGCTCAAAGAAGAACAACGACGCTGGCAAGATGCTGGATGGTCGTTGAAGCTTGAATGATGCGCCAACAAAATAAAAACAGCCTGCGGCTAGCAAGCTGTTCATACGTTAGGTTTCTACGTTAATTTTCTACGTTCATAGTACCTAAATCAGAGTCCGATTTTTGCCAATTCTTGCTCAGCGAACTCTGACGGTATAGCTAAATAGCCATCTTTCTCTACCAGTTCTTGCCCTTGCTTTGAGAACACAAAAGTGAGGAACTCTCTTTCAACAGGAGAAAGTGGTTTATCTGGGTGCTTATTCACATACACATAAAGAAAGCGAGATAGAGGGTAATCACCGCTCAAGATATTCGTTCGAGTCGGCTCTACATAATCAGAACCATACTCTGCGATAGGAATTAACTTAACGCCGGCCACTCGATAACCAATACCTGAGTACCCTATCCCGCTGATTGATGAGGCAACCGACTGTACAACCGATGCAGAACCTGGCTGCTCATTAACTCGGTTCTTAAAATCGCCGCCGCATAATGCGTTTTGTTTGAAATAGCCGTAGGTTCCCGAAACGGAATTACGACCAAACAGTTGGAATCGATGTTTTGCCCACGGTTGGTCAATGCCCAAATCTTGCCAATTATTTAGCGGCTTAGTCGCGCCGCAGCGTAATGTCTCTGAGAATATACTGTCAATCTGGTGAAAGTTGAGCCCTTCAATAGGGTTATCACGATGCACAAAAAGTCCAATCGCATCGATAGCAACCCTCAGTGCTGTCGGCTTATAGCCATGCTCTCTTTCAAACGCTTCGACTTCTCGTAGGCGCATTGGACGACTCATTGGTCCAAGGTGAGCAGTGCCTTCCGTTAACGCAGGAGGGGCAGTAGAAGAACCAGAAGCTTGAACTTGAGCGTTCACATTCGGGTAGTAAGACTTGAACTCTTCCATCCATAATGTCGTCATACCCGCCAAGGTATCCGAACCAACAGACAATAGGCTCCCTGAAATACCCGGAACTTTAGCGTAATCAGGAAGTGAGTCGACACCCTGTTCGGCATGAACTGGGTTAACCAAAGCAAATGTTAACAATAAGCTGACGGGTAAACGCATCCTGCGAGTCAAAAAATTCATGACACGGTCAATCGATTAGGTAGCGTGAAATGGAATCGGCTACCAACGCCAACTTCACTTTGAATTTCTAAATGTGAGTCATGATGGCTAAGCGCATGCTTCACAATCGCTAACCCAAGACCACTACCACCAGTATCGCGTGAACGCGCTTTATCAACACGGTAAAAACGTTCTGTGAGTCGATGTAAGTGCTGTGGTTCAATACCGTCTCCAGTGTCTGACACATCCAAACACGCGCCTTGACTGGTTTGGTACCAACGCACCTTAACCGTTGCGCCCGGTGGTGTGTATTTGACTGCGTTATACACCAGATTCGATATCGCACTTCTCAGCTGATCTTCATCAGCTAAAACTCGTAGGCTCTTATCAATATCAAATTCAAGCTTATGTTCTCGATCACCACTTAAGCTTGCGGCTTCTTTTTCAAGAACCTCAAGCATAGCCGGAACATTCACCACTTCATCGAGCTCATGCATCGGTGCAGCTTCGATTTTTGAAAGTGTTAAAAGCTGATTCACTAGGCTGTTCATGCGATTCAACTGCTCGGTCATCACACCATGAGCCTTAGGCCACATAGGCCCAACGACCATGTCTGGATCTTCCGTCATTTCAAGATAGCCCTGAAGTACGGTCATTGGAGTGCGTAGCTCGTGAGAAACGTTAGCGAAAAAGTTACGACGCATGCCTTCTAGCTGTTTTAACTGAGTAACATCACGTACTACCATGAGGTGTTCGCCCTCGGTATACGGCACGATACGCAGCTCGAGCATACGTTCCACATTAAGTGGCGACGGCATCTCTAACGGCTCTGAGAAATCTTGTTTATTAAGGTACTTGATGAAGTCCGGCGTGCGGATCAAGTTGGAGATAGGTTGCCCAGAATCGTCTGGCCAGCGAAAGCCCAGTAAATATTGAGCAAGCTTGTTACACCAAACGATGTTTCCTTCACCACGAAACACCACAACGGCATCGGGTAAGGATTCAGCACCATTTCTGAAACGGCGGATCAGGTTAGTCAGTTCTTTTCTTTTACGACGCTGTCTCTGCTGCATACGATAAATACCGTTGAACAGAGATTCCCAGTTTCCAGAACCTGATGGTGGTGTTAAACGCTTTTCATCCCATAACCAAGCGGACAAACGCATTTGATAATGTAGATGCCAGCCGAGCTGCAATACCGTAGCAGCCAGCAGTAACCAAGGTAAGTAGCCGAATATCCAACCGACTAAAACCCAAGGTGCGTAAAAAAAAGCCAGCTCCCAAGCCAGCTTTTTCCAGGTTAACTTTTCAACCATTCAGGACTCCGTAAACTGGGTAGCGAAGCCACATTAAGCCTTTGTAGAAAAACGGTAGCCCGCGCCGCGAACCGTTTGGATTAGCTTATCGTGACCTGCAGATTCAAGTGCTTTACGCAGGCGTCGAATATGTACATCAACAGTGCGATCTTCAACGTAAACGTTGGTACCCCAAACGTTGTTCAGTAGTTGCTCTCGGCTGTACACACGCTCTTGGTGAGTCATAAAGAAATGCAGCATTTTGAACTCTGTTGGTCCCATATCAACTGGACCTTCGCTTGCGGTAACACGATGAGATACTGGGTCTAGCTTAAGACCTTGTACATCAATCACATCTTCTAGTGCAGTAGGCGTTACACGGCGGATAACCGCTTTCAGGCGAGCAACGAGCTCTTTTGGTGAAAATGGCTTGGTGATGTAATCATCAGCGCCCACTTCTAAACCACGCACCTTATCTTCTTCTTCGCCACGAGCCGTCAACATCACCACTGGGATGTTGCGAGTTAACTCTTCACGCTTCATGTGCTTGATAAAGTTTATCCCGCTACCACCAGGTAGCATCCAATCTAGTAATACTAGATCTGGGAAAGGTTCACATAGCTTGTTTACCGCTGTATCGTAATCTTCAGCCTCTACTGCTTGGTAGCCTTTTTGTTCAAGTACAAAACACAGCATCTCACGAATAGGTGCTTCATCTTCAACGACCAGAATCCTTCTCGACATAATTGAATAGCCTTAGTATTTAATCAACGCATTGCATTATCTGGTTTAATTATGACACTTTTGTGACCTTTGAAAACAAATTTTCATATAACTGTCTCAAACATTTCACTTTTAATTTTTATTGCAGGTATAAGACAAATGGATCGAAATCTCCTATGATGAGCGTCTTCAGATAAAGGTATGAGAAATATTTATGTGGTTTAAGAATTGCCTCGTCTATCGCTTTAATCGTGATATAGACTTCAACGCAGATCAGCTAGAGAAACAACTTGAAGAGTTCCGTTTTACCCCTTGTGGTAGCCAAGACAAACAGAAGTTTGGTTGGGTAAATGCGATGGGTAGACACGGCGATATGATGACGCACGTATCAGAAAACCGCATTCTCATCTGTGCAAAGAAAGAAGAGAAAATGCTTCCTGCTTCTGTGATCAAAGATTCATTGAATGCAAAAGTAGAAACGCTTGAGGCAGAGTCTGGTACTCCTCTGAAAAAGAAAGAGAAAGACAGCCTAAAAGAAGACATCATCATCGATCTTCTTCCTCGTGCTTTCAGCCGCAGTAACTTCACTTACGCACTGATCATGCCGAAAGAAGGCTTTATTGTGGTTGATGCTAGCAGCTACAAAAAAGCTGAAGACGTATTGGCATTACTACGTAAAACTATGGGTAGCCTGCCAGTAGTACCCGCTATTCCAGAGCAAGCGATTGAAACGACTCTGACAGAATGGGTGAAATCAGGTGATACGCCTCAAGGTATCACTATGCTCGATGAAGCTGAGCTTAAATCAATCCAAGAAGACGGCGGTATTGTCCGAGTTAAGAAGCAAGAACTAGAAGCTGATGAGATTAAAAACCACATCGAAGCCAACAAAGTTGTGACTAAGCTTCTGATCAACTGGCAAGATCGCATTGAGTTCATTCTTGCAGAAGATGGCAGCATCAAACGCCTTAAATTCAGTGATGAGCTAAAAGACGAAAACGATGACATTCCTCGCGAAGATCAAGCTGCCCGTTTTGATGCAGATTTCTCTCTACTTTGTGGTGAGTTCAGTGTTTTCCTACCAAACCTATTCGAATCATTAGGCGGGTTAACTCAACCTAACGCTTAATTGTTCCGATTTAGAGCTCAGGTGTCGACGAGATCTGAGCTTGTTTTCTTCTCCACCCCGCTTATCAACACCTAACAACACTCTTCGCAATACCATTGTTATCTTTAGGGCTATCAACCAAACTCATTTTAGCGTAAAATTTGCGCCCCTTTGATATCACTTGGTGGTATCAACCTGACTTGAGATCAGATTAGAGAACGAAGCAATGACGACACAAAAACCATTTGTACCTGAACTATTATCACCGGCAGGAAGCCTTAAAAACATGCGTTACGCATTCGCCTACGGCGCAGATGCAGTTTACGCTGGCCAGCCACGTTACAGCCTTCGTGTTCGTAACAACGAGTTCAATCACGAAAACCTACAAATCGGTATCGATGAAGCTCATGCTCAAGGCAAAAAGTTATATGTTGTATGTAACATTCAGCCACACAACTCTAAATTAAAAACATTCATTCGCGACCTTAAGCCAGTTGTTGAGATGGGCCCTGATGCTCTTATCATGTCAGATCCTGGTCTTATCATGATGGTACGTGAATCGTTCCCTGAAATGCCGATCCACCTTTCAGTTCAAGCAAATGCAGTAAACTGGGCAACCGTTAAATTCTGGTCAACCCAAGGCGTTGAGCGTGTAATTCTGTCTCGTGAACTATCACTTGAAGAGATCGAAGAAATTCGCGAGCACTGCCCAGAGACTGAATTAGAGATCTTTGTTCACGGTGCTCTATGCATGGCTTACTCTGGTCGTTGCCTACTTTCTGGCTACATGAACAAACGCGATCCAAACCAAGGTACTTGCACTAACGCTTGTCGTTGGGAATACAAAACCGAAGCTGCGAAAGAAGACGAAAACGGTCAGATCGTTGAAGCTAACCCTACAGGCGTTGCTATTCAAGAAGTAGAAACTCAGGGTATTGAAGTTCAAGACGAACGCCCAGACAACACTCTAGGCCTTGGCAAGCCAACAGACGAAGTCGTGTTGCTTTCTGAGTCACACAAACCAGAAGAGAAAATGGCAGCGTTTGAAGATGAGCATGGTACTTACATCATGAACTCAAAAGATCTTCGCGCAATCCAACACGTTGAGCGTTTAACTAAGATGGGCGTTCACTCTCTGAAAATCGAAGGTCGTACTAAGTCTTTCTACTACTGTGCACGTACAGCACAGGTTTACCGTAAAGCTATCGACGATGCTGTTGCAGGCAAACCATTTGATGAGAGCCTTATGGGTACGCTAGAGAGCCTAGCTCACCGTGGCTACACTGAAGGTTTCTTGCGTCGTCACACTCACGACACATACCAAAACTACGAGTACGGTTACTCAATCTCAGATACTCAACAATTCGTAGGCGAATTCACTGGCAACCGCCGTGGTGACTTAGCGGAAGTCGAAGTGAAGAACAAGTTCCTAGTTGGCGATAGCTTAGAAATGATGACACCAAAAGGTAACATCGTTTTCAAATTAGAAGTTATGGAGAACCGTAAATCTCAGCCAGTAGATGACGCAAAAGGTAACGGTCACTTTGTATTTATTCCAGTACCGGCCGATCTTGACCTAGAATTTGGTTTGTTAATGCGTAACTTGAGCGCAGGCCAAGATACACGTAACGCTTCAGGTAAATAACTTTACCTAGAAACTCTACTGAGAAGAAAGCAATGGCTCTGTTAATAACTGACAAGTGCATAAACTGTGATATGTGTGACCCCGAATGCCCAAATGGCGCAATCACGATGGGTGACAGTATCTTCGAAATCGATCCTGATTTATGTACTGAGTGTAAAGGTCACTATGAGAAGCCAACATGTCAGTCAGTGTGCCCTATTACAAAGTGCATAATCACTGACCCAAACCATATTGAAACTGACGACGAATTATTAGAAAAGTTTGTCATCATTCAAGGCTTGACCTAAAAGAAAAAAGGTTCAACTTAATCATCAAGTTGAACCTTTTTTTTAACCCGATTTCTCAATGGGGTATATGTTGCAGAACATCTCTTTCTCAAATTGATATTCGAGTTGTTCTCGCCAGTTTTTAGCTTGAGATACCGGTACCAAATAAAAGTGCTCCCGACTGGTATCAGTGACAAACGCCAATCCATGCTGCATCAGTTCATAATGAACATCATTCACAAAGCTAGGGTCTAATCGCTGTCGACCTGTTAGGTGATTTATATCTTCTCTAGAAATTGAAATACCGACATTTTCACTACTGAATCTATGTCTTAACCATTTAGAGAATTCCCTCGCGCAAATCATAGTCATTGTCTTATCCTTGGAATTTTTATAGACGGGTATCAGACTCTGATTTTCATATACTGCACATAAGCCGCATCTTTCACCCAAGAAACACGCCATCCCTGACTAAGCATTATCAAATTGATCGTTGTTTTTGCTCTTGTCGTTATTCGTTTGTTTTGATATCAAACGATGTTCTTAATTACGTGTTTATAAACTCTAGACAAAAGTGTGACATTTCTCCAGTTTTAGAATCGCGAAAACCAGTGGCATTACCACTGTAAAACACCTCGATAAATACATTACCTATTCGATATCAAGGCCAAACACTGACTCGGCATCACTTTAACTTTCTTTTTTTTCTTAGTTTTAGCCACTTTTTTAGGTGAAGGAACTGGAATGGTCTGCGGAGCCCAACTTGCAAGTTCATCGCCACAACCATCACCTTTTGGCGGATTTTCTTGAGCGATACAGTTAAAACTGCCTTTAGGGCATTTTAAGCGAACATGAAAATGGGAATGATGCCCCCACCAAGGTCTGATTTTGCCTAACCAGGTTCTATCATTGGCATCAGGATCTTCTTGTTCACAAAGGGCTTGTTTAATCACTGGGTGGACAAAAATACGCACCACTTTTTCATCTTTCGCGGCATAGCGAATGACTTGGAAGTGATCATCTGTCCAATTCGATTTGCGTAATTTGTAGTTGGTAAGATCGACAACGCTGATTGGCTTAGGAACAGCGAGTTCATTTTCGGATAGCCTCTTATCAGTAAGCCTTAACCATATATCAATATCCAAGCCAGTCTGGTGACTTGAATGACCAGACGAAAAGCGCCCTCCTCGAGGTAGAGAAATATCACCAACCAATAAATTAGTGTTGAGCTGTTCGCTCGCGGTCACACCTAGCCTTTCAATAAACTGAATGGCCTCTGTATGTCCATAATAGCGCTCTCTCTGAGGACGAATCACTTGGTAACCTTGACCGTCAATTGGCAAAGCCTGAGCACCGTCTAGACAGCCATTAGCGTAACTACCGATAGATGAGGTTGAATTTCTTGTCGGGCTCTTTTCTTTTTCCCATGGGGTTGCCGATACGTAAAACGAACAAAAAATAAGAGCTGATGTACAAAATAACCTCATAACAATTCCAAATTAATGATCTCTATTTTCATACTAGTCGTCATTAGGAAATAGGTGCATATCGAGGATGACATTTTGAAGATAAAGAGGGATTTTCATTTGGACAGAGGGTTAATATCCAAATAATAGAAAGCAAAAAGGCTCTAGCATTTGTGATCACCAAGCGATTCTGCCGGGACGCGCAGTCTAGAGCCTTAAATATGGCAGAGGTGGACTGAGCCAGCACTCCGGAGATTAGACCGGCCTGGCTATCCAGCTCACAACATTACTTCGTAGAAGTAACAGACGTAAAAAAGCCTCAGCATTTCTGCTGAGGCTTCGTATATGGCAGGGGTGGAGAGATTCGAACTCCCAACACGCGGATTTGGAATCCGCTGCTCTGCCAATTGGAGCTACACCCCTATTTCAGTTTTAAAGAGCTGAACCTCTGAATAAGTGGCGGAGTGGACGGGACTCGAACCCGCGACCCCCGGCGTGACAGGCCGGTATTCTAACCAACTGAACTACCACTCCGCAGTGGTCAACTCACTAAGTGAGCGTCCATATCTCCAGGTCGGTCAACCTAAAGATTTAATTTAAAGCCTGGCGATGTCCTACTCTCACATGGGGAA
>Ga0310124_10000656_pt1 | contig 24089 bp, 15 predicted proteins | sample CB11b_AW_Bot5_MG_FD_203507 | JGI IMG/M metagenome (GOLD analysis project Ga0310124, IMG submission 203507) | Marine microbial communities from Western Arctic Ocean, Canada - CB11b_AW_Bot5 | ecosystem: Environmental > Aquatic > Marine > Oceanic | place: Canada: Western Arctic Ocean | collected...
CCACGAGACCGGCTTTCTCGTCCTGGCCGGCGGACAGATGCGACCCGGGGGCTTCGAACACGACAGTCGTGAGGTGCTGCTCCAGATTGGCGGTGACATTGATCGTCTCGACGGTGCGGAGCTTCACAGGCGCTTCCCGGCCTGGCCCGCCGACCGATATCCGGATGGTTACTTCAACCCGAACGCAGGCTGGGCCGAAAGCCGCAACGTGGTCTCGTGGTTGCTCGCTCACGCGGTCCGATCCGGCGTGCTCGTGCGGGAGACCTCGATGGCGCACTGTCTGGAAGAGGGCTCCCGAATCCGTGGCATCGTCACGAGCGACGGACACGAGTTGCTCGCGAACACGGTCATCGTGGCAGCCGGCGCCTGGACGCCCACGCTCCTACCTTGGCTCGAACCCGCACTCCAATGCGTCGGCCAACCGGTCTACCACTTCCTCCCGGCTGATCCCGAGCCGTATCGTAGCGAGCGCTTTCCGCCGTGGGCGGCGGACATCGCCAACACCGGCTGGTACGGCTTTCCCGTGCAGTCCGATGGCATCCTGAAGATCGCCAACCACGGAAGCGGTGTTCGAGTCGACCCGCGCGCCGACAAGATCGTTCCGGCCGGCAACGACGAGCGGTTCCTGTCCTTCGCCGAAGCCACTTTCCCAGGACTCGAGGACTGTCCTATCGTGAAACGACGCCTCTGTCTCTACTGTGACTCCTGGGACGGCGACTTCTGGATCGACTGGGACCCGGACCGTGAAGGACTCCTCGTCGCTGCAGGCGGCAGTGGCCACGGTTTCAAGTTCGCACCGGGCCTGGGTCGTCTCATCGCCGACAAAGTGGAGGGCACGGAGAACCGTTGGGCAGACCGTTTCCGGTGGAGGCCGCCAGGAGCTCGGCGGACCGAGGCGGCACGCAGCACGGCTCGACCGGGCGGCTCGGGAGCCCCCTAGGTGGCCCGCCGGACTTCTGACTCACAACAACAGCGGCGACGCTACCTCGATGGCTCAGGCGGCACCGTCGCCCAAGTCCAATCCCATCCTTCGAGCCCCGTGGGACTGATCGCCCTGACCCCGATGCGCGACCCCGGCAGGACATCGTCGAGGCGAGCACGAGGCGCTTCTCCGATGAAGAATGTTCTGGTCTCTTCCACCGACGACCCGTCCATGGCGGTGTAGCGAAGTCCGTAATCCAGGACGCCGCTCATCTCCGAGGCGTCCCAGGTCAACTGCGTGGAGACCCGAGTCCGCCGAAGCGAGAGTCCCGAGAGGCGGGGCGGCGCCGACGCCAACAGCATGATCGACGCGATGGTCGTCTTGCTCACCTCAGCCACGAGGCGATGGTTGATGGTGGTCAGCCTGTCAGTCGCCTGGTGGTAGTTCGGGTTCCCGAGCACGGGATACGACCCGATGCCCCCGACGATGTCGCCATAAACCTCGTAATAGGCGTGCGCGTCCGTGCTCTTGTAGTACAGCGCATCATACGTGATGAGGTCGGAAAACATCATGGCCGCGCCGTGCTGGATGTCCCGGATTCCGGGGTTCGAATACCGTATCGTGTTATCCAGCTTGTGGTCGTTGGCCCACCCCACCATGTCGTTGTTCAGGGCACAAACGATGCGCTTGTCGTTCGCGACGGCTCGGCGAACGTATTCGCGACTGCCCAACAGCCCTGACTCCTCTCCGGTGAAGAACGCGAGCTCGATCGAGAGAGGAAAAGAGCTGCCGGCCAGTACACGCGCCGCTTCGAGAAGAGCGGCGGTGCCAGACGTATTGTCATCGGCTCCGGGGCCCCGCCGCGAGGAGTCGAAGTGACTGCTCACAACGCAAGTGAGATCCGAGTCGGTCGTCCCCTCGATACGCACCAAGACATTCGCGCTCGAGATTCCACGTTGGGGCTCGAAGCTCTGGAGCTCCGGACTGTAGCCGAAGCTCATCAGGGTCGTCGTGAGGTATTCGATCGCCTGCGCGTTGCCAGGCTCCGTGATGTGCTTCGATCCGAACGCGAACAGATCCGTCTCGTACTGGAAGATCCTCGCGACAGACACCCGCTCCGTAACTCCCTCGATTTGGGAACGGAGGGGAGCGAACACTCTCTCTCCGTTCGCGATCAGTTGGCGTTCCGCGGCGAGACTCCTCTGCAGTCGCTCCCGCACGGCCGCCTTCGTGACACGGCGGCCCAAGTCGACCACGTACACACCGCGTTCGGGAGACACCGTGTCCCCATCCCGCTCCGAGACGATCACCACCTGACTCCCGCCGACTCCCACGGCCCATTCATACTCCGGGGCGATGGTGCGGACGGTATTGTTGTGGAAGAGTTTCATGGCCGAACCGTCACGGAGATCGTAGACGAACGAGCGCCGGTGACGTGCTTCTCCCTTGGCGGCAAGGATGTGCTCCCCGTCCAAGAAAAGAGGAAAGACGTCGTGCTGGATCTCGTTGGAGATGCGCCGTTCTTCCCTCGAGCCATCCGTGGTAGCGGCGAATATCTCCCAGTTGTCATGCGAGCGCTTCTGGTACGTGACCAACCCACCCTCCGGGGAAAGCGCCACATTCTCGATCGGATCCGATGACTCGATGACGAGAGTCACAGACGGCTCACTACCCCCCCTACCGCCCTCGCCGGGTTTCAACGTAACGACCTCTATCCGCCACCTGTCCCCACGCTCAGTGATGAAAGCGAGTCGATCTCCGGATGCCGACACCGCGGGTCCCCTTCCCTCGATGTCCAAGACCTCCCCCGCCTGCAAGTCGACCAGAGCGAAACCCGCCGCCCCATCTGAGCTGTCGCTCGGTCCATCGGGACGGGCGGGAAGCGGATTCCTGGAGGGCCGGACGTAAAGCAGATACCGACCGCCCGAAACCACCCTGGGCGAGACCTTGAAGCCCTCACCGGCCAGCACGGACCGAGACACGAGGAGCGCCGCTCGAGGGACATCCGCCTGGAGCTCGTCGGTCGGGGGCTCGTCCGTCTGGACCGAATCCATCTGGATGATGTCCGTCTGGACGGCATACACATGGTTCGACCGATCTCCCCTCAACCGGCCTCCAGTGAAAAACAGGGTCCGGCCGTCTGGCGAAAAATCCATCCCCACGGGAAAGACTCCGTTGAGGGCAACCTGCCTCTCCTCGCCCGTCTCGATGTCCCTGATCCAGAGGGTCGTGTTGAGCGCCTCGCTCCATCGAACGGCGGCACGGGCCCGGGCCCGGGCCGCGCGGTCTGCCTCCTGCAACGCCCTGGCGACCTCCGCCACCGCGCTCTCCAACTCCGGCGTGTGCCCTACACGGTAGAAGGCTACCTGCCCGTCAGCCGACAACGTGGGGCTACGTCCAGGAAAGGTCGACACGACTGCGGCCGTGTCACCGAGCTCGAAAATGGCGATGGTGGGCTCCTCGACGCCGCCCACCCTATACGTGCCGTATCGCCCGTCGGGGCCCACCCGAACATCCGAGCCGTCGGCGGCAAGTTCCGTCACCTCGAAGAGCTCCCCCGTCAGGAGCGCGATCTCGTCCTTCAGGCGATCCCCGTCTATTCCGTTGAGAACCGCCAGGTACGCCTCGAGGGCGACGGCGTAATCTCCCTGGTCCCACGCGTAGTAGGCCTCTTCGAGTTGGCCTGAGACCCTCTGGGCCCGAGCCGGAGCACCCCACAGAAGGGTCCACAGGGCAGCGACGAGTAACGCGGTTGCGGTTCTCACGTCATTCCTCTCCTGATCCGGTCCTCGAAGGAACTGGGGGCGGTCACGCCCGGGGTTCTAGGTCGACCAGGTAGTTCTCCACCAGCCCCGTATGATGATGGAGCTCGTGGCCGGCGATGAGGTAGGGGATGGACCGGACAGTGAAGGAATAGTCACTCGCGATTCCACTACGCTCCCACGCCTCGTCCGGCAGCCCCCTGAAGAAGGCGAGTGTCGACGCCCGCACGGCCTGTAGCTCATCTGAAAGGTCCTCCAAAGACCGAGACCCCGCGTTCGACACCTTGGCGTACTGGTCTTGATCCATCCCAGGGAGCGGGCCTGCGTCTCCCCGCGCGAAGGTGAAGGCCCGATAGCCGAAGACACGCTCGGTGTCGATCAGATGCCCTATCACCTCTCGCACCGACCACTTGCCGGCCCCGTAGCTGTACTTCTCGAGCTCCGGCGGAACCGCACGTACGAGGGTGAGCGTCTCTTCCATCTGATCGGCGAGAATTTTCAGGATGTCGCCATCCCCAATACGGTCGATATACGCCGCGTAGTATGGCGCGTACTCCGAAGGCTGGGGTCTCTCAATGGGCCGGGTCAATGCGAACTCCTAGTGAAAATCAAGCGGTTCCCGGACGGGAAACCCAAGACGAGTCGGTCTCCTTCCACCCGCACGGTGGATCGCTCCTCCACTGCATCTTCAGCCCCTCTGGCGACCATGCGCAGTGGCGCCTCCTCGAGTCCTTCCATGGCAGCACCGGTGGATAGGTGGTGGAGATGTAGGAAAATAAGGGTGTTTCCCTCCAGCGTGTAGGTCCCACCCTCGGCCGATCCCCTACGGACGATCCCCGCTTCATCGACCACGAAGTAGACCACCTGCCAGTCCGATTCCGTGAAGAAGATTCGTCCTTCCGCTCTGTGCTCCGCTCCGCCGTTCATGACGTAGGTCTGCGCCGCCCATGCGCCCGTGATCTCGGGCGTCTGGGCCGAAACAGGCACACTCATGGGCACACCGACTAGGATCATCAGCGCCAGGCGCTTCATAGCATCAATCCATGTCATCCTCAACTCCTCCAGGTAACGAATTCCATGCTCAGATTCGCCCGGTCGACCAGCCGAGTTCCCGACCCGGACAATCAAGGCGCCCGAGGCGTTGTCGAACGTCTCTAAAGTTCGCTAGAATCCATGCACCCCCGAAGCCCTTTCCCGCTACGAGGAACGAAATGCGGAGTCGCCGTAACCACGTCTGCATACGACACGCCCCGTCCTTGATCGCCGTCCTTTCGGCGACCGTGTTCCCCTGGACGCCCGCGGCATCCCAGATCTCGGCGCCGGCCTCCGAACTCTTCGCCGACCTACCCTACCGGCATATCGGACCCGTAGGCAACCGGGTGAGTGCCGTCACAGGCGTTCCCGGTGACGCGAACACCTACTTTTTCGGCGCGGCCTCCGGGGGCGTCTTCCGTTCGCGCGACGGCGGCCACCATTGGGATCCCATCTTCGATGACCAATCTGTGGCCTCGATCGGCTCCATCGCGATCGCGCCTTCGGACGCCAACGTCGTATGGGTCGGCACGGGCGAGGCGTTCATACGCAGTAACGTATCCATCGGAAACGGCATCTACCGCTCGACCGATGGCGGCGACAGTTGGGCGCACATGGGACTCGAACCGTCGGGTCGCATCGGCCGCATCATCATTCATCCCACCGACCCGAACATCGTGTACGCCGCGGCGTTGGGTCACCTCTACGGGCCCCAGGCGGAGCGGGGCGTGTACCGCACCACCGACGGGGGGGAGACCTGGCAGCAAGTGCTCTTCGTGAGCGAAGACGCAGGAGCCGTCGACATCGTGATGGACCCCAACAATCCCCGTATCCTCTTCGCCGCCACGTGGCAGATGCTCATGCGGACCTGGGGCCGGTGGAGCGGCGGCCCAGGAGGCGGCATCTACGTCTCACGGGACGCCGGAGACACTTGGGAGAGACTCGAGGGAGACGGCCTCCCCGGAGGTACCCTCGGCAAGATCGGCCTGGCCATGACTTCCGCGGACTCCGACCGCATATACGCGCTCATCGAAACCAACTCCAATGACAGCTTCGAGCCGTTGGACGAACACGAAGGAGTTCTTTGGCGTTCGGACGACGGGGGGCGGAGGTGGAGCATGGTCAACGCCGATCATACCCTGGCGCAGCGTCCTCTGTACTACTCGCGTGTGGTGGCCGCGCCGGACGACGCCGACGAGGTCCACTTTCTTTCGACTCGCTATAGCCGCTCCCTGAACGGTGGTGAGGACTTCACACTCGGAAGCCCCGGCGGCGACAACCACGACATGTGGATCGATCCGCTACTGCCGGATCGCATGGTGGTCGGGCACGACCAGGGTCTCAGCATCTCCACCGACCGTGGCAAGAGTTGGTGGCGCCCTCGGCTCCCGATCGCCCAGATGTACCACGTGAACACCGACAACCGAGTGCCCTACTTCGTGTACGGCAACCGCCAGGACGGGGCGACCCAGATGGGGCCCAGCAATTCGCTCACCGGCGGTGGAATCTCCATCGGTGAATGGCAGTCCGTGGGGGGATGCGAGACCGGATTCTCGGTCCCCGACCCCGAGGATTCGAACATCGTGTGGGCCGGATGCTACGACGGACTCATGTCCCGCTACGACCACAGAACCCGTTTGGCTCGCCGGGTGAACGTGTGGCCCGCCAACTCCGAGGGCTGGGCCGCGGGAGAACTCCGCTACCGCTTCCAATGGACCTTCCCGATTCACATCTCGCCGCATGATCACGAACGGGTCTACGTGGGAAGCCAACACGTACACGTGACGACGAACGGAGGGCAGAGTTGGCAGGTGTTGAGCCCGGACCTCACGAGCAACGACAAGACTCTGCAACAGACGACGGGTGGCCTGACTCCGGACGACGCGGGACCCACGTACGCGGCGGTCCTGTTCGCCATCGCCGAGTCGCCCGTACAGGAGGGCGTCATCTGGACCGGCTCCAACGACGGACTCGTACACGTGACCCGGGACGGTGGACTCACCTGGACGGACGTGACCAGCAACATTCCGAACCTCCCTCCAACGGGTACGGTCTCCAACGTCGAGCCGTCACGGTACGAGGCGGGCACGGCGTACCTGACGGTAGACTTGCACCAGTTGGGTGACACCAACCCTTACGTGTATCGGACGACGAACTTCGGGGACTCATGGACCTCGTTGAGCGAAGGGATTCCGAGGAGTGTGTTCAGCTACGCGCACGTGATCCGGGAGGACCCGGTGCGGCCGGGCTTGTTGTATCTCGGGACCGAGAACGCTCTCTATTTGTCGCTCGACGACGGCAGGAGCTGGTCCGAGCTCCAGAACAACCTTCCGCATGCCCCCGTGCACGATCTCACAATCCAGAGTGACTTCAACGACTTGGTGGTCGCCACGTACGGGCGGGGCTTCTGGATCATGGACGACGTCACGCCGATCCAGCAGCTCACCGAGGAAGTGCTCGAGTCGGACGTGTATCTGTTCGCGCCCCGGCCCGCCTTGCGTTTCCTCAACCGGCAGGGCTCCCAGAGTCAGCCTGAAGATCCCGGTGCCGGCCAGAATCCCGACTATGGCGCGTCCATCTCGTTCTACCTCCAGGAGATTCCCACGGACGCGGTACGCCTGGAGGTCCATGGGGAGGCCGGGGAGCTCGTCCAGACGCTCCCCACCCGGGACCTACGACCCGGCATCAACAGGGTCCACTGGAACCTTCGCGAGCGCTCTTCGAACACGCCCCGACTGCGAACGAAACCGTCGGAGCACTCTCACGTAAACATGCCCGATGAGGGATGGCGGCCGTTGGGAGAGGGAGGGCGCGTCACCCCATTGGCACCTCCCGGCTTCTATACCGTGACGCTCACTGTGGGCGATACCGAGCTCATGCAACCTCTCAAGGTACTGAAGGATCCCAACTCGGGCAGCAGTCGGCTCGCAATTCTGGAACAGGTCGATCTGGTTCGGTCGATCCGTGAGAGCCTGGACTCGACGGTCGCCCTGATCGACCGGATCGAGTGGATCCGAGCCCAAATCCAGATGGTGCAGAACATGAGCGCGGACCATGAAGCCGCGGAGGATATCCGTGAGGCAGGGGGCGGTCTGGAGGATCGGCTCATCGATCTGGAGATGAACCTCTTCGACGTCCGCATGACGGGCGGGACGGCCCGCCAGGATACGCTCCGCTTCGCGCGGCGGCTCTACTCTCGACTCAGCAGCCTGGCCGGATACATCACTGGGACGGACGATCGGCCAACGGATCAAGCCCGGGAGGTCTTTGACATGCTACGCAGCGAGCTCGACGACTACGAGCGACGGTGGTCGAGCCTGGGGGAGGACGTCGCGGCGTTCAACCGGCTACTGGAAGACCGCGGGTTCAATCCGATCGGATTGAACTGATACGGCACCGTGCCTCGCCCCACGGCTGAAAGAGCGTTCGGCCTCAGCGCCGGCGAATCAGCACGGTAAGAACGATCCCCGCGGCGATCGCGAACCCCAGCACTGTCTTCGCCATCTCACTGAGGCGCCCCTCGAGCTCTTCAAGGGCCTCGCGACCCGACGGGGCCGCCGGGTCCTGGCTGACATGGATGGCGCAATAGTCGGAGCCCTTCAGGGCGTTCAACCGACACTTCGTTCCCTTCTTCGTCGCTCCACTGCATTTCGCCACGGGCTCACCTCCTCACGGACTTCGGGATATACCAATAATACGTACGACCCCCCCGCCATGATTCAATGCCGGTCTCTCATCCGAACTCGATCCCCTGCGCGAGCGGCAGCTCCGTGCTCCAGTTGACCGTGTTGGTTTGGCGCCGCATGTAGGCCTTCCAGGCATCCGATCCGGACTCCCGTCCTCCCCCCGTCTCCTTCTCGCCCCCGAAGGCGCCACCGATCTCGGCACCGCTCGTACCGATATTCACGTTCGCGATCCCACAGTCACTCCCCCGGTGCGAGAGGAAGTACTCGGCCTCGCGCACGTGCTCGGTGAAGATGGCGGAAGAGAGTCCCTGGGGTACACCGTTGTGGATGGCCATCGCCTCGTTGAGCTCGTCTACAGACTGCCTCGGGGAGGCCCCCGTGTTGCCGTACCCGATGATGTAGAGGATCGGCGCGAACGTCTCTTCCTGGACGACATCGAATTCGTTCTTCGCCGACGCGATGCACGGCGTCACATAGTGCCCACCCGGGTAGTCGGAACCCCCCAGCAGCTGGCCCCCGCAGAGGATCTCCCCGCCCTCGTCCTGTACACGCCGGATCGCGGTCTGGAGGTCGTCCACCGCATTCATGTTCACCAGCGGCCCCATGAGCGTCTCGGACTCCAGTGGGTTTCCGATCCTGACACCCTCGTAAGCCCGTGTGAGGCGTGCCACCAGCTCTTCCCGGACCGACTCGTGGACGATGATCCGGCGTGTGCTCGTGCAGCGCTGACCGGCCGTTCCCACAGAACCGAAGAGGATCGCTGGCAGAGCCAGGTCCAAGTCGGCGTGCGCCGTAACGATGATGGCATTGTTGCCGCCCAACTCGAGGATGGCGCGACCCAACCGCTTGCCCACGACCTCGCCCACCCGGTATCCGACGGCGCAGCTCCCCGTGGCGGACACGAGCGGAATCCGGCGATCGTGCAGAAGCCGATCTCCGATGGTGGACCCCTTTCCGATCGTAAGCGAGAAGATGGCCGGATCCACATCGTTCTCTTCACAAACCGCTTGAGAGATCTTGGTGACGGCAATCGCCGTCAGCGGCGTCTGGCTGGCTGGCTTCCACAGGACCGCGTCCCCGCATACGCAGGCGAGCGCCGCATTCCAGCTCCACACAGCGACCGGAAAGTTGAAGGCGCTGATCACGCCCACCACACCGAGTGGATGCCACTGCTCCATCATGCGGTGGTCCTGGCGCTCTGAGGCGATCGTGAGACCGTAGAGCTGGCGAGACAGGCCCGTGGCGAAATCACAGATGTCGATCATCTCCTGAACCTCACCCTCGCCCTCCGCCCTGATCTTCCCCATCTCCAGCGTCACTAGGGCGCCGAGCTCAGCCTTGCGCTCCCGGAGCCGGTTTCCGATCTGGCGCACCAGCTCCCCACGATGGGGCCCGGGGACCGTGCGCCAGTGTAGGAAAGCCTCGTGTGCACGGTCCACGACCCTGTCGTACTCCTCCTCCGTGACTTGTTTCACCGATGCCAGGACCGACCCGTCAATGGGCGAGGTGACCTGCAGTTCCGGGCCGGAGCCGAGCCACTCTCCGTTGAATCCGCCGTAATTCTCATCCTCGAGACCGAGGCTACCCAAGATTTCTTTCATCGATTTTCCTATATGTATGCGTCGGCCACGGCGCAAACGGGCGCACGCTCCAACTGAGAGGTCGGAGGTAAGATGGCCGGATGGCTTTGGGGTGTCCACGGTGCCGAAGCGCCCGAACGGGGCTAGAATGAGGGTGTGTTGAGCTTCGTCCTAACTTCGACCCTCGCGCTTGTCGCCGGCCCGGCGCCCGTGCAAGCGGCCCCTAGCCGTCCACCCGTGGTGACCGAGCAGGTGGAGCGGCGTCTACGAACCGCGGATTCTCTCGTGGCCTCGTGGGTCGAGGCGCAACGAATCCCCGGGGCCCTACTTCTGGTGTCGAAGGGGGATGACGTCCTCCTCGAGAGGGCATACGGGTCGACACGAGTCCACGACTATGGGGGTGGGCAGTACCGGGTCGCTGCCACGGGTGGCGCCCGGTCCCAGGGGATCCGGCCACGGACCGATGCCTCGCCGGTCACCCGCGAGACGGTCTTCGATCTGGCTTCGGTCACGAAGGTCATGGCGACCACCTTCGCAGTGATGCTCTCGGTGGACCGCGGGGAACTCGACCTCGACGCGCCCGTCCACACCTATCTGCCCGACTTCCGCGGGGGTGGAAAGGACGCCATCACGATCAGGCACCTGCTCACGCACCGGGCCGGCCTTCAGCCGTGGAAGCCGATCTACTACCACGCGACCGACGCCGACGAAGCCTACGCCTACATTCGAGACCGCCCGCTGGCGTGGGACGTCGGGGAGGGGCGCCACTACTCCGATCTGGGCTTCATGCTCCTCGGACGCGTCGCGGAGCGCGTTGTGGGCATGCCCTTGGATGCGGTTCTCCGCGATCGACTGTACGGACCACTAGGTCTCACAGCCACGGAATTTCGGCCCCCAACTCCGGGGACTCGCACGCTCGCGGCTACATCGCACGGCAATCCCTACGAGCACAGGATGGTCCATGACTCCACGTTCGGATACGTCTACGAAGGCGATCCAAACAGCTGGGACGGGTGGCGCCGCTACACTCTCGTGGGGGAAGTGAACGACGGCAACGCATACCACGCTTTTGGAGGCGTGGCTGGCCACGCGGGGCTGTTCTCCACGGCGGAAGAGCTACAGGTGCTCCTCCAACTCCTTCTGGACCGGGGGGAATACGGTGGTCGTCGCTACCTGTCGGCAGCGTTGGTGGACTCGTTCCTGGCCCCCACAGGAGACGGACAGGCGCTCGGGTGGCAAACCCCGGACTACGCTCCGCCGGGGAGCTTCGCTCACACGGGTTTTACGGGAACGTTCGTCCTGGGCGTGTCCCCTGACGCGCTCGGCGTGATCCTTCTGACCAACCGCCAGAACACGGGGCTGGACGGGAGCGGGTACTATCCGGACGTGGGCCCGCTCCAGCGTGCGGTGGCCGCGGTGCTGACAGGGACGGTCCCCTAACGCGCTCAGTCAGATCAGGCTAACCCTCAGCCGGACGCTCGAACCCGCAGCCCGATACTCAGAGTCCGTGGCAGCCCGGGCGTGAGGAAGCGCTCAACGACGTCCTCCTCGCCACGCACGTTCGGTGAGATGATCCCGAAAGACGCATAATTACGGTTGAGCAGGTTGGACAACGCCAGGAACGCGGTCACCCTACCGACCCGATGTTCGACCCGAACGTCCAGCAGAGCGTAACTGCTCAGCTTTTCGAAGGGCGCGTCATTGCCCTCGTCGCCGACGAGGAACTGCTCACCGACCCACCGCACGTCGAGCTCGGCGGAACCCCGGCGAAACTCGTAGCCCGCTCCAATCGTGACCGAAAGCTCGGGAACCATCGGGAAGCGATCTCCCGATTCGATCTGGGGCGGATCCAGCGCCTCCCCCGGCGCCCCTTCCCCGGCGTCCTCGAGGAAGGGCGCCGCAAGGACTGCGGAGGTCTCGAAGGTGGCCCGTGTCCAAGCCATACTGCCCGTAAAGGTGAGCTCGCGTAGCGAACGCAGGGGCGCCGTCACGATCATGAGTTCAGATCCGACTCGGCGGGTGCGCTCCAGGTTGGTGAAGAAGCCCCGAGTCGGGCTGTCAGGGACGATCACGTTGAAGATGTCATCGTGGACTTCGGACCAGTAGCCGACCACTTCTGCTCGAACGCTTGCGAACGCCAAGCGGAGCCCGGCCTGCCACGTGTCTGAAGTCACGGGAAGTAGTGGCGGGTCGGGGCCGAGCTCGAACGGCAGCTGACAAGGATCGTCTGGGTCGGCACAACTCACCTCCAGAATCACCGGACTGCGAAAGCCGCGGCCGTACCCGGCGAAGGCACTCAGCCCCGATCCTAGCTCCCCGCTGAGGCCGAGACCGCCCGACCCTTCGCGAAAGGTGTTCTCCCCGCTATCGGCGGGATCCAGGAGGTCAGTAACAGGAAGCGAGGTGTAGTCGAACCGTAGTGAGCCATGCAAGGCGAGTCTCGGAAGCAACTCCCACCACGCCTCCACAAAGCCCGCGAGGTTGTCTTCGCCGGTTCGGAGGCGCTCGGTCGTGTTCGGCACTACGTTCGGGAAGACCCTGTTGGGTAGCTCTCGGATGTCGATGTCCACGTCGTTTCGGACGCCCTCGGCGCCCAGGATCAGCAGGAGTCGATCGCGCGGGCGGTAGGTGATCTGGGCCGTCGAGCCGGCAGAGGCGATGTCGGTGAGCCCGAGCGCGTCGGCCTCCGTGATGTTGTCGTTCGCTTGACGGAACTCGACGAATCGCGTGAACGATGTCAGCTGTAAGCTCCATTCCTCGGTCAATTCACGCTCGAGCCTGGCGTTGATGAAATGCATGCGTGCGGTGAAGGAGTCCCCCGATCCCCCCGTGTACCGGAGGCGACGCCTATCGTCGGGGACGCTGACGACGTCGACAGGGAGAGCTTGACCCTCGATCCACGATTCGGGTAGCGGTCCAGGGCCCTCTAGCGAATCCGACCCGAAGGTGTAGGAGATCCATGCGTCGGTGCGTTGTCCAGTCCAACCGACCTTCGCAAAGATCTCCAGCTCGTCGGAGTGCTCGCCGGCACGCCAGCCGTCGGACCGCCTGTACGACCCCGCGACGAGTCCGTCGTACGACCCCCGCCGCCCCCCAGCACGCACTGTCCCGGACGCCGAACCGTACGATCCGGCCTCGGTTTCAACCTCGACCGAGCCGCGCTCTTCACCCCGTGCGGTGACGATGTTGAGGGCGCCGGCGAGCGCGTTCTTCCCGAACGCCCCCACCGGGCCACGAATAATCTCGATCCTCTCCACCGCGCTGCTTGGAATAAGCGAGAGGTGAACCTGGGAAGCATCGGCCTCGTTTACTCGTACTCCATCGACGAACACACTCACACCTTGCGGCACCCCGACAATCGGGCTCACGGCGAAGCCGCGAATCCTCAGATCAGATTGATACGGGCTCCCCGTCTGGTTTCCGAGGGTAATCCCCGGCAGGGTGGCCATTGCTCTCGCCAGGCTTCGCGCGGTGCCGCCTCCGTCCTCGATAACCTGAACCGGAAAGGGCGTAGTCGCTCTCGGCAAAGCGCCTACGCGAAGCCTACCGATCGACACCGTGAACTCAGGGAGGGTGAGTACCGAATCGGCCGGTATCGAGTCAGCCGGCTCTTGTGCGCCGGCAGGGGTCATGCCGGCCCCGACTGCGAGCAGCCCAGTCGTCAGGCGGACGAGCATCAGGGGCCTTCGACGACCGCCTCGGCCTCCATCTCGACCAAATAGCCGTCTCCCACGAGTCCCGCCTGGACAAGGGTGTTGGCGGGCTGAATCCCTGCAAGCCGCTCCCCGTGCACGCGGGCGACGGCCTCCCAGTCCGCGATATTCCGAACGTACACGCGAGTCCGCACCACGTCCTCCAACCGCGCGCCGAGGGACTGTAACGCTCCCTCGATCTTGTCGATCACGAAGTGCATCTGCGCGGCTGGATCGCTGCCCCCGATGGCGCGCTCACCGTGCGTGGCCGTGGTGCCAGAGACCCAGATGCGGTCACCGCGCCGCACCGCACGACTGAACCCCGCGAGGTCCTCCCACTTGGTCCCGCTCAGAACGCGGCTCCGGCCGTCGTCCCCGATGCATACGTCATATGGCGGTGGGAACGAGTCGAAGTGATCGCTCAGATCGCCGGCCGCCGTGAGGAAGGGTGCCTTGCGGTACTCGTCTCCACAGTCCCCGGGGACAAGCCCGAAGTCCCCCAGGGCGGCCTCGATCTCGGCGTGGCTCGAGTCATCGAGGGAGAAGGAGAACAGGCTCAAGTTATCCTGCACGTGCTCGCTGCGGCCGAGGCGAGCGCCGATGATGACCCCGGCCACGGCGGGCTGCTCGAGGATGTAGCGGCAAGCGACGTTGGCCATGGAGACCCCATGGCGCTGTGCCGCACCCTGCACGGCCCCCAGGAGACCCTGGAAGGCATCCCAACCGCCGGCGGCGTCGATGAAGCGCTTGTACTTCATCTTGGACCACGTGTCCAAGCGGTCCACCTCCGGCGCCAGCGCGCCCAGCCATGCCTCCGTGAGGAGGCCACCCGCCACGGTCCCAAAGGCCAAGAGCTTGATGCCGTGCGCCAAGCACAGGTCCGTCATGCCGGCACGCGCGCGCTGGTCGATCAGGGAGTAGCACACCTGGTTGGACACGACCTCGATGCCGCTGTGCACCACGATGCGTAGGTGCGCGGTGTCGACATTGGTCAGGCCGAGATGACGGATCAGTCCTTCGTGCTTGAACTCCTGCAGCCAGAACAGGCAGTCCAACCAACCCGGATCGGGGTAGCTCCACGCGTGGAACTGGAGCAGGTCGATCACTTCCGAGCGCGTGCGCTCAAGCGCCAACTGCACGGCGGCCCGTACGTCCTTCTTCGTGTGACGCCCCGGCTTGGGCACCCATTTCGTGAGCAACTCCACCGAATCGGACCCGGCGCCCTCTCGGAACCGACCCGCAATCACCTCGGACGAGCCGTAGTGGTCTGCCATGTCGAAGCTGGTGAAGCCGGCCTCCACGTACGGTTCCATCGCGGCTGCGCACGCCCCGGAGTCGAGGACCACGCCATCTCGCTCCATGTCGGCAATCTGCCAAAGCCCCGTCAGGACCCTGGAGACGCTGAAGCCGGGCGCCAGCTCGGCGCGCTCTACCCCGTGCATCGAGTGGCTACTCCGGCGGCAGCGTAGAGAAGAGCGCGTCCACGTCGACTCCACGGCGGCGTAGGCCGCGCACTTCGCGGACGTAGATGAGGGTTCCGATCGCCATGACAGCCAGCCAGAGCGGCGTCGAGTGGAAGTACCAGGCGTCGACCTGCGCCGTAACGTCCTTCCATATGTGGACCGCCAAAAACGCCGTGAGCATGACCGCACCCGTCACGGCCACGGCAATCTGGACACGCCGTGACGGAACGACGCGCACGTCCCGCGCGATTCCCGGGTTGCGCCTGGGCAACGCGAGCACCGTGAGGCACATGACCAGGAAGTTCACCAGCATCGAGGTGACGAGCACGTCCACGCCCAAGAAGAAGTCTCCGGCGAGGTGGCTCCCCAGGATCGCCAGGGAGGCCATGAGTCCGCTCAGCACGAGCGCCACGGTGGGTGTGTGCCACTCGGGGTGAACCCTAGCCACGGACTTCGGGAAGATGCCGTCCTCCGCCCACGCGAACATGAGCCGTGAGACCGCGAGCAGCATGGCGGGCAAGTCGTTGATCAGCGCCACGGCCGCGCCCGCCACGATGGCCACCGTCCAGGCCGGAGGCAGCAGGTAGCCGAGCAGGCCCGGCGCAGTCAGGTCCTGTGTCTGGGCCTGCTCCGCCACGTACTGCCACGGCACCGCATGATACATCGCGGCCGTGAACAGCATGTAGAAGCTCCCCACCGTGACGACCGCGATACCGATCGCCAGCGGAAGCGAACGGCCGGGGTCACGCGCTTCCCCCCCCGCCTGCGCAATCGAATCGAACCCGATGAAGCTGGAGAAAAGCAGAGCCGACGCCGCCAGGTAGGGTCCGATGCGGAATGGAGCAGGCGCGACCTCCGGGATCACCCGTCCCTCGCGGGCCAGCAGCGCCGCGGCGAAGTCTTGATGATCGAACGAGAAGCCCGCCACGATGACCACGGCCCCGAGCGCGAACATGAGGAACATCAACGGAATCAGCGTACGCTCATAAAGCCGTACTCCCCGCATGTTCACGGCCACGAAGGTCCACAGGAACGAGAGAGCGAGCCCAACGCGAACAGGTCCCGTCTCGAGTATGTCGGCCAATCCTCGCCAGCTCAGCGCGACCGCGATATCGCGCAGAAACGGGATCAACAGGTACGACACCACCCCGATGGCGATCGAGAGGCCGAACCACTGGCTGAAGCTAGCCACGAAGCCCAGGTACGGGCTCAGTCCACGGCTCCCGTATACATAGCTCCCACCCGCCCGGGGCATGGCCGACGAGAGGATGGCGTAAGCCAGCGCGGCTAGAATCGCTGGAATCGCGCTGAATACGAAGGCTTGTAGCACGTATGGTCCGATGCCGGGCACGTTCCGCTGGATCATCATCGGCACCACGTTGATTGCGGCGCCCAGCATTGAGCAGATGCCCGTGGCCGCTAGGCCGAGCAGACCCATGTCGCGCACGAGCCCCGTGCGTGCGGCGGGAACGTTCGAGGCTTGGCTTGTTGGCCCGGTCATGGAATCGATGGAGTTAGAGCGTTTGGGTCAGCTGTCGGGGCGAGACAACGTGTCGGACCTCGCTATCGATCCGCAAGCGACGGAGAGAACTTTCTAGGGAGAACTTGTAGGGTCACTCCGTTCGCCTCGTCCAGACGGAAAGCGTATCTTGCCGCGCAGCCGGGGGCAGGCGTTCCCGTGGGACTCCACCACCACACCTGTGCATCGCCTACCCGGTATCTACCGGGTAGGCGACGTGACCGTGACCGGAATCCGCGGGAAACACGCGGATCCGTACGGGATGGAATTTGGACAGATCAACACCCTATGGCTCATCGAAGCGGCCGGGGTCCGGATCGGGCATTGGGGAGACAACGGCCCGGTCACGGACGCCATCGTGGCTGCGATGGGGCGGGTGGACATCCTCATGCTTCCGATCGACGAGCAGTACCACATCATCGATCAGCCGACGATCGATGAGATCTTGGCACGCCTGTCCCCGAAACGGCTCGTTCCCATGCACTACGCGCTCCCCCAACTGGAGCCTGGTGATCTGCCGTCGGACCTAGGCCCGATAGAAGCCTGGCTTGCGGGTCGTGGTCCCATCGATGCGGTCGGTGGCGCGAGCGCCACATTCGCGCTCGAAACCTTGGGCGATTCGATGAGGACCGTCGTGTTCGAGCCGGGGGCCTACCGACAGTCGTCGACCCACTGTTGATCCGAACGACCTCGGCATCGCCGTAGCGAGGCTACGACTCAGCACCAGCGCACGCGAACGCGGTACTCGACGCGTGTCTCGCCGTTCGCCTCGACCTCGGGCGTCAGCGTGAACGTCCAGGCGTCGGTTTGCTCGAACGGATGGGTCGACGACAGGATCTCCGCCTCGACCGCCTCGTCCACGCCAGTCTGTGGATTCGTGCGATACACGTTCACGGTGCGGCCAACGTACTTCTCGAGGAGCTTCTGGGGACTCAGCAGATCGAATTGGTAGTTCTGCTCGAGCACCTGCAGCGGACCACCTCCGATCGGACGGATAGTAGACCGTTTCCGGTTGGATGCCAGACGCGACGTCGCCGTACTCCAAGGCGATACGCCCCGAAGGGAGGTCGAGCGTCCGGATCTCCCGCACGAGGCCGAAGTTCTGGTTGTACACAGTGATCGACACCGCGTCCCGCTGCGCGGCCGTGGAGCGGAGTGTCGGGAATTCTTGTGGAGTCGGCGTCGATTCGGTCGAGGCGGGCTCGGTGCCAGAAGGCACTGTCACCGCCGTGATGGTCGCGGCCACTGCGAGTAGTCTACGCATCGGATTACCTCATGTATCGAGAGTCGGCGGGCATCGCGCCCGGCCGAGCGTTTTCTGTCTTGCGTACATGAGGGACGCGTGAGGTGGCGCATCTTGCACACATGACACGCCCGCGTGTCATGTGGAATCGTGGGGCCGTGTGCGCCGGAGTTTCCGCAGTCCGGCTGGGAGGCCAAACGTCAAATGGTCCGAGCCACCTCGTCTGCCGACCTCAGCGCCAACGCACAAAACGTGAGCGTGCCGTTCCCGCAGCCCGCCGACACCGCGGTCGGGGCGCCCACCACGAAGAGATTTTCATGGTCGTGAGCTCGCCCCCGGGTGTCCACCACACTCGTTCCGGGATCGTCGCCCATACGGCATCCTCCGGACGGGTGATCGTAGACATCTTGGACCCCGGTGGAGAGAACCCTGCCACCACCAGCGGCTACGATCTCACGGAAGACCCCGCGGATGTGCTCCTCCGTGTGGGGCCTGAGCTCGACCGACTCGGCAGCGTCCACAAACCGGATACGGGGCATCGGATCTCCCCACTCGTTTCTCAGACCACCGTCGAGGCTGATCCGACTCCTCCGGTCCGGGATCACGTCGTAGTACGCCCTCAGACGGGCCGACCCCCTGGCGGTGCGAGCCCTCCAGTCTTCTAGCACGGAGTCGCCGAGAAGCAGACGACCCTCGTCGTCCTCGAGCCGCGGGCTCCGGCCTGTCGTGGAGTCCCAGACTCTCAGATCATGCCGGACGTAGCGATCGAGGGAGCCCGGCCGCTGGAAGCGCTTGGAGAGTAGGCTGTTGTTGCCCATCATGCCGGGATACATCCGGAACGGCACCTCCACGAACGCGGAGACCGGACGATGCCCCGTGATGTACGCCCCGACTCTTCCCGAAGCGTTGGCCAATCCCTCTGGAAAGCGCGAGTTGGCCGACAGGAGCAGTAGATGGGAGCTCCACGCGTACCCGGTGGCCACGACGAATACCCTCGCGCGGATACGGACGGGATCGCTCGGTGTGTCGCGGTCCACCGCGACGGCCTCTTCGATGCGGTCCGAGTCATTCGCCGGCACAAGACGGCGCACGAGCGTCCGTGTGAGCAGCTCGATGCGGCCCTCGTCGAGCAGGCGCCTGAACGTGAAGTCGGGCGAGTACTTGGCACCGGTCGGGCAGATGTTACAGGTATCGCAGCGTTGACAAACGTTGCGGCCCTTATAGGGGACGGTGTTCTTGGCTACCGGATTCGCCCAAAAAGGAATCCCGCTCTTCTCGGCCCAGTCCTTGAGCAGCTCGAGGTTGTAGGTCAGCGGCATGGGAGGCATCGGGTACCCTCCCGCGCGGGGATCCAGATCTCCTGGTCCCTGCTCGCCCGCCACCCCGAGACGCTCCTCGGCCTCCGTGTAGTATGGTTCGAGATCGTCGTAGTCGATGGGCCAGTCGGTCCCGACGCCGTACTGTGAGCGTTGCCGAAAGTCCTCGGGTGTGAAGCGCGGCACGACGCCACCCCAGTGTAGCGCGAGTCCGCCCAAGCACATCGAGCGAGACTGGATGCCCCGTGCGAACTGGCTCTGGATGTGATCGTCGGGCCAGGGATTCTCCCCGTACTCAAGGAAGCGCTCTCGCCGCTCGAAGCGCTCCTCGAAATTGAACATGGAGTTGCCGGCCTCCACGACCACGATCCTCGCGTCCGTGTCCTCGGCGACCCTCTCCGCCACCATGGCGGAACTGATCCCCGCCCCGATGATGCAGACGTCAGTCTCGACTACCCGCGCGGCGCCGGTCACTCTTCCCTCCGCAGCGGCCGAGGGGGCGCCGCCAGATCCTGGAGTCCCCGGCAGTCGAACCTGCTGATGTCAGCTTCATAGCAGAGATCCGTGGCCTCGGGTGTGGAGTAGAAGTAGGCCAGCAGCCCCATTGCCACGTGCCGGGCACGGGTCGTGTTGGGAAGACTGGCCAGGCGGTCCTCCCTTAGCTCCGGTTCGAGCAAGGTTCGACGTTCGGCCACGCTGAGCTCGGGGAAGGGTTTGCCGTGCCGCTTGGGAGCCTCGGTGTCGAGGGCGTCCAGCTGCGCCTGCCATCGTGGCCCCGGGTCAGCCGGAGCGTAACGAAGCTCGTGCGTGAGGTACGGATGGTTGAGCTCGGCCACCGGCTCGTACGCGTCTAGCCAGCCCTGGAAGCCATCGACAACGCGCGCCACACCCGCCGCGCCAAGCGCTTCGACGGGAAGTGTCGCCTCCGCCACGGCTTCCAGAACGGCCTCGTTCGCCAGCCGGGAGCTCGTACGACCACGGGCCTTGCCGTCAGGCCCACCGTGAGTCCGATCGGGGGTCACGCCCTCGCCTTCTGCAGCGACGACATCCCGCGCTCCCACGGCGGCCACAGGGATCAAACCGGCGGCCTGCTTGAGGAATGTGCGTCGATCGCTCCGCCCCATGTCTCCTGCCTTCGGCTTCATCGCCATGGCTACCCTGTCCTCATCGCTGTCGTCGTCTGGTCCCTTGCCGCCCTTCGACTCAAGACTCCGGTAGCGCGAACGCCACCAGTCGGGTTCCTGCCCCAGCCCCCGTCGCGATCACCACGAATTGGCGACCCGCCCGCGTCCGGTACGTCATCGGGTTGGCGTAACCGACCTGACCGAGGTCGGCCGACCACAACTCCTCACCTGTGGTTTTGTCGATGCCGTAGAGCACGTCGCCACCCCCCGTGAGGAAGACGAGGCCGCCGGCGGTCACGATCGGACCCGGCGCACCGGTAACGCCCAAACGATCCGGCAACGCCACGCCGGCCAGCGCCGGGTTCTCGCGAACCTGAGGCGTGTCGCCGATCGGAATCTGCCAAGCGATCTCACCGCGATTCATGTCGATCGCTGTGAGCGTGCCGTACGGCGGCTTCTGAATCGGAATGCCACTGGCAAGCCGGATACTGCGCCTCGTCCGATCGATCCCCAGCCGACCCTCGGTGCGAGTCGTATCTACGGCGCCGAGCGCCAGAACCGCTGGGCTGTTGGTCGACTTCACGTAGAGCAGGCTCGTTTCGGGATCGACGGCGGTACCTCCCCAGTTCCCTCCCCCGATGATGCCGGGCTGAGCAAACGAGCCCTGTAGCGAGGGTGGCAGGTAGAGGGGACCCGTCCGGTAGGGTCGAACAACTTGCAGCGCCTCAGCGCGAAGCGCCGGCGTGAAGTCCACGAGGTCGTCTTCCGTGAATCCCTGCGGAGCGAACGCCGGAGGTTTGGTCGGGAAGGGCTGCGTTGGCGAGGTACGCTCCCCGGGGACGTCGCTCTGAATTACGGGCCGGTCCTCGATGGGCCACACCGGCTCTCCAGTAGCGCGGTCGAAGACGAACAGAAAGCCCATCTTCGACGACGCGGCCACGGCGTCGATCTCGAGCCCGTCTACGGTGATCGTGAGCAGCGTCGGCTGCGCCGGGAGGTCGTAGTCCCACAGTCCGTGACGCACCGCTTGGAAGTGCCAAACTCGCTCGCCGGTCCTGGCGTCCAGGGCCACCAGTGACTCGGCGAACAGGTTGTCTCCCAGGCGATCACCTCCGTAATAGTCGTTGCTCGGCGTGCCTACGGGCACGAACACGAGACCTCTTTCGAGGTCCACGGACAGGGGCGCCCACGCGTTGCTGTGTCCCACACGATTCCACGAGTCGTCTTCCCACGTGTCGTTGCCGAACTCTCCCGCTTGGGGAATGAGACCAAAGCTCCACACGAGCTCACCCGTGTGGACATCGAAGGCCTGGATGCTGCCCGGCGGATCACGCTCGTAGACGAACCCGTCCCAGACCCCGTTCCCCAGGATGATGAGGTCGTCATAGATGACGGGCGGCGAGGTCTGGGTGTAGTGGAGCGGGTTGGTCCGCCAAATCAGGTGCTCTGTGAGGTCGATCTCGCCATCGCGCCCGAAGCTCTCGATCGGCTCGCCCGTTCGGGAATCCAGCGCGATCAACCTCCAGCGGCTGTTGATGAAAACGCGACGCTCCCCCGACCCCGTCCACACTGCGACGCCCCTATGGACGAATCCGGTCCCGTTCGGTGGTTGGCCCCACTCGGTAGTGTGGGGATCGTAGCTCCAGATCTCGCTCCCGCTGTCGGCGTCGAGCGCGACCACCCGGTTGTACGGTGTGCTCAGGTACATCGTGTCGTTGAGCACGACGGGCGTGGTCTGGAAGTTTCCGGGCCGCACCCGCTGACCCGTGACCGGCAACCTCGGCCCCGAGATGGGCTCGTCTCCCGTATCCCAACTCCACGCCTCGACGAGGTTCGCGACGTTGCCGCGATCGATGTCGGTCACCGGCGAGTACTTCATCGCACCGGCGTCGCCTCCATAGGTCGGCCAGTCGCCCGTCTGGAGATCACCCCCTACGCCGTGTGCTGCATCGGAACTCAGGCTCCTCATGCCGTCCATGGAGCAGCCCGTCAGAATCGCGGCCACGAGCACCGGCAAGATTCGACGCGCAGCTTTTCGGGCGCTGACCCATGAGGCGCAGGTCATTGGAGGGTCGCCAGAAGCCGCTCGGCCTCTTCGGTGGCCAACGACAGTGCTTCCATGAGCCGGTTTCGCTCTCGAACCAGCGTGGTCTCGGCGAACAGATACAGGTCGCTCGACACGTCTTCGCGAGAGAGGACCTCAACCGCGGCCAGCCCCGGAAGCAGTCCACGGGAGAGCCCCGGATCGGGATGGAAGGGGTCCACCGGATCATAGGCCACCCGGTAGATCGGCCGAAGCACTCGGAGAACGCCTCGGTCGATGTCGACGCCATGGTTTCCGGGAAGCGCCTGCTGTACTCGCCGAACCACGTCCAACAGGATCTCTTGACGAGCGGCAGCTTCTTCAAAATCGAATCGGTCGCCCGCGGTCTCGGCCCTGGAGGCGATCGCACCCCCCAGCGCCTCGACTTCCGCCACCATGTTGACGGGGAGGTCGGGGTCGGCCACCAGTCGGCTGATAGCCCGCGCGTACAGCTCGGCGTCGGTCTCGAGCACATCGAAATCGATCTTGTCGAACGTGTCATCGGGCGTGTGCCACCACCAGTAACCCCCATCTTCCTCCAGGCGGCCGTGGTTGAGCTGGAGAAGCGGAAGTCCGACGCCATTGAAGGACTGATCCGAATTGCGACCCGGCCGGCCGACGCGAATCTCCTCGCCCACCTGCCGTCTCACGACGTCACTGCCCAGTCCTGCGAGCGCGGCCGTCGCCGTGGCGCTGAACCTCTTCGCGTCCATCTGACCCACGCCGTCGATGTTCACATAGGCGACCGCCCGGTCCCGGAGCTCTTCGAAGAAGTGATCCGCAAACCACGTCGAGCCGGCGTAGCGTGCGTTGCTGTGGCCGGGCCACCACGCCACGACGAGGCCACGGCGGAGGAGATGCCGATTCTGATAGAACGCCTTCGCCAATTCCGCCATGGCGGCGTTGGCGGCACCTTCGTCCGTCCCGCCGTGATACCATCCGTCGATATGCCCGCCGAGGAGAACGTACGGGGCCTCGGGGTCAGGGCCCGGGATGCGGGCCACGGCCAGGCGGAGTGGCTTGCGGCCCGTCTCGACCTCGGTGCTGATTCGAACCTGGACAGCGCCGGCCGCGAGGCTGCGTCGGAGGGCGTCTCCCGCACTCTTGGCGACTTGCGCCACCGGAATTTCAGGCAGGCGCTGATAGTTACGGAGTGAGGGTGTACCCCATGTCGACGTCACGATGAGGTCGTTCACGCGCTCCACCGGATTACTGAAGATCACGCCCGCGGCCCCGAGCAGGGCGAGCACCGCGGTCGGGCCGTTTCTTGGCTGGCCCTCGACCAGGGCGATGGCTCCGCGCACGCCTCCGAAGCGGCCACGAAGAGCTTCCATCCCACCCGGCCCCCCTTCGAGGGTGAGCCGTTCACCGGTCCCCACCTCCAACGCCGGCAGATCCGCCAGCGTGCCCACGTCCACGAGGGGGGCAGTCAGGCCGTCGGTCTCACCGGAGTAGGCCATCGTGATGGCGGCGTAGCGCTCCCCGGTGGCTGGGACCGCAACGGAGGCGGACACCGGATCACTCGCATACGTGTCGAAGGCATGCACCTCTACAGGTACGTCCGCCCTCTGAAGCGAGGCCACGATGGAGTCGATGGCGGCGTTCTCCCCGGGGCTCCCCGAGGGACGCTGGTAGTGGACGATGGCGCTGGCCAAGCGCTCCAGCCC
>Ga0310124_10000657_pt1 | contig 24070 bp, 16 predicted proteins | sample CB11b_AW_Bot5_MG_FD_203507 | JGI IMG/M metagenome (GOLD analysis project Ga0310124, IMG submission 203507) | Marine microbial communities from Western Arctic Ocean, Canada - CB11b_AW_Bot5 | ecosystem: Environmental > Aquatic > Marine > Oceanic | place: Canada: Western Arctic Ocean | collected...
GAAGACGGAGTGGTTGTAGCCGTGGGTGTAGCCGGCGTATTCGCGGCGGTTGCGTACAGTCGGGGTCTGGGTGAGGGTTTTACCGCCCAGCATAAACTCTCCCTGGAGGAAGAGGTCGGAGGTGATGATGCGAGAGCCCTGGGCGAGGAGCTTTTGGACTCCTGCTACGGGCTTGCCGCCATCGTCGAAGAGGCCGTCCTTGCCCTTACCATGCAGCCAGATGACAGTCGAGACCGCCTTGCTCTCCGGCTCGAGGGTCACAACGGGGATCACCTCGCCCTTTGCGGGGAGGCTCAGCCTGCCGTCTTCTAACTTGATGTCGGCGGCGGCGGGAAGCTCGCGGCCGATCATAATTTCCCAGGCGTTGCGAACTGTGGCGCGACGGTCCTTGTCGCTCATGGCGTCGAGGAGCTTTGAGTCCTGGTCGGCGAGCTGGCGGGTGAGCTTGCGCTCAAAGGCGTCGCCGCCGGGGGGCTTCGGATGCTTGTCGGTCCAGACGGCGTGCTCCTCCTTCGTGAAGAGCTTGTAATCCTTCTCGGCGATGGGTTCCTTGGTGTCGAGCTTGAGGTGCTTGTTGAACCAGGAGTACATGTGGCCGCGGCTCACGGTGTTGTAGTTGTGGGGAAAGCGCAGGAGATCGGGACAGATGACGTCGTCCTTCTTTCCGTAGAGGGAGTAGAGGTCCTGGATCTCGTAGAAGCCCTTGCCCTTGACGAGCATCTCCTTCGTCCAGTCGTTGGCGGCCGTCATTCCCTGGGGGCGCGGAGCGAAGAGCGCCGCGAGCTCCACGTTGCCGGTGCCGATGCGAAGCAGGCTGGCGTTCTCGCAGGTGCAGCCGCCCTGCATGGAGCTACTCACCATGCCGTTGGGAAAGCCGACGATCGGGCGCGGATCGGTGGCGCCGATGATGATCGTCTGGGTGCCGCCGCCGCTGCCGCCGGTGACGGCTATACGCTTGGGGTCGACATCGGGGAGACTGGCGAGGAAATCAAGAGCTCGAATCGAGTTCCAGGCCTGGATCCCGAAGATCGACTGCATGCGCATCTCGGCCTGGGCGCTGTAGAGCCCCCAGCTCTCCTTGTCCTCGAAGTTCGGGCGCTGCCTGCCGAAGCGGTGCGCCAGCTGCATCGAGAGCTGCAGGTTGTCGGCGTAGCCCAACATGTCGTAGAGGAAGGTGACGCAGCCCATGCGGGCGAGCTGGGCGTTTCGCACCAGCTTCGGCATGCGGCCGGACTCTTCGAAGAGCTCGGCGCCGCTGGCGATCTCCCTGCGCACCCCGGCAAGGCCGTGGTCCTGCAGGCGACCACCGTGGCCGTGTGGACTCAGCACCGCCGGCAGCTTGCCCGGCGGTGGATTGGACGGGCGAAAGAGCAGGCCGGTGACGAAGAGACCGGGATAGCTCTCGAAATAGACCTTCTCGACGGTGAAGCCGGGACGCTCAAACTTACCGTGGATCACCGCGTTGAGAGGCGTCTTCGGCGGCAGGGGATAGAGACCCGTAGCAACGAGGATCCGCAGGCGCAGCTCGGCTGCCCGCTTTTCCCAGGCCCCGAGAGAGTCCGGAACGTCAAACGGGAAGAACCCGTTGAGATCCTTGAGCGGTTTCAGGCGCGCATCGTCGGGACGCTTCCCCTCGGGGAAAACGCGCGGGGCTTTCGCGAAGAGAGAGACACTGCAGCAGGCGACCAGCAGAAACGCGATGAGCTTTTTCATGATCTTCCCTCAGCGGTTGTACAGGTAAGCAATCCAGTCGAAGCGAAAGCCTCAGTCCAGCGGGGCGCTCCCCCACCAGTCCTTGTTGGGCTTGTAGCCGGGCTTCAGATAGGAGGCATGGCGTTTTTCGAGACCAGCCCTGCCGCCAGTAGCGATCGACTTCCAGCGCGCCTCGCGTTTATCAGAGTTGAACTCGGTATCCTTGTCGGGGAACTTCGCCTTGCTCGCCTTGAGCCAGGCATCTAGCTTCGCCCGCAATTCCCTGGCGCGTCCGGGCTCGGAGCTGGCAAGATCCCTCTGCTCGCCGATGTCCTCGGTGATGTGGTAGAGCTCGTTGTGGCCGTCCTCGTGGTAGTAGATCAGCTTCCAGTCGTCCTCGGTGATGATCGAGGAGGGCTCGCCACCCTGGTTGCCGTAGTGCGGGTAGTGCCAGAAAAGCGGACGGGCGGCGATCTTGCCGCCCTTCAGCAGCGGCACAAGGCTCACGCCGTCGACCGCCTGCTCCTTCGGAGCCCTGACGCCCGCCAGCTCGAGCAGGGTCGGGTACCAGTCGATGCCGCTGACCGGCACGGCGCTCTTCGACCCTGCCTTCGTCGTGCCGGGGGCTCTGATGTAGAAGGGCTCGCGAATGCCGCCCTCCCACTGGCGTCCCTTGCCGCCTCGAAGCGGCAGGTTTCCGGTCGGGTAGGCATCCCCGGATGAGACGCCGCCGTTGTCGGAGGTGAAACAGACGATGGTGTTGTCGGCGAGCTTGAGATCATCGAGCTTCCTGAGCACGATTCCCACCGCCTGGTCCATCGCCTCGATCATGCCGGCGTAGATCGGACAGTCCTGCACCTGCCGGACGCAGAGACGACGATCGAAGATGAAGCGTTCCTTCGCCAGCCCGGCGACCTGGGCCTTGTCACGGTACTTCTTCCACAACTTCGGGGTGGTCTGGATCGGAGCGTGGACCGTGTAGAAGGACAGGTAGGCGAGGAAAGGCTTGTCCTTGTTGGCCTCGATGAAGGCGGCCGTCTCACGCCCGAGGCGCAGGGTGAGGGATTCTCCGGGTTTTCCCGGCTTGAGGTTCGGATTCTGCCAGGGCGAGAAGAACCCGCCGCGCGGGCTGCCGACGTCCCAGCCGCCCTTGTTGATATCGAAGCCGTGGTCGGTCGGCCACGAGCCCTTGCCGCCAAGGTGCCACTTGCCGGCGAAGAAGGTCTTGTAGCCCGCATCGCGCAGGACCTCGGCGAGGGTATGCTCCGATGCGCGCAGGTTGCGCTCGTAGGCCGCCGGCAGGTGGCTGTCCTGGCGGCGGGTGCCGCGCCAGGAGGCGCCCGAGCGCTCACCGATCCAGGTGGTGATGCCGTGGTTTGGAGGGTACTTGCCGGTGAGGATGCTGGCACGCGAGGGGCTGCACACCTGGCAGGTGGCGTAGCCGCGGGTGAACTTCATACCCTCGCGGGCAAGACGGTCGAGATGGGGGCTCTCGTAGAAGGTCGAGCCCTCGTTGCTCAGATCGCGCCAGCCGAGGTCATCGGCGAGGATAAAGACGATGTTGGGGCGGCGCACGGCGGCGGCCTCCCCCCGGGCGTCGAGGCAGAAGATCGGCAGGCTGACGGCCAGGGCGACAAAGAACAGCTTGAGCTTCATGAGTCGATTCTCTCGTTTTCGTTTTCAGACTGTCCCGAAGAGGAGACAGGTTTCAGACAACGACTGCATTGTAGCAAGGGGCGCCGCCTCATCGCCAACTGAGAGCAAGAGTCCTTCGAAACGTGGACTTGAAGCCGTTCTCGTTTAAAGGCATCATCCCTGCTTCGTGACAACCTGTGGTCTATTCAATACCCGGAGAAAACAATGTTCAGGAAACTCGCGCTAACCTGCATCTCTTTCATAACCATCATCGTACTCATAAGCACCGCCCCCCAGGCGGCGGAGCCAGCTGCGAAAAAACTGCAGGTCTTTATCCTCGCCGGGCAGTCGAACATGGTCGGCCACGCCCACTACATCACGCTGCCGGCGCTGCTGACAGCGAAAGAGCCCGGCATCGGGCGTGTCCGGGATCTTGTCTTTAAAAAGGACTCTCTCGCCGTGGGCGATGCCCGCGCCCAGGTCGGTGCCCGGCTCGACAAGGGCAAGATCGAGACCGAGCTGCGCGAAAAGAAGATCACCGGCGACGACAAGATCGCCGCGGCCAAAGCTGAGGTCGCGAAGCTGACAACCCAGTTCGACACCCTGACGAAAAAGATCCTCGATTCCTTCAGGGTCTCAAAGCGCGTCTACATCACCTCGATCGCCGACGGCCATCGGCGATCGGGAGCACTCACTGTCGGCTACGGCTCCGCCAAGGAGCGTCTCGGTCCCGAGTTGGGCTTCGGTCTCTCGCTCGAGAAGAAGCTCGACGCCCCGATCCTGATCATCAAGACCTCCTGGGGCGGCAAATCGATCAACTACGATTTCCGTCCCCCCTCCGCCGGAGTCTACGAGCTCAACGAGAAGCAGAAGACCGGCGGCAAGGCCGAGCAGATCAGCAAAAACGCCGGGCTCAACTACCGGATGATGAACGAGGCTGTCCACGCCGTCCTCAAGGATCTTGGTAAGCACCATCCGGAGTACGACGCCAAGGCGGGCCACGAGATGGCCGGCTTCGTCTGGTTCCAGGGCTTCAACGACCAGTTCTCAGAGGCCTTCCGCGACAACTACAAGGACAACATGATCCACTTCATCAAGGATGTGCGCAAAGAGTACAAGACCCCGAAGATGCCCTTCGTCATCGGTGTCATGGGAACGAGCATCTACAAGGAGAAGGTCGCCGAGAACAAGGTCTCAGTCGCCCAGCGCGAGGCGGCGAAGGCGCCCGAGTTCAAGGGCAACGTCGCCTCGGTCGACAGCTACCTCTACTACGCTGTCGACGCCTACGATCTCTTCAAAAAGGGATGGGTCGAACACCTGCACGAGTTCTCGCTCATCGGCAGCGACCGCCCCTACCACTACATGGGCAGCGGCAAGTTTTTCGTCCGCTTCGGTGACGCGCTCGCCGATGCGATGAGCGGCCTGCTGAAAAAATAACGCCGTGAGCTATTCCTGGTCCCAGAGGCGATGGGGATCGCCGAGGCGCTTCATCTCAGACTGAAGCAGCGCCTCCATCTCCTTCAGCTTCGCGCCGTGGGCGGGATCGCCGGCGAGGTTCACCTGTTTCGCTCCGGGACTGGCCCCCGTCAGGCTGGAGACCTTGCTATCCTGGTGCTGCGAAAGAAATTCGTGCGGGTTGTCCTCCAGGTTGAAGAGCTGGGTCTCGCGTACCTTGCCGTCCATGACATCGTACTTGATGAGCTTCCAGTCGCCCTTCTTGACCGAGCGCATGCCGGGCTTGGTGCCGCCGCAATAGGCGCCGTAGAGCACCTCCCGGGTCTTATCCTTCTTCCCCATCAGGACCGGCTTGAAGCTGGCGCCTTCGTTGTCGGACGGTGCCTTGATGCCGGCAAGGTCGCTGAGGGTGGCGAGCACATCGAGCAGGTAGATATTTCCGGTGACCCGGCTGCCGGGCTTGATGCCCGGTCCCATGACGAAGAGCGGCACGCGCCAGGTGTGCTCGTAGAGATTCTGCTTTCCCTGCAGGCCGTGGCGGCCGATCGCCATGCCATGGTCGGCGGTGTAGAAGATATAGGTGTTGTCGAGCTCGCCCATGGCCTTGAGCTTCTTCAGCACGCGACCGACCTGGATGTCGATGTTCTCGCTGCAGGCAAACTGGCGGCCGATCTCGTTGCGGATCGTGATCTCGTCGCGGCGCTCCCAGACACCCGGTACGCTCACCTCGTCACGCAGGCGGGGATGGCCGTGATGGAAGGGATGCTCCGGCAGCCAGTTGATCGGCAGCTTCGGGGCCCTGGAATTGGCCGGCGGCAGCTCCTTGCGGTTGTTGTGGTTCACCGCGCCGTATTTCTTAAGCAGCGCCGGCTTGCCATCCCGCACGTCGTGGGGATGGGAGAAGCCGAAGTAGATCAGGAAGGGCACCTTCTTTTTCTGCTTCTGCCGCTGCGAGAGGTAGTCGAGCACCTGGTCGGCGTGCCATGCACTGCCGCTGGAGTCGGTGCCGCCACGCTTGGTGGCGTCCCGCCGCACCGTGAACAGAGCGTTGGCACCCTCGTAGCTGTTGCCGTTCTTGCAGGTGCGCATGGTGGCGTAGCCTGCCTTGTTGAAGACGGCCGGCAGGGTGTACTGGTGCGGGTTCGGATCGGAAGGAGCCTCGGCCTTCCTGCCCTTCTTTCTCCTCTTTTTTCCGGTCGGCTTCAGGTGCCAGAGGGTGCGGCCGCTCATGATCATGCGTCTCGATGGAGAACAGACCGCGCCGGAGAAGGAGCCCATGTGGTAGGCCGCATCGAAGACCATGCCTCCGGCGGCAAGCTTGTCGAGGACTGGTGTCTGGAGAGAAGAGGCCGGGTTGTAGGTCTTGAAATCAAACGGCGACTGGTCGTCGGCGATGATGAAGAGAATGTTGGGGCGCTTGTCGGCGGCCCGGGCTATCGTTGTGGCGGCAAGCGACAACACCAGCAGGGCCGCGGATACTTTCATGGAACGGATCATCGTTTTCTTCCTGGATGGATTTCGCCGGTTTACGGCTTCTTCTTCGGTTTCCTCGGTTTCTTCGCCTTCTTCCTGTCGGGTTTTGCTTTGATCACCGGCGTCACGAGCCCGTCATCGGGCTGGTTCCAGAGACGGTAGGGATCATCGTGGCGGCGCATCTCCCCTAGGAGCAGCGCCTCCATCTCCTTGAGTTTCGCGGCGTACTTCGGAACATCAGCGAGGTTCACCTGCCCGGGACCAGGCTTCACACCGGTCAGGGGGGTCACCGCCGGGGATCGATGCGCCTTGATGAGCTCATGGGGATTCTCTTCCAGGTTGAAGAGCTGGGTATGCCGGACCCCTGTCTTCGTGACATCGTACTTGATCAGCTTCCAGTCTCCCTTCTTGACGCAACGCGTACCGGGACGGCCGCCGCCGCAATAGGCTCCATAGAGAACATCCCGGACGACCGCCTTCTTGCCCTCGAGCACAGGCCGGAAGCTGAGGCCTTCTGATGTCGCCGGCGCCTTGATGCCGGCGAGGTCGCAGAAGGTGGCCAGCACATCGAGCAGGAAAATGTTGCCCGCCGCTCTTGAACCGGGCTTGATCCCGGGCCCCTTGACGATGAACGGGATGCGCCAGGTGTGCTCGTACATGTTCTGTTTGCCCTGCAGGCCGTGGCGGCCGATCGCCATGCCGTGATCGGCGGTGTAGACGATGTAGGTATTCTCGAGCTCGCCCATAGCCTCGAGCTTCTTGAGCACGCGGCCGACCTGGATATCGATGTTTTCACTGCAGGCGAACTCGCGGCCGAGCTCATTGCGAATCGTGTACTCATCCCGCTTGTCCCAGACACCCTTCACCCCCACCTCGTCACGCACGGTGGTATGGCCATGATCGAAAGGATGCTTCGGCAGGTAATTGGGCGGCAAGGCGGGCTGGGAAGCGTTCGCCGGCGGAAGCTTCGAGCGGTCGGTGTGATTCACCGCCCCGTATTTCTTCAGCAGCTCCGGCCGGCCATCGCGCGTATCGTGCGGATGGGAGAAGCCGAAGTAGATCAGGAACGGCCTCGAGTCCTTCGAAGAGGCGCGCTCATCGAGGTAGGCGAGAACCTGTTTCGCATGCCAAGGGCTGCCCTTTTCGTCGGTGGCGCCCCGCCGGGTCCCATCGCGGCGGACCTGGAACAGCCTGTTGGCGGCATCGTAGCTGTTGCCGTTCTTGCAGGTGCGCATGGTGGCGTAGCCCGCCCCGTTGAAAACGGCCGGCAGCGTGTACTTCGCCAGATCGGGAGGAACCATCTTCGGGTTGGTCACGTGCGGATTCATGATCCGTCCCGGCTTGTCGGGAATGTGCCAGAGCGTCCGGCCGCTCATGATCATGTGGCGCGAGGGCGTACAGACCCCACCGACCCACGCTCCCATGTGATGGGCCGTCTCGAAGACCATGCCGCTTTCGGCAAGCCGGTCGATATTCGGCGTCTGGAGCTCAGACTTCGGATTGTAAACCTTCAGGTCAAAGGGCGACTGGTCGTCGGCGATGATGAAGAGGATGTTGGGGCGTTGGTCTTTCGCCGCAACCGTTCGGCTGAAGCCAAGCAATACGATCATCACGAACACCGACGCGACTGTTTTCAGAGTGCCGTCTGGTTCCATGAGTTTTTTCTCCAATGCGAGCTGCCGACGATGAGTCATTGTTGCTCCCTGGCCCTCTTTCTCTTCTTCTTTTTGCTGTCTTTGCCGCCGAAAGATACGGTTAACGCGAACTCGTTCTTTTGTACAGCCCCCGGCGTACTGCGACCTCGATCGATGTAGCTCTGCATCAGTCCGGTCAAGCGTTTGACGACCTCCTGATTCTCAGCCGCGACGTTTTTCGTTTCACTGATGTCGAACTCCAGGTTAAACAGCTCCTGCTCTCCGCTTCGATGAGAGACGAGCTTCCACGGTCCCTGGCGTATGGCGAGGCCGCCGGGAGCCTGGTGGACGGTGGCTTCACGAACGGGTCCGGTCGCCGTACCCAGGAGACACGGGAGGATACTCACACTGTCTTCCGCGGCATTTCCAGGGAGCTTTGCCTCCAGGATGCCAGCGCATGTCGCGAAAAGATCGTTCAGGCAGATGGTCTGGTGATTGACCGACCCTGGCTTGATCTTTCCCGGCCAGCGTGCAACGAATGGCTCACGATGTCCGCCTTCATAGATGCTGCTCTTGGCTTCACGCAGCGGCGGATAAGGACGTTTGGCCGCACCGTTGTCGCCGGTGGCGATCACCAGGGTGTTCTTCGCCTGGCCCGTTCGCTTAAGCGCGTCGAGAAGCTGGCCCAGCATGTGGTCACCCTGGTAGACCCAGTCAGCGTATTTCCCCTCCTTACCGGCGAGCCCGCTCTTGCCGACGAAATCGGGCGCGGGAACGATCGGGCTGTGCGGCGGGCACATGGGGAAGTAGAGGAAGAACGGCTGCTTCTCTTTGGAGCGCTCTTCGAGGTACTCGAGCGCCCTGGCGATCATCAGCGGCTGGTTCTCGATCCCCTTCACATTGGCCACCACCTGCTCCTGCTCGATGATCGAGCCAATGTTGCGGGCGTGGGTAAAGCCGTAGAAATAGTCAAAACCGAGCGCGTTCGGACCATCGGTGAGCTTCGCTCCGATAGGGAGCTTCTTTTCCTCGCCGGGCTTTCCATCGACCCACCTCATGCCGAGGTGCCACTTGCCGATACAGGCGGTGTGGTAGCCCTGGGCCTTGAGAAAGGAGGCCACGGTGAGGCGGGTCTTCGGGATGATCGGAGGCGAGTAGGTCTTCAGCACGCCGAACTGGCCGATCCGGGAAGGATAGCGACCGGTCAGCACACCATAGCGGGTCGGAGTACAGTTGGCGGCCGCCGAGTGCGCATCAGTGAAACGCATGCCTTCCTTCGCCAGGCGATCGATATTCGGCGTCTTGAAGCCGGAATCGCCGCGGTAAGACTTCGGCTGGCCGTAGCCCATATCATCGAAGAGAACGAAGACGATGTTGGGCCTGTCGACGGCCCTGAGCACAGAGGTGACGGCAAGAACCAGCAGCAGAAGTGCTATTCGTTTTTTCATCACGAGGTGTTTTCAATCACTCAGAATGGGGTAACGAGAGGCCCATCTTGCTCTCGAAGTGACCCTGGTTCCACTTCATTCCTCACCGGTCAAAAAGACCTCGCTCCATCGGTGAGCTTGTCGATGTCCTTACCGAGATCCTTGAGAACGCGAAGAACAGCAGAGGGAATCACCCCATCACCCGTGATCGGAACGTCCAGGGTGACGGCCCCACCCTCGGCGTTGATGTGATCAATACGGTCCCTGAGCGTCGCGAGGTCGAACCTGGATTCCTCCCCGGCCCCCCACCCCTTGCTGACGGGAAGAAGCAGGTGCCAGACGACGCCTTCGGGAGCAGGAAAATTCTTCGGCGTCAGCAGCTTCCCCTTTCCCTTCTTCGTCTTCTGGTGGAAGGAGTGGTTCTCGCCGGAGGTATAGGTCTGGTGAGGGCAGAGCTTACCGTTGGTGCACAGGGAGAGGATGGGGTGGGCGCCGGCGTTGAAGGCCAGCTCGGCGGCGGGATTGCCGGAGCGCACCGCGGCCACCCAGGTATCGATGTTGTGCTTCTCTTTTTTCAGGCCCTCGTAGGCCTCCTTCATCTCCATCTTGTAGCCATCAAACCACCAGCCTGACACCAGCTTGCCGTAGCGCTTCGACCATTCGCCGCAGACCTCGCCCCAGTTTTTGAGGAAGACCGGGTTCGGCGCCTGGTTCTCGCTGCGGCGAAAACCCTTCACCTTGCGCGGATGGGACAGCGGGTTGACCTTCGGCCCGGCCGGCTTCCCATTGATGCTCGGCAGCGTATCGCCCATGGCCTTGATGATCTCGTAGTGGCGCATGGGCGCCCGGGCGGTCATGTAGATGATGAGCCGGATCCCGCGTTTCTCGAGCTCCCGGCCAATCTCCAGGATGAGATCGCGGCGCGAGGTCCACACCCCGTTCTTCACCCCCAGCAGCTTCTCGTAGGCGCTGTTGGGCGCACAGTACTTTCCCCAGTGCTGACCGATGACGAAGATGACGTGGCCGCAGCGGGTGCTTTCAACCGCATCGGCGAAGCGAATAACATCGAATGAATCGACCGTCTTATTGTAGGACTTCGAGGTGTGATTCCTGAAGGCTTCGTAGTGAAACATCAGGCCGAACCCGGTCTTCTGAAGCCAGCGTTCCTTTTCGACAGCTGACGCCTCTCGGGCAAACAGCGCCAACAGGAGCAGGAGACTGGATATCTTGAATCCACGCTTCATAGTAAGCTTCCATAAATCCGAATGGCTGGTATCTGTCGGTTGCCGGGAACCACTACCCTCAGGGACCGATCTTCTCTACGCTGGTCACGACCCGGCTCTTGCCCGAGCCCTTGAAGGGGCCTGAGAGCGTAGCGACGCGGCCGACGTAGTGGTCGACCCGCCTGGAGTTCAGGTTTCCGAAGGGGGCATCGATCATCACGTCGCTGCCATCAGAGAGCCGTACGAAGTAGACGTTGGTCTTCTCAAGATCGTTTGTCGGCCTCAGCAGACCCTTCACGTGCAGGCGGTTGTCTTTTTCTGTCATAGTCCAGGAGCCGTCGTCCTTGATCCCGAAATCGTAGTTCATCTCGCGGTCGAGCCCGGCGAGCTCGCCGGTGCTCGAGCCGAAGCCATCAGCCTTGACGCCGACCGCCTTCGCCATCGACACCAGCAGGTTGCCGTAAGGCTGCGGCTTGGGGTATTTGAGCCAGCGGCCCATCTTGAGTCCGGCGTTCTTCCCACCGGCCAGCACGAGCGGCAGATCGCGGCCGGAGTGGTAGTCACCGTGCTTCATGCCTGAGCCGAACATCAGCACCGTGTTGTCGAGCAGCCTGCCCCCTGCCTCGGGAATCTCCGCCAGGCGCCGGATGAGATAGGCGTATTGCTCGAGATGCCACTTCGTGATCATGTTGAAATGCGTGATGTACTTCGTTCCGGCATTACGCACGAAATGCGACAGGTAGTGATGCTCTTCGTTGATGCCGAGGAAGTCGAATACGATCCTGGAGCTCGAGTTCGCCATCAGGAAGGTGCTCACCCGGGTGGTGTCGGTCCAGAAGGCGAGGGCCATCATATCGAGCAGCGACCTGACGCGCGTGGGAAGATCCCCGGCGACCGGGGGACGCCGGATGTCGGGCTTCGCGGTAGGAGTCCAGCGATCCTTTCCAGGGCTGGACGACTCCTTGAGCCGCTTCTCTACATCGCGCACCGCATCGAAATAGGAGTCGAGCCGCGACTGGTCGGCATCGCTCGCCTTGCGCCGAAGACTTTTCGCTTCCGACAGGACGGCATCGAGTACCGAGAGGTTGCGGACCTGGTTCCTTCCGGTTCCGAGGCCGCGGAACATGCGGTCGAAGATGATCTGCGGATCGCTCTCGCGCGGCACCGCCCGTCCCTTCCCATCGAAGGAGATATAGCTGGTGATCGGCTCGGGAAGGAAGATGCCGTCGCTGGTCATCTCAAGAGAAGGTAGCGGCGTCCGATCGCCGATCCGGCCGGCGATAAGCTGGTCAATCGTGATTGGCTGCTTACGATCAAGAGCCTTGCCCTTCGCCCCGGTTCCCGCCAGGAATGCCACGGCAGAGGACTGGTGGCTCCAGCCTCCCGCGGCATGGTCAACGTTCGAGAGGAAAAGCACCTCATCGCGCTGGGCGGCAAGCGGCTGCAGCAGCGGCGACAGCTCGAATTTCGTTTCACCTGTTCCGCTGATGTCCCACGAGGGAGGATGGACACCGTTGCCCTTGTAGAGAACGCCAAGGCGCATCGGCGGCTTTGCCTTCGCAGCGCCCAGGGCCGGCGACATGATGTCGAGCCACGGAAGGGCCAGCGAGGCGCCAAGGCCGCGCAGCAGGGTCCGCCGGGATATCAGGTAGGCATCTCGCATGGTTTGATTTTATTGCTTTTTGACCCCGGTTCCATTGATCTTCGCAGTAGAAGGTGCGCGGTACTGGAAAGGAACGCTCCTGACAATTCCCTCGATGAGCAAATGCAGCCTGTCTTCGCCCTTTTCGAGATCTCTGGCCAGCAGGCTGATGACCGGCTCGTCATAATAGCGAAGTCGTCTTCCAAGGGCATAGGAGAGCATCCTGACCACAATGTTACGGCGAATCTGCCCCTGGAAATCGCTCTTGAGAACTTTTTTCAACTCGGCCGGGGTGGAAAACTCCTGGCCACCCGGCAGCTTGCCTGCCGCATCGATGCCCTTGGAGCGAAAACGCCCCATCGGACCGAAATTCTCGAGGCCCAGTCCCAGGGGATCGATGTGCTGGTGACACTTATTGCAGGTCTCCTTCGAGGCGTGAATCTTCATCTGCTCGCGAACCGTCAGGTTGCGGCGGCCCCCGCCGGCCTGCTCGAGCGAGGGGATCGCCGGAGGCGGATCGGGAACCGGAGTTCCCAGCAGCTTGTCGAGCACCCAGACGCCGCGGCGAATGGGGCTGGTTCGCTGGGGAGCAGAGGTGATCGCCATGGTGGCGGCCATCGTCAGATAGCCGCCCCTGTTGGGATCTTTGATATCCCAGAGAATCAGCGGGTCCGGAGCATCCTCGCGGCCGCGAAATTTTTTCGCCACCGGCGAGCGGAAGCCGCGCACGCCGTAGATGGCGGCGAGAATCTTATTGAGGTAGGTTTTCCCGGAATCGAGGATCTCCAGGACTGGGCGGTTCGCCTTCACCAGGTATTCGAAGAAGAGCAGAGCCTCGTCGTGCATCGCCAGCCGCTGTTTGACCAGCTTGTTGCCGCCCTTTACGAGGACGGAAGAATCGAGCAGCTCTCGAAAGCCGAGCCACTGGCCGGCAAAATTGCGTGAGAACTCGCGGATCTTCGGACTCTTCAACATACGCTGGACCTGGGCCGACAATACCGTGGGCTCGGAGAGCTTCCCGGCGCCAGCCAGCCGCAGAAGCTCATCGTCGGGAGTGCTCGACCAGAGAAAGTACGCCAGCCGGGTGGCAAGCTCGAAGTCCGACACGAGATAGGGTTTCGAGGCTCCAGGCGCTGCCGCCTCGATCCGGTAAAGAAAATTCGACGACGTCAGCGCGGTCATCAGGACATCCTTGATGGCGCGGTCAAAGGATTCGCCTGCGGCACGGCTCTTCTCGTAGACCCCGAGATAGACTGCCGTCTCGGCCTTCTCGACCGGCCGACGAAAAGCGCGGACGAGAAAGCTTTCCAGGAGAGGAGCGGCCTCCTTGTGTCCGCCAAAGACCAGCTCACGCGCGCCCTTCACAGAATCGAGCTGCCCAACGGCGTACTGGGCAATCTGCAGGTACTTGATGAGAGCCGCCTCGTTGAGGCCGAGAACGGAACCATCGTTGTTGAAGCCGGAGGCGCCGGGAGGATCCGGCAGGAGCAGCTTCTCGACGATCGACGGAGGCGGCCGCATATAGCGGAAACCATCCTTCGCGATTTCCTGCTGCAGCTCAATGCCCAGCAGGTCTTCAAGAGAGTTCTGGTACTCGCGACGGGTCAGGCGACGGGGAGGGGAGGGGCCTGGAACCGGCTCCGTGACGGCCTCGAAGGTGGCCTTATACCAGTCGAGCAGTATCTCCTTCTGTTCAACGGTGAGCGGCTCGGCCTTTTTGGGCGGCATCTCCCCCTCCTCGACCTTCGTACGCATCTTCTTCCAGATATCATCGGCAAGGAGGGCCGAGGTCAGATCGGAATAGAGCGAGAAGTCGAGCTTGCCTTTCTTCTTCTTCGGACCGTGACAGCCGAAGCATCTCGATTTAAGAACGGACAGGACCTCTTCGAATCGGACCTCGGAACGGGGAGAGAGAGCGTTCTCATCAGCGGAAGCTACCCGCGCGCAGCAGCACAACAGCATCAGCAGGGCCTGCCGGGTCTTCGTATTCATTCTCGATTTTCCCTGCTCAACACAGGCCTCATTTTCTCCCGCCGTAACGACGCACCTTCACGTCGTTCTTTCGCGCCTTGCCGGGCGTGCTGCGCCCGCGGGTGATGAGCTCTTCGAGCAGCGCTTTCATCTCCTTGACGCGGCCGGGCTGACTGGTAGCCAGGTTCTTCGTCTCGCCGAGATCGTCGTCGAGATTGTAGAGCTGGACGGGATTTCCGCCGCCGCCCTTTGTCCAACCGCCGGAGCCCGGGGCCATGAGCAACTTCCAGGGGCCCTTTCGCACCGACGGCACGCCGCGGATCGAGCAGCTGACCGAGTTTCCCCTCACCGGCTTGTCCTTGCCCTTGAGCAATCCAAGCAGGCTGAAGCTGTCCTCGCCGACACCCTCGGGAAGCGGCTTGCCGAAGAGCTCGGCGAAGGTCGCCATGAGGTCGGCCTGGTGGACGAGCTGGCCGCTCACGCTGCCCGGCTTCACGACTCCCGGCCAGCGCACGATGAAGGGCACCCGGTGGCCACCCTCCCATGCGTCGGACTTGTAGCCGCGAAGAGGACCACTGGCGTAATGGCCCTTCGCCTCCATCGCACGGGTGCCGATGTAGTGGGCGCAGCCGTTGTCGCTGGTGAAGATCACGAGGGTGTTGCCCGCCACCCCGCTCTTTTCGATGGCGTCGAGCACCTGGCCGACGATCGCATCGGTCTCCATGACGAAGTCGCCGTAGAGGCTGAGCTTGCTCTTGCCCTTCCACTCCTTGTTCACCGACAGCGGGGTGTGTGGCGAGGTGAGAGGCATATAGAGCAGGAAGGGCGCGGGGGTCTTCGCCTCGCGCTCGATGAACCGCGCCGCGCGGTCTCCGAGTGCCGGCAGGATCGGCTCGAGCGTCCAGCCCTCTAGTGCCGGCCCCTGCTGGCTCGCCTGGTTGTTCTGAAAGAGACGCGCCGGCAGGAACTCCGAGGGGATCCCTACCGTTCGATCGTTCTCGATGAAGCAATAGGGCGGCCAGTTGGGGACATCGGTACCGAAGTACTCATCAAAGCCTCGCGTGATCGGCCCGCCGCCGATGGGTTTTGAAAAAACCTTCTTCCAGGCGGCGCGATGCCCCGCGGTCGCCTTGACAGCCTTGTTGCGGCCGCCGCGAAAAAGTTTCTTATCCTTCTCGGGGATCGGCCAGTTCATGCCGAGGTGCCACTTGCCGATACAGGCTGTTCGATAACCGTGGCTTTTGGCAAGGCCGCCGATGGTGAGCCGGTCGGGGGCGATCAGGGGACCTCCCCAGAGGCTGACGATCCCGGCCTGCAGCTTTGTCCGCCAGTGATAGCGGCCGGTGAGGATCGTGTAACGCGAGGGCGAGCAGACCCCGGAGGATGAATGCCCATCGGTGAAGCGCAGGCCCTCGGAGGCCAGCCGGTCGATGTGCGGCGTGGCGATCTTGCCGCGTTTCGGATTGTAGCAACTCACATCGCCATAGCCGAGGTCGTCAGCGTAGATGACGACGATGTTCGGCTTGCCAGCTGTCCCTGCATCGAGAGGCGCAGCGATCAAGGCCGCCGAAAGGAGACCGAAGATAATGCCGATACAAGCCACGCTCGGTAAGAATCTTTGTTTCTTCATATTCCCTCGATCTCCTGGGTTCTACTTCCCGGTGTCTTTTTGCGCTTCCTTGCGCAGCGGCACAACACGCTCAGAAACCTTGAACTGCGCCGCGACCTCGGCGGCACTGAGCGCCCGGTCAAAGACCGCCACCTCATCGAGCTTCCCCTCAAAACCGAAAAGCTTGTCAGAGCGCCCGCCGATGAAGACCGGCAGCTTGCCCGGCTGGTCGATGGTCCACTCGAGCTTCGACTCGATCTCCAGCTTGCCATCGAGGTAGACCTTCAGTTCACCAGGACCTCGCACCAACGCCACGTGATGCCAGTCCCGAAACTCAAGGACCGTCCGGCCCGGAACCACCCGCCCCACCTCGTTGCCTGTATAGAAAAAGAGGCGGCCGGGGGGGAGATCGCCATGCGTGCCACTGATCCCGAGATGCTCACCCAGGGCATTGCGGTCACCATCCTCTCCCCGGGAGAAGAAGTATCCGGTGACCGGCTTAGCCTTGGAGGATATGCCGTTCCAGAACCACATCGAGACGCTGTAGGTTTTTCCAAGAGCCGGCAGGGTCGTCCGCAGACGGCCACCGGCGAAATGAACCGCGCGGTTCTCTGCAGGAGAGGAGAAGGGCGAGTTCTCTTCGGGAGGAGTCGATACCCCACCGCCCCGGCGTCGTACTCCCGGCAGGTAGAAGGCTGTCCCTTCCTCGAATCGGGCTGTGGTTTTTGCAGTGCTGTCGACGGCCGTCGGGCCATTGAAATCCTCGAAGCGCCAATAGGCCACGGGACGGGCCGCCAGCACAGCGCGGGCATAGGGACCGTGCGAAGGTGACAGGACAAGCCGTTTGCGGCCGCTGACCCGCTCGAGCAGGCTGAGCAAGCCCTCCACGATCTTCGGTTCGGCCTGTTCCTCGAGCCCGGCGGTAGCCGCCGGCCAGGTCGTATAGCCGCCGAGCTTGTGTTGCTCGGGAGGTGGAATGTAGCCTTCGGCGCCGTTGGCCAGCTCTATGTTGAAGGTCACCGCCAGGGGGCTCTGCGCCTTGAGCTTAAGACCCGTGATACCGTAGACCTCGTTGGGCAGGGCACAGATGCCGAGCTCTCCGATACGGATAGCCTGCAGGACCAGCTCGCTGCGGGGATTTTCATGAATCCACCGGGCCTGCTCGGCGTAGACCTCGGGCTGGTTCCGGGGACGCCTCTGCCCACGGCGCTCATTGAGGGAGCGGGCCCATTCGAGACGTTCGGCGGAGGGAAGACGGCGCCCAAGGGGCAGGAGCAGCTCGGACATGGCAAGGGTGGCATCGGAGCGGTGCTTGATATCGCGCCAGGCCTCGACGGCCAGCTTGCCAAGCGCGCTGGCGTACTGCTGGCGGCTGCCGCCCTGGCGCGGTTTGCCATAGTCCATCCAGTGCAGGTCACCGCTGGTGCCCTGGGACATGATGCCCACCATCCCACCGCCAAGCTCCTTTTCCAGGTGGCGGGCAAACTCGCCGTAATAATCGGCCGAGAACCCCCCTCCCGCCCCGTAGTAGTGCATCGAGTAGTTGGCAAGGACGCAGATCGGCTCGTTCTTCTCCGACACCAGGCTGAGAAGGGACAGCTGGGGATCGATGGGCCCCGCCGGGCCGGTGTAGGCCGGGTTCAGATAGCCCGGATGCATCATGGCTCCGATGGTCCGCTGGCCGAAGGGATCGTTGCCAATGCTGTCGGCGCGCCGGATCCAGCGACGGCAATTGGTGAACTCATGGGCATCGATGGTCGCCCAGCCCACCCGGGCAGGCATCAAGCGCGCATGGGCGGCAACGATGCCATCGGCCACCCTTGGAATCATGGAGTCGGTATAGGCCTTGTCCTTCCTTGTTCCCAGGCAGAAGTTCATGGCCGATGGAGCCGAGTGTGTGTGGGTAGCAGAAATCAGGATGCGATTGGCGGGCAGGTCGATCTTCTCCCTGGCCAGCGCCTTGATCTCATCGCAGACCTTGCGCGGCAACATGCAAGAATCCACCACGACGATCGCCAGCACCTCAGAGGCATCGGCAACAACCAGGCAGCGGGCAAAGAGTGGATCATCAACCCGGTTGGAGCTCGCCTCGATAAAACCGCCATTGCGGATAGCCGGCAGCTTCAGCGGTGAGATGTCAACCGCAACCGCGCCCGCGCGCAGCACCTCTTCCCCGGCAGGAAGCCCCGGGGAAGAGCCCCAGAGTGTGACGGCCAGGACAAGAGCCTGGATAAGAGAAAATCGATACATCATGGCAACCCGGGGAAATGGAGAGGTTGATCAACGACCTTCCATGATAACCGGGCCCCTGCTGTCGAAACCGCAGAGAACGGTTATTATTTTCGAGCTGCGCGCGATTTCCCTGATGCCAGCTTGCGAAACTCGTCCATGCGCTCTGTCCAGGCGCGCTCGAGCTCTTTGGTCTTTTCCGGCATGCTGGAGGCGAGGTTGTTCAGCTCGGTGCGGTCATCGCCCAGGTTGTAGAGCTCCCAGGGATCTCCCTTGGCCGCCACCAGCTTCCAGTCGCCCACCCGGATGGCGCGATGGCCGCCGTGAAACCACCACAGGTACTCGCGCTTCAGCGGGCCGGCGCGTGCAAAGACAGGCAACAGGCTGTGGCCCGGTGCCTTCGGAGCATCGACCGGCAACCGTTTCACGCCGGCAAGCTCGAGGATCGTGGGAACCACGTCGATCACGTGGCCCGGAGCCCGTCTCAGCTGTCCCCTGTCCTTGATGCCCTTCGGCCAATGCGCGATGAAGGGCGTCGCGCAGCCGCCCTCGTGGACCCAGGTCTTGTGGCGGCGAAACGGGGTATTGCTGACAGTTGACCAGCCCGGCCCCAGGCACAGGTAGGATGGACCTGAACCGGGCGGCGCGTTGGGGTCATGGCCATCGGTTCGCACCATGATCTCCGCGCTTGCGCCGTTATCGGAGAGGAAGAAGATGAGGGTATTGTCAAAGGCCCCCATCTTTCGCAGCTGCACCAGAACACGACCGATCGCCTGGTCCATGCGGTCAATCATGGCAGCATGAATCGCCATCTTGGTGGACTGGAACTCCTTCTGCTCCCCGCTCAGCTCCCTCCAGGGCAGGGGCTTGTTCACCTCTCCAGGGCCGAGCTTCTTCAGGGCATCGGGGAAGTGGTAAGGCGGCCCGAGGTCGCGCTCGACCTCAGAGAGCCTGCCGGTGGCGATGCCAATCTTCTGGATGCGTTCCCAGCGCGCCTCGCGGACCTTCTTCCACGACCTGCGGTAGCGCTCCCGGTAGCGGGCAATATCTTCGGGCAGGGCGTGCAGGGGAAAATGTGGTGCCGTGAAGGCCAGGTAGTGGAAGAACGGCCTGGTGGAATGCTTCTCGGCGTGTTCCTCGAGGCACTTCACCGCGTGGTCGGCGATCGCGTCGGTGGCGTAGTAGCCGGCATCTTTCTTCACCTCGGGGAGCTTCCGGTCATCCTCCCAGTGAATCTTCGGATAGAAAAACCTTCCCTGGTCCTTGAGGTAGTAGGAACGGTCGAAACCATTGGCCACCGGCATCCCATCGATGTGCCACTTGCCTGAGTGGTAGGAGCGGTAGCCGGCGGGCTTGAGCTGGGCGGGCAGAAGCTTCGCCCACTTCGGCCGTGTTCCTCCTCCCCCGCTGCGGACCCCCTTCGGAAGGCCGGGAACCGCGTCACGGCGAACCTGCTGGGCAAAATATCCCGTCAGGAGCGCCGCCCGCGTCGGCCAGCAGCGCGCGGTGTTGTAGAATTGCGTAAAACGCAGGCCATCGCGTGCCAGGCCGTCAAGGTTGGGGGTCTCGATCTCGCCGCCGTAGCAGCCAATATCCGAGAAGCCCAGGTCGTCGGCCATGATCAGGAGAACGTTGGGGCGGGGCGGGGCGGAATCTTCTGCCCGAAGACCGGCAGCAAAAACCGCCAGGATCAACAGTGAGAGAAGGAAAAGACGGCCTGTCGTGTCGTTTGGTTTCATCTCGATCCCGGTTTTCTCGGGCAGGGCTTCACACAGCTCAACTCGCCGGCCTGGCGTAGCGGCCGAGGAAGAGGATGCTTCCCGTCGCCTTGTCGCGAATGAGGAAAAGAAAGGGATGATCGGCCCGGAAGCTTGGCCCCCGGCGAATCGACCGCAGCCCGACAACCGCACCCGTAGCGGCAGCGGCCTCCGTCCCCTCCTCGTTCACCTCGACGAAGGCCTTGTGAAAGACGCCGCTGAGGTAGAGCTGCCTGCTACCATCCATCCCTGAAAAATCAGCGTCACTGAAAGCCTTCTTCATCCCCAGGTTCTGCAGATGGCTCGAAAGCTCAAAACGGGAGGTCATCTTGAATTTCGGAAACAGGGTGTCGACCTTCATCCGGCGGAGCTTTCCGAGCCAACCCGACAACTTCGCGGCTGAGAGGCTGTTCTCGAGAGCAGCCAGCCCATCCACCTTGCGTGGCAGCAGGGCGACCATGGAGACCTTCTCTCCCTTGTAGGGCATCTCGAGAAGCTGGAGATCTTCGTCCTGGAAGAAGCCGAAGTTACCCTTCTGGAACATCATCGGGGTCTTCGTGCTCTTGCCGGACGCCAGCCTGAAGGGCCGCTCACGGGTACTCTTCACCTTGAACTGGGTGGCCCAGTCGCCCTTGAAGTAGATCGCGTTGGTCAGAACCATGCGGGTCAGCGAATCGATGGAGCCCTCAGGCAGCAGATCCTTAATCTTCTGCCGGGTCTCCCCCTCGACCCAGCGGTTGATGACGCCGCGGGCCTCCGCCGGGGAGCGGTAGTCCAGCGGCCGGCCGGCCGAGCCGTACTCCGCCTTGATCTGGTCGAGGTAGCTCTTGAGGAAGCGGTATTTATTCTGCGGCCACAGGGCGTTGGCGATGGACATTTCCACACCGCCCTTGCCGCCGGCTGCCCGCAGGCTCCGCTGCAGCTCCCCGAAGGCGGCGTGCAGCCGCTGCCGCCCGAGAGGCCCACCCTCCTTGTCGGGTTTCAGCCTGAACTCGAGAGCCCCGGCCATCTGGCTGGCGGTTTCACCCCGGGCACCACCCCAGGTCATCGCCATCGCGGTGGAGATACTGTAGGGCGAGAAGAACAGGTTTCCTGCCCCGTCGTTCAGCTCCTTGTAGAGCTTGAGGGCGAACCTGGTATTGTCCGCCGTAAGATCTTCGACGTCCGATGCGGGACAGGCTCCGGCAACCATAACCACGATCGCAAAGACAGCCAGGGTTGTCGTCATCCAGTGCAGGCGTTCAGCTTTCATGGCTTATCTCTTTCCTTATTCATCGAGGATCTTCAGATTACAAAGCCATGGACCAAATCGGGAAACATTTGTTCCCGGAAATACCGATTATTCAGGGCCTCGTTTCCAGCTCGGGTACGCCCCGCCCGGGGGAGTCCTGGTTTAGCGGGTGAGAAGCGGGCTGAAGTTTTCCAGCGGGTCACTTCAACTCGATGTTGAGATAACGCTCGATATTGTCGCGGCCGCCGCGCGGAACAACTCTTTCGGCAGCCATCGGCTTGCTCACGAGCTCAAAGGAGATCCCGAGTGGATGGAGACCAGGACGAACTCCCCGAGGGGTGTTCAGAATATTTCCAAGAGCGATCATCTTCAGGTCGGTAACGAGTTTTTTTTCGGTATCGTAGACCAGGTAGCCCAGCAGGGCGGGCCTGTACGCTGTCGAGCCGAGCCGGCCGCCTTCGCGACGGAGATTCGCGTGTCCCTCGAGACGCAGCCGGATTTTTCCAGGCGAGGCGGACTCGACGACCCACTCCAGGGTACCGTCTCCAGGGCGGGCACGGGTAAACCATTGCGCCTCGCCCAGGCCCCTCTCAGGGTCGAGGTGGTAGCGCAGCACGCGCAGCTTGAACCGCTCGGGAACCGGACCTCGCAGACCCTTCTCGGGCTTCGCCGGGATCAGCGCCAGCCATTCGGACTCGGGAATCCACATGAAATCATGCCCCGCCTCGCGAAAGCGGGCCGCCTGGCGGCGGGGTGAACCCGAGCGGGTTCCCGCGGGTTCGGGTTGCGGATAGTCTCCAGGCTCGGTGTAACGAAGAGCTCCATCTTTGCCGCGTTCGAGCTGGCGCGTATAGGTGCGCAACACGAGCGCGCTTGCGGGCGGCTCCAGGGCCCAGTCGATGGGCCGGTCATCGCCGACCTTGACTGCGCCGGGGGCCCGCTCTGATTCCGGCAGCGCCTTCCAGGTGTCCCAGGCCTTGCGCAGTGATTTTAAATTATGGATGTTTCCCAGCACCTTGCCGCCCGCGGTCACGGCGCATTTCCTTCCGGCCGCGGTAGAGGTCACGCAGCGGGTCTGGCGAACGAAATCTCCCGCCCAGTCTTTCCTTCTTCGGGCATGACGCGCATCTACGGCGGCGAGTACAAAACGATCCTTCAGAAAAGCGATCGTTTCGGCGGTCCAGAAGGCAGGCGCACGGCCTGCCGAGCCGGCTGCTCAGCAGACGCCCACCGGCGCGCCACCCGCACCACACCAGACCAGGACCGGCTTACCCTCAACCGCTCCTCTCGCCAGGGCCCGGGACAGCTGGATCGTCCAGGGAAGCTCCCAGAACCGCGACTCCCCCGGCTGGGTCTTGAACATCGCATGGAGCTTATCGAATTGAGCAGGCGCGACAGGGACCGTGCCTTCCGCGTGGATTCCCGCGGTCGAGGATAAGGCGAGGCAGGTGATCGAGAAGAACCACTTCATGCTGCAATTCATGCTGCAAGCTCCCGAAACTGGAATAAAAAGACCTAGTAGCCAAGATCTGCAAGCGCGAGCCCTGACCCGCTCGCGCTCACACCGACACACTCCCCGGGGAGCAAACTTCTCCCGCCTGTATCCAGGCTATTACTTGGGAGATTTTTTCTTCTTGTCGGCCGCTTTTTTCTTCGCTTCGGCGGCAGCAGCAGCCTTGCGTGCCTCAAGCTTCTTCTTGTTTTCAGCCGCGGCTTTCTTGCGTGCCTCGCTCTTCTTTTTCGCTTCGGCTGCGGCGGCCCTCTTGGGGTCCACGGCCTTCTTCGAGCTGGCACGGGACGTCGCCCTCGCGCTGGTCTTCTTACGCGGCGCGGGTTTCACGCCTTTTTTCTTAGAGTCAGCTCCCGCCTTCTTCCGTCCAGCACCCCGCTCGGCTCTCTTACGGGCCTTCTCTGCGGCGGCCTTCTTCGCTTCGGCCGCGGCCTTCGCGCGTGCTGCGTCCCGCTGGCGCTTGGCCTCTGCATCCTGGCGAGCTTTCAGCTCGGCCTGGTATTTTCCCCGCGCCTTTTCGAGGCTATCCTGTTCGCGCCTGAGCCCGTCGATGGTCTTTTTCGCAGCGGCTTCGCTACCCTGGTACCTGGTCTTGAGATCTGCCAATTCCTTGCGGTTGCGCGCATAGGCGGCCTTGTAGCTCTCAGCGGAGGCCTTGGCTCCCCTGCGGGTGGATTCCAGCCTCTTTTCTACCTCGGCAATCCTGCGGCTGTAGTCGCTTACCCGCTTATCAGTGGGCGCGGTTCTCCTTACCCGCACTTTCTTCGAGCGAGCATCTTTTTTTGCAGACGTGGAGGTTTTCTCTTTTTTCGCATCCTTATCCGTCGCAAGAACAGGTAATCCGGCAGAGGAGAAGAAAAACAAAACTACGAACGAGAATAAAGACAATCTGGAAACAAGATGCATCTCCTGACTCCTTTCAAGGTGGTTGATCTATGAGAAACAAAATTCGGCGCGGGGACTTCAAGCTTATTCAGATGAGTTGCCCTGACAGAATAGTCGACTCGCTTAATCATTGCTACTTTTCAAGGCTCCGCATATTGCCGATCATTAAGCTCATTCAGGTCCGTCGCAGCTTTGACCCTCGATGCCCTGCAGCACCGTGCGCACCGCCACGCCGGCGTTGACCGCGGCAACCAGGTCGGTGGCAGCGGTGAGCGACTCCTGCAGAATGCCGGCTGCGAGAGCCTTCTGCGTACGGCCACCGGTACAGTAGGAGCAGCCGCGGGTAATCGTCACGGCCAGACCAATAAGATGCTTTTCGCGGTCACTGAGATGCTCGGTGGCATTGGCCTTCTCGAGGGCCTGCATAACGTGAAGTTCTTTCGGGTCCATGGGGTTTTTACTCCTGTATTTTCTTTCGAGAGTTAAGTGAAGGTCATCTGCGAGCGGTTCGCGGCCACCCTGGTAAACGGATCTGCCGCACCAGCCGGGTCCAGTTGCCCTGACGGTCCTTGACCGCCACATCGAAACGGACGCCCGCGGCCCGCGGCAGTGGCTTCTTCAATTCCAGTTCCCATACACCGGCTGATGTCCTGCGGAATCCCGGACCGAGGTTCTCCCCCGCTGCAAGACCATCGAT
>Ga0310124_10000659_pt1 | contig 24050 bp, 20 predicted proteins | sample CB11b_AW_Bot5_MG_FD_203507 | JGI IMG/M metagenome (GOLD analysis project Ga0310124, IMG submission 203507) | Marine microbial communities from Western Arctic Ocean, Canada - CB11b_AW_Bot5 | ecosystem: Environmental > Aquatic > Marine > Oceanic | place: Canada: Western Arctic Ocean | collected...
CTGATTCATTGCCAATCGCCAATCGGTTTTTTTCTCACGTCTTGGCGAGACGGTCGTGCTGGCGCCGTCCAAATGGGTATCCGACATGGCTTCCATTGCGTCGGTTGCTGTTGGGCACTGATGGCGCTTGCTTTTGTCGCGGGTGTAATGAATTTAACCTGGATGATCGGCGTGACTCTCTTTATCGTATTTGACCACGCCATACTCAGAACTCCGGTACTTAGCCGCGTATCCGGGGCTTTCTTCCTGATCGCCGGGATGTGGTTCCTTATCTAAAAGACCGACGCTTCTGGCTCACTGCTGCTGCAAAATCAGGATGTGCCGGTCGTCACCTTCGCGCTCACTATCACCAACCACAACTAATACCAACGCGCCATCCGCCGACACGTCCCGGGCCGGACGAGGAGTCGCAAACATTCCAACTGACTCTGGTGTCGATGGGTTCGTCAGGCCAATAATTCGAACGCCAGACGCACTGTCAGCCACATAGGCACGATGGTCATGCACCGACACCCGGGTCGCTCGACCCGGTGTCTCAAATGTCGCAATCTTCATTGGAGATTCCGGATTCGACACATCGTAGATCTGCACGTTACCCCCACCTGCGCCAACAATTAAAGTCGGATGGCTAGCATCACCGGGTACCACTTCAATGTCTCGAGGTGCGGCTGGAGCATGGACTACACCAACCGGGTCCGGTTCGCCCGTTCGCGAAAGGTCAAACACGTAAAGGCCAGACGGTGAATCAGTCGCATACGCAAAGGAACCTGCGGTCACAACGTCTCGTGCATAGCCATCAAGAAAGAACGACCCAACACCTTGCGGTGTGGCCTCATCAGTCACATCAACAAGGACAAAGCCTTCCATATGGTCAATAATTCCTACCTTGCCATGCGCAACATCCCCAATCTTCGTCTGGCCAAGTGTCTTGTGTTGCCCGATCAATGTCAGTGCATCTGGATTTGAAATATCGAGAATCCCTAGGCCAAAAAAGTTTGCACCGACATAAGCACGATCATCTGTCAACCGAAAGCCCCAAATCTCCTCGGGAAACATAAAAGAACTTCGGGCAATCGGCATCGATGGATCGGAAACGTCATAGACGGTAAATGTATGACCGCCTGACACATAGGCAAACTGTCCACGTATACGAACAAGTTCAACTGGACCAGGAATCTGCCCGACCTCATGCAATTCAATCGCTTGGGTGTGCACGCGCTCACTCGACCAGACAACAAGCACCAACAGAAGTGCGCCGATAGTCGACGCTCCGGTAAAACCGTGCCTCATTTCCCGTCTCGACATATCACGAGTCCCCTTTTGCAATACGGTACAGTTTGGATTGCGTGCGCACAAACAAGCTTCCTCGTGCGATCGCTGGCGTCGCGAGAGTCATTTCATTCAATGGATTCTTATGCGAAATGTTGAACTCCGAGCCTGCCTCGACAACGTAAGTTTCCCCATCCTCACTCAACAGAAACAACTTGCCGTTGTACGCCCACGGTGATGCCGTGAAACCATTACCAATTTCCAAACGCTTGCGGCTATAAACCTCCTCACCAGTCCGCGCGTCATGCGCAACAAGGAATCCGCGGTCCAGCAAGGTGTAATACGTGTCACCGTAGACAATTGCAGTCGTGTTGTAAGTGCCAAGGAGTGGGTATGACCACGCAATGTTTTCAGACGACGTTAGGGTTCCAGGAAATCCCGAGGTGATACCACTGCGCATAGCCTCTTCCGGAAACAATGAAATATCCCCGGCGGCGCCAGGCCGAACCGCATACACCGGCCGCAAACCTCCGCCGGGGTACCCGGAACTGATGTACACCAGACCATGACTAGCGAATGGTGTTGGGATGGTCAGGCCTGACATACCATGAATCTCCCACAGCAACTGCCCCTCAAGATCATACGACCGGACTCCTTGCGTTCCAGCTGTTACTAATTCGGTGCGTAACTCGTTTTCCCAGACAAAAGGCGTAGACCAATTCTGCCCGCGTTCGTCACGGTCCACACGCCAGAGCTCATCACCGTTATCCTTGTCATACGCCGCAACAAAAGAACGTGTCGTATTGTCATTAACGATGTAGACGCGATCACCATACAAAATCGGCGAGGCGGCTGTTCCCATCTCGAGCGTCGTGTTGTAGACGTCAATCTCCTGTGTCCAGACTGTCTCTCCGCTCAAATTAAACGCGCCCAATAATCCGATACTTCCGAAGTACACATAGACACGCCGACCATCCGTGACCGGCGTCTCGGAGGCAAAACTATTCTTTAGATGCCGTTTCATCGGAGGAGGTGCACTGTGTAGTTCTCGTTGCCACCGGATCTGGCCGGTTTGAAAACTAAGGTCATACAGCATCCATCGGTGCTCATTGTTTGACCCTTCAGAACCATTCTCCATACCCGGGTCATAGAGGCCCTTAATCGGGTCCGGTTCATCTCCAGCGCTGATGGCTGAAGTCACGAATACATGGTCCCCAGTAATAACCGGCGAACTCCAAGAAAGACCGGGAATGTCTGTGGCCCAGACAACATTCTCTGTCTCACTCCACGTCTCAGGAAGATTCGGGTCATCAGGAACCACACCAGCCGCTAGACCACGGAACTGGGGCCAAGCCTCCTGCCCGGTGGCAATACCACCGCCGGCTATCACCACCATACAGAGCACTAGAAGCACAAACTGCTGTCGTGTCATCAGACATCTCCTTACGTGTCTACTGTACGAGTCTAATTCTGCCTGTCAAGGACGGCCGGATACAGGCATAATACAGAGGTCAACTTTTATGAATGATGGGGTGGCTGATGGACCGTCCGTCCTTTGAACTGACCGTATATACGCTGGCTGCTGCTCTGTGTGTCGTCTCACCCGCAAACGTAACCGGCCAACATCAGAAAACCGTGCCCGAGTCCACTGTCTGGGAAGTCCCTCGCATGGCGGACGGCCGCCCCGACTTACAAGGCGTCTGGGATTTTCGTAGCCTGACGCCGCTCGAACGCCCGAGACATCTCGGCGACCGAGATGTCTTCACAGAAGAAGAAGCCGCTGAATTCTCGGAAGAACGCCTTGCAACTCTAGACAAAGACCAACCCGGACCAGATGGTCGCATTCCGCTTTCAGGCGGGTACAATGATTTTTGGTGGGATTACGGCAGACAATTAACAACCGACCGTCGTACCTCTCTTCTTATCGATCCCCCTACAGGCCGCATCCCAGCACGGTCACCGGAAGCACGGTCGCGAACCGAAATACGTCGAGCCCAACTTGCACGAGACGCCCATGGACCTGAAGATCGAGGTGCGTTCGAACGTTGCATTCTTGGATTCAACGCGGGACCACCGATGAATCCGAGCGCATACAACAACAACATGCAACTCTTTCAAACGACCGACCATATTGTCATTCTGAACGAGATGGTACACGACGCCCGCGTCATCCCACTTGACAAAAGAGACCATCTCCCATCGCACGTACGGCAATGGCGTGGAGATTCACGGGGGCAATGGAACGGTGACGTACTCGTCGTTGAAACAAACAACTTCACTGCAAAGACCTCATTTCGTGGATCGAGCGACAACATGCTGTTGGTTGAGCGCTTTTCGCGCCTGGCCGAAAACACCTTGCTCTACGAGTACACGGTCCACGATGCCGATTCTTATGCCCGATCATGGACTGTTTCAGTGCCTATGCACAAAAACAAACAGCCAATCTTCGAATACGCCTGCCACGAAGGTAATTACGGCATGACAAATCTACTTGTCAGTGCTCGCGTCAATGACGACGGAACACCACAGGCTGACGCTCAGTGAACGAATCATGAGCAGATGGATATTAATACTAGAATTGTGTTCAGCCGGACCTCGTAAGAACACATTTTCATTTCAACACGTGACCGTAAGGAGCTAGTCATGGCAACCATAATCGTCAACCGATTCGCGATAATAATTGCGATATTAGGTTTCATGTTAACCGGTCCCTCGGCAACCGCAGTGGCCCAACTATCGCGTGTCACAGACAGTGGCTGGACCGTCTCACGTACCGCGGATGGACAACCTGACCTACAGGGCATCTGGGGCAACAAAACCCTGACCCCCATGGAACGTCGCGATAATGATGCTGGAAAAACCTTTCTGTCCGAGGAAGAAATAGCGCGCATTAACCAACAACGTATTGTCGATGAACAGACTCGAAACGATGCACCCACGCAGCGTTACCAAGCCGGCGGAAATGTTGGGGGGTACGCCAGTTACTGGCTCGACTCCGGGGATACTGTGCTCTCGACGGGGCAAACCTCATTGATTATCAAACCGGAATCTGGCCGCGCACCAATAAAACAATGGGCTCTCGAAACCAAGGCGTATAACCTCGCTAATAACGGTGACCATTACCAACATATGAGTGTCTGGGACCGATGCCTTTCGCGCGGTATTCCTGGATCAATGTTACCGGCGGGATACAACAATGCCTACCGGATTGTGCAAACACCAGATTACGTGGTCATCCAACATGAGATGATCCACGACGTCAGAATTATTCCTCTTTCCGATACCCCCTACATCTCGTCAAACATCCGTCAATGGATGGGCGACGCACGCGCACATTGGGATGGAGACACGCTTGTGGTCGAAACGAAAAACTTCCACAACCGCGGCTGGATCGCTTCAAGTTCAGCGGGTGCCCGTCTTAAAGGTATCCCGACGAGCCCAGAGCTAAATGTCGTCGAACGCTACCAGCGTGTGTCAGAAGACACCATTATGTGGACCGTCAACATTACCGACCCGAATGTCTACACAGCACCGTGGACCATCTCGATGCCACTCACGGCGGAACCCAGTTACGAAATCTACGAGTACGCCTGCCACGAGGGGAACTACGCCGTACCGAACGCACTGAGTGGACAACGAGTCATAGACGCACGGAGTCACTCGGCCCAATAAGAAATCTCTTAATCAAGTGTTGCCGGCTGCGCAATTCCGCCACGCTTGGTAAAGCGGTAAAGCTTTGATTGCGTCCGAATGAAGAGACTTCCGCGAGCAATCGCGGGCGTCGCGAGCGACATCTCATCGAGCGAATTCGTGTGTAAGATCTCAAATGTACTACCAGACCGGATGACATACGTATCGCCATCCTCACTAAGAACAAAAATATTTCCGTTGTAACCCCATGGGGATGCGGTAAATCCATGTCCAGGCGCGATACGTTGCCGCCCATAAATCTCTTCCCCTGTTCGCGCGTCATGGCACAACAAGAATCCACGGTCTAGTAATGTGTAGTAATAATCACCGTAGACCAACGCTGAAGTGCTGTACGTCCCCAGAAGCGGCTGGTACCACGCGATAAATTCATTTCCAGTTTCACCTTCGTCAAGCGAGATGTCACCCGCTGCGCCGGGCCTGACCGCATACACAGGACGCGGATACCCACCCGGATACCCAGAACTCAAATACAACAATCCATTCGCTGCAAATGGCGTTGGCACCACATTAACGGTCATTCCACCTAGTTCCCATAGCAGGTTCCCGTGTACGTCGTACGAACGAATCTTCTGTCGACCAGTCGTCACGATTTCCGTCCTGACCTCATTCACCCACACAAAAGGTGTCGACCAGTTCTCTGTTTCATCACGCTCAACTCTCCAAACCTCGTCACCAGTATCCGCATTAAAGGCTGCTAGGAATGAACTCGTCGTGTTGTCATTCACGATGTATAGCCGGCCTCCATGCAAGACTGGTGAAGCCGCGGTTCCAAATTCTTGCCCTCCGTTAAACGAACCAACGTGCGCTCGCCACACAGTTTCTCCAGACATGTTCAAGGCTGCTAGAAGACCGATACTTCCAAAATACACGTAGACCCGACGACCATCGGTCACCGGCGTTTCAGACGCGAAACTGTTTTTGACATGTTTGAGCTCCGTCGGTACAAGCGCTTCGAGTTCGCGTGCCCACCGAACGGACCCGGTATCAAAATCAATGGCGTATACCATCCATTGATGGGTCGCATCGGAACGGGTTTTGCCAAATGACTCGCCCGGGTCATACAACCCTGGAACAGGCGCGCGTTCATCGCCGCTACTAATCGCCGAGGTCATAAAGACAAGCTCACCTGCCACCACTGGCGAACTCCAACCTAACCCTGGAATATCGACCGCCCACGCAACGTTCTCAGTGGCACTCCATCGGTCGGGTAACAAGGGATCGTCGGCTACAGCCCCCGCCGTTAAACCACGAAACTGTGGCCACTCGGCAACGTCCTGTTGGGCAGTCCCATCGGCAGTGAGACACACACTGATCCCGACGGCAATCACTGTAATTTTTATTGTTTGTGACAGCATTAGAACACTACGTTAAATCAAAAATCGTTCCCGACAAACTCCGAAAGCTGTTATCTTAAGCACAATAAATCGTAAGCTCCTGTAACGATGGCTCTTAACTGCACCAAGTTAACCACTTTTCTCCTTACTAGCGCCGCATTCGGTGCGATAGCAACACCAGCCACTGCTCAGAACAACGGAACTGTCCGAACCGAGCACCAGCGCTTGGTCTCGGGAGAACCAGACCTCCAAGGAGTCTGGGATTTCCGCACGATGACACCACTCCAACGTCCCAGCGAGTTCGCCGGTCGTGCCGCGCTGACGGCTGAAGAAGCCGCGGCCTACGAAACGCGAACCAATTCGGACCGGGACAATTACGACGTCAGCCGGAACCCAAGCGTTCACGCCAAATTTTGGTTAGACAATGGGCGCAATCTTCAAACTGACCTACGCACCTCTCTCATTATTGACCCCTCTGATGGACGTATCCCAGCGCTAACCGCATCTGGCCAGCGGAGAGCAGAAGCTCGGTCGGCTTTGCGACGAATCGTCCCCCGCAGTCATCTTGACCGCAGTATTACTGAACGATGCATGGTTGGATTCAATGCTGGCCCGCCGATGAATCCAGGCGCGTATAACAACAATGTTCTTATCCTGCAGGTTCCCGGCTACGTCATCTTGCACAATGAGATGGTGCATGAGGTACGTGTCGTTCCAATGGACGGACGAAAACACCTGCCCAGTCAGATGAGACAAATCCGTGGCGACTCCCGCGGACACTGGGATGGCGAAACATTAGTTATCGAAACAACACACTTCAGAGATGACACCACGTTTGCCGGATCAGGCGAACACATGCAACTGACTGAACGATTCTCCCGCACATCAGAAAACAGACTACTCTACGAATACACTATCGTTGACCCAGATTCCTTCGTACAACCGTGGACCGTGGCCGTGGAAATGCAAAAGACCGACCAACCAATGTTCGAGTTTGCGTGTCACGAAGGCAATTATGGATTACAGAATATCCTCGTCAACGCTCGGGCCGCTGACGACAATCCTGCGGAGCGTTAACCACCGCTAACTGAGGAGACATCATGACGAAAACGACCCTCGCCACCGGATCAATATTCCTGACCATGCTTGCGCTTATCGCCAGTCCAGTCACCGCCCAAGAGAGCTCCTGGTCTGCCCCACGCACGGCCTTCGGGCAACCTGATCTGCAAGGCACGTGGGCGAATAACAATGCGACACCCCTGCAGCGCCCTGAAGTACTTGGCGACCGCGCATACCTTAGCGATGAAGAATTGTCCGCTATCCAATCCAAAGCGGCTGAGCTCTTTGCATTGGATACTGGTGATGCGGCATTTGGCGACTCTGTGTTCACCGCAGCGCTAGCGGAAGTCCAAAATTTCACGTCGCGTGATCGTGCCACTGGCAATTACAACCAGTTCTGGATGGTCGAACGGGATTGGGATAACCGGACGTCTCTTATTACCACTCCAGCGAATGGCCGTTTACCGGCCCAGACCCAAGCAGCGAAGATGCGTGCAGCAGCAGCCGGTCAAAAACGCCAGCGGCATGCCGTCTGGACCGATGACAGAAGTCTTGGGGAACGCTGTCTGAGCTTTGGGGCGCCACGACTAGGCGCTGGATATAACAACTATTACCAAGTTTTGCAGACACCAGATTACGTGGTTATTCAAGTGGAAATGGGACACGACTCTCGAATTATCCCACTGGATGGTCGACCACATGTCAGCGACAACATACGACAGTGGCTAGGCAATTCCCGCGGCTATTGGGATGGTGACTCGCTTGTGGTTGAAACAAAGAACTACTCGCCATATGCGAATGTCATGGGTGCAGCTGAAAACCTTCACGTCACCGAACGCTTCACCCGCGTAAGCGAAGACGTGCTGCAGTATGAAGTCACGTTGACTGACCAGACAACATGGGCTGAGCCGTGGACGGCAATGATCCCGCTCCGGAGTAGTACAGATGCGCTCTTTGAATACGCTTGCCACGAAGGTAACATCGGAATGGAAGGTATCCTTTCGGGCGCACGGCACCAGGAAGCGGAAGAAGCTGGCAATCAATAATTCTGCGTGACCACAGGAAGTCCCATGACACGATCACACGCTATTCAGTGCAGGCAAATAATACGAGGCGGCGTTGCCGTGTTTGCCCTTGCGTTCTTAGTAGGAACGCCCATAGTGTTGGCCCAAACAGAGAGCACTAGAGCTACGGACATCCCACGGACTAGCTGGGGCAAACCTGACCTTCAAGGCGTATGGACGAATGCCACCCTAACTCCACTCGAACGCGCGAGCACTATGGACGGGCGTGAGGTGCTGACGGCTGAAGAGGTCGCCAACCTTGAACAAGCGGCTGACGATCGTAATGCGCGCTTACTGAATGAATCCGCACAACGAACAGACGCCGGTGGGAACGTTGGAGCGTATAACAATTTCTGGATGGATCAGGGGACACGCGCAGTTGACGGGCGGCGCACCGCTCTCATTGTCGAGCCTCAGGACGGGCGAATTCCGTGGACTCCCTCCGGTCAAGCTCGGTTCGAGAATGATTCAGCTCGATATGGTGTGGGACCGTATAACTCGTGGATTGACGCCGATACTGGCGAGCGCTGTTTGACCGATGGCTTACCGTTACTGCCCCTGCAGGGCTACAACATGAATTATCACATCCTTCAATCGGATGGATGGGTCGCGATCCTTAACGAAATGTTTCACGAGTACCGCATGATTCCGACAGATGGCCGAACGCACATTCCCGAGCATGTGGGACAGTGGCTCGGCGATGCCAGAGGTCACTGGGAAGGCGAAACCCTTGTCGTCGAAACAAAGAGCTTTGCGGATAAAAACCTGGACCTCTGGCGATGGACGTGGCGAGGCGCACGACCTAATCTACACCTGGTCGAACGATTCACCCGAATCGACACCGAAACTCTAAATTACGAGTTCACAATGACTGATGCAAACATGTTCACCCGGCCATGGTCAGCACGCGTCCCCATGACGACCAATCAAGAGTCTAGGGGCGTTACTGCCGGTCCGATGTATGAATATGCCTGCCACGAGGGTAACTATGGACTGCTCAACATGCTCCGAGGCGCCAGAGCAGGCGATATTGCCCCATAATTCACGGTTTCCTACCGTCGTGACCCTGATTTCACGATGTACTCGTGACTAATACAGTCCTGTGCTGTATAAGTCTCCGTCATGGAGAGTACAGTCACCTGCTGTTCACATACACCGGTATCCCGCCGAAAGTTTCTCAGCACGACTCTGCTGGCTACAGCGCTTGCACCAACCATCGTCAGCGCACAGCAAAACCAATTAGCCCCGTATACGACACGCGATTGGTCTGGCAACACGCCGCTGAGCTACCCGGACCGTGACATCCACGCGCTTGACCCACGATTCAGGAAATACATCCTCTTCAATACACCCATACGTCGTCATTACACGGGTACACTCTGGGCGGAAGGGCCGGCTTGGAATGGCAGCGGGCGTTTCCTCGTATGGAGCGATATTCCAAATAACCGGCAACTACGCTGGATCGAAGAAGACGGTCATGTCAGCGAGTTCAGAAACCCGTCTGGACACAGCAATGGGAACACCTTCGACTACGAAGGCCGCCAACTATCTTGTGAACATAGCGGCCGGCGTGTAGTCCGTTATGAACATTCCGGTGAAGTAACAGTGATAGCAGATAGCTATGACGGCAAGCGGTTGAACTCACCGAATGATGTCATCGTGCATCCAGACCGCAGTATCTGGTTTACCGATCCACCTTACGGAATCCGTGGAAATTATGAGGGCTTTCAAGCAGAGTCAGAGGTTCCCACCTCGGTCTATCGGGTCGACGGTAACACTGGTGACGTTACAAAGTTAACCGACGATATTGACGGACCGAACGGTCTCTGCTTTTCACCCGACTACGAGCGATTGTATGTTGCTGACACAGGCAGTGGCCGAGAAATTAAAGTCTGGGATATTACCGGGACCGCATTACAAAACGGCCACACACACGCCAGCTTGACAGACCCTGGCACACCAGGAATTCCGTCGGCCGCTGATGGTATGCGCTGTGACTTGGACGGAAACATATGGACAGGTGCCATTCCTGGCGTGCAAGTTATCGCCCCAGACGGTGACGTCATCGGAGTCCTTCGACTTCCAGAGCGATGTGCAAACGTGTGCTTCGGAGGCACCCGCCGCAATCGTCTTTTCATGACTGCGAGTCAATCACTTTACTCGGTCTACGTCGGCGTCCAAGGTGCCGGCATTGCGTAGGAGCCTTAAAGTCATGGGGAATGCACCAAATGCAAGTTATAGCATCACTGTCCGCGTTGAGTTTTCAAATGACGCAGGCATGCTAGGTCGGCTAACTTCTGAAATTGGGCAACATGGCGGCGATATCGGTGCGGTTGACCTTGTTTCGGTTAACGAAAAACGAATGACACGTGACCTAACGATCAATTGCCGCGATGACGCCCACGCACAAGAAGTAATTGACGCAGTTAATGCCCTCGATAATTTCACGCTGCTCCATCAATCCGACCGTACATTCCTTCTCCACCTCGGGGGAAAGATTGACGTCGTCAGTCGCTCACCCATTCGAACACGCGACGACCTCTCCATGGTCTACACACCAGGGGTTGCCCGGGTCTGCATGGCTATTCACGACAAACCGGAAGCTGCGTATACGCTAACCGTTAAAAAAAACATGGTGGCCGTCGTCACCGACGGTACTGCCGTTCTCGGACTTGGAGATATCGGCCCCGCTGCCGCGCTTCCGGTCATGGAAGGCAAGTGTGCCCTATTCAAGGAATTCGCCGGTGTCGATGCGTTTCCATTGGCCCTTGATACCAAGGATACAGATGAGATCATCGAAACAGTCGTACGGCTCGCCCCAGTCTTTGGCGGGATTAATCTTGAAGACATCGCCGCACCGCGCTGTTTCGAAATCGAGAAGCGCCTCGAGCAACAACTCGACGTCCCTGTTTTTCACGACGACCAGCACGGCACCGCCATCGTCACATTAGCGCCACTCATTAATGCGCTGCGTCTTGTCAACAAGGAACCAGGAGACCTCAAAGTTGTCGTCAGCGGTGTTGGAGCCTCGGGCGTTGCCGTAAGCAAAATCTTTATGGACTACGGCGTAACCAATATCATCGGCTGTGACCGCGTCGGCGCGATTTATCGTGGACGCACAGACCATATGAACTTTATGAAGGAATGGTACGCCGAACATACCAACCCTCACGCCGAACAAGGAACTCTCGGTGAAGTGATCGAAGGCGCTGACGTCTTCGTTGGACTTTCTGGGCCTGGCGTGCTTACCGTGCCAATGCTAAAAAAAATGAACCGCGACCCAGTCGTATTCGCGATGGCCAATCCGACGCCAGAAATTATGCCTGAAGAAGCAGCACCACACGTGCGCATTATGGCGACTGGCCGATCGGACTATCCAAATCAGATCAACAACGTTCTCGCATTCCCCGGGGTATTTCGAGGAGCTCTCGACTGTCGGGCATCAACGATTAATGCAGAGATGAAAAGAGCGGCCGCTTATGCAATAGCCGAGGTCATTCCTAAGAATGACCTGAGTGAAGACTACGTCATACCGAGCGTGTTCAATAAGGCAGTAGTACAAGCGGTCGCACAAGCGGTCTCGCGTGCCGCGCTTGAGACCGGGGTCGCTCGACGGGAACCGTAGTAATTTAACTAGCTTTATCGTACCGACTAATTACCATCTTCCAGTGGTGGTCCCACATTTCAACACAGTCCTCTCTTGCATCGGAGGACGACACCAATCCGACGTCTACCGACAAAAACGCGAAAAACTCTTTCGTGGGGTGTTCTTCGTCCCTCCGCGACCGTACAAGCGCTGTTATTAATATTTTCTCGCGGGCGTAAGTATTCACCGATACCAACGTCAATAGCTGTTCATGAAGGCCGCGATGAGCCACCCAATTCGGCAGCCCAGCGCCCCGAATTAACTCAGCATGTGTAATCCCTTCACCGACGGAGCCCGATCGGATTTGATCAACTATGTAAGCTTTCATGCGCCTAGGCAGCGTGCCATCGTATAAAAGGCCTGATTACGCACGGGCGCGTTGACACACATGCATCAACTGCTCCGTTCCAATAATCTGATCGAGATTTGTCACTTTATCGGCTCAACTAATGCTCTTACGCACGAAGGTCGTAGCACAACAATCGTGGTTCAGATCCCGTCAACAGGTCCCGGGTATTCTGAGAAACGTACAACAGGCCATGTGAGAGCACCGGCAGATTCCAACACTCCCGTGCAGCAAAGAGCCAGGTTCGTGAAATCTCTTCAAACCCACCAGGGCCTAACCGGAGCCACAAGAGATGGCCGAGTTCGCCAAGACACAGGAAATCTCCGTCAGCAGCTAACAGCGACCCGCGTGCGGTCCCCATGCGCCGTTCTTGCACACGACCGTTCAGTTCAAACGATTCAGTCCATTCTGGTGTTGCACGCCACACAATTGTTCCATTCTCGGCATCAAGACACGCGAGCGAGGCGTCTCCCATATTGCGCCCATCAAAACCGTACAAATATCCATCGCGATAAATCGGCGTGTTGAAATGTAGTGCGAAATCAGAAGTCGTCCAATCCAAGGTGTATTCGAAATTAGGCGAGATACTAAGTAAAGCCCCGCCGGCGCGATAACTCGCCGAAATAAAAACCTGATTATTGAACACTACAGGACAGGACGCATTGACCGACTCAAAAGTTCGACTACGCCATGGAAATTCAAAATCTATCGCACCATCTGCCGGGTCCAAAACAAGGAGGCCTCCGCTCGGCGGCTGTGACTCACCGCCAGCAAAAACAAAGATGCGGCGTTGCCCATGGATAGTCGCGGGAATCGGAGAGGCATAACTGGCTCCCCACTCAGTGCCTGCACGCCACAACTCGTCTCCAGTGTCGAGCGCAAACGCGACTACGGTCGGCCCACCGGGGGCCCCAACATTAACGATAAGCGCGTCGCCTTCAACCAACGGTGTTGATGCAGTGCCAAAAAAATCTTGCGGCACCCGGTAATCCTGCCGTAGCTCTTTTCGCCAAATGACCCGGCCGCTGTCCAATTCAATCGCATGTAGCTTGCCCTCTGCCCCAACGGTATAAACACGACCGCCGATTTCATCAAGGACCGGGCTCGACCGTGGTCCATTGTTGTACCCGTAGCGATCTTCGTACACCGTGCTGTATCGATATCGCCAATGAACAGACCCTGTCTCTGAATGCAAACACTCAATGACCTCCTCATCTCCAACGCGATGAATGTAGACCAAGCGGTCATTCAAAATAACTGGGGAGGCGTATCCCGAGCCCGTAGGGAATTCCCACACTACCGGTGCCGGTAACGTGCGGCTCAACTTGGTCTCCGTCGACACCGCATTGAATGTTGGTCCAAGAAACGACGACCAGTTGTGAGTCACTGCGTTCGGATCGAGTGGTTTCGGCTCACGGTGCGCCCTCACCTGCCCCGCGATTGAAACGGGCAAGTACATTGGAGCCGCCAATACTTTCAAAACCGTCCGACGGGATACAAACGACATATTTGCCAGATTGCAGTGCTACTGAGGACGATTCGAGAGCACCAAAAACGCACCCGCGGCCGCCATGAGAATCCCTATGAAAAATAAGGCTGAGGGTGCCTCCCGAGGCGGATTGTAAAGCATCGCAACAAACACACTGACTATAGGTGCGCCGGCAAATACCAACGGTGGGACAACATTAGGTCTCCCGCCATTGGCCAGCGCTAAAACGATCCCAAGAGCACCCAATGCGCCAAGAACACCAGCACCAAGAGTAAACAATGAGCCCTGGGGCGTAAACGTACTCCATGACCCGGCACGCACCACCATCATGCCCGGAATCGCTATCGCGACCAAGACATAGGCAATACCCACCATTAGAAAGGCATGCACGCCGCTGCCACTAAGGCCCATCTGGCCACGGTGAAGCGTAGGAATGTACGTACCCCAACTAAGAATCGTCATAATCACAAATGGAAGCCAATTCCGCATCGTTCTGATTCCCTCAACAACGAAAGAAAAGGCTCGCCTCGATAAACTGAGACGAGCCTATGAAATAACCAGACCACTCATGGCCTCTTCACCCTGCGCTAGTCTGGCAACTCGGTTACTGCCTGGGTGTTTTTCAGCCGTGCCCCAGCCATGATGCCATGCATACCAACATTACCTTCGTGGCAAGCGTACTCAAACAAGGGTCCATCGGTACGACGGAGTGGCATTGTTGCCGTCCAAGCCTGAGTAAAACTATTCGGGTCTTCAACGGTGAACTCGTACATGACCGTATCAGAGTCCAACCGTCTAAACCGCTCAACTAAATGAGTATCCTTCGACGACCCCCCGAGACTTGTCTCTCGAAAAAAATTCTTTGTTTCAACAACTAAAGTCTCACCTTCCCACCGCCCCCTCGAATCTCCTACCCATTGTGGAATATCACCGTGTGGTCGTCCGTCGATCGGAATGATTCGAGTGTTGTGAACCATCTCATTAAAAATAACTACGGAATCTGCCGTCTGAAAGATCATGACGTTATTGTTGTAGGCACTAGAAACCATCGGAGGCCCAGAGTTAAACCCCATAATGCAGCGGTCAGCCAACGTACGGTCGGTGTAATGATCGGCAAAACCGTTCCGCATATTTAAACCGCGAATTCTGGCCCCACGCTGATACTCAGCACGATAGGGAATTCGACCATTCGGCGGGTCAACAACGAGTGATGTCCGCTTATCGGAGGTCAGCTCAATCCCGCGCTCGTACCAAAATTCGTTATACGAAAGGACGCCGCCCTCAGCTCGAGACTGATAACCGGCATTCGGTGCGCCAGTTTCGGGATCGAAAAGGTCGCGATTTTGCCGGATGCGCTCGGACGCCTCAAACTGGGCCGCCGTCTCCTGATCGAGCGTCTCAAGGTCCGCGAACTGCTGCGGCCGTTGCATCGGTGTCAGCGTCCGAAATGTAAACGTGCCGGAGATATCAGGATGACCATCCGCCGTACGCAGGGTGTCAGATTCCTGCGCTTGCCCTGTTATTGAAAGTGACACCAAGAGCAGTGATATAGAAAACCAGCTAGCAGCTATTCGGCGCGTCATTGAGGCAACCTCCCTAGTCATAAGTACTTGCCGTCGCGAGAATCCTACCTTCTTTAGAGTTTCACCGTCCACATCCGTATAGCCCGTCCGGTACAAAAAAACGCCTCGCCCCGGATAATCCGAAGCGAGACGTTCTACTCTCACGTTTGTCTAAAAAGTCCTTAGCAGGACAGCAATCTACTGCTCCACGACAGCTTTTTCAGGATTCTTCCGTCTGGCACCAGCCATGATGCCTTCCATCCCGATATTCCCTTCATGGCAGGCATACTCGAACAAAGGTCCATCGGTACGCCGAAGCGGCATCGCCGCGGTCCATGGCGCCGTCAACGTGTTTGGATCTTCAACGGTAAATTCATACATCACCGTATCCGGATCGAGCCGCCGGAACCGCTCAATCAAATGTGTATCTTTTGTCGAACCACGCAAACTAGTCTCTGTAAGGAAATTCAACGTTTCAATGACCAACGTTTCGCCTTCCCAATGTGCCCGTGAATCTCCAGACCACTGCCGGAGCGCACCATGTTCACCGCCATCAATTGGAATAATGCGAGCGTTGTGCACCATCTCATTAATAATGACGACCTGACCAGGGGTCTGCAGAATATGCACATTGTTGTTATAGGACGCTGCAGTCATTGGCGGCCCCGCGTTAAATCCCATTAAACAGCGGTCGCCTAAACTTCGGTCAAGGTAATGATCGGCAAAACCGTTTCTCAGATTAAGCCGCCGAACACGACGCTCCTCGCGGTGTTTATCGGTAAACGGTATCCGACCATCCGGAGGATCGACGATGAGTGACGTCCGCTTGTCAGACGTTAATTCAACACCGCGTTCATACCAAAATTCATTATAAGAAAGAACACCGCCTTCGGCCCTGGACTGATACCCAGCGCTCGGCGCACCGGTTTCCGGGTCATAAAGGTCCCGATTCAAGCGAATCCGCTCTGATGCTTCAAACTGAGCCGCGGATTCGGCATCCAGCGTATCCTGCCCGGCCAGCGCCTGCGGGCGCTCAAGTGGGGTCAGTGTCCGAAAGGTGAAAATACCAGATATATCGGGTTGGCCATCGGGCGTCCGCATAGCCTCGTCCGACGCATTACCCGATTGCGCTGATGCCATACCTGGCACAAACAACAACATCACTATCACAGCACATACAGGGGTTCTCGTCATCTAACGCTCCTTCGTCCTAGGTAAACAACACAGTCGGTTCGGCCGGGGTTCAACAAATCACAAGTTAATCCGCTGATATTCGATATAACTTCGACGCAGTACGCAAGAAAATGCTTCCCCTCGCAAAGGCAGGCGTAGCTAGCGTCATCTCATCAAGAGAGTTACGTCCGAGGACTTCAAATTCAGAACCAGCCCTAATGACATAGGTATCCCCATCTTCGCTAAGGGCAAAAATCTTGCCGTTATAGGCCCACGGAGATGCTGTAAAGAGCGTCCCCGCGGTCACACGTTGCCGTGGGTAGACTTCCTCCCCTGTTCGTGCGTCGTAGCACATCAAAATCCCGCGATCGAGCAAGGTATAGTGATAGTCCCCATAAACAAGCGATGACGGATTATACGAACCCAACTGAGGATGCGACCAGACGATGTAGTCGTTGCTCGTGCTGCCTTCGCCCAACGTAATATCGTCACTGGCTCCCGCTCGTATCGCATACACCGGCCTATTCGAATCTGCAATGTAGCCCGAATTGATAAACAGCAAGTCATGGGCGGCAAATGGTGTCGGGATGACTAATGAAGACATGCCATGAAGTTCCCACAACAAGTCGCCATCCAAACTATATGAACGGACGCCACCGGTTCCTGTCGTAATGAGTTCCGCGCGAACGTCATTCTCCCACACAAAAGGTGTCGACCAATTCGTGCCTTCTTCACGAGCAATCCGCCACAGTTCTTGACCACTCTCTGCGTCATAAGCTGCTACATACGATTCGGCCTCACTGTCATTCACAACATAGAGTCGACCCTCATGCAGAATCGGTGACGACGCGGCACCCCAGTCTTTGCGAGGAACCCATTCAAGATCCACTGACCAGACTTCGTTGCCGGAAAAATCAAACGCGTACAAACCAATATCAGCAAGAAATACGTACACGCGGTCTCCGTCTGTTACTGGTGTTTCGGAGGCAAACGTGCTTTTTGAATGGGTTGGCATTGAAGGCACAGCCGTATGTAACGTCTGACGCCATCGCACATCACCGGTATCAAAATCGACATCAAAGAGCACCCATTCCAAATTGTCTGTCGGTTTGACAATGTCAGCTCCGGTCATTGAGCCACCCAAAGACCGCGCTCGATAGGTTTCAGTCGGTTGTACCGGCTGCAAAAGAGAATCCTCGCTACTAGCCGGCATCACTGTCAAAACAAACACGTGCTCTTCCCAGACAATAGGTGAGCTCCATGCCCGACCTGGAATATCGATTTTCCAGGCAATATTTTCATCAGGTCCCCAGCTCTCAGGCACTGCCTCTGTATCGGCAATGACACCGCCACCAAGTCCCCGAAATTGTGGCCAATTCGACTGAGCCAATGTAGAAACTACCGCACCGCTCATAACGATCGTGAAAGTCAATAAAATCCGTGCGGTCAACACCAATCCCTCCTAAGTCAAGCTAGCCAGTCACCATTCTACTGTCAATTTCCTCGTATCCCCATTCCGTCTGAACTCGTATCAAAGTGATAGCATGCCAAAATCGAAGTGCATACGTCATTACTACAGTGGACGGCCTCTTTTCTTCGGCCGTATCTAGCCCGTATCGTCGGGATCAGCACCCTATCGATTACTGAAATCGGACTCGCCGCACTGGCGCCATGGACGCTCAAACTGATTGTCGATAATGCCTTAACGGGCGACGCACTACCCAGCGCGCTAACAGCATGGCTCCCCCAACTCCGGACCATCGACGCAGTCAGCCTATTAATCGTTCTGGCAATTGCCGGTTTAGTCATACAACTTACAAGCGAAATCGCCCGAATGGTGCACACGCAACTTCAAGTTGATATGGGCCAGCGCGTAGTTCACGACCTAAGGAGCCAACTACTCGCTCATCTACAAGCGCTCCCGATGGCACACCATACGACCCACCGCACTTCGGACTCTGTCTACCGAATCGATGCGGACGCCTACTGCATTAATGACCTGGTAACCGGAGGTGTGTTCCCACTCGCCATTGCCGGCATCAATCTCCTAGTCATGTTTACGATTTTGTTACAGGTTGATGCCGTTCTCGCCTTCATGGCCGTTGGCGTCACACCATTTCTCTATTTGTGTCTCAGATTTCATACAAGCACACTCGCCTCCCGTGCCGAAACCGTAAAAACACGTGAGGCCTGGCTCATAGAACGTGTTTACGAAACACTCCGATCAATTGCAGCAATTAAAAGCTTTACTCGCGAAAACCACGAACACAGTCGCTTTGTTCATGCGAGCGAAGAAACGATTCAGGCGCGCCTTACACTCACTTGGCAAGAATCACTATTTTCTGCGGTTGTGACAGGTATTACGCTCGTCGGCACGGCATCGATTCTTATTATGGGCGGCATCCATGTGCTTGACGGCACACTGCGTCTCGGCACCTTATTGGTAGTGATTGCGTACCTCGCGGCCGTTTACGACCCGATTTCGTCAATCGCTCACACAATTGGCTCTCTGCAACAGGCGGTCGTTAGTGCGGATCGCGTACGAACTATTTTCTCTCTTGCGCCAGAAATACTCGACAAACCAAACACAACAAACCGCCGCATCAAGGGACGCATCGCATTCCGAAACGTCAGTTTTTCATACGACCGCGTACGCACGGTCCTCGAGAAAGTCACTTTTGACGCGCATCCCGGCGAAATCGTTGCCATTGTCGGCTTAACGGGCGCGGGGAAAACGACGCTCGTCAATCTTATCCCGAGACTGTTCGATACGACCGAAGGCCGTATCTTGATCGACGACGTTGAGATCTCGGAGTACGGACTGCGTTCGTTACGCGAACAGGTCGCACTCGCCCCTCAGACTCCAGTATTACTGGCTGGCACCTTCTCGGACAACATCAGATTCGGACACACAGAGTCAACAGACGACGCTGTTGTGCGTGCAGCGCAATCCGCCCAAATCCATGACTTCATCGTCGGGCTCCCTGAGGGCTATAACACCACAATAGGCGAGGACGGCGCAACGCTCTCTGGTGGAGAACGGCAAAGGATCGGTATCGCGCGAGCGTTTCTTAAAGAAGCGCCTATTCTAGTCTTAGACGAACCAACATCTTCACTCGACTCGATAGCAGAAGCAGCCGTGTTCGAAAGTATCCGGCGGGCCAGAGTGAAACAAACGACCCTCGTCATTGCCCACCGACTGTCGACTATCCGTGACGCCGACCAGATTATCGTGGTCGACCAAGGTCGAGTCATCGACACAGGCACGCACGAGAGCTTGCTAAAAACATCCTGCTTGTATCGACGACTCTGGGAACGACTTTCACACGGGCGAACGCTCGATGAACGCGCGCTCTTTCATGGACAACCAGAAGACGCACCAACGCAGGGTCCATCATGAAGATTGTCCTCGCTGGCATCATTGCGCGATACCCCTACGGTGGGGTCACGTGGTGTTCACTGATGTACTTACTTGGGCTACGAAACCTCGGACACGATGTCTGTTACATCGAAGACACAGGTGAGTGCATCTACAACCCTGAACTTAACACCCTCTCCCAAGACCCTACCTACGGCACAACCTATATCAACGACACACTCGCTTCATTTGGACTCGGGCATCGGTGGTGTTTTATTAACTACGATGAGACCTACCATGGAATGCCACGTGAAGAACTGCTGGAGTTTTGCCGGGACGCCGACCTCTACATCAACCTGTCAGGCGGGTCGTGGTTCTGGCGCGACGAATACCACGCCATTCCTCACCGAATCTTTATCGACACGGACCCAGTCTTCACGCAACTCTCAATCGCAAAAGGAGACCCTTGGTACGTTGAGTTCTTCCGCGGCTTCAATCACCTATTTACCTTCGGAGCTAATATCGGCACACCTCTATCCGACGTACCAATTGGCGAGTTTACCTGGCACAAAACCTGGCAACCCGTCGTCTCAGACCTCTGGCGAACTAAGCACAACTCAGTAGCATCGCCGTACACCACGGTTATGACATGGCGCACCGAAAGTTTTACCGACCTCGACGGAAATAAAGACAAGGAATTTATGCGGTTCCTCGAACTTCCGAGGCACGTAGATGTGGATTTCAGGCTCGCGGTCAATGGGCCGCTCGAACTCCTGAGTCGAGAAGGATGGAATCCTGAATCTGCAATGGACGTCTCCAGAACAATTCATGACTACCGTCAATTTATTCAAGACTCGCGTGCGGAATTCGGCATCGCCAAACACGCATATGTAGCTCATTGGTCGGGTTGGTTCAGTGACCGCACAGAATGCTATCTGGCCTCAGGACGACCCGCCATAGTGCAGGATACGGGCTGGAGTCACCATCTCCCGACAGGCCTTGGCCTTCTCGCCTTTTCAACTCTAGCTGAAGCGATTGACGCCATCGCAGAGGTCGAATCTAATTATTCTCAGCATACTCAACACGCAACAGAGATTGCTCGTGAACATTTTGGCGCAGCTGGTGTGCTGCAGCAGCTTCTCCACAAGGCAACAACGTGAAACAGCCACGAACTCTGCGCATCGCTCAGGTCGCACCGGTAGCGCAATCAACTCCACCTCACCACTCCGGCTCAATCGAAACAACGACAGACTTACTTGCCAGGGGTCTGATAGCTCGTGGTCACGACGTCACACTATTTGCGACAGAATCCTCAACAACCACAGCCCGCTTGCATGCAACATTTGCCCACGGTTACAACGAAGACTCTGAATTGTGGCCATGGGAGTTTTGTGAATTACTGAATATTTCCGCTGCCATCGAACGAGCTAAACAGTTCGACATTATCCATTGCCACGCTGAATACGCTCCACTTGCGATTGCATTTCAACAGCTTTCTGAAACACCGCTTGTACACACCGTCCACCACAGCCCAATGCCTTCTGAAGTCAGGCTCTGGGCACGTAACGGGAACGCCCCGTTTATCGCCATATCACGGCACCAAGCCAAACAACTCACGAATCTAGAGGTGCTCGGTGTTGTGCATCATGCAGTCGACATAAAAAATTTCCCCTTTGAGGACACACCTGAGGATTACCTACTGTTTCTCGGACGTTTCGCACCAGAAAAAGGAGTACTCGAAGCGATTACTACTGCCCGACGTACAAATATGCGGCTGATCTTGGCTGCAGCAGAAAATGACTACTATCGCGAACACATAGCCTCGTTCGTTGATGGAACACACGTGGCCTACCATGGTGAAGTAACTGGTACGACAAAAGCGAGACTGGTCGGACAGGCCAGAGCACTGCTTTATCCGATTCAGGCAGCGGAATCCTTTGGACTGGTAATGGTCGAAGCAATGGCCTGTGGAACACCAATCGCAGCGCTCCGACTCGGCGCAGTCGACGAACTAATTGACGATGGCGTAACCGGGGTTGCCTACGACACGCTTGAGGAACTCGTGTCTGGGCTCGCTAGCGTTCTTACACTCGACCGAAAAGCAGTACGAGCACGCGCCGAACAAAAATTCAATATCGACCGCATGGTCGACCAGTATCTCGATATCTACTCCTCCGTAATCAGGAACCAATCAACTCGACATCGGTGAACAACTAATGAGCACGAACGAACACTCTCTCCTTGTAATCACGGCCCATCCCGATGACGAATCCATTCTCTGCGGGGGACTTTTGGCTAGTTGTTCAGCACAGGGGGTCACGGTCAACCTCCTCTGCCTAACCCAGGGTGAACATGGTCAGGGCACAGGCGATGTTGCCGCTTGTCGTCAAGCCGAACTCAAGGCTGCCAGCAACATCCTAGGTGTATCGTCCACAACCGTACTGAACCATGAAGATGGCATGCTACCGTGGATTGACCCCGCCATAATCTGCGCCGATATCACCAAGGCCTTAGACCATCACTGCCCAGATGTTGTCATTACATTCGACGAAGATGGGATGTACGGCCATCCAGACCACATCGCCGTTCATCACTGCACCACAAAAGTCATCAATGTACATCGTGAACAGGCGCCAGCCTTGTACTATGGCACAACACCACCGCGCGCGATGCGAGCACTGACTGACTACGTCGCCAAACAGTTCACGGCAAAAGATCATACCTCCGCGAGCCCAACAGACATTCTTGGCATCTCAGACCCTGACGCATGGGGACATGCTGCGCCACAACCCACATTTATATTTCAGGCAAACGGCTTCAGTCGACAAAAACTTTTGGCACTTCGGTGCCACAAATCACAATTGAACGATGGCGTGCTCTCCTACGTGCCGGAAGCGGACGCATCTCTTCTTCTAGGCACCGAACACTACCGTCAAGCTCCAATCGGCCGCCAAGGCCGTACATTCATTGAACTAACGAATCTGTCGCCATCGTGAAGACAAACTTAATCTCACTCTTACGTTGTCCGTTTTGCGGCATGACTATCTCGGTTGTTAATGATGGGATAGTCAATGAAATTAATGGAGAACTACGGACGGCAATCTTGGGTTGCGAGTGCTGTGCGTTTCCACTCGTCGACGGCATTCCAGTATTTCTTGCGAATGACTGCACACGGGAAGCACTGCACGCACTTGATGCAAACGACTTAGGCCGTGCGCGACAAATACTACTCGGGCTCGACGATACGTCCGCACGGGCCGTGTCAACCCTCACCGATGCCGACCGGGAACCCACATATCGGGAACTTCTTGGGATCATTTCGGATGATGCTGAATCAGACTATTTCCTATACCGCTTTTCAGACCCGACGTATCGAAACGCCGATGCAATAATCAGAGCCCTTACAACACATCACAACTACAACTCAGGAACTGCAGCTCTCGATCTCTGTGGTGGCTCAGGACATCTGACGAGGAGTCTATTGGCACGTCCGCAGCCCGGAGAGACAGTGCTTGCCGATCTCTACTATTGGAAACTGTGGATTGCCGCACGCACAACGGCGGTCGACTGCACGGCTATCTGCTGCGATGCGAGTGCCCCACTACCGTTTACCTCTCGCATCTTCTCGACCGTCGTTTTATCCGACGCATTTCCATACATTTGGCACAAACGTCTGTGTGCTGACGAAATGACACGAATTGGCACCGATGACGCAATTATTGTGATGCCACACCTACACAATGCACTTGGCGAAAACATCTCAGCCGGGAACACATTAACGCCCTCGTCTTATCGACAGCTCTTCTCACAGCGACCAGTCAGACTATTTGATGACAAGGTATTGCTCGACGAGATTCTCAAAAATGCAACGATTGACTTGGTGAGGAACATCGAAGCTCACGCCCTAGGACTTACACCAGCGATCACGTTAATTGCAACGAATGCTGATTGGGTATTTGATCGGCATGGCATCCCGCCGGACCTCGAAGTACGCGACACACTTATCGTCAATCCGCTATATGACGTCTCGTACGACAAT
>Ga0310124_10000660_pt1 | contig 24028 bp, 19 predicted proteins | sample CB11b_AW_Bot5_MG_FD_203507 | JGI IMG/M metagenome (GOLD analysis project Ga0310124, IMG submission 203507) | Marine microbial communities from Western Arctic Ocean, Canada - CB11b_AW_Bot5 | ecosystem: Environmental > Aquatic > Marine > Oceanic | place: Canada: Western Arctic Ocean | collected...
GGATGCACAGGGTAACGCGCTGGCGATGGGTGGAGGGCCCGTGTGTTCTGAAGAGGCGGACCCATGCGGTGTGGGCTTCAATGAGGAGGAACCTGATTGGGACGCTGACTTGGTCACCTATCGCATCCGTGAGGAGTTCGAACCATACCTGCAATCAGAGAACTCCACAATCGTCGGGCACGACGACGAGGCACCGCTGCATCCCGGTACGCAGTACATCGCGCGGTTGAGGGTGGTCGATCGAAACGGTTGGAACGACATCTCCACTGTCCAGATATCTCTCACCGGCGAGTTGAGCGAGTCCGAGAGTTCGATCTGGGCCAACTTCACCAAACTGGAGGATGGCACTCTCGACATGTATCTGGAATCGGGAGGTCTTGGGTTGGCTGTATCCAACCTCTACAGTGATTACACTCTGGTCGATGGCAACCAGTCAATCATCGACCTGAACATCCGCTTCCAGTTGACATGGCACTTCCCCGAAGAGATGGACACCGATGGCGTGTCCACCTACATCCCCGTCATCGAAGTGTCCGACTGGCCCTGTTACGTGGATGTTCTTGAGCCCTGTTTCGCCGAACGAGGTGGGTTGGGCAATGACGAATGGAGCCTCGACAACGACCTTCGCTTCGACCTCGACCCGGGTCACTTCACAGCCATCGACTTGGCCACCGGCCAGAATCTGTACAATGAGGAGGGTGAGCAGCGGACCATCGCGGCTGGTCAGGTCGTCCGCGTCAACGGGCGTATTCTGTTCAGCGAGGACCACGCGCCTGCGCCAGAAGGCGCGTTCGACATCGTGGTCGGAAACCTCGAACTCGAATGGAGAGCAGTGCCACGCGAGGGTGGCGAATTCACCGTCGACATCCTCGTCCCGAACGTGCGCAGCGGTCACCTCGACATGTTCGCGTGGCTGGAGAACCTTCCCGGACTGGCGACTGACCAGACAACCGAGCCGCCCCGCATCCTGCTCGAGGTGGACGGAGTTCTGCCGGTGATAAACTCCATTCTGCCCTCCGGCGACATCCCATTGTCGGACGCCGGAGCGATTGCCGTGTTCCTGAACACCAGTGACTCCTCAGGTTTCGATCCCAACCGGCCGGCGGTGCTGCACTACATCGTGCGCGCAGGCGAGTCGGAGGTGGCACGTGGCAGTTACGAGTTGCGCACTCTGCTGCAGCAGTACGGATACGGACACTGGACCGACACCATCGACATCACTGACGGCGGGGTCACCGAACTGCTTCCGGGGTACCTGGTGGATGTCTGGGTGACCGGTGCTGATGCTGCGGGGAATCCGTATGTGTCAGAGAACAACACCGAGGCTACTCCGCTTGATACATGGCGCCTCGTGCGCGTCGGCCCGGATGTAGACCTGTTCGAGACGGACATCAGTTGGTCGGACGCTACTCCTGAATCTGGTGAGGAGGTCACGTTGACGATTATCGGAACCAACACCAATGACGAGGAAGGTAACCTCACTTTCGCTCTCCAGAGGAAGATCGGCAACGGCGTCTGGGTCGATGTCGAGGACGCATGGACAGAGGTGACCCTGCGGCCACAAGCGGGCTTCATCGGGGAGATCGTCATCGACACCGAGGAGGTTGAGGAAGAGACCGTCGAACGCTACCGTATGGTTGTCCGCGACGGACATGTGGTGCTCGATCGCATATCCATCGACCCGCTCATTCTTCAGCCGGGGGTAGCACGCGACGGGGCGGCTATCAGCCAACAGTTCACCGATAACATAGGTTCGATCATGCTCTACATCTCCTTGATGATTGCACTCATCGTCATCGTCGTGCTCATCGTGATGAATCGGAATCTCGGCCAGTTGGAACCCGAAGGCTCCTCGCTCGATCAGACGGTTGACGTCATCGCCGACATGAGCGCTCCCCCGCCCCCACCGGAAGGGTTCGATCCCGACGCGCCTCCACCAGAGAAAGCACCAGCACCACCCGAAGGGTTCGATCCGAACTCGCTACCTGTCGGAGCGACTCCACCCCCTCCACCGACAGGCGAGGTGTCTCAGGCCTCGGATGATGCGACCGCACAATCTGGTTCGGAGGGCTGGACTGACATTCAGCTGCTGGCGAAGGGGTGGACGCATGATCAGGTGGAGGCTTGGAAGGTGCAGCAGCAGGAAGGGAAGGCGGCGCTGGCGAAGATGAACTTCTCTGAAGCGGTACTCGAACGGGCGATGACTGAGCACGGAATCGCCGATCGCGAAGCATTCCTGATATACGCGGTGGCGTTTGACTCTGAAGGTAACAATTATCTCAACGCCGATGAACTAGAACGCGCTGCCCGTTGGTTCACTGGCAAGGGTGACGAGTGAACCGCCTCTCTGAACCGTACCGACAGGGAGGGTCTGATTGGATACTGAACCTCCCGAGCCGGAATCACCACCTTCCGCAGATGCTTCCACCGCCAGCAAACTGCTGTTCCTGCAGGAACGGATGGTGAACTTCACCCAGCAATATTCGATGCCCGTCGTCGAGGTCAGCCTGGTGCTCTCGAAATACACCAAGCAGCTCAGCACGCACCTCTCAGCACACGCTGCTGAGCAGGGAGAGGTGCTGCCAGAACGACTCAGCCAACCGTGGCCTCTGGGGACCGGGGATTCTGCTGCGGATGTTGGACAAGACACCGAGTTCGCGCTCGACAAGGTGCTTGACATGGTCGATGGTGATCGCATTGACATATTCGACACGATCATCCGCAACGTGATCAACGAATGCGAATTGCCTTTGACGGACGCCTTGTTGTTCATGCGCGAGTGGGAACATCTGGTGCGCAGCCAACTCGCTGGCGCAAGCGGCCCCGGTTCCCTGTTCTCGCCTGTCGAATACCCAGACGACTTCTGATGTCAAGCGCCGACCGAATAGTCGTCTGCGACGGATAGCATCGCAGTCTGGTATGCGTCGAAGATGGACCAGAACCAGATAAGGGGCCAAAGCAGCGCCAAGAGCAATGGAATCTGCAGCATCGCCCAGTCGAATCCTTTGCGATGCTGGCGGTTGAAGTGCTGTCCGAGGAACAAGAACGGGACGAACGCCAACGCGGTGGCGACCAGCGGACGTAGCGCTCCCCAAGCACCGAGGCCACCTGTGAATTCACTCCAGATGACCAGCAGTACCCGGAAAGGGGTCTGCCAGCGGGGCGAATCAACCAGCCTTTCAGCCAACCGCCGCTGAAATCCATCGTGCATGCCGTCTGACGCCATCTTCATTCACCCGTGCACACTCATTCTCCTTCAGCCCCACGGCTCTTCGTGCTCCATGGGATGGGGTTCGTAGATTCCCTCGTCAGCCATCAGCAAGCGAATCCAGTGCAGCCCGAGCAGGGCCAACATCCCGGCCAGAGCGAAGATGACCAGATTGAACGGGACTCCGCTGCGAGTAGCGATCTCGTCGAACCCGACCGTGAAGCGCCAAGCGGTGAGACCGGACAGCCCAGCGGCAACGAACACGGTTACGATACGTCGCTTCTTCTGCTTGGATGTCAGAATCTCCCAATCGGGAGGGTCGATCTCCATGTTCAAGGCTGCTCGTAGCCACAATGGCAGCAATCGCCGAAAGCGGTTGATGGACTGTGAACAGAGCCACAGCCCGGCTCCGCAGAAGAACAGGAACATGTCAGCTTCGAGAAACGAGTTCATCACAGCGATCACCCCGACCGCATACAACAGCCCGTCAGCGAGCATCAGGCTGGAGTACTCCCTGACACCGCTCTCCTCATCCTGCATCGCATCTCGTGTTCCGGACAGGGCGAACCGGTCCAAGTCTTCGTCGGACAGGTGGTCCCAGTCGTCCATCACCTCAACTCCATCTGGCTCTCCCTCCTTGCCAGCGATAATCTATGTCCTGCCTCCACGCCCGCACGACGGGTTACTGGTGGTGACACGGATGCGCAGGGTGCTGGTGACCGGATTCGAGCCGTTCGAAGGCAACGAGCACAACATATCGGGAGAGATCGCACAGTATCTGGGTGGAGTGACAGAGACGGTGGAGTTCGGCGAACCCCCCCTGCAGCATGGTGCGGAATCGCGTTCGGTCGAGGTGGAATGGGAATGCCGGGTACTGAGCGTAGATGAGGCGGGCAGCCGCGAGGTTGCAGATCTGCTTGTTGATGGGGAGGGATGGGACGCGATTCTACATCTCGGCTTCGCCGAGAGGCGTCGCCGACTGTGTCTTGAGTCGGGAGCCGTCAACGAAGCCAATTTCCGCATACCGGACAACAGTGGGCGTCAGCCATCAGAGTCGTTCATCGACGAAGATGGCCTCCCATTGCAGTTGACCACCGCCCCCCTGAAGATGCTCCTGGCTGAATTCAGTTCAGATGCGGACGTGCGCAGGTCGGACGATGCGGGCAGGTTCGTGTGCAACGAGACCTGCTACCGCACCCTGCGCACAATCGACAGCTTGGATCGTCGTGACCGCCTTGGAAGGCCCCTGCCAGCCATCTTCGTCCACGTCCCTCCCGCTGAACAGATACCCTTCGAGCGGCAGGTGGAATTGGTGCGGCGAGTCGGAGCTCTGCTCACTCAGCGACCGCGGTTGAGGGTCGTTGCTGGCATCATTCTCGCAGACGACGACCGCGTTCTGGCTGCCAGACGGGCTCCTGATGAGGCGATGCCCGGAAACTGGGAGTTTCCCGGTGGCAAGGTCGAGCCCGGTGAGTCGGAGGCTGAGGCGGTGGAGCGTGAGATCGGTGAGGAGTTGGGCGTCGAGGTACGGCCTATACGCTGTCTCGAACGATTGGAGCATGGCTACCCGTCCATGGTCGTCGAACTCTCCTTCTGGTTGTGCGTGCCTGTGGGCGCGCTGGGGGAGTTGAGCCTGACGGTCCACGACCAGACGCGCTGGCTGGAGAATGAAGACCTGACCAGCGTTGAGTGGCTGGAGCCGGACATAGACTTCATCCGCATGCTGCAGTCAGATGGTCTGTCCAACCTCAGGCGGCCGGTCTGACGGTCTCAGTCATCGAACCAGTCGCGCGAACTGCCATCGCTACGCATCGCCACTTCATCCGCAACGTTCCGGGGAACGGAGCCACGTCCGGGATGCCAGGTGAACTCTTTGATCCATTCAGCCAGCCCTTCTCCACTGATGCTCACCTCGAACGTGCCACCGAGCACCCTCTCCCCCGGAAGGACGAACGCCACCTTGCCCGCCAACGCCGCTTGGCGTGAGATCGAGAAGCATGTACTCTTGCCGTCCGCATCGAGTGCGAACGCCATCGTATCGAGCGCAGTGTCACAGATGCGTTGTTCCTGCAACCGCTCCTGCAGCCGCGTCAGATCCACGTTGCGAGCGCACAGCACACCTGTCGTCGCCGAAGTCGGGAAGATCTGCCCCGGTTCTGCATCGGGTAGTTCGGAGCCGGGAAACAGTTTCAACAGGGCGCGGCGCACCAATGCGGTGTCGTCGGTCGGCGCCAGACCAGTCTCCACGCTCGCCTTGACCACCGCTCGACCTCGGTGACATGCGAGACCCCGTCGGATGATGAATCCTGCCTATTGCTCAGTGGCAATATTCACAACCGGCCCGCCAGCAGCGTCGGCGAAGCGCATGGCTGAACATCCCCTGGTTGCGACTGTCATCCCGGTGTGGCAGGAGGTCAATCACCTCGAGCGCTGTCTTTCATCGTTCATCGCACAGGATTGGCCGGCCGACAGACACCTCATCCAGGTCATTGATGGAGGGAGCAGCGACGGTACGCGTGACATCGTGAAGCGGTTGGCGGAGGAGAGTGAAGCGGCAGGCGGCCCGCGAGTCGTGCTGCTCGACAATCCCGACAGATTCGTTCCCCACGCGCGCAACCTGAGCCTCCAGAGCCTTCCAGACGAGGTCGAACTCGTGCTGGAGATGATCGGGCATGTGTGGGTGCCCGTGAATCACCTGAGTCGGCGTGTGGCGGAACTGTTGGACTTCGAGTCAGAGTTGACGAAGGAAGGGCGGCGGTTGGCAGGAATCGGCACTCTCGTGCGGGAATCCGACGAGAATCTGGATTTGGTCGGCCGCTGGGTGGAAGCCACCTTGCAGAATCCGATGGCCAGCGGCAGGGGCCAGTTCGCCCAGTTCCGCGGCCGCGAGCGGACGCGTGTCCCTCCGTTCACCCTCTACCGACGAGGGGCGCTCGATGAGGTGGGCGGCTGGGATGAGCGCTTCATCACCACGCAGGATTCAGAGTTGAATCATCGGCTCGAGCAGTCAGGCTGGGAGTTGTGGCGCTCTGACGTCTCATCTTGTCGCATGGCGAAGCGGAGGACCCTAGGTGGGTGGCTGAAATTTGGTCACCGCTACGGATTCTGGCGCATGAAGCACCTGCGTCTTGCACCGAGCCGGGCCTCGCTGTTGGAGTTCCTCCCGTGGGTCGGGCTGCTTACCACCCTGTTCCTTTGCTGCACTGGTCTGAAGTTCACTGGCCTCGGGCTCACCGATGTCCCCATCTGGTTGATCCCTCCGCTCACCTATGCAGTGGTGCTCACTCTCCACGGCCTGTTCGAATCGGTCACACGGCAGCAACCATCCTTGCTGATTGGTATGCCATTGATGCTGTTCCTGCTGCACGTCACCTTCTCTATCGGGTTGCTGGACGGGCTCATCCGCAAGGGGCGTGCCCCCAAGGACCGCGTCAACTGACAAGTTTGGCGCCTTGGTACTGCCATTCGCTGGCACCAAACATTGAACGGGAACTGTGGCGTCGAAGCATTTGGTCCGCATGGCTGATGACAAGAACGAGATGACCGCGTGGGCGCTGCTCATCACCCCGGCGATCATCGTCGCCATCCTGCATTCGATCATTCCGGCAGCGGGCCATTACGTCGACCTGACCTGGGAGAAAGTGGTGATGTACCTCACCGCGCTCGCTCTCGGATTCCTACTCTTCCGTCGCTCGCGCAAGGTGCTCGACCACGAGTTCTTCCGCGCCAAGAGCATCAAGGGTCTGCGCAAGGCGTACACCGCCGAGGACCGCGGCCTGTGGACCAAGGCTGATTCGGCGATGGCTCAACTAGAGCGGGACGCTGAAGGATACCTCGCTACCGACGATGATGCTGGCAGGGACAAAGGAAAGCTCACCGACGAACTGGCAGGCAGGTCGATATCCGACAAGGCAGAGGAGGAGAAGCCTGAACTTGAGATTCGAATGCTGTCCGAAGAGGAGCACGTGCGTCGTTCCACCAGTCGCATGTCTGACGATGGGCAGGATGATCCGATGGCCGCGATGGCCGCATCCGACCTCGCGCACGAGCGCAGGCAGGCCGCCAGTCCAGCCAATGTCGATACCAATCTGCAGCAGGCCCTGAAAGATGAGGACTCGGCGCGGAAGCAGAAGGTGAAGGAGACGGCGGCGCCAGCACCGGTGGTCGCCAAGCCGAAGCCGAAGCCGAAACCCGAACCGAAGCCAGCATCCCCGCAGGAGTACGAACAGATCTATGGTGGTGGCAAGGAGCCAGCGGGAGTCACGATTGAGGGTGACAAGGACATGTCGTCGCTTTCAGCCTCGACAGGGGGTGGAGGGGACGTCGGCAAGGAGACGAAGTTCTGCCTCGACTGCGGGGCGCGTAACTCGATCAAGAAGGACTCCTGCTCCAACTGCGGAGCTCTGCTCACCTGAGGTCGGTCCTGACAGAGAGGACCTGAACGCATCTCGCTGTCGCTGTGTTGAAAACGGTCGGCGGGGCAGCGCGGGTCGGTGCACCACGAATGACCAAGCGGGACTACTACGAGGTTCTCGGAGTCAGCCGTGACGTGTCGGACAAGGAGATCAAGAATGCGTTCCGCACTCTGGCCCGAAAGAACCACCCGGACAAGAATCCCGACGATCCAGATTCCGAGACGCGCTTCAAGGAGGTCCAGGAGGCGTATGCGGTCCTGTCGAACTCCGACCAGCGACGTCGCTACGACATGTTCGGACACGAGCAACCGGATGGGAGTCCGTTCGGCTCGGGTGGCTTCCAAGGGGTGAACATCTCCATGGATGACCTGTTCAACGGCGGTTTCGAGTCGTTCTTCTCCAACTTCTTCTCCGGCGCATCCCAAAGAGGAGTGCGGATGAGCCGTGGCCATGACGTGCTGGCGCACCATCGGATTCCTTTCGAGATGGTGCAGAACGGGGGCGAACGAGAGACCGAACTCGAACTTCTCGAAGCGTGTGAGAAGTGTGGCGGCAACGGTGCCGCCGGTCCTGATGGAATCAACTCCTGCGTGCCGTGCGGCGGCGAAGGCAGAATCACGCAGAGCCGTAAGGTCGGCCCGTTCCTGCAGCAGATGGTCTCCGACTGCCCACATTGCAGAGGGGAGGGGAGAATCATCGACAAACCCTGCTCCGACTGCCGTGGAGATGGATGCCAGGCCAGAACGCGAACGCTCAGGTTCAACGTGCCTCCTGGTGTGCTTGATGGGACGCGACTGCGCATGTCGGGGAAGGGTGAGCCGGCACACGGTGGCCGTGGCCTGGCCGGAGATCTCTACATCCAAATCGCCATCGACGACCACGAATGGTTCGAGCGTGACGGCGCCGATCTGCTGATGGCTCTCCCACTCGGATACCCAGAACTGCTGCTCGGCACGACTGTCGAGTTGGCGCACGTCGATGGCGAACAACTGTGCATCATCGTCCCGGCTGGTTCGCGACCGGGGGACACGCTGCTCATCAGTCATCGCGGGCTGCCTCACCGGAGGGGGAGAGGTCGGGGTGACATCACCGTGCTGCTGAAGATGCATGTCCCTCAGAAGCCGTCCAAGGAGATCAAGAAGAAAGTCGAGGCGCTGAGGGATGAGTTGAGCATCCCCGAGGATGCCGTCGAGGACGAAGTTCGACGTGAAGCACGTGAAAGGCGCCGCAACCGGTGAAGTCGCTCACTCCTCTTCTAGCATCACCGCGCGTGTCGGGATGGCGGCGATTGGATTGCCACCTACCAATCCGGACAGATGAATGTCGAGTCCGGCAGCGCTGCCTTCGAGGTCGACGCGCAGGAAGCGGTCGCTGTTCGCCGACAGTTCTCCAAGGAACAGTTCGTCTCCTTCGACCATGGACTCGGGAACGACCGTCCCTACCTTCCATTCCACTCCCTCTACTGCCTGGAAGCGCAGCGCGGCGATGGTCCATGAATCCAAACCGATGCTGATGCCCACCGCGAGCCGCACCGATTCATCGCTACTCTCAAGCCGCCAGCAGGCGAGATCGATGCCCTCGGTCAGGTGTCGTACCACTGGCTCCCCCCACTCTAGGATGAGCGCCTCCCAGTCTGTGTCAGCCAGCGATTTCAGCGCGTCTTCGAGCGCGTGCGGGTCATCGGCATCGTCCACATCAGCCGCCACCAGTCGTTCGCGCAGGCGCGCCAACCGTCTGCGATCGTGTTCCTCCAATCGAAGGGTCCCGCTGTCCTGCCACCTCCAGTAGAAGATCAACAGCCACGGGGAGAGGAACAGCACACCAATGATGATGTAGAAATTCCTGAATTCTCCCGACAGGTCCTGCCATTCGCCATCGGTCCCGTTATCCTCTACTTCCGGGGTTGCCCAGCCCCACAACAAGGTGTACTCCACCTGCTCATTCACTGGACCCACCGGTTCCACCACCAGCAGATGCCGCCCGTGGTCCAATTCGAGGCCGACGCTGGTGCTCATGCTCACCAAGTCGCTCGTGTTGCTCGCCACCGTGGTCCAACCGATGTACGCTGATGTGTTCAGTTGCTCGATGCTCACCCGGCAGCAGCCCGGTTCCGAGTCCAGCGTGGTCGAGAACCAGCTGCGGTCGGGGAATCCGAGTTCCCGTTCGATGAGATAGACATCGCGCTGGTCGTCGACACTCAGGATGCCAGAGATCGTTCCGCTGGACCCTGTGTGTTCCTGCATCGCCGCCGCGTCAGCCTCTCCGGTAGGGCGATGGTCGGTGGCGTCACCGAGATATCCCGCATCATGTGGGCCGAGGTCGGTCGCCAACAGAGTCCAGATAAGTGCCGACGATTGGTTGTCGAACCCGAGTGCGAATCCATCCGCCCCTTCGGGCAGCACGAGTTCCACACCGGAGCCGACAGTCGACGGATACGTGCTGAACAGGTCCCATGTGAGGTTGTGCACATGCAGACTGAGGTCACTGGGCGAGCTGCTCGTCCATACGATGCTGACGCGCGAGCGCGACCCGGCCGGGAATCTGAGCATGTCACCAGCGTCGTCGTCGTCGCCCAGATGACCTGATGCCGCCACCCCTGTGGTGTGTTCAGGAGAGAGGAATGGAATGCCAGGGAGGTCGCCGAGCCCCGATTCCAGGTCTGCTGCATGTCTCGCCACATTCAGCGAGTACATCCCTCCTTCACCTCCCGCGGTGATCAGCACCAGCCACAACTCGCCTTGCGCAGGTTGGCTGAGCACCTGGCGCGAATCTGATTCAGGAAGTTGTGCGAATCCATGGGTACTGCTTGAGAGCATGTGCAGGTCGTCATCGGTCCGATTCCAGATCTCGATGGTCACCTCGGTCGAATGTCCCACCAGTTCGATCTCGAACACGTCGCCCTCGCTTCCGTTGAGCAGCAGGGTGTCAATGTCATCCACATCTGCCAGGCTTCCGTTCCACCAGTTCGATGCGCTGCCGAGCGCTCCCCTGTCCGTGGCTCCGCATGCAGTGTAGTTCCCGCATCCGACAGCGGACAGCATTGGCCAAGCGCTCGCATCGCTGCCCGGAGAGGGCAGGTCGGAGGGGGCGTCGAGGAACTCACCTCCCATGGGATCGAGCCAGATGGTGGTCAGCGTCAATGACAGGTCACCGGAGGATGAATCACGGCTGATGCTCAGCGTGTGGGTGCCTGCACTTAGATTACCGGACAATTCGATACGGAACCTTTCGGTCGCCTGATGGACAGTTCCTCCAACCTCGGTGAGAGTCAGAGTTGTCTGTGGGCAGTCACTTCCAGCCGAGCAGTCGACCGCCACGAAGAACGGGCCGCTGCGCACCTCGACCGACCAGTTCACCTCCAGCTGAGCGTCGGTCAGGAGGATGGTCTGGGCATTCATTGGTGAGATGAGTGCCCTATCTGGTTCGGTGGCGGATTGCGGAGGGACCGCGAACATCACTGCGGATAACAGCAGCAAGCATAGAACCGTACAAGCCGCGACCATGCTGCGCATGCATGGCGCGCGCCGCTGGCCGGTTATAGAATCGTTCAATTACGGCGCACAGGTCGCCCGCATCGTGTCAGAACTGCATCTCGGTCGGACGGTCACGGACCGTATGCGCCACGCACGCATCATCGCGTTGGGTGACCGCAAGTCGTCAGTGGCGCAGTCCCCCTGCCTGATCGCCTCCGATGCCGACATCAGCGACCTCGGGGATTCGCTGACGGTGGCTCTGGCACCGTTGATCTCCGCTCACGATTCCAGTTCTCTGCCAGCCGAACTCGTGCTACGCGCCCGCGCTCCGCTAGCCTATCCGTTCGAGGACCCTGCTCCTGAATGGCGCGTCACCCTCGGCCACACCCTTCCGCCCTCGCTCGCCACCGCCGACTCCGGACTCGCCCGCGCCGGAGTGGGGGAGGTCATGCCGGTCTCCTGGCAACGGATGCTGCACGACGAGGTGCTCGCCGACCCGCAGACGATTCCCGGTGTGCTGGTGCTCACAGATGCGTTGCAACTGGCGCAGCATCCTGGACGGCTTGTGCGCGCACTAGCAGTGTTGCGCACTAGTCACCCGGTGTCGCTGATCTGGTGCCCCGGACTGTCAGGCCCGGACAATCTTGCTCTGCTGACATGGTTCGGGGTCGATCTGCACGACCTCGGACGGAGCAGGCAGGCCGCCTCAGCCAGTGCGCTGCTCTCCTCCACAGGTCCTCGTCGCGCAGATGCCAGCCTTGAGGAATCCACTGAGATGGACAGGCAACTCGCGGCTTGGGTGGATGAACTGGCCAACGTGCGCCAGGCGATCAGGGATGGGACGCTACGGGAACTGGTGGAGCGCCGGGCGCTGAACAGTTCGAGGTTGGTGGAGCATCTAAGGTTCCACGACCGCCTGATGAGAGCCTCGTTGGGAGAATCCGCGGCGAAGCGCGAGCAGCTGACAGTCGAGGATGAGCAGGCACTCTCGCTTCTCCCCTCACCTCCGCTGGCGCGCAAGGTTCCCGACGGCAGACGCTGGCGATGTAATTCTGCTACCAGTACCAACGACGCGCTGATTGCCGACTGGATTCAGCGCATGGAGGATGATCACACCCCACCCTCTACGCAGTCGAAGGTGCTGGTGCTGCTCCCATGCAGCAAACGCAAACCGTATCGGTTGTCCAACTCCCACTGGCGTTTCCGCCGTTCGCTGAGACGCAGAAACCTGCACGAGGTGATGGTTACCGCCCCCCTCGGTCTCGTTCCACGGGAGCTCGAGGATATCTGGCCGGCTGCACATTACGACATCCCTGTCACTGGTGAATGGGGCTCATCCGAACTGGAGGACATCACTCGACTCGTTCGTGCACTCGTATCTCGCGTCGGATACGAACTCGTCATCAACCACTCTGGGATCGACATTGACGCCGACGTCGAAGTCATCGACACCCGTCAGGGGGATACAGCCGGGTCAGAAGCAGCGCTAGCCCGACTGCAGCAGGCCAGCGAGGACGCTGCAGAGCGATTCCACTCAGGAGAGCGCATGAGTGAACGTGAGCATCTGCTCGATAAGTTCCGTGCGCTGTCGCGTTGGTACCACGGCACCGATGAATGGCTGGCTGACGCCAAGGTGGTTGGACGCCCCCCCGACTGGAAGATATTCGTCGCTGACGAGCAGTTCGCGCAATGGCATCCGCGCGCTGGCCGCTTCGCCTTCGCCAAAGCGAGTCTTCCCCTACTGGCGGACACGAACACCCTCAGCCGCGTCCACCTGCAGCCCGGTCCCGACTGGAAAGGTGACGTGTTCGGCCCGATGGTCGACAGCATAGAGGGTGACATTCGTGTCGGTGATGACGTGCTGGTTCTGCGTGACGGAGACCTACTCGGCACCGCCCGCTCGCTTGCCGCCGCGTGGGAGTACTCAGGTTCCCCTGGAAGACTGGCCCGTGCCAAGCACCGACTGTGAGTGCACATAGTCTGCACGAGGGGGCATGCATCCTTGCAGCGTAGCGGTTATGAAGGGGGAGCAGGTCGGCGAGTCGCTTGAGGAGAGACCATGGCGAGGATGCACAGCAGTGGCAAGGGTTCCTCAGGTTCCTCAAGGCCGCTGCTCACCGAGGTCCCGGAGTGGTCTGAGCAGGACAAGGAGAAGGTGGAACAACTCATCTGCAAACTGTATGACGATGGCAATTCAGCAGCGATGATCGGCACCATCCTGCGCGACCAGCATGCAGTTCCCAACGTGCGCCTACTGCTCAACAAGAGGGTGGCTGGCGTGCTGGTTGACAATGACATGATTCCGAAATATCCCGACGAGATGATGAACCTGATGCGCAAGGCTCTCAGGCTCGTCGACCATCTGGAGCAGAACCGCAAGGATCTGCACAACCGTCGGCAGTTGGAACTGACCGAATCGAAGATTCGCCGAAGCGCCCGCTACCACATCGGCACCGGTCGACTTTCGGCAGACTGGCGCTACAAGCGTGACCAGATTCATCTCATCGTTGACTGAGTCCGGTATTCACTCCACCTCTCCCGTGGAGAGAAGTTGATCGATGCTGGTGTTGGCGGCTTCAATCGCGTCGCCAGAGAATCGTGTCTGCAGGGCGGCGAATTGCGAATGCAGGTCGCGAGGGTTGTTTGAGACCACCAGCCGGTGCCAGACCAGTTCCTCCAAGCGAGCGGTACCGAGCGAGCCGTTGAACACCTCGGGTGCAGCGATCTTCGAGAGAGCTTCCGCACGCTGTTGCTCGTCGAGTCCGCTCCAGGAATCCTTGGTGGCGGACATCCTCTCCCCATCGATGGTGGGTAGAAGAGTTGCATCCGGTTCGGTCACCGACGGAAGTGGAACGACGCGAAGCGTCCCTTCATCGCGCAGATGGTCGCGCAACCTGCTGTAGACCGGGTCATACGAGGTGTCGAGTGCATCCGAGTGCCAGTTCCCAGCGAGCAACCAGGGACGCAGCATACGCACCCGCCTACCGTCCGGTGCGATCTCCGCGGCGAGCGCAGCCGCCTGTGCGACCGGTGACAGAGTACCGGAATGAGAACTGCCATCATGACCGTAGAGCGCGTGCACGCTGAGAGGGGAGAGGGTCAACCTGAATGGTCCGGATTCAAGTGGTTTCGGTTCTACTTGTGGCGATTCTTCACTGACGATGATCACTGATGACGCCAGTCCATCGCGAGGTGGAACGCGTCTTCGGTATGCGATCCCTGCATCCAAGAGGGCTGCCTCCAGATGCGCCAGCGCCAGAGCGCCGACAGTCGTCGGCTCAGCGCACAAGGTGATCGGTGAGTCGGACCTGAGTGCACCGGCCGCAGCTCTCAACACAGGTGCCAGATTCTGGAACGGCTCGGTCTCAAGCAATGAGTGCATCGTGGTCCGCAGCCCGCCGTGGTTCAAACGCCTTCTGCCGGTCCTCAGTCGATGCGCAGACGCGCACCACAGCCACCACAGGGCAATCGGTAGGGTCGTTCTTCGCTGGCAACCGGGTTGCGCATCGAACAGGCGGGACAGACCACCACGGGAATCACTGGCAAGCGTCGCTTGCGACCGCCTCTACCAGGGATTATGGTGGCGAACGCGTCAAGCGCATTGAGCAACGATTCCTCGTCGAGAGTTCGCGGGGTGACGAACGCGATGACGAGCAGCAGCAGTCCGGCGGCACCCACTGCGCCGAGCAGGAATGGGAGTGGGAGGGCGAGGATGTAGGCGACCAGCCAGACTGCGAGCAGCGCAGGAAGGCTGAGCCAGATGCCGGTGCGCGACTTGCCGCGAGTCAGCAGCCAGGCGAACATCATCACCCCCGCCAGCAGGGTGAGAGATTCGATGAACGACAGTAACGGGCTGTGCATCACGCTGCCGAACACGAAATTCACCGAGAAGTCACCCAATTCACCGTCGCTGGTCAGCGTCTGCTTTGCGACCTCTATTCGCTCGGTCACCAGCACCCTGTTGTGCGTGTAGTCAACCCCCATGCCATCGACGGCGGCACATCCCACCATCGCCGATGTGCGCAGATGCGCCTCGATGACCACCACCGTCCAGAATGGAGTGGCCGAAGGCTGCACGCGGACAAAGGTGTCGAACAGCACCATCTTCTCGTTGATACGAATGTTCTCGAGCAGGTCGATGGTGATGGTTACCCTCTCTGAACTGAAGCCACGCTCGTCATGCAGGTTGATTCGAACGCTGGGCGAGGCGGCCGCTTCCACCGGGCGTATACCCAGCAGTCGTTCTGGTTCAAGCATCAATCCATCGAACAGGAAATCCTGCAGGGAAGAGGCGCGACCGGAGAGATGAGATTCGAGCGCCTGGATCTCGACGCCGTCAATCTGCTGGTTGTTGCGTACCGCCTCGGTGGAACTGGTGGGTGAAACATCGCGCCATATGGAGATGCTGTCGAGGCTGTCATTTCCTATGTTGTCCAGTCCCCAGCGTACCCACTGTGCCATAGGGCCGCTGAACTCGATGCTCACCATCCGGCGTAACCTGTCGCCGCTGTCCACCTCGGCGTTGATGTTCACGCTGAGGTCCGAGCCCCCGCTACGCAGTGGTTCGGCAGGCGGGAACATCCCGATCTCCGCCCCCCCGTTGTCGCCGAAGGTGAGCGCCATCTGGATACCGCCATCGAATGGAATCGTCTGTGCGGAATCAACCCTGAGTGAGAGGTTCACCGTGTAGACTCCACCCTCGGCCGAAGCTGGTGCCTGCCAGGTGAGTATCGCCTGCACTCCGTCTGGGTGCGTGGTGGCAATCACCGTGCTGACCGCTATACCATCGACGCGGAACTCCACGAACGCCTTGTCCCACATCTGCTGGCCGAAACCGGAGCGCAGAACCACTGGGAAGTGGACCACGTGCCCTTGAACCATAGGCGGTTGCCAGTCCATCTCAAACAGTGGCAATTCGACGGAGAGGAATCCGCGGTTCTCCTCAGTGCCCCAGACGAATCGGACCCCTGCATCATCCCCCGGCGCGTTGAAAATCAACGTCTCGACGCTGAAGGTGACAATCACCACATCACTGGTCGAGTGAATTCTACCGGCATCAACGGGCACATCGATTTCGATGATGCCTGTTCCCGGGGAATAAGTCGGATTGGTCCAGGTCCCCGCCTCGTAGGTCCGGTCTCCGATGCGTACCTCTACAGTGGCATTGGCCTGCATCCCGGCTGCGTTCTCCACCTCGTAGGTCAATTCGAATCTCCAGTCCTTCTCTGGATAGTCACCGGCCACCATACCCGACACCAGCCACTTGGCGATCTCGGTCCTCTGGGGTGTGGACTGATTCACCCATGCCTCCTGCTCCTGGCCGAGGTCGGCGGCGAACGGAGAGAGCCTGCCGTCGTCCCCGGATTCGATGAGTACGAAGTCATACGTGTGTGCATCACAGCAGGTTACCTGAGCGTCTGCGGACCCGCTCAGAGGAGTCAGCGGGAGCAATCCTGCTGTCAGCATCAGCAACAGCACGAGCGGAACCACTCGAACCGCGTGTCGAGGTCCCATCACCATACCTCATGAGCGCAGCCGCGTTGAACCTGTCTTGAAGTCGACGGGTCGGTTGAGGTCTGAAAGCGCACAATGGCGACGATTCACCGTTCGCGGACCACTTGTTCGCTTGTCCTCTCGATACAGGCTAGTGTTGTGTAGTGCCTGAGGGGGAATACAACAGTTCTAAGAACTGGAGAGGGAGGTCTCTGGATGAGGTGCGATGATGTCTGACGACGTACAGGTGAGCGACCTCGTGCTCACCGATGAACATGACACTGTGGGGATGGATGACACGCTTGCCGATGCGGCAGGGAAGTTGGTAGATCTGCGTCGTGGAATCCTCATCGTGCTCGGTGACGACAACAAGGTGAAGGGCGTCATTTCACCTGCGCAGATCCTGATGGCGGTTGCCGGTGGCAGCGACGTGAACTCCGACTCTTGCGGGATGCACATGGATGGTGACGTGATGGAGGTCGGACTCGACGATGATATCGATGAGATGATCGAGATGATGAACGCCCGCCAGCCGCACGCGGTCGTAGCGGTTGATGTGAATGGAGAGTTCAGCGGCTACTTCTCGCCCAACGATTACCGCGAGGCGCTCGCTCGTCTGGAATCGAAACCCGCCATCCGCAAACTCGCGACGCACGAGTGATTCATGAGCGCCTGCGCAACAATCTGCCCAAGACTGATGCTCGGCGCCCTCCCCCTCGTTCGTCCACGAGCGGGACGAAGCGAACCGGGCAGAGATTCTGTGAATCCAGTCCGGAACTCCTCTTGGTAATCCTCACGAGCATCTGGCGCCCGAGTAGCCGCTGGATGGGGGCGATGATTACGCCACTCGGCTCGACCTGCTTGCTCCACTCTTCGGGAACCGATCTGGCGCAGGCGGTGGCGATGATGGCGGAATAGGGGGCCTCGCGCGGCCAGCCGGCATGGCCATCCGAAACGTTCAGGCTGGCGGGTGACAGCCCCAGTCTGTCAAGCGTGGCGCGGGCGGTCTCGGCCAGTTCTGGGATGCGTTCGATGGTGTGTACCTCGAATCCCATCTCCACCAACACCGCTGCCTGATAGCCGCTGCCCGTCCCTAGTTCGAGCACCTTGGCACCTTCAGGGAAACCAGTCAGTTGCTCTGACATGTAGGCTACCATGTACGGTTGACTGATGGTCTGCCCGAACCCTATCGAGAGTGGCGAATCGACATACGCCTCGGCGATGGATGCAGAGGGGACGAATTCGTGACGCGACACCGCGCGCATCGCCGCCAGCACCCGCTCGTCAGTAAGCCCTCGTGCGACAATCTGCTCCTGCACCATCCGCTCCCTTGACGTGCGCCCACTGTCCCCTTCGACCACGTTGCCCACTCGCCGTCGTTCGCCTTTGACTTTCGGATTCATCCGTGGGTCCAGGCCAGCCGCCATGGCCGCTCATCATCGCCGACCTGCTCAATGCGGGCGAACCCGACTCGCTCCAACTGCACCAGCGTGCCCTCCGCATGGTCATTTGATTCCAGCATGCACGGCTGTTCCAACTCCGCCTCGAGGTGGTGCAGCAGCACCGCTTCCCGCTCGACTCCGGCTGCCAGCCAGTGAACGATGCGCACGCCGTCGCCCTTCTCGAAGTGCAGTATTCTCCCCCCGCCATCAGATGTCACTTCGATGTCGGCGAACTCCTTCAGTCGCAGCACGCCGTCACCGGAGAGAGCTACATCCAGGTCTCCCTTCTCTATGAGCACCTCCAGGCCGCTGTCAGTGTCGAGCGGCCATGTCCTGACTCCCAGGTCCTCAGTCGGGTGGCTGGGCAGAACCACCTCGGTAGGTATCTCGACCGCGGAGACATCGAGCACCAGACGTACTGGGTCACGTAGCAATGAGAGCCTAGGGGTGGAGGCGTCGACTAGCCCAGAGTTGTGCGCCTCCAGCGTCGCCAAGGGTACTGAGATATCCTTCTGCGTCAATCCCAGTTCGAGCCAGAACAACCGGAGGGATTCGGCCGTGAAGCCGCGGCGGCGCAGCGCGCTGATGGTAGGGAGGCGGATGTCATCCCAGCCGGAGTAGTCACCCGCGTCGATGTCTGCCCGCATCTGCGAGGTGGAGAATCCACCGAACTCGTGCACCTTCACTCTGCCCCAGTAGAGGGTCTCGGGGTAGGTCCAGCCCAGCTTGTCGTAGAGTTGTGTCTGCTTGCGGGTCGAGTCCATCAGGTCCTTGCCGCGGATGATGTGCGTGACTCCTTGCTCCTCGTCATCGATGGCGCTCTGGAAGTCGAGCAGCGGCCATACTCTGTAGCGCGTGCCCACCAGCGGGTGCTCTCCAATCTGGATCCTGAGTGCAGGCCAGTCGCGTAGGGCCGGGTTTCGTTCTCCCATGTCAGTGAGAACTCTCACCACCGCCTCTCCCTCAGCGTAAGTCCCGTCGAGCATTTTCTTCCATTCCTCAAGGTTCTGCTCGGATGATCGGCTGCGGCACGGGCAGGCCTCGCGTTCCATCCTGGTGACCTTGAACTCGTCAGCGGTGCAGGTGCAGACGTAGCAGATATGCTGCGCCAGACAATCCCTCGCCTTGTCCAGGTAGAGATCCATCCTCTCCGACGCCAGCAGGCGCACGTCGGGTGGACGGCCGGTGAGCCAGAGGAACTCGTCGTCAATCCATCCGTAAGCATCGGCTAGCGGTGGCTTGGTCTTGATGCCGGTGTCGTCGAAGCGGAGAATCATTCGTCCACCGTGCCGACGTGAGTACTCGCTGTTGATGATCACGCCGCGGCTATGGCCGAGAGTGAGCGGACCGTTCGGATTGGGGGCGAAGCGAAACACGAGTTCACGCCCCTCGCAGTTCGGCAGTTCGGGCAGTCCCTCCCTGCGCTCGCGCACCCGCTTCTCGAGCGCGTCGGGGAACTCGTCGGCGAGAAGTTGGCGCACATGCTCGGCCCCATGCTCGGTGTAGAGGCTGTTGGCCTCAGCGACGGCTTCCGCAGCCAATGGACCGAGCAAGCTTGCCTGGGTTGTCAGTTCAGGCTGTTCACCGAACACTCGGCCCATCACCGACTTGACCTGCCCCTCACCATCGTATTCGAGCGCGTTCTGCAGGCTGTACTTGCGCGCAAGTAGTGAGAGTGCGTCCACATCAGCCATCTGATTCGCGCTGTCCTGTTGCCGCCCCCTCTTGACGATTGGGACACACCTGCGATAACGCAGCCTCGTTTCTCCTCACAAGGACAGGCGCTGCTGACCAGGTCTGAACTGACCGTCCCTTGGCCGCAGAGGGACCGCGCTCCCATGAGACTCCTCCCACGCAGTGGCGATCGTGGCCCAACCCCAGCGCAGGTGCTCCCACGGTTCGTCGCCTGCAACGAGTGCCGACAGTGCCTCCCGCGTTCTGGAGTCACTGGGATATCCCGACCCGATCGGGACTTCGAGTTCTGCTTCCAGAGTTCGCACCTGTTCGTCCCGCTCTACCTTCGCCAGCACGGAAGCCGCTGACACCGCCGGATTCGTTTCGTCGTGCCGATGGCGACTGTCCATGACCCAGCCTGCCCACGGCCAGGAATCGAGCCGGCTGGCGACAAGTTCCCCGAATCGGTGGGCATCTGTGTGACAGGCATCAAGGGCGAGCACTCCGCCACCCAAATCCCCTGCACCACCGATGACAGCGTCGAGCAGGAGAGCGAAGATGTCGATCTCATGACTGGTGAGGTTGCTCACCTGCATGGCAATATCGACGTCATGCGCACTCGAACTGTGCACCTGCATGCGCCACCCGCGCTCGGCCCCCTCATTCCTAAGCCAGTCAGCGACGCGCCGACGCTCATCAGGGTCCAACTGTTTGGAATCGTTCACCCCATTCTCAACGAGCAACTCCAGATCGGTTTGAGGGAGTGCGAAGGCAGCCACCACCAATGGTCCGAGGCACGGCCCGCGCCCTGCTTCGTCCACTCCAGCAATCCAGGTCATCCAGCCGCCTCACAGGTCGAGGTCGAGATCCTCGTCCTCGTCCTTGCGCACGGGGGTTGAAGCGGCCTGTGAATCCTCCGGCTCGGTGTCTGGAGTCTCGATGCCAACCGCCACCGCGGTGGTCGCCTTGCCCTTGGTGGCCGTCTTTCGCTTCGCAGCAGGAACACGCTTGGGCTTGCGCACCGTTCTGCCGGCCACCTGTTCGGATGGCGGCAGCGCGATGTTCGCTGGGTGTTTATCTCCACGATCGAGAAGGCCATCGGCGATGTCATCCAGCCGTTCCAATTCCCGCTCACCCTCGTGATGTTCGAGCACGACGTTGGCTGCGTCCAGGAGGTCCTCGGACGGTCTCTTTCGCTCCTCTTCGCGCTTCTTAGACTTCGAAGTGAACAGATCGGTGAACACCCTTGCTGCGACCTTGGGTGCCTCTACGACCGCCCCCACGACGGCCTGCCCTGTGTTGCTGGCCCCCTTGGTGAACTTGCCCAACCAGTCCTCTGGCTTCTCTGACTCTTCCACCTTGGGCTGCTTCGCCAGCCATTCCTCGTCCTTCTGCTTGCGGTAGATGAATGCCCGGTGTAGCCCGAACGCGCCCACCAGACATACGATGATGGTGATCGCCAGCCCGCTGAACGTGTTCCAGATGATCCTGGCGACAATCTCTAGACGTTGCCATGCCGAATCCTCCTCGACGTTCTCAGGACGGTACTGCTCTGCGAGGAACTCGGACTGAGTCTCGTTGATGAACACGATGTTCGGTGCCAGCACGCTCTGCATCTCGACGCGCATGTTCGCGGTTCCGTTCGCCTCCATGTCGGTTGGGAGCAGCATCCACGCGCGGAAGGTGAAGTTGACTCCAGGTGGCACATTCTGCACCTCGAAGTAACGGGGTGCGCTTTCGCTCGAGCCGTACGTGGCACCCGGCGGTGGAATCAGTCCGTAAACCGTGTTCACATCGACATGCATGCTGATCTGCAGCCCGTCGTCACCATTCCCTAGGTTGCGCAGCGTGAAGGCCACTGAGACGTTGTCACGTGAGTCGGTGGATGCCTCGACCGCGTTGAGGTCCCAGTCAACATAGGCCCCCACGCGCATCTCGACCTGTTGTGATTCAAGTTCCGCCCCGTCCTGAAGCCGGAGAGTTACAGTGGCTGTTCCATGGCTGAAAGCTGCGACCATCCCGTCAACCTGCAGAGTGAGGATGACGCTGTCCTGACGTTCACCCTCCTGCAGCACCAGTACGCTACGTGACAGATAGGTGCGCAGCCATGGATTGCTTTCCACGACGATTTCGAACGAGTCGGCGAAGTTACCGGTGTTGGTCACCGAGATTTCGGCGGTGCACGTGCGGTTGGGCAGCACGTCTTCCCAGCAATCCGTCTCCATCTCGAGCAACCCGCCTCTGCGCAACTCGATGTCGACGTTGAAATCCAACATCTTGCTGTCCAACGGTGCACCACCACTCCAACCGATCACCCCGATGTGTATGCCACCACTGGTCTGTGCGGGCGCCTGCACCTCGATCTGCACCGTGCCACTTTCGTTAGGTTGGAGTCCGTTTCCACCCCCGCCGTTCAAGCGATACACCTCAAACACACCCACCATCCAGCCGTTATGCTGGAACGAGAGTTCGGGTGAGAATCCTAGAAGCACCTCTCCGTCAGCATCGAGCGGAACCACCCGCGCAGCCAATCCCATCGGGGCATTCCCAATGTTACGCATCGTCACCGGATGACGCAACTTCTCCCCCGGGTCGAGGTTCAATCGAGCGTATTCGCTGTCGATGGCGAGCCCGTGTACAGCATCGAGTTCGAGTGTGAATGAGTAATTCACGGACACCCCGTCAATCGAGGATGTCGCACTCAAAGTGAATGCATGGCGAACGCCAGCAAGAGGAGAGCCGTTGATGACCATGGGGACATGGATGTCGAAGTGAGGCCACTCCAAGGCACCGGGGGACATGGTGATGTTGAGCGGCGTCGTGCAGGGGAGTTGCGACGAGTGCCACAGCGCGTTCCAAGCACCGGTCCAAGTGAGCATGAATGACACATCATCGTTGATGTTGGCGTTGTTGGTGATGTTGAACTGCAGGCTGATCATCCGCCCCGGATCGACGAACACATTCAGGCCGCTGGAAGGACCCCAGCTGAGGTTGGAACCGCCGCCATGGGAACTGGGCATCATATCTGGGGCAGCAGGCAGGTCGGGTCCGCTTTCCCGAAGCACGGGAGTGGCTGCGAGCATCAGTGACACCAGCAGCAGAGCGACCAGCCCACAGCACCACCGGTTGAGCATGCCTCCGCCATACCCCACGATTCTTGAACCGTGCCCCTCGTATGCTCGCGTCCTGCATCGCTTCAAGCGCAGATTCTAAGGGTGCAGGCTCCTGTTGACGGCCATGCCGCCGTTCTGGCCGTTCAAGCGCAGCAAGTCTGGCGAGGACGAGGGGCCCGGGACTGTCGAATATGATCGGGATGAGGATACCGCCGAGACACTCGCCGACCGCAGCCATGTTGAGGATGATGGATATCAGGCGGCGATGAACCTCCTCGAGAATCCACATCTGGGTGCTCCCGCTCAAGGTGAGGCCGTCTCTCAGACCATCGTGGAGGCCGAGGAGACCTTCGTCGAGCAGGTTGGCAGTGAGCGGGACCCCGCTCGCTACTCTCAGAGCGGTGACAGTTACTGGTACTATCAGAACGTGGATGGCACCTACGAACCAGAACCCCATGTCAAGAACGCTGACGGTTCCTTCGCACCTTATTCCGGATGATCGCTGAGCAACTCATCACACCGGGTCAGGGATGAGCCGGCCGAGAATACCCACATCGAACTCCCCCGCCTGTATGGGCACTCGGAGTTCGAACTCGTCGGCCAGTGCCGGGTCCACCTCACCGATGCAGCCGACCCACTCATCGGCGATGTACACCTTCGCGCCACGTCCGTGGAGATACGGTCCGTCACCTTCGCGCAGCGCTTCGAAGCGCACTTCCAACCCCCGTGCATCCGCGCCCAGGTCACGCAGTAACGCCTGCGCCATTCCCTTCGCCGCCGTGAACCCGCCACCGACCTCCGCCGCCGCCCACGCCACCCGGTCCTCGTTGTGGTGGTCGCGCACGACCGTCCCCAGTTCGAACACTCTCTGGGGTAACTCATGATGACGGTTGGCAGCCAGCAGCCGCAACAATGCAGGCAGCACGTTCTGGCGCATGATCGTATGCTCCACAGTGATTGGATTGGTGAGGCGAGTCACTGCACCCGCGGGTTCGAGCCTGACTCGTGTGAACTGGTCAGCATCGTTGGACAGGGTGAGTGATTGCACCTGCTGCAGCCCCTGCCCTTGCATGCTCTCGCGAATACGCCGGTGAAGAGCCATCTTCGCCAGCGGTATACCCGCGTCGGACTGGCGAGATACGGATACGCCGAGGCCCTCGTAGCCGATTCCGATGGCGACATCTTCGACGAGGTCGACGGGATGCAGTAT
>Ga0310124_10000662_pt1 | contig 24021 bp, 14 predicted proteins | sample CB11b_AW_Bot5_MG_FD_203507 | JGI IMG/M metagenome (GOLD analysis project Ga0310124, IMG submission 203507) | Marine microbial communities from Western Arctic Ocean, Canada - CB11b_AW_Bot5 | ecosystem: Environmental > Aquatic > Marine > Oceanic | place: Canada: Western Arctic Ocean | collected...
GCAGCAGCAGCAGCAGCAGCAGCAGCAGCAGCAGCAGCAGCAGCAGCAGCAGCAGCAGCAGCAGCAGCAGCAGCAGCAGCAGCAGCAGCAGCAGCAGCAGCAGCAGCAGCAGCAGCAGCAGCAGCACAAAGCTCAACGAGGCCACAGCCTGGCTTCGCCCAATCGCTCCGAACACCAACGAGACCGGAATGGTCACAGAGATCGCGACCAGGCAACTGAAGACAACCGCCTCGAGCGCCTCGGACTCGCTCACCCAGCCGCTGCGGTACCAGGTTGCCAGCGCAAAGACGTAGTACAGCCACAAGGGCAGCCGCCACACCGAGAGCGACCTGCGAGGTTTTTCGGACTCCCTGTACCGCACCGCGCCAGCCGCGCCAGCCGACTCGACGGGACTGCTGCGTGTGTCCGCCTTCGCCGAGCTTCCGGCGGGCGCCATTCCCCGGGAGACAGCCACGGGGGTCGGAGGTGCCGGTTGATCGGGCCGGGCCGCGGTCAACGCCGATACGCACGAAGGACACAGGGACTGGCCATTTCGCAACGTAATCGATTCGGCCGACACCAGCCAGGTGCAACCGTCACAGACAATCGCACTGTCGCTCGCTGCCGACTCCGCCTCCGATACGCTCGACTCCTCGTCGACCGACTCAAGGACGACTGCACCGCCAGCCTCATCGGCTACCCCATCCACACTGTCGGATGACAGCGGTTGCGGCTCTGTATCAGGCTCTGCATCCGGGTCTTCATCGGTCGTCTCCGCCGGAGCCCGGATGGCTTTTCATGTCGCTGCGACAATCGAAAACAGGATCAGCATCGGCAGGATTTCGCCGAGGCGTTGCCAACCCATCGCCCGGGAAAACACCGCCCACCCGATGAGCTCGAGCCCGCAGACCAGCACAGCAACGACTGTCCGCATCACGTCGACCCTGTCAGGAAAGAACCTGCCACCGCAGCACCACCGCCGCGCAGCCGCTTACTCTCTTTTCGACTCACGTCCCACCGATTCCTTAGCAGACTCACCCCGCATCCGGCTTCGGAGTCGGCTTCGGCTTCGGCTTGTAGAGCGTCGACCGGTCATCGAGAGGCAGGATCCAGACGTTTCGGAATCGGACCGCGTGACCGTGATCCTGGAGAAACACCGGGCCGGTCATTGTCTTCTTCTGCTTCTCGAAGATCGCCTTCAGGTAGCCGGTGGTCTCGTGGCGGTACGGATGATACACGCTCCGAGGCTCACCAATCCGGGTGTTCTTCTGAACGAGTTGCCCATTGAGCCAGGCGGTGATCGAACCCTCTTTGACGATCTTCTGCTTGTCATCGCGCCGAGGCGCCTCGTAGAGGATGTCGTAGACCTGCCACTGTCCCGGCTTGCGGGCCGCGTTGACCAGCGGCGTGGAGAAACCGTACACCGCTCCCATGTCCTTGTGCGTCAGTTCCTTCTTGCCGTGTGAACCGATGATCTGCAACTCGTAGTTGCCGTGGATGTACACTCCGCTGTTGCCGGCCCCTGTCGGCGGCAGCATGAACTCGACGTGGATCACCGCATCGCGGAAGTGGACCGCTGAGACCACGTGATTCGAATTGTTGCCCGCCTTGGTCGAAACCAGCTCACCCTTCTCGATCGGCCAGTTGATCTTCTCGCCGGTCTTGGACAGGAACTTCGTTTCCCCTCCGCCGCCCAACAGCACGGTGGCTCCCTCGGGCACCGCCGCGGGCAGCTTGTCCTGCTTCGGCTCGAACGGTGCACCGGGTGAGACGACCTGGCGTCGCCTGGCATCGGCGAGCCTCAATTCCGAGGCATCTCGAACCCGCGTGGCCAGGTCAAAGGCCGGCTTGGCCTTCTTGGCCCGCTCGTGTCGCTGCTTCGCCTCCTCGGCCGACTTCTTCGTCGCATCGGCCTTCGTCTTGGCCTCACCGGCCAGCTTTTCAGCCGCTGCCAGTTTCTTCCGCGCAGCCTTCAACCGCGCAGCCGCCTCATCCGCCGCCTTCTTCGCCTCGATCTGCACCGTGTTGGCGGCATCGAACTTCTTCTTCGTGTCGTCCGAGACGGACTTGGTCGCATCCTCGGCCTTCTTCAATTCGCCCAGCTTCGGAGTCAATTCGTTGTGGACCTTCTCGGCCGCCGCCAACTTCTTCCCGGCCTCCACCAGCAACTTGTCCGCCACCTGGATCAACGCCCCGATCCGCTTCCGCGTCAGAGGACGGTCCGGTATCACGCTCAGCTCACCGTTGGCGGCCTTCAGATCGGCGATCCCGCCGACACTGGTTCGCGTCTGGTCGACGTACAGCCGACGCAGGGTCTTGATCGACTTCAACTGCACCAGCCCGACGTCGGTGACCGAGGTGCCAAACAGGTTGAGCGTCTTGAGAACCGGGAGCCTGGCCAAGGACTTCAGACCCTCGTCGGTGATCGCGGTCTCGGAGACGTCGAGATGTTCGAGTGTCGAGATGCCGGCCAGATGTGCCAGGCCCGCATCGGTCACAGCCACTCGCTTCAACAACACCGACACCACGTCTGGCAACGAACCGATGTACTGCAGGTGATCGTCCGAAACACCCTCGACGGCAAACCGCAGGTCAACCACCACGACCTTGCGCCCGGCGGTGAGGTACTCAACGCGGCCGCCCAACTGCTTGATCCGTGCAATCGCCTCCTCGGGCGTCTTCACAGCCTGGTAGGCCCGTGCCTGGGACTTCTTTTTTCCAGCCGCCTCGTCGGCCAACACCTGCCGATCACCGACGACACCCACCAACCCCAACAGAACCACCGCAGCCACCACCGCAGCCACCGCAGCAGCGCTAAACCGTCCCGACGACTTCATTTCGCTCTCCCCCTCTTCTGACGCTGCCGGTTCGCCGGCAGAGGTTTCAACCGAGCATCTCGGTGATCGGCTTGGCAAGCTTGTCGACCATCGGCATCGGCCGGTTGCCCGGAGCCATGAACTCGGTGTGAGTATCCATGCCCAGGGCCAGGCAGAGCGTGGCGATGAAATCGGGTGAGCTGACCGGGCGGTCGGCGATTTCGGACCCCGGCGTCTTGCCCTTTTCGCTGGTCTTGCCGATGACCTGTCCGGTCTTCAATCCGCCACCGGCCCACATCGTGCTCCAGGCCTTGCTGAAGTGGCCGTTGCCATCGCCGGGAGTCCTGCCGAATTCACCCATCCAGATCACCAGCGTGTCATCGAGCATTCCTCGGACCTTCAGGTCCGAGATCAATGTCGCCATGCCGGCGTCCATCCAGGGTGCCCGGTAGGAGATCGGCCCGGCGGCGCCGGCGTGATCGTCCCAGCCCCGGTGGACCACTTCAACAAACGACACGCCCGCCTCGACCAGCCGCCTGGCCAACAGGCAGCTGCGGCCGAACTTGTGCTTCCCGTAGGCCTGCCGCAGGCTCGCCGGTTCCTGGTCCACGTCGAACGCCGCCGATCGCCGCGACTGCATCAATCGCACGGCCCGATCGAATGCCGCCTGCTTGGCTGCGACCGCTGGAGTCGCAAACTGCTTGGCAAAACGACTCTCGCTGCTGGCCAACAGCCTCAACCGCGCCTCGACATTACCGCCGGTCGGAACCAGGTTCTCGAGACCCTCGTTGGGATCATTGACCAACAGCGGGGCGTGAGCGGGTCCGAGGTAACCCGGGACGTTGCGGTACAGGCGACCGCCATCGTTGCGGTCGTAGCCGGCATCGATCGTGACAAAGGGCGGCATCTGGTCGCCGGGGTGGCTGACCTGCTGTGAGGCGATGCAGCCGATCGAGGGGTGCTCGAACGCCGTCGTCCGCTTGTAGCCGGTGTGCAGGAAGTACTTGGCGTCGTAGTGACCGTTGATCTCGGTCGTCATCGACCGCACCAGCACCAGGTCCTCCATCATCGCACCCAGTTGAGGCAGGTGCTCGACGATGTTGATGCCCGGCACCGAGGTGGGCCTGGGAGCGAACTCGCCCTTTGGCTTGGGGTCGAAGGTGTGCTGCTGGCTGGGGCCACCGTCCATCCACAACAGGATGCAGGACTTCTTTCGAGGCGCCTCGATGCCCGAATCGGCCAGGGCCTCGAACCACGGCACCGAGACGCCCGAGACCAGGCCGGCGGCCGTGAGTTTCAACAGGTCGCGACGTCGAAGCGTCGGGCTGGCTCTGCGTGCTGTTCTTCGCATCGTTCGCATCCTTCGCATAATGACTTCGCTCCGTGTCAGGCTTCCTTCGCTCCGTGTCAGGCTCCGGATCCCTCCGGATGATGTCCTCGTGGGACCAGTCTCCGGTCACCTCACCAGCAGAAATTCGCTGCGGTTGACCAGCATCCAGAGCACCCCGTCGTAGGCCGAGTTGGTGTCAGGAGAATTCTTGACAAACTCACGAGCCTCAGACGCCTCGAGCTGACTGGGTCGCCGCGACAGCGTGCTGAGGTAAAGCCACTCGAGGGTCGCGTCGACCTGGGCCTCGGGAGTCTTTTTCTGGAAGGCATCCAGTGCCTTGCTACGAGCCAGTAGGCGGGGGTGATTGATCATGGTCAGCATCTGGGCCACGCCGTGAGTGAAGTCGGTGGCATCCTCCTCGTTGATCGCGAACCGCCGCTGGAACTCCAGCCACGCATCTCCCACCGGTGCAGCCATACCCGTGGTGGAGTCGCCCGAGGAGGTCCGCAGGTCCAGCTTCTCGTCGCCGTAGGCCCGCTTCAGGGAATCGAACAGCATGTCGGCGGTCATCAACCGTATCGGCATCCGACCAAACGCCGTCGTCAGAGCCTGTCGGGCTCGATCGTCGCCTCCGGTGACAAAGCGGCTGGTCCGCTGGTAGGCCTGTGAGTTGCACACGCAGCGGAACAGGTGCTTGACGTCAAACTCCGCCGCGGCAAACTCACCAGCCAGCATCTTGATCAGGCCCGGATGAGACGGCGGGTTCAGTTCGCGGAAGTCATCGATCGGGTTCACGATCCCGCGGGCGAAGAGATAGAACCAGACGCGGTTGACCAGTGACCTGGCAAAGAACGGGTTCTCGGCGGTCGTCAGCCACTTGGCAAATGCCGGCCTCAGGTCGTCGGCCCCCTTCACCTCGTAGGTGGCACCACGCAGGAAGGCCGCCTTGACGGTCTGGCCGGAGTTCTTGAACGCCGAGCCGGGAATCGAGATCTCGCCGGGCTTCTTGCTGGCTCCCTTGCCCACCTCGATCTTGTTGAAGTCGCCCTGCGACCGACCGAAGAACGCCGCCAGACCCCAGTGCTCACGCTGCGACCAGTCGCGATACGGGTCATCGTGGCAACGGGCACAGTGCAGCTGAACGCCCATGAACAGTGAGGCGACCGCCCGCGACGTCCCATCGGCACTCGTCTTACCACCCTCACCAACCAGCGAATAGAAGATCACCTGCGGACTCTTCTTGATCTCGCCGGTAACCGTCAGGATCTCACGAGTGATCTCGGCCCACGAAGCCCCCTCCGTCAGCCTGCGGCCCATCCAGTCGCCCAACGCCTTCGCCTGAGCATACGGCTGTGTACCGGCGTTGCCGCCCGAGGGCAACTCGGGCGGGCAGATCCATTCGCGCCAGGTCCGCCCGAACTGCTTGCCGAATTCCGGCTTGCCGAGCAACCCGTCGATCAGCTGGGCGCGACGGTCCGCGTCCTTGCTGTCGAGGAACTTCGCAGCTTCCTCGGCCGTCGGCACCCGGCCGGACAAATCCAGCCAGGCCCGTCTCAGGAACGCCGCATCGTCACAGATCGCCGCCGGCTTCAAGCCGGCCGTCTTCAGGAATCCACCCAGGTGCTCGTCGATGGCTGCGGCCACCCGCTTCGGCTCGTGTCGCTTGGTCCCGGAAAGCAGCGTGTCGACATCCTTTTGACGCTGCGAGACGGTCGGCATCCCCGCGTCGATCCACGCCTTGATCAGCGACTTGTCAGCCGCCGAGAGTTTTTCGCGGTCGTCGCCCGAGGGCATGTTGTCGCTGGCGACCTGCTTCCACAACTCGCTCTTGGCAGCACTCCCCTTCACGATCGCCGGCCCCGACTCGCCCCCTTTGAGCATCGAGGGCATCGTTCTGAGATCGAGACCCCCTTCCTGCTTCAGACCACCGTGACAGCCCATGCAGTTCTTCGTCAGGATCGGCAGCACGTCCCGCTCGAGCAACGACTCCTCGCCGGCGTGGGCCGAACCACACGACACGACAACCAGACATCCCAACCCCAGCAACAGGCCGACACGCGTGGCACGCCTGGGGAGATCAGAGATCATCGCATCCTCGTCTCGTGGCCATCGCCGGGCACTCCCGGCGGCGCTGCGTCTACCCGATACATCGGCCTACGCCGATCGGTCTCACGAGTCTCTCAATCCGCACGGCGTGCCGCAAGACGGCATCAGGCAATGATCTCGTGGATCGGCGCCCCACGGTGCATGTCGATCCGCTTGCGGCCAGGAACCTCCAGCCGCAACGGATCCAGTCCCAGCTGGTACAGCACCGTGGCATGCACATCGGTGACGTAGTGACGGTCCTCGACCGCGTAGAAACCCAGCTCGTCGGTCTTTCCGTGAGTCACCCCGCCCTTGATCCCGCCACCGGCCAGCCAGCAGCAGAATCCCTGGGGGTGATGGTCTCGACCGGACCCCTGGGCCCCCGGCGACCGACCGAACTCCGAGCCGAAGACGACCAGGGTTCGCTCGAGCATCCCGCGTCGCTTGAGGTCCTTCAGCAGACCGGCGATCGGCTTGTCGACCCTGGGCGCCTCGCGGTCGTATCGCTTCTTGATTTCGTTATGAGCGTCCCACTTCCCGGCACTGCCGGCCCCGTGATACAGCTGCACGAAGCGGACCCCCTTTTCGACCATCCGCCGCGCGGCCAGGCATTGAGTGCCGAACTCCCGAGACGCCTCCTGGTCGATCCCGTACATCTGCTGAGTCGCCTCGGTCTCGGTCTCAAAGTCCATCAACTCCGGCACCGCCGTCTGCATCCCGGCGGCCAGCTCGTAGGAACGGATCCGGGCCCGCAGCTGCGGGTCGTCGGGGTACTCGACCCCCACGGCCCGATTCAGCCGGCCGATCAGGTCCAGCTGGGCCGCCTGTTCGCTGGCCGTCACACCCTGCCCGTAGGGAGTCACAAACGGCAGCGGGTTGTCGGGGTCGGTCGAGAGCTTCACTCCGGCGTGATGCGGGCCCAGGTAATTGGCTCCATGAGCAAACTCACCACCGCAGCAGCCACCGATCGAATGACCCATCACGATGAACTTGGGGAGTTGCTGGTTCAAAGAACCGAGTCCGTAGGAGACCCAGCTGCCGATCGTCGGCTTGGCCCCATCGCGGACATGCTGGCCGGTGTGCCAGGTCAATTGCATGCCGTGGTTGGGGTGCACCGTCCACAGCGAGCGGACCACCGCGAGGTCATCGGCACATTCGCCGATGTTCGAAAACCAGTCCCCCACCTCCAGGCCACAGTCCCCGTAGGCGTGGTAGCCGGTCTGCAGCCGCATCAGGTTGTCGCGTGGCGGCACCTGGCTGCCGGCTCCGGCGAGGTCCTTTTCGCGACGCTCCTTGTCCAGGAACGCCGCAAACGGAGTCTCCTCGAATGTCTTGCCGTCGTACTTGTTGAGCGCCGGCTTGATGTCGAAGCTCTCCATGTGACTCAGTCCGCCGGTCAGAAAGATCCAGATCACCGAGTCGGCCTTCGCCGGAAAATGCGGCTCGGCCTCGAGCCGCGTCCCCCGGCCGGCTGCCTGATCGGCCACCGCGTCCTCGTGCAACATCGCCCCCAGGGCCAGGCCGGTGAAGCCCATGCCGGTATCGGCCAGGAACGTGCGTCGCGACTGCTGGTTGGTCATGCCGGTCACCGCTCTGCTGTCGTTTCGAATCCGAGAATTGCGTCGAGGGTCACTTGATCGTCACGAAGTCGTGGTGATTGAACAGCGAATGCACGAGGTTTTCTCGAGCGTGCAGTGCGGGGTCGGCCGAGGGTGCAGCGCCGCTCTTCGAGAGCGCCTGCGGGGGCCGGAGAGTCTTGGCCTGCGTGTAGGCCGCCGTGCGACTTACCAGGAACTCCAGGCAAATCGCCGCCTCGGCCGTCGTCACGTCTCTCGAGAGCACCTGCCGAAACGCCCGTTCCACGAAGACCTGTGCCGCAACCGGCGTCCCCGGCTTCCCCGACTTCTTGGCCGATTCCTCGACCGTCAGCTTCCGGGCCAGGCGGCGGGCGTGAACCAGTGAGATCTCGCTGTTGAACAGTGCCAGGGCCTGGTGCGGCACGATGCTGACATGCCGCTGGTAACACTCGGCCGGATCCGCCCCGTCGAACAGTTTCAGAAACGCCATCTGGTCTTCGGGCGACTGGTGGAAGTAGAGACTGCGTCGAGGCACCTTCAGGCCGTCACTCGAGGCGATGTCGGGTCCGCCGAGTGTCGGATCGAGTCCGCCCGCGACGCTCAGGATGCTGTCCCGCACCGTCTCGGCGTCCATCCTGCGTGAGGGCATTCTCCAGGCCAGGATGTTGTCGGGATCGGTGGCGAGAGGCTTTTCGAGGGGTGAGGAGGCACTGCGGTAGGCTCGGGAGGTGACAATCAGGCGGTGCAGGTGCTTCATCGACCAGGGCCGCGACTCGGGGCTCCCCTTCTTCCAGGCCACAGGCCCCCTACCCCCGACCGGCTCCATCGATGGCTCGACCAGTTCCGAGGCCAGCCAGTCGAGCAGCTCAGGGTGGCTCGGCCTCTCGCCACTGAGCCCGAATTCGAACACGCTGGTCACCAGGGCACGGCCGAAGTGCCGCAACCAGATGTGATTGACCGCCACGCGGGCCGTCAGAGGATTCCTGGCGTCGGCGACCCAGCGGGCCAGGGACAGCCGCCGACCCGACGACGAGCCGTACTGGCCCGGCAGGCCGCTGTAGGCTGCAGTCGAGGGCTTTTCGAGCGTTTCCAGCGAGGTGGTCAGCTGCTGGGATGTCGCCTTCGCCTTGTTCTCGGCATCGGTCACCGCCTTGGCGAGCAGTTGGAGCATTGCCGCTTTCGCATCGGCGGCGACACCCGGAGGCAGCCCACTTTGCCGGCGACCCTTTGCGACCACCAGCGACTGCTCGGCCAGGAACTTCGCCTCGCGGGCTTTCGCCACCGCCAGGCCACGCTGTGCCATCTGGGCGACGATCGCCAGGGGTTCGACCTTCTTCTTGTGTGCGGCCACTCCCTCCAGATCCTCACGCAGCGGCACGTCATACAGACGAACCCGTTCAGCCGCCAGGGTGCCCTGGAACGACGCCAGTTCCCCTCGCTGGGTCGCCCGCCGCAGCCGTGCCAGCTCGTGGATGGCATCGAAGAAGGCTGTGTGCGATGCGTGAGCCGCATCCAGTTCGGCGGTGGGCGAGAACTGCTTGATCGAATCGGCCGGGGCCATCGCCAGGTTGCCCGGCAGGCTGTCGAGCTGCAGCAGGCTGAACTCGGCCGACGCGTCACAGGTCCACAGCCGAATGCCGCCGGGTTCTCGAGCGGGCAGCTTGTGAGCTGCCAGCAGGACGTCGTTGACGTAGACGTTGATCAACTGGCCCCGCACATGGATCCGCAGCGCGAACTCACGACCCAGCGGCACGTCGAAGGCTCGGAACAGCGGGTCCGAGTCATGACGCTCGCCATCGAATACGCTGAAAAAGCCCAGCCCGGCGCGGTCCTCTGATGCCGTCAGATACACCCCCTCGTTGCGGCCTCCCTTGTCGTGGCGGTCAAAGGTGATGCCCGCTTCCCGAGTGGACTCGCCGCCGGTGATCTTGAGCACCGCGTGCAGAGTGAACTCGAGCGGTGATCCGCCCGGCGGGGTGAACTCGAGCCAGCCCTCGACATCCTCACCGACCTGAGTCTGTGCCAGTCCGCCCTGGGGCAATTCGGCCCATGCCCCGGCACCGGTTCGCCAGGCGGGGCTGCGCTTCGGGGCAAACGTGTCGCGGATCCTGTTGCCGGGTCCGGGTTTCTCGGGAGGCACACCGGGTGCCTCGAGACGCTTCTGGAAATCCGCCTTGAGTGCCATGGCCGTCGCCATGGCCTCCTCGGCGGCGGAGATGTTGTGGTTGAGCCGCTCGAGGGTCTGATCGGCGACGGCCGGACGCAGGTGCGGAACCCGACCCTCCGGGGGCAGGCCGACCGAGCTCGGTTCGACCCAGCCGCCGATCACCTGGGGAATCCCCGGGGTGATCTTCCGCGTCTTGTCGGGTGTCTTGTCGTTGCCGCGAATGTAGAAGCTGGTGGCCGCGTTCTGGTCACGATCGAAGATCCGTGCCACGCCGGCCAGGTCGATCCCGTCGGGACCCCCGCCGCCGCTGTCGATCGCCACCTGCACCGGCTCGAAGATGTTGCGGTATCGGTAGTACTCGTCGTGCCAGATCGGGTCGTAGGGATGGTCGTGACACTGGACACAGGCGATCGTCATTGCCAGGAAGGCCTTCGCGGTGTGTTCGACCGTGTCACGGATCCACTGCTCGCGGCTGTCGGTGTTGCGGTTGCGGACCAGGAACCCGGTGGCCCGCAAGGCCCCGATCTCAAAGGGAGTCATCTCGTCCCCGGCCAGCATCTCCATCGCCATCCGCTCATAGCCCTTGTCGGCGTTCAGCGACTCGACCACCCAGTCTCTGTAGTGCCACATGTTCTTCTGACTGAACCGCACCTCGCTCTGGAACCCGTACCAGTCGCTGTACCTCCACACGTCCAGCCAGTGCCGCCCCCAGCGTTCGCCGTAATGAGGACTCTCGAGCAGGCTGTCGACGGCCCGGGCGTAGGCGGCCGGTGACGGATCTGCCTGCAGGCTCTGCAACTGCTCAACCGACGGCGGCAGCCCGATCAGGTCCAGGCTCGCCCGCCGCAGCAGCACCTCAGGCGACGCCTGCTTCGCGGCAGCCACGCCCCCGCGCACGTGGCCTCGAGCAATGAACGCATCGATCGGATTGTGACTCCACTCTCCCTCGGCCGCCGGCACCGCGGGACGTCGAACCCGTTGATAGGACCAGTGATTCCGCGGATCCGCGGGCTCTTCGTCCTCCGGCGCGACCGCTCCACCGCTGATCCAGGCCGTCAGTGTGGCCAGCTCAGCCTGGGAAAGCCCCATGCCCTCGGGCGGCATCCGGGTCTCCTCTTCGGCAGTCACCCGCTTCAGCAACAGGCTCGCCGCGGCCTGGCCGGGGACCAGCGCGGCACCGTTTTCACCACCCTTTGCCGCCAGGCTCCGCGTATCCAGCCGCAGCCTGGCTTCACTCTTCAACGGCCCGTGGCAGCGGACGCAGTGCGTCCTGAAGATCGGCTTCACGTCGCGGAGGTAATCGATGCCGTCGGCGCCGTGGACCGACGACGTGGATGCAGCGACCAAGACCATCAGCGCCACACGGCTGATCGGATCTCGACTCGGTTGCATCAACCCACCCTTACATGGACCAGCCGCCAACTCGGCAGATTTTGCCCGGCACAACCCCGTAAGACCCCCGGCGACCTCACCACTCCAGTCGCTGTCGCACTGCCACTAAACCTCGGGCAGCGGCACGTGCTGGTCGACGATGTACTGCGGGCGTCCCGAGAGATCCGGCAATGTCATGGTCGCGGGATCCAGGCCGAGGTTACGGTACAGCGTGGCAAACACTTCGCCAAAATGCACCGGCCGGTCCTTGGGAACCGCCCCGTTGCGATCGGTGGAACCGATGACCTGGCCGGTCTGCATCCCACCTCCGGCAATCAACCCACCACCCACCCGCGGCCAGTGGTCCCGTCCGGCGGTCTTGTTGATCGTCGGCGTGCGGCCGAACTCGCCCCAGGCGACCACCGAGACGTCCTCACCCATCCCGCGTTCGTACAGGTCGGCGATCAGGGTCGCCAGCGAGCGATCGAAGATCGGCAGGTGCGTGTCGCGAGCCGTGTTGTGGTTGTTGCTGTGGAAGTCCCATCGCCCGAAGTTGAGCGTCACCACCCGGGCACCGGCTTCGACCAGCCGGCGGGCCATCAGGAAGTGCTCGGGGTTCCGCGGTGCTCCGTCACCGTAGTTCTTCGGGCTCCCCTTGCCGTACCGCTCACGGACCGCCGGGTCTTCCTTCGAGAGGTCCAGGGCGTCGGCCAGGCGGCTGGAGGTCAGGATATCCAGCGCCTGGCGATTCAGGTCGTCGAGTCCGGAAAGCGACTTGTCCGAGGAGTGAGTGCGACGGAAGGCATCCAGCCCGGCGAGCAGCTGCTTGCGGTTGCCGAGCCGTCCGAGCGTGATGCCGGCGTTGAGTTTCATGTTGGCCCGCGAGGGCCCCGAGGGGCGGAAGGCAGCATGGCTGATGCCCAGGAACCCCGGATGACCCGGTGACCCGTAGGGAGGATGGCCGGTGTTGGGCGAGAGACCGATGAAGGGGGGCATCGAGACGTTGGTCGCCCCCTGCAGTCTCGACGCCACCGCACCCATCGACGGCCAGTTGCCCGTTGGCTGGTTGACGAAGCTGTGACCGGTGTAGCAGATGAACGAATCGTGAGATCCGTTGGGCGAACCGTAGACACTGCGCAACGGGATGCACTTGTCCATCACGCCGGCCAGCATCGGCATGTGCTCGCAGATCCGGATCCCCGGCACGCAGGTGTCGATCGGCCGGAACGGGCCGCGGATGTTGCTCGGGGCTTCCATCTTCAGGTCGTACATGTCCTGGTGCGGCGGAGCACCACACATGTAGATCATGATCACGGCCTTGTGAGACCCCGTGATCCCGGCCGCCTTTTCGGCCGCCAGCAACTCAGCCAGGGACAGCCCGCCCAGGCCCAGGCCGCCGATCTTCAACGCATCGCGACGGGTCATCCCGTCACACAGGCGGCTGCCGGTTCCGTTGATCGTCAGCATCAGCGCCCTCCGATTGTCACTCGACCTACACCCCTCGCGCCCCCTTTGTACTTCATCGGCAGACCATCAACCACCCCGGCCTTTTTTTCGCACACCGATGGGAATCGATCACGGCAATCGTGACACCTGGCGAACGGCGATGTTGTCCATTTCCAGTACGTTGTTCTCAGCCGCCTTGTGCAGGTAGGTCCCCATCCGCAGGAACCAGGTGGTGCCCCGGGCCTTGGCGTCGAAATACGGCAGCGGCTGTCGGTTGAGCGGCACCCAGCCGCCTTGACCCTTGCGGACAAACGCCTCGATCGTCCGCGCGTCGGTGTTGATGACCAGCTTGAGGCCAAACCACCCACCGGTCCCGACCACATCGCCCAGTCCGTGCTGAAGGTCGCCATAGTTCTGCCTGTCATTGGGCACCGCGACCGCCACCAGGTCACGTCGCCCCGACCAGGCGTGCACGACCGCGATGGAGTGTCCATCGGCATCATCGATCGACAGCGTGGGCTGGTTGATCAACGACCCGCGGCGGAAGTCGACCTCGACTGAGACCACACCCGGAGCCACGCTAACCGAGTGCATCGGCAGCACGTCGCTGGGGCAGGTCGAGTTGACGTCGCAAACGGCACGGCGGCCCCGGCCGCTGCCGGCCACCGTCAGTGATCGGTCCCAGCCCCGGTTGGCGTACCGGGTGTTTTCGTACCAGCCGTCTCGACCCAACAGCAAGGCCCCCTCGCGCGGCTCACCGAAGGCGGACCCGCTGAAGTCGCAATTCCAGACCAGGCCACCCAAATCGTCCGCCCCGTTGAACGTGATCAGCCCGAACCGGGCCGGGTCTCCGAACCCGGACGGACTCAAGGACCAGGCCGAAAACGGCGGGCTGCCCCGCTCGGCGAACCGGTTGCGGCAGAGATTGAAGCGCCAGGTCGATCCGGGCCGAGGTGACTGGCCACCCAGCCGCGCCAACGGCAACGCCGCTCGCAACTCCCACGACGTCTTTCCCACAGACGTCCGCACCTCGATGCCCGAATTCCAGCCGATGTTGGCCGTGGCACCGATCGCAGCGGGCGTTTCGCGAGCGTCATAAACGACGCCGCGACTGGTGATGCAGAACTGGTAGAAGCTCTTTCCCAACCCGGTCGGATCGACGAACAGTTCGATCGAATCGTCGCTGAATCCGCCCACGTCCCGGTCGCGGGTCACCGCCTTGATCGACGACACAAGTGGCTCGTCGCAGCGGGCTTTGATGTAGAGCCGCGAGTCGTCCCAGGCCAGCTGGAACGCCGTCTTCTGCGGCACCGGTTGGTTCTTTAGAGTCCGGGTGATCTGTTGCCAGGGTGCCGTCGCCCAGGTGGAATCGGCGTGCCATGTCTCCTTTGACACCTTGCCGACGACGCGGGCCACGGCCGAGGTTGCCATCGGGGCCGCTTCGGCGATCGACGACGCCTCGTAACGAACCCGGCTCTTGAGCATGTGCTGCAGGATGCCCTCCTCGACCAGGTCGACGCGACGCCGGAAGAGGCTGCCCTCATCGGTCGCCTGCCGCGCCTCGGCCACCACCTCGGTCAACCCGGCCAGGAATTCTCGAGTGCCCATCCGGTTCCACCACGTCCGCGAGTTCTGGCCGGTACCAAACTTCATCCAGCGGCTCTCGATTGCCGAGTAGAACTGCTTCATCGACGCGGCCGCCTGACCGAAGAACCTCCGGTAGTACTCGTCGAGTGCCCTGTCGATATCCAGCCGCGTGTCGTCGTAGAGCTTCATTCTCCAGTAGAGGTTCATGAAGTCGAGCACCGGGCTGACCTGTGCCACCCCACCATTGGCAGTCGTACCGTTGTGGGTCTGCATGTAGAGGAACTGCAATCGCCCTCCCTGGAAGCCTGCAATCTTCCGCATCCCCCGCACGTCAGCGGCGTGGACATGCGGCACCAGGCACGGAAACGCCCACTCGTTGATGTGGGGCTTGAGCAGGTATTCCCAGGTCGTGAAGAACTTGACCTGGTTCTTGTCCACAAACTCAGCGATCCGGCTGTGGTCGCGCAGCCGCGCGGCGGGACGACCGTAGTAGGTATAGAACTTGCAGAACTCAACGGCGACGTTCGGCTCGAACACCAGTCCCTGGGGCGGAGTGGTGTAGTTGAAGTAGGCACAGCACGCGATCCTCGCATCGGGGTGGGTCTTGCCGACCTCGCGAGCCACCTCGTTGACGAGCCCCCACACGTATCGGCTGGCGTTCCCCGCGGGACCCGCACCCGGTCGATACAGCCGCCGGCAATCGGCACATCCACACATGTTGGTGTTGTCGTTGGGCATCACCGAAAAGAACCGGCCCGCCGCGGCCCGATACGCTCCGGGAAACGGCTCGGGTCGCCCCGAAAAGTAGTCTCGCGCGATCGAGACCACCTGCTTGCGGAACCCCGGCGACGAGAGGCACGGTTGCACCTCGCTCTGGTAGTTCAGCTGTTTCATCCTGGCCAGGCTCTTGGTGCTAAACCACTCCGGGTGAGTCGCCCCGAAGGCATCGCCGTAATACGACAACGAGTGGTTGGCGTTATGCACCAGGCCCCCCCAGAACCGGTTGCGGACCCAGTACAACAGGCTGGTCCGCGCGTTGACCCAAGACGACTGGAACGCCTGCGGCTTGTCCCACTCGGTAAACACCAACCGCTCGGTGTTGACGAACAGCGGGTAGACGGCCCGAACCGGCAGGTCGGGATGCCTGCGGATCGCCAGCTTGCCCACGACGATGTCCCGGGCCCGGGGCACCACCTCGCCCAGCTTGTCGTTGGGCAGATACCATTTCACGCCGAGCTGGTTTTCCAGGAACGAATGGACGGCGTAGCAGGTGCCGATCGGCTGCGAGACCGCCTGGTAGATGCTGCTGTAGGAGTCGTAGCTGAGCGTGTCGAATTTCGGTCCGTCATGGCCGCACAGCAGCAGCCCGTCGGGGTGTGTCCGCACGACGTATTCCTGGGGAGCCAACCCCTTCTGGGTGACCCCCAGTCCCATGCTCCGGCGACTGTGGCCAACCAGCACCACCGTGCCCGAGACCGGTTCCGGTTCGCGGACGATCGGCAAACGGACTCCCGAGATCTTGTCCACGTAGTGCTGCAATTCGAAAGCTGCCAGTTGCGCCGATGAGGTGGGACGGCGGCCCAGCACGATGGTTGCGACCGGCTGGCCGGCCTTCACCAGCACCACATCGGCGATCGCCAGGTCGCCGATGGCTGACAGGCTCCCCAGCAGCAGGACCCCGATCAGCCAGGCGACTCGTGGTACAACACGCATGCTCATCACTGTCTCCTCGCCCAGGAAGATGTCGATCGCCATCCTCGGTTTTGGACCCGTCGACAACAACCGCAGCGTGATACACTGGCCACCGACCAATGCCCCGGCTCACCGAGCATCCCGATGTTCTCGTTGTTCGATTCCCACATCTCCCGGTCCCGACAACTGTGTGACGGGATCGCGCGTCGCGACCTGCTGACGGTCGGAAGCCTGTCGCTGGTGGGACTGGGCCTGCCCGACATTCTTCGACAGCGGTCCCACGCCGCACCGGCCTCGCGACGCGGCCAAAACGGCTTCGGAGCCGCCGACTCGGTCGTGCTGATCTACCTGCAGGGGTCACCCAGCCACATCGACTTGTGGGACCCCAAGCCAAAGGCACCCGCGGAGATCCGCGGCGAATTTCAGCCGATCGCCACTCGAACGCCAGACCTGCACATCGGGGAGGTCCTGCCCAGGCTGGCGGCGGTAAGCCAGCACTACTCGGTGGTCCGCTCGATTGGGGTCGACCCCAAGGGACTCCGCAATCATGGGGCGGCCATCTACATGCTGATGACCGGCCACAGCCCGACCAACTTCTCACCAACCGGCCTCGCCATCCCGCCCTCGCGCGATGACCTGCCGTCGATCGGAGCCAACGTCGGCCGCTACCGCCGAGCCGACCGCGGCCGGTTCGGCTACGTCGCCGTCGGTGCTCCGGTCCGCGAGGGCAAGGTGACCGGGGTCGGCCAGGCGGCCGGCTTGCTCGGAGCCGCCTATGACCCCTACACGATGTACGACGATGCCACCAAGCCGATCCAGCCGCTGGGATTCACGCTGCCCAGTGACATCACGCTGGATCGGGTCAGCCGGCGCGTCGATCTGCGTGCCCTCATCGACCGACACCGCAGTCGCCTCGATCCGATTCCCGCCGCCGCAAAGATCAGCTTCGACCAGTACTACGAACAGGCCCTGTCGTTGATCCAGACCCGACGGGCCGCCGAGGCGTTTCGGATGGATGTCGAGTCGACTGCGACCCGCGAGCGGTACGGCATGACCCGGTTCGGACAGTCGCTGTTACTGGCCCGGCGGTTGATCGAAGCCGAGACACGGTTTGTGCAGGTGACCTGGCCGGCCGGCTCCGACACCGAACCGGTCACGGGCCCCGACGGGTCCTGGGACACTCACCGCAACAACTTCCCGATGCTCCGTGACCACCGCTGCCCGGTATTCGACCGGTCACTCTCGGCCTTCATCGACGACATGGCCGGCCGGGGACTGCTCGAGCGAACCCTGGTGATCGCCGTCGGCGAATTCGGCCGCTCGCCACGGATCGGCTCACCAACCACCAACAACGTCGGCCCCGGTGGTCGAGACCACTGGCCCGAGTGCTACAGCTTCCTGGTGGCCGGTGGCGGCGTTCGTCCCGGACAAGTCTTCGGACAGTCCGACCGGCACGGCGCGTGGCCCAAGACCGATCCGGTGCATCCCTACGACCTGGTCAGCACCATCTACCACGCCGTCGGGATCGACCCCGGTTTCCTGTACCACGACACGCTGAACCGCCCGAGGCGACTGGTGGAATCGGGCCAGCCGATTCTTGGATTGTTCTAGCCCATCGGGCAACCAACCCCACCGGACAATCTATCGTCTTGATCCAGGGTGGCTGGGCGTCTTTTTCTCGAGCCGTTGCTCGAGGAACTTCTGCACGTCCTTCCAGTAATCTCCGACCTGAAAGAACATCCGATGCCCGTCGTTGCCGAACGCGGGATAGACGATCAGGCGATGCTGGTTTCCGACCGACTTCAGTGTCCGGTCGACCTCCCGGGCAATCTTCACATGGTCGGCCTGGCGACGGTCATTGGCGGCGACCAACGTCAACACCGGCGCCCTGATCTCCCTGGCCCGTGACAGCACACGCCGGATGGCCCCACGTCCCGGTGCCGGTGCCATCACGACCAGTGCCTTCAGATCGCGTCGCTGCGTTCCGGCCATCAGCGTCAGCAGGCCACCACGCGAGAAGCCGATCAGACCGATCCGCTCCGCGTCGACACCGTCGAGCCGCTTGGCGTATTCGATCGACGCCTCGACATCCTCGAGTTGGCCCTTCAACTGGATCGCCTGGCGGCGGATCGGCGCCAGGCCGATGAACCCGGCCCGGGCCAACGCCTGGCAGGTCTCTTTTGGTGCTCCCCCGATCCTCGGTGTGAAGCCTCCATGATGGTAGATCACCACCGGAAAAGGCCCGTCGCCGGACGGACGACACAGGTACGCACGGCCGGTCGGCGTGTTGCGATACGTGACCATCTGGACAACCGGTGGCTTCGTCGCCGCCTGAGCCGTCTCCGTCCCGGCCATGACCAGTATCACGCCGGTCAACACCACCATGCCGGATCGTCGTTGGCAACGGGTTCGGTGTCTCATCTCGCCCCTCCGCGTTCCACAGAACCGATCCTCCTCGTCAATCACTACACGCAATGGCCGGCACCCTTTCAGCCGATGACCGGAAAAACGGCGATCGGCAAGGCTCATCGGCTCTCAGCAGTCCATCCGATCCAACGACAGTTCCACGCTTTGCCCACTCCGCATCCTGTTTGCTACCCTGACATCGTTGCCAAACCACTCCCGGTGCGTACAGGGATAATCCCGGTGAACCGTATGACCAATCTCTGCCAGGCTCAACGCATTTCCGGTCTCGCCTGGTGCATTGTCGTGGGGAGCACACTGATTGGGAGCACGTCGATTGCCGGCGATGCTGACGCACCGTTCCCGGGCAAGAAAACCGACTGGAACGGCTTCGACCGCTACGATTTCCCGCTGAAGGACGCCCGCGGCGGCGACATCGCCTGCCGTGTCGTAACTCCCGCCCAGGCCGCCAAGGGACGCCCCTGGATCTGGCGAGCACGATTCTGGGCTCACGAACCTCAAACCGACATCGCCCTGTTGAAGAAGGGCTTTCACCTGGTCTACTGCGACGTGGCCGACCTCTGGGGAAACGCTCGGGCCATCTCCCGCTGGGACACCTGCTACCGGTTCCTGACCACCCGGCACGGCTTCTCGAAACGACCGGCGCTGGAAGGCATGAGTCGCGGTGGATTGATGATCTACCACTGGGCCATCCGGCACCCCGGGCAGGTCTCGTGCATCTACGGAGACGCCCCGACGATGGGCATCCGGCCCTACGTCAAGGGCCGCAAAGCCGGCTCACCGGACCTCAAGAAACTCCAGGCGTGGATGAAGGCCCACGACCTCTCGCTCGAGAAGGCCCAGGCCTACACCCGCGACGCGATGGACACCGCCCGGGTGCTGGCCAGGGCCAAGGTGCCGCTGATCCACGTCTGCGGCGATGCCGACGAGAGTGTTCCGTTCGAGGAGCACACCGCCGAGTTCGCCCGGAGGTACCGCAAGTGGGGCGGGACGATCAAGCTGATCGTCAAGAAGGGTGGCAAGCATCACCCCCACAGCCTCAAGGACCCAACGCCGATCGTCGATTTCATCCTGGCCGCCCAGTAGTCGACCAGGGCCGCCAGTCGCGAAGCCGCTTCACTCCCCCGAAAAATCGGTCGAGAGAAACACCTCGTGGACGTCTAGCTGGCTGGGTCCCCGGAACATCTCCCGGGGCGCCCGGTTCGCGTGGGCTTCGGCAAACGCCGGGCTGCGGGTCCAGTCGACAAAGTTGTCCATCGACTCCCACCACGTCTTCACCTCGTAGTACCCCTCCACGTCCGAATCATCCACGAAGGTCCCCTGCTCGTGGTCGAAGCGGACCGGGCGAGGCCGGTGCACCTCGTTGCGAATGAAGCCTGGCGCCTGGTCAACCAGGTGCACCCGGTTCCGGAACCGATCCTCGAAATCGATCTCGTGACCACTGGCCACGGGAATCCGGTTGGTGACGACGATCATCGGGTCAACTTCCTTCCTGGGTCCGGTCATTCCTGGGCGGCATTCAACCGCACGAGTGCGTCGGCCAATCCGCGGCGAGATCGGTCCAAGTCGCCCGGTTTCAGATGGCAGAAGTACTCGAGCCAACGCTGGCCGATCGACTCGAAACGTGCCTTGCGGGTCGCGCGGGCCGCCTCCAGCGCGGTGGCCAGTTGCGACGGCGGATCGGGCTGCTTCAAGCGACCCATCGCGGTGGCGATGGCCCGGTCGAGTGCTTCGAGATAACGGACATCGTCGATCCCGGCACGGTGCGCCTCCCAGGCCAGCGTCGGGATTGGCTGTCCGAACTCGTCGGGGTACGACACCTTGTGCACCGGCTTATCGGGATCGTAGAGACCATTGCCGGGAAAATCCTGGTAGGCCCAGGGACTCGAACCCAGGTACCCGCAGCGGGTGTTGTAGAGTCCGGTCAGCGCCCGGTACGGCAGTGGAAAGGCGGTTGCCGTGACCCAGTAGGAAATCGGGCGAAATCCCTTCTTGCGGGCGTACATCACCTCGGCATTGTCCGGTCCGCCGAAGACGTAGATGTTGTAGACCGGTCGATCGATGAAATCTCGCGTGGCCAGTTGTGCCGGCTTGCTGTTGATCGCCGTGAACATGTGCAAGCCGGCGGCGCGACGCCGTTCGGCCTCCTTGCGGCAACGCTCGATCGCAGCCGGCTGGGTCGGTTCATCAACCCCGTAATAGAACAGGTCGCTGAACCCCATTTTCTTTGCCGCCGCCACCTGCTTGGCCGCGTTGCCGTCGGGCCAGTGCATCAGGCACGGGGCCCTGGTCATCCCCGCCTGCCGGGCCAGGCCCAGGGTCGAGAACCCCGAGTACAGCGTGGCGGCATTCAGTCCATGACGCACCTGGTCCCGCAACTCGGCCAGGTAACGTGCCTCGCTGACGTGATGAGCTTTCTTCGGATTGGTCGTCTGGTTCCGGTGATAGATCCCGTAGTACCCCTCGGCCGCCTTCAGCTTGATCGGCAGCACGTCGAGAGAAACCGCCAGTCGCGACTCACTCGATCCACCGAAGATGATCTCACCACGATATTCGCCCGGCGGCGAGCCGTCGGGCACATGCACGGTCAGCCAGAACTGGCGACTTTCGTGAGCCGGGACCCGGGTCACGCACCGCTCGCCACCGAATCCACCCTGCCTGCCCTTGGGCGGCAACGTCGTACGATCGTCCCGCAACAGGATCTCGGGAGTCAGCATGCGGACCTGGCTGGACCGGAACAACGAGTTCCTCCGCTCGCGTACATGAACGACCCGCACGTCGATGACGTCGGTTTCCAGCACCACCCCTCCCGGCCCCTCCAGCCGCGACAGCGAAACGGTCAATTCGGGGATGTCCCGGATAGCACGGATCGCAAACGTCCCGTTGATGTACTGGTTGGCCGCACCCCACATCCGCAGCCGGTCAAACGGACGTTTGTCCTTCCGATCGGGCAGCCAGTCGTAGAGAGTCCCTGCAAAGCCGATGACCGGGCCGACGACAAAGCCCCTTCCGGCGGCCTGGTCAGCCAGGTGCGAATCATCGCGGTAGGTCCGTGGTGCCCGCAGGCGAGGCCTGGTGATTGGCTCGGGCAACTTGTCCTTGGTCGGAACCAGTTCCGCGTCAGTGGTGAAAGCCACGGCGTCGAACATGCCCTTGTCGACGTCGAGATCGACGTGATGCATGCCGGCGGTCACCGAGATCCTGCCCGAGTGCCGCCAGACATATCGCCCACCACCACTGCCTCCACGTCCCCCCACCAACCGACGTTCGTCGACCGAGACGTCCACCGTGCCATAGCCACCGTAATTTCGGACCCAGACGTGGTAGTCGCCCTGCCGCGGAAACTTGGCGATCCAGGTCAGGCGTCCCGAGTTGCCGGCAGAACACCACGCGGCATGGCGGCCCAGCGGCCTGGTGCCGCCATAAGTCGCCTGCAGCGGGTAGAAGCCCCAGGCGGGCATCAACTGGTCGGCCGTCACCCAGAACGTGGTCGCGGACTTCTGCCCCGCCACCGCTCCCGGTACCAACACGGCGGCAACCAGCCAGAGACCGACGAGAATCGCGGACCGCAGATCCCTTCCGAAAACCACCATCGTCAAAGTCCTGGAGCCATCGGGGTGACCGAAGGAGTGCAACACCAGGGACCGATGACGGCACTCCGACCGGGATTCGAACCTTCGCCGGATTCCTCAAGAAATGCAACAGTCCAACGCCCCAACCGCGGGCATGGACGACTCTTGACCTCCACTCCACCCCGGGCTATCCCTGATCGAAGGCCCTTGATCACCGGCCGCCCCGACCGGCTGCGAGATCTCGTCTTCCCAGGTATCAGGGACCCCGCGGTGCATCGAATCGCCTTTCGCTGCTGGTTGCTGCTGAGCATCGTGTTCTGCTCGCTGTGGATCACGCCCGTTGCGGCGTCCGATCCGCTGCCCTCGTGGAACGACGGCCTCACCAAGCGGCAGATCATCGAGTTTGTCCACTCGGTGACCAATGCCCGGGGTCCGCACTTCGTGCCGGCCTCACAGCGGATCGCCACGTTCGATAACGACGGGACACTCTGGTCCGAACAGCCGGCCTACTTCCAACTGCAATTCTCGATTTACCGGACCAGGCAACTGGTCGACAGCCGTCCCCAGTGGCGAACCACTCAACCGTTCCAGGCCGCCCTGGACAACGACCTGGTCGCGCTCACCTCAGAAAATCACAAGGGATTCCTGGCCCTAACGGCCGCCACCTGTGGCGACCTGACCGTCAGCGAACTGCACAGCGAGGTCGCCTCGTGGCTGAAGTCGGCTCGGCATCCGAGATTCAAACGACCATACACCGACCTGGTGTTTCAACCGATGCTCGAGCTGCTGACCTACCTGAAGGCCAACCACTTCAGCAGCTACATCGTCTCGGGAGGCGATCTCGAGTTCATGCGAGCCTGGGCTCCGCGGGTCTACGGGATTCCGCCCGAGCGGATCATCGGCAGTCGCCTGAAGACGCAGGCGGTCCAGCGGGACGGCAAGCCGGCATTGCTGAGGTTGCCGGAATTCGAGTTCTTCAACAACGCCTCCGGCAAGCCGATCAGCATCCGCAAGGTCATCGGTCGACGGCCGATCGCAGCCTTCGGCAATTCCGACGGCGACCTGCAGATGCTGGAGTGGACCACCACCGGTAGCGGCAAGCGGCTGGGAGTCATCATCCGTCACACCGACGCCCAGCGCGAGTGGTCCTACGACCGGGGGTCACGGATCGGCCACCTCGACAAGGCACTCGACGAGGCCGCCGGGAACAAGTGGACCGTGGTCGACATGAAACGGGACTGGAGAGTGATCTACCCGTTCCATCTCAAGCGGTGACCGCCTCTTTGAAGGCGGTGACTTCGTTCGGCTTCTGGGGCGGTGGCCACCTGGGTGCTAGCCGCATCATCCGGCGCGGATCCCAGAGACAGGCCGGTTGCGGTTTTGCCTCCACGGTGGCAGTCTTCACTCGAAGAAGATCAGCGAACCGCTCATCACACGAAGGCCCTGCTGTCATTGAGTTGAACCGGGAGAATTCATGAGCCCTCTTGAGATGTTGCGATGGGTCGGTGTGCTGACGGTTTTCGTCGCACTGACGTGCACGGCCGAAGAAACGGAAGCGGCAGACAAGCGGTTCACGCTGATCGCTCCGGGCGCGACGCTGCCTCGTGTCGTGGCCGGTCCGCGGCCCCTTGAACGAGACGCTGCCAAAGACCTCTGCAATTATCTCTCTCGAATCAGTCGCCGCAGCATCTCGGTTTCGGACCAGGCGGAAAACGCCACGATCGTCATCCACGTCGGCCGAGACCAGTTCGTCGAGAAGCATGTCCCGAGGATCGACAGGATCCGGGCCGATGGCTACGTGATTCAGTGCATCGAGCAGGGCAAGAGCGTGCACCTGGTCCTCGCTGGCAAGGCAGACCGCGCCGCACAGTGGGCCGTCGAAAAGTTCCTGGCCGATTACTGCGGCGTCCGCTGGCTGTTTCCCGACTCGGTCCACGGCGAAGTGGTGCCCCAGCGGACAACCATCACGCTGGAT
>Ga0310124_10000663_pt1 | contig 23971 bp, 14 predicted proteins | sample CB11b_AW_Bot5_MG_FD_203507 | JGI IMG/M metagenome (GOLD analysis project Ga0310124, IMG submission 203507) | Marine microbial communities from Western Arctic Ocean, Canada - CB11b_AW_Bot5 | ecosystem: Environmental > Aquatic > Marine > Oceanic | place: Canada: Western Arctic Ocean | collected...
GGGTCAGCGGCACGCGGCCGATCCACCAGAAGGCGGCCCAGAGCGAGAAGAGGAACAGCAGCGTGGGGACGACGATGTCGGGGTCGACGCCCGAGAGCACGAACATCGGGTAGATCACGGTGCCCAGCAGCACAAACCCCATCACGTGCTTGAAGGTCTCCATCCACATCCCCGGCTTGGGCAGGAAGGCGATCAGCCTCGGGAAGGCTCCGATCAGCAGGTAGGGAAACGCCATTCCCAGCCCGACGCTCATCAGCACCACGTAGGTGACTCCAATCGACTGGCTCACCGCCCAACTCATCGCCGGCACCAGCAGAGGTCCGGTGCAGGGAGTGGCGAGGATGGTGGTCAGGACCCCCTTGGCGAACGCTGCCCCGAGTCCTTCCTGTTGCGAGGAGTCATGGCTGCTGCCGAATCCGGGAATGGGGATTTCCCAGACACCCAGGAAGCTGAGAGCAAACACGAAGACGACGACGGCCATGACGATGTTGAAGGTGGCGCTGGTGAACTGCGTTCCCCAGCCGGCTCCGACCACTCCCACCAGAGTGGCCAGCACCAGAAACACGCTCATCAGGCCGGCGGAGAAGGAGACGTTGAGCATGAAGGCTCGAGTGCGGTTTTCGCCGGCCTGGCTCACGAACGACATGATCTTCAGGCCGATCACCGGCAGCACGCAGGGCATGAAGTTGAGAATGAAGCCGGCCAGCAGTGCGATGCCGATCTGGGTCAGCAGGGTGTCGAGGCTGGCGGTTGCGGCGGGTGTGGCGGATTCGCCGGCGGTCTTACTGCCGGCCGCCTTGTCGACGGTGTCGGCGGGGCCGACATGGCCCACCGCGAACGCCAGGCGTCCCTTCAGGCATCCGCTTTCGTCGCAGTACTGGTAGAGCACTCGTCCCCGGGCCCCGTAGCCGGACTCCGCCGCCGTATCACTCACGCGGTACGTCCGGCTCCAGGTCACCGTGCCGTGAAAGAGCTTCTGCGTTACGGTCCCGGTCGGTAGTTGGGTCGACAGGGTTTCAAACGGCCTGTCTTCGACGAATCCCTCGCCGGTGGCTTCGAGTCCGCGAAGCCCCTCGACAAAGAACCGGGTCGGCAGTCCGCCATTGTCCTTGTCTTGCGTGAGCGCAAAGATGTGGTAGCCGTCGGTGAGCGTAGCCGAGAGCGACAGGATGACGGCCCCGCCCGGCTCGGCGTCTGCGGGTGACAGCTCGATGTGCCAGGTGACGGGTGTGGGTTTGTCCGCGCCGCCGGCTCGCGAGGTCGGAGTGATCTCCAGAGAGAACGGGTGCGAGTCGTCCCCGCTGTCGTCGGCAATCTCGGGACCCTCTCCCAATGCGACCTCGATCGGGAAATCCTTGGGAGGCAGGCACCCGCTGGCATTGCACATGCTGAGCGTGATGGTGCCGCTGACGGATGCCGGTCCGGTGACTCGCTTGAAGGCCTGCCGCCACAGGACTCGGCCGATGTACTTCTCCTGGCGGAAGTCGGTCTTGCCGATCCTGGTGACTTCGATTTTCGGAGGATGATCGGCCTGGGGAGTGCCCACTGATTCGAGGCCGGTGTGGTCGGCGAACTTGATCGTGGTCGAGTTCGGATCTTTGCCGACCGGGTAGGTGTAGAAGCCCTCGGGAATGACGACCTCGATCGCCAGCGTGACGGTTTCACCCGGCTTGGCCGTGGCCGGATGCAGCGACACGGTGATCCTGGGTTCTGCGTCGGAGTCCGGTTCACCGCCGAGGCTGCCGAAGGGCTGGACCAGATCGAAAGCGCCGGGCTGGTCCTGGGCCATCGCCGGGGCCGTGGCCAGCACAACGGCGATCACGCTGATCACGTTGATCACGGCAATCCGAGTGAAACGGGTCAACTTACGTGTCATCGTGTCACGTTCTTTCGTTGTCCGAACACATCCCGGGCCGCATCTTAGTTCATCGGAACGAGTGCTGGCAATTGGCCAATCGCAGCGGCCTTGGCACACTGTCTATAAGAAGTACGCGAGTTCCCGAAGAATCGACAGTGTCTCGACTGGCTTTTTTCCTCTGTTGTCTGCCCACGGTGTTATCCGCCGCGGAGCCCAGGGTCGTGGAATTCGACGATCCGTTGCCCTTTGGCCAGTCGCCGGTCGATTACCTCGGTGAGACGACCTCCGACCCGGTCGCCCGGCTCGACGGGCTGCTGGCCGCTGGCAAGCGGACGCTGAGGCCGGTCCCGGGTCGCGGCTATCTCGATTCGGTACTCAAGTCGCTGGGCGTCCCGATCTCTTCGCAGTTGCTGGTCTATTCCAAGACGGCGGTCAACCAGCGGCTGATCACCCCCAGGACGCCTCGAGCAATCTACTTCAATGACGCGGTGTCGGTGGCCTGGGTTCCCGGAACTCTCGAGTTGGAACTCTCGGCAGTTGATCCGCACAAGGGTGCGATGTTCTACGTGCTGAAGCAGCCCGAGGCTTCCTCGGGTGCCCCGCCGCGATTTCATCGCAAGTCGAGTTGCCTGGCGTGTCACATCGGTCGCACCACGCTCTTTGTCCCCGGAGGCATCGTCCGTTCGTTCCTGGTCGAATCGAGTGGCAAGCCGCTGGAAGGGTATTCTCGAGTGACGGGGACGACTCCGATCCGCAATCGCTGGGGGGGCTGGTACGTGACCGGTCAACTGGGTGCGGTGACGCACATGGGCAACCTGGTCAACCGCCAGGAGAACCGTCGTCATCGTGGTGAGGCGTCGTTCCGTGCCAGCCTGCAGCGGCTCGACGACCTGGTCGATCTCTCCGGTTACCTCGCCCCGCACAGCGACCTGGTCGCTCACCTGGTCCTCGATCATCAGTTGCACGGCCAGAACCTGATCACGCGGGTGTGCTACGAGCACCGTCTGGGTCGGCGATCGGACGCCGAGGATCGATTGATGCGATACCTGCTGGGTGCCGAGACTCCTCGGTGGTCGGCCAAAATCAGTGGTGTCGGCGGTTTTGCGAAGTGGTACCAGCGACAGGGTCCGCGGGCCGACGATGGCCGGTCGCTGCGGCAGTTGGATCTCAACGACCGGATGTTTCGTCACGGGCTGAGCCCTCTGGTCTATTCGCCGCAGTTGGCCGCGATGCCCGAGGCACCTCGAGGGCGGCTGGGCCGCAGGCTGCAGCAGGTACTTTCGGGACGACCTGCTGGAGGCCTGGAGCGGTTGTTGACTTCGACTCAACGAGCCGCCGTACGTGACATCCTGGCGGCGACAGGTGAAGATCTGCCACCGGAGTGGCGAGTGAGTCCCAGGCGGTGAGGAGCGGGTTGATGGAAGCGAGTTTACGTGGGCTCAGCAGTCGTGGTGGGCCGGGGCCGATGTGGTGGCTGGTGTGCGGATGCCTGGTGCTGGTTTCAGTCAGTCGGTGTGTCGCATTCCAAGACCCTGTTTCGGCAGTTTCGGCGGTTTCGGGTGTCCGGGTCCCCGACGGGTTCCAGGTGACGCTTTATGCCGACGACGAGTTGGCCAGCAACATTTATTCGATGACGATCGATGCGAAGGGCCGCGTTGTGGTGGCCGGTCCAGGTTACGTGAAGATCCTTCACGACCGCGACGGGGACGGTCGTGCCGAGTCGTTCACGGTGTTTTCGGAGCGTCCCAGCGGTGGCGCCCAGGGGTTGTTCTTCGATGGCCCCGACCTGCTGGCGACCGGAGACGGGGCGATGTGGCGGCTGCGAGATTCGGACGGGGACGACCGGGCCGACGGTGCTCCCGAGCGGATTCTGAAGATCCGTGCCGGTGGTGAGCACGACGCCCACGCGATCCGTCGCGGACCTGATGGCTGGTTCTACCTGCTGGCCGGCAACGGTGCCGGAGTGACTTCCGCGTACGCGTCACTGCAGTCTTCACCCATCCGGTCCCCGTCGGCCGGGGCCCTGTTGAGGCTTCCGGCGTCGTTGAAGGGGAGCGAGATCGTGGCCGACGGGTTCCGCAACGCCTACGACTTTGCCTTTGATGGCTCGGGTGACATCTTTGTCTACGACAGTGACGGCGAGCGGGACGTGTCTCTGCCGTGGTACCGTCCGACGCGGGTGTTTCATGCTCTGCCGGCACATGGTGCCGGTTGGTTGTCGCGGAGTTGGAAGCGTCCGGGCTACTTTCTGGACATGCCCCCGGTGGTCGGTTCGTTCGGTCGCGGTTCGCCGACGGGCTTGGCCTGTTACCGGCACCGGCAGTTTCCGGTTCTCTTCCGCGGCGCGATCTTTGCTTGCGACTGGACGTTTGGTCGCGTGATGGCATTCACGCCACCGGGTCCCGACGACAGGGGATTGGCCGGGCCGATCGAGTTCATGAGCGGTCGGGGACATTTCGGGTTTGCTCCGACCGACATCGCCGTCGGCCCCGACGGTGCGTTGTACGTGGCGGTTGGTGGGCGCGGGACTCGAGGCAGCGTCTACCGGATCACTCACCCGGCCACGACTCACCGTTCGACGGATCGTCGCGAGACGCCGATGAGAGTCTGCCTGAGAATGCCTCAACCGCTCTCGAGTTGGTCTCGATCGAAGTGGTTGCCGATGGCACGCAAGCTGGGTGCCGTGGCAATCCACAACGTGATCGGTGACCGGGGCTATTCGGTGTCGGAGCGGGTCCGGGCGGTGGAGATCCTGGTGGATCTGTTTGGAGGCCCCGAGTTTTCGAAGTTGAGCACAGGAATGGGCGGATTCCCGGCGGCTGTGCGGGCGCGATTGGCCTGGGCGGTGGGGCGTGTCGAACCTGTTCAACCCGACGCGAAGTTGTTGAGTGGATTTCTGGTTGACGGGGACGAGGACGGGGGTGCGGGCGTGGGTCGAGCGGCGTGCGAGGCGATGTTGGGAGTGGAGGGCGGATGGGACTGGTCGAGTGTGCAGGGGGGTCTCTTGAACCAGTTGGAGAGTCGCGATCGTCGGACCCGTCAGGTCGCGGCCCGGGTGGTGGCTCGGATGCCGGAGGCAGCCTGGCGGCGGATCCGGTCTCTTGTGGCTCGACGTCGGCCGCGTGCCCGAGTGGCCGCCGCCTGGGGCGGGCGGGCCCATGTCGAGGGTGTGGATCGAGACGGGTTGGCGGTGGCGTTGGAGGTGTTGAGTGCGAAGAGATCGGAGTCGGACGTGGTGGGTTTGAAGCTGGAGGCCGCTCGTCTGGCGGAGTTGGCCCTGGGCGACGTGGGACCGGCCAAGGGTCGGGCAGCGGTCTTTGATGGGTACGCTGCGTTGTTGCCTGCGGCAGCGTTGAGCCCGGTGTCTGGTGAGGTGAGTCGGGTGGTGGATGCCGTGTTTCCCAGCGCCGATCCGGAACTCGACATCGAGTTGGCTCGGCTGGCAGCGATGGTCTCTTCGGCCCAACCGCAACTGCTTTCGAAGTTCCTGGCTCGGCTCGATCAAGGCTTTCACCCGGTCTCGGACCTGCACTTCCTGATCACCGTGGCGAGGATTCCTCTGCAGCGGAACTCGGCCCAGCGGAAGCGGACGGCCGCGGCACTGGTGGGGTTGCAGGCGAAGATCGACCGCATGAGTCTCAACCAGGACAGCAACTGGGACGACCGGTTGGGCGAGTTGTATGCCGCCTTGTGTGCCAACGACAAGCAGCTGCCTCGAGCGGTTCTCGAGACGCCCGGCTTCGGGCTGCCTTCTCACGTGCTGTTTCTGCAGCGGATGTCTCGCGAGGATCGTCCTCGGGCGCGTGCGACGTTCGTGGCCGCAATTCGCAAGGCGGGCGAGGACTACCCGTGGTCGGGCGAGGTGGTGAGGTTGCTGGGGGAATCCGGTGATGCCCAGACGCTGAAGCTGTTGCGATCGGCGCACGAGAGGGTCGACGTCCGCGGATCAGTTGTGCTCGAGTTGGCTCGCCGCGCCCAGGGGGTCGATCGCAAGCGGTTTGTCGCCGGGCTGCAGTCCTCTTCTCTGGCCGTGCTCTCATCGTGCCTGGGTGCGTTGGCCAAGTTGCCTGCTGCCCGAGGTGCCCGGGAGCAGTTGGCGTTGCTGTCGGTGGTCCGTCGATTGGGACCCGCTGCCCAGGAGCACGGCCTGCGATCTCGCGCGGTCCTGGTGTTGCGACGGAACACGGGGAAGAGGTTCGGCTTCGTGACTGGTGAGAAGGGTCGAGTGGCCCAGCAGACGGCGGTGGCGGCCTGGACCGATCACCTGGAGCGGACGTATCCCGAGGAGACGAAGCGGTTGCTGGGAGCGGCGGCGGCGAGCCTGCCGGTGCTCAGGAAGCGGTTGGTCGCAGTCGACTGGGACGGTGGTGACGTGTCGCGGGGGAAGCAGGTCTTTACCAAGCGGGGGTGTGTCGGATGTCACCAGGGCCGGCGGGCGTTGGGTCCGGACCTGGCCGGTTCGGCCGGGCGGTTTTCACGGGCGGACCTCTTCACTGCCATCGTGTTGCCCAACCGGGATGTCTCGCCTCGGTACCAGACGACGGTCGTACAGACCTCAGACGGCCGGGTCTATAACGGCTTGATCGTCTACCAGTCGGTCGATGGCCTGACGCTGCGGACCGGAACGAACCGGACGATTCGTTTGGAGAAGTCGGAGATCGAATACCAGGCGAGACGGCCGGAGTCGTTGATGCCGGCGGGGATGTTGAAGGGGTTGGATGACGCGGGGTTTGCGGACCTGTATGCGTTTCTGAAGACGCTGCGGAAATAGGTTGAGGGGAGCGATCGCGTGAGACCCAGGGTGGAAACCCTGGGTCTATGCACGAGCACTCCCCTCCGCCACACCCACACAATGCCCCTCCCGTTCCCACAACCACCCCAGCCCCGCCGAAGGCGCGGCCGTCCTGACCCAGCCCGGGGTGGAAACCCCGGAATCGAACCCCCGATGTGTCCGTCGGCCCCCTCTCACACCCCACCCGGTATTGCCGTCGGGCGCCAGTGGCGGAACAATGAACGGGGTCCTGTTCCCTGGAGAGACGTGATGCCTCAGGCGATTGCTGATCCCGAAGAGCTGAAACGGTTTGCCAATCTGTTGAAGCAGTTCAACACCGACCTGGTCGACCGCACCAACTCGTTGAGTGGTCACCTGGAGTCGCTGAGCGTGACGTGGCGGGACCAGGAGAACAAGCGGTTTGCCGAGCAGTTCACCGAGCAGCTCAAGGGGATCACACGGCTGGTGGAGGTCAACAACGCCTACATCCCGTTCCTGGTCCGCAAGGCCGCTCGGCTCGAAGAGTATCTGCAGCAGCGTTGAGGAAAGAGTGGCTCTGATGAACGCTCCGGCCAACGTCCACTCACTCGAAGCCGTCCGCGACTTCCGCGGCAGCCTGATCCGCTTCGGTGAGCAGGCCACCGACTGTCTCGATTCGCTGCACGGCCAGGTGCACCGGATGATCGACTGGCTCGAGCACGACCGGCCGGTCTACTGGCAGCAGCAGATCCGTCGTGGTTTCGACCGGGTGGCCGAGGCGCGCCTGGGCCTGCAGCGGTGTCAGATGCGCCAGGTGGGTGACCACCGTCCGGCGTGCGTCGAGGAGAAGCAGGCGTTGAGGCGGGCGAAGGCCAGGCTGGAGTACTGCCAGAAGAAGCTCGAGGTGGTCCATCGCTGCCAGCGGGTGGTCGAGCAGGAGGCCAACCAGTTCCGGGGCCATTGCGGCCAGGTCAACGGCCTGTTGCAACGTGAGTTGCCTCGCATGACCGGGCTGCTCGACCGGATCCTGGTCTCGCTTGAGGCCTACGTGGCGATCGACGCGCCGGCCGCGGCTCCGCCTGTGGTTCGCGACGAGACGACCGCTGCACAGGAGGAGTCCTGATGAAGGTGGTCGATCTGCACACCCCAGCGGCACAACTGACCGATGCGCTGGTCCAGCTCGACGCAGCCTGGGGCCAGGTCCGCCTGTCGTGGAACGACCCGGCCCGGCATCACTTCGAGGATGAACACATCGCACCGATCACTCCGACCGTCCGCATGACTCTCGACGCGATCAACCGGCTGGCTGAGGTGCTGGGCCGGGCCGAGCGTGAGTGCATCGACGAGGATCGCTAGCCAACCCCCGATGTCGAATTCGCCTCCCCCCACCGATTCCGAGCCTCCGGCCCCTCCGACCCCTGGAGTACGGCTCGATCACGAGCGTCAACGCGAGCTGCTGCAGGGACTGTTGCAGGCGGTTGCCGAGCGGGTGCATGCCGAGGAGACCCTCTCGGAGGATCACGCGGGTGCGAGCGAGTCGGAGGACACAGGATACACGGCGGCCTGCGCGGCGTTGGATCAGAAGCGCGAGGATGCTCGGGCCACCGTCATCCGGCAATACGACATGGTCCGCGACGAGAGCCTGTCTCGGGTCGATGCCGAGATCTCTGCGACCCAGATCGAGTACGACGATCGGGTGGCGGTGTTGCAGGAGCAGGTGAAGGATGAGCAGGCTCGGATCGACCAGCGACGCGACGACGACCGCTGGATGGTGCAGGCCCTGCTCGACGACACCGCCGACGACAGTCCCAAGCACAAGTTCGAGAGTTTCAAGGCGAGGCTGAAGTCCAACCACGAGCGGCGGATGGCCGACTGGGAGGAGTTGGCGGGTCGGATCGAAGGGGCGGCCACCCGGCTGGCCGACTGGCGAGTGCCCCAGTCGCCCTCGACCAGCTCCGGCAACCGGCCTCCCAGCGACCCCGACGAGTGCCTGGACCACTTCGTCGAGCGAGTCGACCGGGCCAACGCGGACATCCGTTCGATCGAGCGATTGTGGCTGCCTCGGTTGCTGTTTGGCACACGCCTGCTGGTGCTGTGGCTGCTGTTGGCCACGGCTTTCGGCGTGCCGTTGGTCCTGGGCGAGGTGCTCTGGCGGCTGAAACTGCTCGAGAACCGCTCTCAACTGGAACTCTCGATCGGCATCTCGCTGGGAGCCGCCCTGGTCGTGTCGCTGAGCCTGGTCGGCGTGTTGATGCTGGTCGCCCGCTCCCGTTGCCGTCGTTTGTGGCAGCGGTTGGGTGGTCACACCGCCGATGCCCGCCGGGCGCGACAATACTGGTTGAAGCTGTCGCAGGAGGAACTGGGGGATCGACAGGAGGAGTACATCGGTGAGCACGGGCCGATCGTCAAGCAGCGTGAGCATGCGATTGGTCGAATCGAGGAATTCCAGGCGGACCGTGCGGCGGAGCTGGCCAATCGATACGAGACCGAATTGGCAACGGTGCACACCAGTTTCCCCGAACGGATCAAGCGACTGGCGGTCGAGCGGCAACAGCAGGCGAGTGAGTGCGAGACGGAGCGGGCCGAGCGGTTGGGGGAGATTGAACGTGAGCATCGGAGTGTGTGTGATCAGCTGGATCGCGAGCACGGTCACCGTTCGGCAGTGGGTCGCGAGCACTTCCAGAGGTCGTTTGCGGACCTGAGCAGGAAATGGCAGACAGCCTGCAGTGAATTCGACTCCTCGACCCGTGCGATGGTCTCGGATTGCGACACGCGGTTTTTGCCCTGGTCGGAGCTGGCCGAGGGAGGCTACCGGGCTCCGGAATCGGTGCCTCCGGCGGTCCCGCTGGGGACCTTCGACGTCAACCTGGCCCAGGTGCCCGGTGGGATTCCCGAGGACTCGAGGCTGCAACCGGCCCGCAGCGTGATGTCGATGCCGGCGGTGCTGTCGTTTCCCGAGAAGGTCAGCCTGTTGCTGGAGTCGGACCGGAAGGGTCGGGAGTTGGCGGTCAGCGTATTGCAGACGGCGATGCTGAGGCTGTTGACGAGCCTGCCGCCGGGCAAGTTGCGGCTGACGATCATCGATCCGGTCGGGCTGGGCGACAACTTCTCGGCCTTCATGCACCTGGCCGACTTCGACGAACTGCTCATCTCGGGCCGGATCTGGACCGAGTCGGCTCATATCGATCGCCAGTTGACCAACCTGACCGAGCACATGGAGGACGTGTTCCAGACCTACCTGCGGAACCAGTTCGCGACGATCGAGGAGTACAACGAGTACGCCGGCGAGGTGGCCGAGCCGTATCATGTGCTGGTGGTCGCCAGTTTCCCGGTCAATTTCAGCGACAACGCGGTCCGTCGGCTGGTGAGCATCGCTTCCAGCGGCGCCCGCTGCGGGGTCTACACGCTGGTCAGTGTCGACAGTCACCAGCAACTGCCTCACAACTTCGACCTCGAAGACCTCCGCAGCCACGCCAACTGCCTCGAGTGGTCCGGCGGGAAGTTCCGCTGGCGGGACCCCGAGCTGGCCTGGCTGCCGCTGACCCTCGAGCTGCCTCCGGAGCCGTCGGAATTCGTCAAGATCGTCCGGGACGTGGGTGAAGAGGCCAAGGACACGCGGCGTGTCGAGGTGCCCTTTGACCGGATTGCTCCCGGGCCTTCTGAGTACTGGTGCCGGGACAGCCGCCGCAGTCTCGACGTACCCCTGGGCCGGGCCGGCGCGACCAAGCTGCAGGACCTGCACCTGGGCAGCGGGACATCCCAGCACGTGCTGATCGCCGGGAAGACCGGGTCGGGCAAGTCGAGTTTCCTGCACACCCTGATCACCAACATCTCGCTGTACTACGGCCCCGACCAGGTCGAGTTCTACCTGATCGATTTCAAGAAGGGGGTCGAGTTCAAGACCTACGTCACCAACCGGTTGCCTCACGCACGGGTGGTGGCGATCGAGAGTGACCGGGAGTTTGGCCTGAGCGTACTCGAGCGGCTCGACGAGATGCTCTCGGAACGAGGCAATCTCTTCCGCACTCACCACGTGCAGGACGTGGCCAGCTACCGCGATGCGATGCCCGATGAGCCCTTACCGAGGGTGCTGTTGATCATCGACGAATTCCAGGAGTTCTTTGTCGAGGACGACCGGGTGCACCAGCAGGCGTCGCTGCTGCTGGACCGCCTGGTCCGGCAGGGCCGTGCCTTCGGCATCCACGTCCTGCTCGGCACCCAGACCCTCGGTGGAGCCTACTCGCTGGCCCGCAGCACCCTGGGCCAGGTGGCGGTGCGGGTGGCACTGCAGTGCAGCGAATCGGACGCCCACCTGATTCTCAGCGAAGAAAACACCGCCGCCCGGCTGCTGACTCGACCCGGCGAGGCGATCTACAACGACGCCAACGGGTTGCTGGAGGGAAACCATCCGTTCCAGATCGCCTGGTTGGACGACGAGGCTCGGGAGCAGCGGCTTGGTGCGTTGCGCGAGAAGGCGGCGGCGGAGGGTCTGGCGGGGGGCGAGATGGTGGTGTTCGAGGGCAACCTGCCCGCCGACGTGACGACCAGCGTTCCATTGGCCACGTGCCTGGCCGAGGCATCTCCGCAGAATTCTTCGAGGTCTCCGTTGGCGTGGGTGGGCGAGTCGGTCCAGATCAAGGCGTCTCCGCAGGTGCGGTTCCACCGGCAAAGCGGTACGAACATGGTCGTGGTCGGGCAGCAGCACGAGGAGGCCCTGGGGGTGCTCGAATCGGTGGTGCTGGCCCTGGCCGCTCAGCAGGCTCCCGGACAGGGTGGCCGGTTCGTGATCTGCGACGGCAGCGCCGACGATGAACCGCTGGGCGAGGCGTGGCAGAGGCTGGCCGACTTGTTGCCTCACGAAATCGAACTGGTCCGGCCAAGAAAGGTGGCCGAAGCGCTCGATGTGCTGGCCGCGGAAGTGGCTCGACGGGACCAGGACGACGACGAGGCGGCTCCGTCGATCTTCCTGGTCATCCACGACCTGGGCCGGTTCCGTGACGTCCGCCGCAGCGATGACGACTTCGGGTTCGGCTCGAGCCTCGGTGAGCAGGCAGCGGCCAGCCCGAGCCAGCAACTGGTCTCGATACTCCGCGACGGACCCGCGCTGGGGGTCCACACACTCATCTGGTGCGACAGCTACAACAACCTCAGCCGATGGCTCAGCACTCAGACACTCCGTGAATTCGAGATTCGAGTGGCGTTTCAGATGAGTGCCGCCGATTCGAGCAACCTGATCGATTCGGCCGCCGCCAGCCGGCTGGGCAACCACCGGGCGCTGTTGTACCTGGGTGAGCAGGGGGGTGTGGAGAAGTTTCGGCCGTTTGCTCCGTTGCCCGACGAGTGGTTGATCGAGGTGGCCGGGGTGATGCGTGGGGCGGCCACGGCCTAGGGACGGGACCTTGGGCAATCGCTTCTTGTGAGAGCTGGAATGGGCAGGTAGGATCGGCAGGATGCTGACGCCGGGCCTCGGCGCACGCCGTGAAGCGACCTTGTGCGGGTCGCTTTCGGGGTTCGGTTGCACCCGTTCCACTCCGTCTCGGTGAATCGCACTGAGACGCATTCAGACTCACCGTCTGCTGGAGACGCCCGATGCCGGCTCCGATCGAAGTCCATTGCCCCGAATGCCAAGCCACTTTGAAGCTGAAGAACCGCGATGCGGTCGGTCGAAAGGTGCCCTGCCCGAAGTGCAGCCAGCCGTTTGTGATCGAGTTGCCCCAGGAAGAGGAACTCGAAGTGCTCGAGGACTTCGATGAGTTTGACGAGTTCGATGAAGGGGAAGACTTCGGGGATCTCGACGAAGCAGCGTCCCCCGCCGCAAAGTCCCCTCCCGTGGCGAAGAAGTCGTCGGGCAAGATGGTCTGGATCATCCTCGGCTCGGTGCTCGGGGTCGGGCTGCTGGGCGTCGGAGGATTCTTCGGTGCCAAGTCGATGGGCTGGATCGGTGGAGCCGAAGGGGTGGTCGCCGAAGGGGCCGGACAGAACAACGCCAGCGGAGGCGAAATGCCCAGCGGAATGCCCGGTGGTGCTCCTGCTGGTGCTCCTGCTGGTGCTCCTGACGCCAAGACGGCTGATGCCGCTACCGGATCGAGTGCTGGCGCGTCGACACCGGCTGACGCGAGTGAGAACGAGGAGTTTGACACGCACTGGTTGCCGGCGGACGCCCAGATCGTTGGCTCGATCAACCTGGGCCGGATCTGGGATGGATCCCTGGCCCAGCAGTCACTGAATAACGAGACTCTTGGCCCTCAGCTCAAGCAGATGCTCGAGGAAATGAAAAAGGAGACGATCCTGGGTCCCGACGAGATCTCGAAGATCACCGTTGGCGTCAGCGGGATTTCGGATATGGCCAAGCTGGTGGCCTCGTCGTCGAATGGCCAGGTCGACGAGGCGGCGATGGCGAAGCTGGCCCTGGAAAAGGTCGTTCCGGCGGCGGTGCTTCACCTGCGTTCGGCGGTGACGCCCGAGCAGTTGGCGGCGATTAAGGCCAAGCTCGAGAAGACGACGCTGGACGGCGAGACGGTGTATGTCGTTCCGATCGAGCAATCTGGCATACCGCGTGTGCTGGTCTACCAGGCCGACGAGAAGACCCTGGTCATCAGCATCGAGCGGTTCATCAAGCAGTTGATTGACACCGGCGACCCGTACACGCCTCGTCCCGACCTGGCCTTCGTCGATGGTGGCCAGGACATCGTGTTGGCGGTGACGTTGCCCGAGCCGGTGACGATTCCATTGCCTGCGGACGTGACGAACGCAGCACCGGCGGCTCAGAATGCGACAATCAAGGCCCTGCTGGGGCTCAACGGCAAGATCAAGGGCCTGGGATTCGGCGTGAAGGCACTGGAGGACGGCAGCCTGGCGTTGAGGTTGCAGGGCCTCTCGTCGGACGAAGCCGGATCCCTGTCGGGGAAGGTGGCGCTGGAGGAAGCGCTGAAATGGGGCCAGCAACTGTTGGTTCCCCTGAAACAGAACACGTTCATTGCCGAGCAAATCAAGCCTCTCGAAGACGGGCTCAACGGATCGAAGGTCACGCAGACCGGACCGGAGTTCGGCTTCCTGGCTGCTTTCAAGCTACCCCAGGACCAGAATTTCCTGGCGGCGTTGTTGATGCCGGCGATCCAGCAGGCCCGCGAGGCGGCTCGTGGCACCGCGTGTCGCAATAATCTGAAACAGATCGGCGTGGCGATGGACAGTCACCGCGCTGCTCAGAAGACGCTGCCAGGTGTGGCGATCAGTTCGTCCGACGGCAAGCCGTTGTTGAGTTGGCGGGTGGCCATCCTGCCGTACCTGGGCCAGCAGGAGTTGTACTCGAAGTTCAAGCTCAACGAGACGTGGGACAGTCCGGCCAATCAGGCGTTGATCGCCTCGATTCCGACGGTGTATGCCTGTCCCAGCGGCGAGTTGAAAGAGGGCATGACCACGTATCGGCTCGTTTCTTCGGGCAAGTCGGCCTACAAGGATGGCAAGCCGGTAGCGGCTACGGCGCTGACGGCCCTGGGCGGTGCGGCGGCTGTGCCGCTGGTTGTGGATGCCGGCGACGAGCACGCCGTGCCCTGGACGGCTCCGGATCTGTTCGACGCCAGCGACGGCATCCATCATCCAGGTGGCGTCAACATGCTGTTTGCCGATGGCCACGTGTCGATGGAGGGAGATTCCGAGGAGGCTCTGGCTGCTCCCGACGATCCCAACGACGACGGTTCCAAGGACCAGTCGAAGTTCCAGGGCGACTGGACGGTCACCTCCGCGAAGGTCAACGGCAACACGGTAACGGCGATGGTCAACCAGGTATTCACCTTCCAGAACAACAGCCTGTTGCAGCAGGTCAAGCCGGGTCAGCAGCCGTTGAGATCGGCGTTTCAGATCATGTTTCGCTCCAAGCCCAGGACGTTCGACTGGGTGCAGGCGGGAAACAGCAAGTTGCTGGGCCTGTACCGGTTCCGGGGCCAGACGCTGAAGTTGACCGTGGCCTTGCCCGGTCAGCCGCGGCCCTCGGGACTGAATTCCTCCGGAGCCAAGGTGCTGCAACTGTCACTGAAACGTCGTGGTGCCGCCGGAAGCGTGGCAGCAATACCGGGTGCCAAGAAGAGCGCAGGCCCTCCGGCGAAGTCGCCGGGAGCCAACTTGCAGGGTTCGGCCAAGGCGTTGTTCCAGGTGGTGGCCAACCGCGAACTGGTGGCGACGAACTCCAAGGGTGAGAAGTTCTCAATCCAGTTGAACCCCGACGGAACGACTCGCGATCACATGGGCAACGAAAGCCCCGCGTATTCGATCAAGAACCTGTCTGTGTCGTGGGAGATCGACGGGCTGATCAACAAGCTGGACTTCCGAACGGCCGCTCCCAAGGTCGGGGACATGTGCACGTTCCAGCAAAAGAAATCCGACGGGTCTACCGTGTTTGGGTCGTACCAGCAACTGAAGGTGGTGGAAATCAACCCGGCGAAGCCCAAGCGAAAGCCGGCATCCGCGATCGACGGCACCTGGAAGGTCGTTTCGGCGATCGTCTCGGGCTCGCCCTCCGATTCGCTCAAGGGCCGTATGCTCTCGTTTGCCGAGGGCAGGGCAGCATTGAACGTCACCGAGCTGGACGCGATCCCGTACGGGTTCACCTACGAGGCCGACACCGAGGCGAAGCCGGCGAAGTTCAGGGTCCTCCTCGGCGAAAAGGAGTTGATGACGGGGATCTATCGTTTCCAGGGCGATCGTCTGCTGTTGTGCTTCGTCCGGGGTAAGAAGACCCAGCCTCCCAGGGACTTCACTGCCAAGGGGATCGGCCACCAGTTGTACGTGCTGGAGCCGGTGAAGACGCCCTAGAGGCGAGCCGCAGACAGCTCGTCCAGCGGAAACACCGGTCGCTTGACGAGTTGGAAGGGGAGCTGGGAGATATCGCTGGAGCAGGGTCCGGGGGTGTCGACGGTGTAGGTGTGGGCGGTCACCGGGTCCCAGCCCTGTCGGTGTGCGACGGCGGCCTTGACGTTGACGACCGAGCAGTCTTCGGGGTTGATTCCCTGGCTGCGGAGTTGTGCGAGGTCAAACGGGGGCGTTTTGAGCGAGGTCAGCAGGATGCGGACTCCCGAGCATCTCACCACCGCCGAGGGTCCCATCTCGATGTAGAGTCCGCTGCCGCTGGCCAGGTGGCTGTGCTTGTCTTCGAGCGTGAAGCGTCCGTCGCTGGTGGATTCGAGCGTGACGGTCACATCGAGAGGTCCGTCGGTCAGGCGGCTGGTCTTGCCTCCGATCGAAAGCGTGACCGTGTCTCCGATGTCCAACTCCTCGAGGGCCTGGACCGATTCGGGGTCGTTGATGATCGCCACGGCTCCGTCGATGTCCTGTCTGAGGAACTCACCGAGCATCGTGGTCGCGTCTCCGGGCGCCCCGCCGCCGATGTTGTCCGAGGGTTCCACAAGCACGACGGGCGTCTGACCGTCGGCGATGTGCCGGGCGACGTCTTCGAGGCAGGACTCGAAGGGGGGATCGATCGTGTTGCCCTGGTGTCGTGCGGCGATGGCAAAGTCGACCAGTTTGTCCAGCCGTGCCTGGGCGATCTCGGGATCACCGAACGTGGTGGCCGCGAAGCTGACTCCGGTGTCGGGCGTGTCGGCGAAACTGAACCCGCCCATCACGTTGACCGCCACGATCTCCGGCTCGTCGGTCTCGATCTGCCGGGCCATGGCTTCGAGAGTCTTCATCGGCTCGTCGTCGGTGCCGGTTCCGGTGGGAGGCCACATCACCGGCGGCCGGGCCCAGACCGATCGAGGCCTGCGGCCGCTGGTGAGGATCTCATCGAGCAACTGGGCCGATTCGACGGCGACCTGGTGTCCGTCGGTGTGCGGGTTGTGGCGGTAGGAGATCAGGCCCTGGGTCGCCTCGATCGTCCGCCGCGAGATGTTCCCGTGCAGGTCGAGTATTCCGCAGATCGGCAGATCGGCCAACGACTCGACGGCTCGGATCCGATCGATCACCTCACCTTCGACGTCCGGGCACCCGCTGCAGGCCATCGCGCCGTGCAGGACCAGGTAGATGCCATCGAAGGGTCCCTGGTCGAACCCCGAAGCCAGTCCCTCCCAGAACACCTCCAGCACCTCGTCGTCGACCGGCCCGCTGGGCGTGGCTCTCATGTCGATCGTCGGCGTCACTCGCCAGCCGCGCTGGTCGGCGACCGAGAGGACTCCGGCCAACGGTGATGCGTCGCCACGAGCCTCGTACAGCTCGTCACCCCGCTTGATGGTCCAGTCGGACAGCGGCGTGGGGTGATCGAGAAAGGTGTGGGTCTCGTGGAAGAGCCCGGCCAGCAGCACGTGGTGGGTCATCGAGGTCAGTTCCGGATGGAGGTCGTGGTCGTGGTCGTGGTGGTGGTGGTGGTGGTTGGTGCATCGAGCGAATAGGCGAGCGATTTGACGTCGTGTTCGAGGCACCTGGAGACCTCGTCCCAGCCGGGTCGCCGGTTTTCGAGGTGTTCGAAGGTGCGGGGTGTCCCGATGCGGACGGTGACCTTGTGGAGTCGTGGAATGAGGGTTTCGGCCGGAAAGGCTTCGAAGGTCCCCTCGAGGTAGCAGGGGACGACCGGGATCCGGGTCCCGGCTGTCATCATGCCGATCCCCGACTTGAAGGGTCTCATCGAGCCATTTCGAGTCCGGCCGCCTTCGGGGAACAGGATGTAGATACTGGGTTCATCGATGAGTCGCGAGCGGAGTTGTTTGATAGCGTGGGCTCCGACTTTTTTTCTCCAGACCGGCAGTGCATTGAGCACGGTGGCCGAGAACGCGGCCAGTGCGGGCGTGTGAAAGAAGACGTCTCCGGCTGCCAGCGGAAACAGCTGATCTCGGAGTCTCAACGGCAGCGTGGCACCCAGGACGAGGGCATCGAGGTGGCTGGCGTGGTTGGCGACGAGGACGAAGGACGGGGATCCGGGGAGGTTTTCGCGTCCGTGGATTTCGAGTCGATGCAGCAGTTTCAGTGAGGCTCTGATCATCGACCACCAGGCGAAGCGGGCCACGTTGGCCACCAGTCCACTTTCTCGCTGGTAGCTACGGTGCCGATCGGCTCCGGCCAGCTCGAGGTCTCGTGCCGGTTGCAGTCTCCAGTCGTCCACAGAGCTAGCCTCCCCATCCGCCGGTCAGGATCCGGTGGGGTCCTTCGGAGCCCAGCGGCCCGGAGTCTCCCAGTGCCAGCGACAGGTAATGGTAGACCGCCGGGGGGACCAGGACCAAACCGTCGAATCGGTCGAGCAGTCCGCCGTGTCCCGGCAGGGTTGCTCCGACGTCCTCGATCCCCACATCGCGTTTGATCGACGCGAGTGTCAGGTCTCCGAGTTGTCCGAGCAGGCTGACGAGCAGTCCCAGCCCGATCAGCCAACCCGGTTCCGCGACCGGTGTGCCCCGGAACAGCCAGCCGCCGGCGACGGCGACCAGCGAGGTGGTCAGTACCGCCGCGCCGATGGCTCCGCCCCAGGTCTTCCGCGGGTTGGTTTTCGGCAGAATCGGCTTGTGACCCAGCGTGCGGCCGATCAGTGAGGCGAGCAGGTCGTTGAGTTCCACGGCGACGATCAGCAGCAGGATCAGCGGACGGTAGTCGATCCCGGTACCGCCCAGGTTGGACACGTTGGCCATGTTCGAGATGTACCCGAGTGAGAATCCCAGCAGGGCGAAGCCCAGCACGCCCAGGGCGACGCGCTGGATGAAGCCCTTCGGCCGATCGGCGGGGATGCCGACGATCACGATCAACGCTCCGACCAACGGACCCAGCGCAAAGAACAGCACGTCGTCCTGCCAGTGATCAACCGCGGCGAACGTCACCAGCACGATCCCCAGCGCGACCACCGCGCAGATCGTCTTTTCGCGAAAGAGGCCGGTTGCCCGAGCGTACTCGCGGAAACACAAGAGGCTCAGCACCATCACCGCCAGCATCGTCCAGAGTGCTCCGGCCAGCACCGGCAGGAAGATCACTCCGACCAGCCAGCACCAGCTCCGCCACCGACGAAACGCATCTGCGTAGGACGCTTCACTGATCAAACGCCGCAGAGCCACGATCAGCGTGCCCGAGACGGCCAACCCGACGAGGACGCCGACGACAATCGTGACGCTCAACGGGTGCGCAAAGGCCTGCTGGTACCCAAACAGATGATCCCGGATCGGTTCCTGCAGGTGACTGTCTCCGGTCCCTTCCGGGGCGTCTCGAAACCCAGGCCACGACCGGCCGTTCCTACCCGGTCGCAGCGGCGCCGTGAATATAGCGTTCGGGGGTCTCAACAACAGCCCTCAACGAGCCGGGAACGGCGTTTCCGTGGGCCGGGTAGTGAGCCTATAATCCGGCCGCCAGCGGATCGCCTGCCGCCGGCCTTCGTTGTAGTCGAATTCGCCAGGGGTCTTTGCCGATGTTCCATGCGAAGCGGTCGATCGGCTCATCGACCCGTTGTGGGGTCCGGGTCGCGCTGGTGACGATCGGATTGTGCCCGGCCACGCTGTTTGCGGCCGACGGGCTGGCGGAATTGCGAGAGCGGATGGTGCGGGTGAGCATCGAGGCGGAGGGGATCCGGGACAAGCGGGTACTGCGTGCGATGAGGACCGTTCCCAGGCACGAATTCGTTCCGGCATCGATGCGTCGATTCGCCTACCAGGACGCCGCGCTGGCGATCGGCCACCGCCAGACGATTTCCCCTCCGTTCATCGTCGCCTACATGACCGAGACGATTGCTCCCCGGAAGACCGACCGGGTGCTGGAGATCGGCACCGGCAGCGGGTACCAGGCGGCGGTGCTTTCGGAGCTGGTCAGCGAGGTGTACACGATCGAGATTGTCGTGCCGCTGGGCCGCCTGGCACGTCGCCGGCTGCGGAGACTGAAGTACGACAACGTGCACACTCGAATCGGCGACGGCTACAAGGGTTGGGCCGAGAAGGCTCCCTTCGACAAGATCATCGTCACCTGTTCGCCCGAGAAGGTCCCGGCGCCGCTGGTCGAGCAGCTCAAGGAAGGCGGTCGACTGCTGATTCCCCTGGGCGAGCGGTACCAACAGGTGTTTCACCTGTTCGAAAAGAAACAGGGTCGGCTGGTACGGACCAGGCTGATCCCGGTCCTGTTCGTACCGATGACGGGGATCAGCGAATCGCGTCGCAAGGTGAAGCCCGATCCGCTGCGTCCTCGGATCATCAATGGCGGTTTCGAGTTGACCGAAAAGGTTCCCGCGTTGCTGCTGACCAGCGAACCGATCGATCAACCCAGCGGCTGGTACTACCGCCGGCAGGTCGTGGTTCCGATCGGCCAGGCGGCGGTGGGCCAGAGGTGCCTGGAGCTGAGAAACCGGGATCCGGGTCGACTGTCGCAGGTCCTGCAGGGGTTTCCGATCGACGGCCGACGCATCGGACGCCTCGAGGTGACCTTGAGTCGTAGGGTGAAGGAGTCGAAGCCCGGGAAGCGTCCCGGCGAGCGGCCGGGTATGACGGTGGTCTTCTTCGATGTCACGCGGCGTCCGATCGGTGAGCGTCGGGTGGGGAACTGGTCGGTGTCGGATGAGTGGGTTCGTACGCGGCAGGCGGTCAGCGTGCCGGCCCGGGCCCGAGAAGCGATCGTGAGAATCGGATTGGGGGGAGCCGTGGGTCACATGCTGGTCGACGACGTGTCGATCGTGCCGCTTAAGCGTTGAGCATCGTGGCGGTGGCTGCGGTGGTGGCGGTGGTGGCGGTGGTGGTGGTGGTGTGTGATCTCTGCAACCCGGATCGGGAGAGTTGAACGTGGACACGGGTGTGACGCTCTACGATGCCTCGGCCGGAGGCCGGCTGGTGATGCGAGGCGAGGATCGCCGCAGCTTTCTGCACAATTTCTGCACGAACGACATCGAGGGCCTGGCCGACGGCGAGTCGTGCGAGGCGTTTGTGACCGACATGCGGGGTCGCGTGCTCGGTCACCTGTGGGTTGTGGCTATGCCCGAGCGACTCTGGTTGCACTCGGTGGGTTCGTCCCTCGATTCGCTGGTGAGTCATCTGCAGAAGTACGTGATCACCGAGGACGTGGAGATCGAGGACGTGACGCAGAGGACATCGCGGGTGGTGCTGTGTGGTGAGGGTTCGGCGGCGGCGGCAAAGCGGATCACCGAGAGCCTGTCTGGGGCCTGGGGCGCGGCGGTTGGCCAGGCGGTGGTCCGCTGGGTCAGCGACGGCGACGTGCTGCTGTGGCTCGAGTCGGAGGAGGAGGGCTCGGACTTGCAGCTGGCGGCGATGGCAACCGGGGTGCCGGTCGGAACGCCCGAGTCCTTCGAGAGTCGAAGGATCGCGGCCCTACTGCCCCGGTTCGGCCCCGATATCGACTCGAGCCATCTCGCCCAGGAAGTCGACCGCGACGAGTTGGCGATTTCGTTTTCCAAGGGCTGTTACCTGGGCCAGGAGACGATCGCTCGTGTCGAGAGTCGGGGGCGGGTGAACCGGCTGTTGAGGGGGCTGGGGTTCGAGGGTGAGAGGTGTCCGGAGCCGGGAGCGGTGATCGTCGCCGAGGGGGGTGGCGAGGGGGGCAGCGAGGTGGGCCGGGTTGGCTCGGTGGCCCCAACCGAGGGTCACTCGGCGAGGTCTCCCGACACGGCGGCGGCCCTGGCGATGGTCAGGCGGGAGGTGTCGCAGGCGGGGACCCGGGTCGAGGTACAGACTTCCGAGGGACCGCTGGCCGCCTGGATCGTGGAACGCGTCGGCTGAGTCGGCAGCGGTTGGGCTGCGGTTGGGCGACGGTTGCTCCCGGCAGATCCAGACGCTAAAAGTCTGTGACGCGTCGGAATCCTCCGCGGCGCATGTCCCCGAAGTGTTTTGCAGCGAGATCAGATCGATGAATGACCCGATTCGAGTGGCCGTGACCGGCGCGGCCGGCCAGATCGGCTATGCCCTGGTGTTCCGAATTGCCAGCGGTCAGATGTTCGGTCCCGACCAGCCCGTGATCCTTCAGCTGGTCGAGATTCCTCCGGTGCTGCCCGCCCTGGATGGCGTGGAGATGGAGTTGGACGACTGTGCGTTTTCGACTCTGGCGGGTGTCGAGAAGTACGACAGTGATCACCTGGAGGACGGTTTCGGAGGCGTCAACTGGGTGCTGTGTGTCGGCAGCGTACCGCGGAAGGAGGGCATGGAGCGGGCGGACCTGTTGACGATCAATGGCGGGATCTTCGCTCCGACGGGTCAGGCGATCCAGGCCGCCGCGGCCAAGGACGTCCGCGTGCTGGTGGTGGGCAACCCGTGCAACACCAACTGCCTGATCGCGATGTCAAACGCTCCCGAGATTCCTCGCGACCGCTGGTACGCCATGACGCGGCTCGATCAGAATCGTGCCGTCAGCCAGTTGGCTGCCCGGTCGGGTTCTGCGGTGACCGATGTCGCCAACGTGACGATCTGGGGCAACCACTCGGCGACGCAGTACCCCGACTTCTACAACGCCACGATCGGCGGGCGGTCGGTACTGGAGGTGATTGGTGACGAGGAGTGGTTGCAGGGCGAGTTCATCAAGTCGGTGCAGCAGCGTGGTGCCACGGTGATCAAGGCTCGTGGTGCGTCCAGTGCCGCGTCTGCGGCCAACGCGATCATCGACAGCGTCAAGAGTATCATCACGCCGACGGCCGCGGGCTCGTCGTTCAGTGCGGCGGTCTGCAGCGACGGCAGCTACGCGGTCGACCAGGGCCTGATTTCGAGTTTCCCGCTGACCTCCGATGGGACGTCCTGGTCGGTGGTGGGGGGCCAGGAGCACAACGAGTTCGGAGCCGAGAAGCTCGCGGCTACGGTTGCCGAGTTGCGTTCCGAGCGGGACATGGTGCGGGACCTGTTGCCCGGCTAGCCCCACCGCGTAAGCCACACACCGCAGCCCACAGTTGCAGCCACGGCGGCGATTCGGGGCGAGAGCCCATGTCACTGTTATCCGACGACAGCCGTTACGTCTGGCATCCGTTCACCCCGATGCAGGCCTACTCCGACGAGGCCGCCCCGGTGATCGTGTCGGGGGAGGGGTTCGAGCTGGTCGACGAGTCGGGCCGCCGATACCTCGACGGAGTCTCGTCTCTGTGGTGCAACGTTCACGGGCACCGGGTCCCGCAGATCGACCAGGCGATCCGCGATCAACTCGACCGCGTCGCTCATTCGACCCTGCTGGGTCTGGGAAATGATCTCTCGATCGAGCTGGCTCGTCGGCTGGTCGAGGTGACCCCCGAGGGTCTCGAGCATGTCTTCTACAGCGACAGCGGTTCGACCGCGGTCGAGGTGGCTTTGAAGATTGCCTGGCAGTATCACCGGCAAGCGGGCGAGGCGTCCGCGTCGGCCGAGTCGGGTGGCTCGCAGCGGGACCTCTTCGTGGGCCTCTCGGGGGCCTACCACGGCGACACGATCGGCTCGGTCAGCCTCGGCCAGATCGACCTGTTCCACGCGGCCTACGGGCCGTTGCTGTTTGACACTCTGAGAGTTCCGGCTCCGGTGGCGTTTCGGCATCCCGAGGGGTACAGCGACCGGGAGTGGCTGGATCGATGCGAGGCGGATCTCGAGCGGGTGCTGCGGGAGCATCACGAGCGGATCGCGGGTGTGGTGATCGAGCCGCTGGTGCAGGGGGCTGCGGGGATCCTGGTGCATCCGCAGGGTTACCTGCGTCGTGTGCGCGAGTTGACTTCTGAGCTGGGTCTGCTGTTGATTGCCGACGAGGTGGCCGTGGGATTCGGGAGGACCGGTCGGCTGTTTGCCTGCGAGCACGAGTCGGTCTCACCGGACCTCCTGTGCCTGGCCAAGGGTCTGACCGGCGGCTACCTGCCTCTGGCGGCGACTCTGGCGACGGGTCCGATCTACGAGGCATTCCTGGGCGAGCCTCACGAGGGTCGGACGTTTTTCCACGGTCACACCTACACCGGCAACGCGTTGGGTTGTGCCGCGGCGTTGGCGTCGTTGGAGTTGATCGAGACGGCTGGTGTGCTGCAGCGGGTGTCGGATTCGAGCCTGCGGCTGCAGCGGGGCCTGGCCGTGCTGGGGGATCATCCGCACGTCGGCGAGGTGCGTCAGCGGGGGGTGATGGTGGGCATCGAGCTGGTTGCCCGGCGTGAGGGCGACGTGCCGTTTGCTGCAGGGCGGCGGACCGGTCACCTGGTGACGCTGGCGGCCCGTCGTCGCGGCGTGGCGATCCGGCCCCTGGGCGACGTGGTGGTGCTGATGCCGGCTCCGGCGATGCCCGCGGCGGAGATCGAGCGGCTGATCGAAGTGGCGATCGAGTCGATCGACGAGGCGACCGAGTCGGTCGCGGTCTAGCAGCCTGTTGAAGAACACAAGTTTGGGGATGGGACGGGGTCAGACGCCGCCCACAGAAAGTCCTGCTCCACCCAGAACGGCACGCAGGCGGGGCCTGACCCCTTTTCAACCAGCGCTCGTTGCAAC